>Ga0082335_1000175_pt1 | contig 173052 bp, 189 predicted proteins | sample Subgrocontami58m_FD_72375 | JGI IMG/M metagenome (GOLD analysis project Ga0082335, IMG submission 72375) | Subsurface groundwater microbial communities from S. Glens Falls, New York, USA - GMW37 contaminated, 5.8 m (SPADES assembly) (version 2) ... | reverse complement strand
GAGACATCACCCGCCTCCTCTCCGGCCAGCCGATAATTCCTACGCCTTGAAAAGGTTTCATAATTTCTATATAATCTCAATTGGATTTAATTCTTTTTATGGAAAATAATGAGCCGCATACAGGTGCCGAAGGTCGTTGGCGTGGGTACGGACTGCCTGAAAGCGGACTGCCCGACTTGTTGAGAACAATATCCACCGAAATAGATAATAGTTGGCAAGAGGAACAAGCTAGAGTAGAAGGTCAACCTTTAACAGTAGATAGTTATAGACGAGTATCTCCTGCAATGGGATCCCTTGCCCTAAATGTTACCAGAGCTGCATTTGGCTGGTATCGACGAGGCAATGAGGGGGAAAAAGAAATGGGAGGAAAAATTCTTCTTCACTACAGTTTGCCTTCAATTTTTTTTTCAATAGAACGGGTAAAACGACATTACCCGCAGGCGGGGTTGGATGAGGAGGATATGGTGGAAAGAGGATTAGTGATAGCTATGGAAATGATTAATAATATAGGAGAAGAAAAGATTGACAAGTTGTCGGAAAGAATTGATAACAGTGTTTTTGTATATGGGCAGACAGTGTTTGCCCGCAAAATCGGCCTTCCTGTCAATTGGGTGAAGAGAGAGTGGCATAGAAAAATTCCAGCATTCAGAGAGGAATTTTTAGCGGAAAACGGGCGCCATCCGTCAATTGAAGAAATTATAGAGTATTTTAATATTGGTAAAGAAAATGCCCCCAGAAGTAAAAGAATTTTGCAAAGATTTCTTTATCCGGGTGAGGAGTCGGAAGAACCAGTCGAAGATAGAGTAATAGAGATGGCTACAGCTGAAGAGCGAAAAAAAGCTGTTGGAGAAGTACTCTCAACGCTACCGGGACAACAAAGAACAGTTTTGAAAGAGCGCTTTGGCTTAGATGATGATGATGATAGAGAAAAGACTCTGGAAGAAGTTGGAAGAAAGTTTGGAGGGTTAACAAAAGAGCGTATCCGCCAAATTGAGGCCAAAGCCCTGCGAGAACTTCGCCACCCGTCAAGAGCTAAAAAAATAAGAGAGTATCTTCGATAACAAGCTTTTCCTCTTCGGTCAACCCATCCTTCCAACACCCTAATAATACTACCAATACTACCCGCCTGCAAAAGTTGATGCTTTAGCATCTGCGGGCAGGCCAATTTCAAATATCAAATAAGCATTATTACGAGCTTCAAACCCTAGGTGTAGCTTGCTTCCTACCCCCGAGGTAGGAAAATTGTTGGTTATTGCGTTCTGTCTTCACTAAATATATAATCGTAGAATTCTATGACCAAGGTTTTTCAGGAGCCTTTTGTGTTAGTTATCTTTGGCGGGAGTGGAGATTTGGCTTACCAAAAACTATATCCGGCTCTTTACGATATTGCCGAAAGAGGCCTTTTGCCAAAAGGAGAATATGCTATTGTGGCCACCGGCCGCAAATACACCCAAAAAGAATTTGAAAGCTTTTTCCAGCACTCGCTGACCTCCGATAATCGTCATCACAAACACGAAGTAAAGGGAGAAGTTTTCCAAACACTTGCCCGCCACATTCATTTTTATCAGGGTGATAACAGAGAACCTTCTTTTTACAGCGGTCTTTCCAAATATCTGGACGGACTGGTTAAAAAAGGTTTGCCTTGCGGCAACAGAGTTTTTTATGTGGGCGTCCCGCAGAATTTGTATAGCACTGTTTTTACCAATATAAAATCAAGCGGTCTGCATCATAGTCCCTGCGGATGGACGCGAGTAATTGTGGAAAAGCCTATTGGTCATGATCTGCCCTCTGCTAAAATTGTTAACAAGCTTATCACTTCTTCTTTTTCCGAGCAGCAAATTTTTCGCCTTGATCATTATCTTGGCAAAGAAACGCTGGAAAATGTGCTGACTCTGCGTTTTAAAAATAGCATTTTTGAGCCGCTTTTAAATAATACACACCTTGATCACATTCAAATTACCGCCGCCGAAAACTTTAATATTTTCAAGCGGGGTAAATTTTATGATGTGACAGGCGCCTTAAAAGACGTTGGGCAAAACCATATTTTACAAATGCTGACTATTGCCACTATGGAGCGTCCTAAAGATGACACAGACAATTCTATTCACAAAGCCCGTATAAAACTGATAAAAAGCCTTTCTGCTAAACCATCAAATGTTGTTTTTGGTCAATATCAAAGCTATCGCAAAGAGGATTTTGTTGACCCAAAGTCGCAAACCGACACTTTTTTTGCCGTCAAGCTGAATATTAAAAGCGCCCGTTTTAGAAATGTGCCGGTGTATATTCGGGCAGGGAAACAGATGGCCAGTTGGGTGACGGAGATAAATTATGTTTTCAAAAGTCCAAAGCCAAACGATAGCGTGCTGACTGTCCGTCTTCAGCCAAATGAGGGAGTGGCGGTAAGACTTCTTACCAAAAAGCCCGGCTACGAAAAAACCCTTGAGCCAACCTACATGCAGTTTTGCTACAAGCATTTTTTCCCAAATGAGAGTTTTGATGCTTATGAAAAATTACTGCAGGATGTTTTTGCCGGCCGCCACACCTTTTTTAATACAGCCGAGGAAGTCGAGGCTCTGTGGCAGTTTATAGATCCGTTGTCCAAAAAGCGGTCAAAGACTGTTTTTTATCAAGATAACAGCTGGGGACCCAAAGAAGCAATTGATTTAATTGAACGGGACGGCCGAAAGTGGCTGGAACCCTACCACGCCTTCTGCCAGATTTAATATTAATATGCCAGATTTAAGAGAAGCAGGAAGAAAAGTTGCTGGTTTGGTTCCTAGTTTGTTTCGAGGCTTAACCCCGCGGGTTTCCGATGGTGAGCCCCGCCGAACCGCCGACGTACAAAAACCAATACCGGTTGAGTTAGGTCTTTGGCCTTTTTTAGAAAATCTAGAAAACACAATTATTGCTAGGGATAGGTGGCCAATAAGAACTGCTTATATTGCTAACGCTTTCCATGAGCCTTTAGGTTTAAGAGAAGATAGTGTTGATAGTTTGCAAAGGGTAGTTCGGGAGCTTGGTGTAATTGAGGCCATCGTTGGACCAGATCCTAATTGGTTGGGTGGACGAAAACAGCCAGTTGTGGCCATGTTTGATCAAGATAGAATGCGGGTGTTTGCTGCGCTTTGTTGGCAGATAAAAACATGGGTAGAAGGAAAAAGAACAGAAGAGATTACCTGGGAAAATTTAGTTTCAGAAACAAAAGCTGCGTTGGGAGAAAGTAATTTAGCTAAAGTTCTCCACGATCCCCCTTATACAGTACAAAGGGCCTTTATTCTTACTGCGATTGTTGCTAGAGAACGAAGACGACTGGAGAGCTCTGTGAGTAAACCTGATGAGCCGGCGGCAGCAGAATCTCCAGCCGAACCGGCGCCAGCTGCTCCACCAGAAGCTCCCGAGGTTGTTATTTTTGCCCCCGCAGCTGCCGATGAAGCAAAACTAACAGAGCCTTTTACGATGAGAGAAGAACCGACGACAATGATTGTCGCAGAAACAGACGGTTTAAGAGAAGAAATTACTGCTATTCGAGACGAAAGTCTTAGAGAATATTTAACAGGTGTTTATCAAAGAGCAAGTCGAGTTATGGAACAGAAAAATGAGACTTGGCCGGTTCCTGCCATTTGGGTATATAAAGTTTTTCAAGAAGTTTTGGAAGCAAGCTACGGTGAAATCCATAGTCTATACCAGCGGGCATCTGCCAATAAATGTATTAGATTTGAAGATGAAAAAGGAGGTAAAAACAAAAACTATGTTCGCTCAATGGATTTTGCCACATTTCTGGCTTTTGCCGCCTTAAATTATACAGTGCCAAATGGTCCCCGTGATACTTCCGGCAGACCCAATTGGGTGGCAATTGTTACTCAGGCAAAAGAAGCGCTTGGTGAAGCCGGGAAAATAAGCGCTAGGTTTAATGAGCCGCAGACTGTAAATTATAAAAAAAGTCGATCGACACCAAACCCTTCTCCACCTTCTACCGCCAGCACCGGGCTTGTTGCAAGAAAAAGAGATGTAGAGCCTGAAGTGCCAAAAGAAGTTGGGGGAGGAATTTTGTTGAAAGGTGCTGAAGCGAGGTTAGATGAGATGGGAAAAAAACCGGTTCAACAGTTGCAACGCGAGCAAACACCTTTAGATTTGTTAGTAAAAGGTGTTGATCCAACTAGCACTAGCATCATTAATGCAACGGCCGAAACGCTGCGGAAAATAGCAAGGAGAATTTCTGCGTTTGATGAGGAGGTTGATTTTGCGCGTTTGGAGAAAGATTTTAGTGTAATAATTACAGATGGTGATGTAGAGAAACTTGTTCGTTTTGCCGCAAGAGTAGCGGGTGGCCATTTGGATTTTGAATTGCCTGCCTGGGTGTCTTCCGAGCAGTTTAGAAATGCCGTTGAGATTCTTGCAAGCAAAAAAGAACAAGCAAGACTAGGATCAAGATCACATTGATCTTACGCCCCAAACATTGTAAAATAGTCCTCTTATGACAGCAGTTGAGGAAAGAGCGGCGGGAGGGGTTAGCTTGGAGGCGATTTCAAACTCTAATCTTCGAACCTTTCTCACGGAATATCAAAGAGGTTTTAAGCCTGGTCAGAACAAGTGGGTTATTGATGGGATAAATTTAACACCTCTTGAACAAACGCTGGGTCTTAGTGCGGTGAGGATCAAAGCGCTTCTTCGTGAAAGCCAAGATAGAGTTATTAAACCCACTACTCACCCTGTGAGGCAAGGGAATAATCGTGGAGGAAAAAAAATGGTTAATGTTCCTGCTTTTGATAGAGATAGAATGTTGGCATTTGCCGCTTTATGTTTTATGTATGGGGAATATAAGGAACGATACGATAGCGGTAACAGGCAGGCGAGCGACAGGCGGGTGTTTATCGGTCAAATTCAGCTGGCGCATTTGGCGGGAAAAACCAGAGAAGCGCTTGAAGGGAGCAGTTTGGCAGAACTTATCGGCGAGCCGCAGTTTTCGGGAGGATTAGATAGATTGAGGAAAGATAACGAGGGAGTAATCAAGCTAGGGAAAAATAGGTCAACCGAGGGGAAAGTGCCGCATCCTGACCTATCGGAGCCTTTTTGGCAAGGAGAAATTGGACAAAAACTTGCAAATATTATCGGCAAAATACAGGAGCAAGGAGTAGGTTTTCCGATAAAAACAGGTCAGGCAGCCGAGTTGTATGGTTTATTTTTGGCAGGAATGAGACCGCTTGTCCTGACTCAGGCGCTGGCCAGAAGCGGAGTTATTGGTAATGTGGAGACTGGACGTGGAGAACATCTGTTTAGTCTCTGGAATTTTTTGACAGGAGGGTTAATTTTGGCTCATTTGCAGGGAGGGTATAGTTTGGAAAAGGCGGCGGAGGCAGTGGTAAAAATGGTTAAGGGAGTAAATGGACTACAAGAAGCAAGCGGTCAGATTAATGCACAATATGCATCAACTCTCAAGCCTCATTGGGAGGGAGGCTGGCCCTATCTTACAGAGTCTTCACCATGGGCTAATCTTGTTCAGCGTGTTGATTTATCACCGCCCGGCGTGTAAGATTAATTTATGAAACTTGGATTTATTGGACTGGGGAGGATGGGGGGGAATATGGTCAGAAAGCTCTTGCAAGAAGGGCATGAGGTGGTGGTGTGGAATCGCTCGTCGAAACAATCTGAAAAATTAAAGTTAGAAGCTACCCTTCGACAAAGCTCAGGGCAAGGAAGTAAGAAGTTAGAAGTTGCTTATTCGATTAAAGAATTGGTTAAGAGTTTAGAGAAGCCGAGGGTGGTATGGAGCATGGTGCCGGCGGGGGAGGCGACGGAACAGGTCTTGTTGGAGGTTGGTAAATATGTGGAGCGGGGCGATATAGTGATTGACGGCGGAAATAGTTTTTATAAAGATACCCAGAGAAGATTTGAGAAATTCAAAAAGCGGGGCATTAGGTTTTTAGGAATTGGGGTAAGCGGGGGAATTATTGCCGCCAAAGACGGCTATCCGATGATGACGGGAGGAGATAAAAGTGCTTATCAATTTATCAAGCCAATTTTGGACAGTCTGGCTAAACCAACCCATTCGACCCTTCGGCCTCGCTCAGGGCGGGCAAGCTCAGGGCAAGGTGGCGGGCATGACTATTTTGGCGAAGGTGGGGCGGGACATTTTGTCAAAATGATTCATAACGGCATGGAGTACGGCATTATGCAAAGTTTGGGCGAAGGATTTGATTTGCTGAAAAACTCGCCGTATAAATTTGATTTGCTAAAAGTTGCCAAACTTTATCAGAAGGGGACTTTGGTATCGGGATTTATGCTTGACCGGGCGGTTGAAGCATTGCAAAGCGGAATAGTTAATGAAATTACCGGCGTGATTGATGCCAGCGGCGAGGCCCAGTGGACGGTTGAAACCGCCAAAGAGCTGGGGATTCCCGTTGAGATAATTGAACGGTCGTTGGAGTATCGCAAACGCTCAAAAAAAGATAAAAAAATTCAAAAAAGCTACACTGCCAAAATGGTGGCCGCCCTGCGGGCGGCCTTCGGAGCGCATCCCGTTCGGCAAGCTTTCACTCTGACGATACGTCATCGGAACGAGCAGGGTAAAGGGGTTAAGAAGGGCTGACGTCAAGATGTTATTGAAGGAATTTGGGTGGCTACTCTTTGAAATTCTAGGAAAGTTAAATAAGGATAAAGGCTACGGTCACGTTCTGAGTGATCATTATCTTTAAGTATTTGAATTCTTCCGGACCAGACAGGATTATTGCTTGCGTTTGGTTGAAAGACTAAAACGCTGGCGTTTCCTGTTTCAAATAAATGTAACCGTTTAATTATACCATCAGGCCGTCTTTGGGTTAGTCGAAGCCCATTTATGCCTTCTTCTCTAATAAAATTTAAGGTTACTTTGTCTAGGCCGGGTAATGCAACGTTATTATAGTCAATAGATTCTTTTTGTTCTCCTGTTCTAATAATTCCTTTCGGTGTTAGGTGTTGTATAAGCCTGCCATATAGTGCGGCGATTTGGTACTTGATGTTTCGGGGTAAATATGCGGGATTAGCTAAACTTTTTTCCAGGCTATCGGTTAAATCCCGTAGTCTATCAACAACTATTTCGGGTTCTTCCTGTTCGTCTGGCGAAATGCGGCCGTAGCGAGCTTCTTCTATGCTTCTTTGCGCGTCTATTCTACTAAAATTAGTTACACTATATGAAGCGTTTCCGTCGGCAGTGATTTCAAAACTTTCTCTAGAAAGCCCGCCATTTTGAGGAGTAGCTTTTGTTATATTAATAGTATCTACGCCAATGGCTATAATAAACTCGTCGTTCGGAGCATCAATAAATTTAAAAGGACGCGTTGGATCAGACATTTGCGCAAGACTTTGTTGGGTAATTCCTGCACCGGCTAGCGCCGTAGTAAGCCGGCCATAATATTTCCGCACCGCCCTCGTGTCCATCTCTGCTAAAGCTTCTCTCACCCTACCAAAAACAGTTTCTGCCGGGTCTTGACCAGAATTTTGTTCTAATGGCGTTGTCATATTATAGGTTATATATACCACAAATCAACCTATTTTGCAAATATTATCTTGGTACAGATATACCTGTTATAACTATTTCATCGGCCATCTACATAGTAAGGCATTAGATTATCAATTTCAATAATATCCCCATTTGGCAGTCTTTTGTATAGCAAGTAATAGTGGAGTTGGTCTAGCTTGTTCTGAAGTTGGTATAATGGGCAAAATTATATACTAAATATGGTAATTTATCCAGCCAGCCTGTTGACGATTGACAGATAGGATTTATTTGGTATAATATTATTGTTGACAATTTGGGAAAGGCGTTTAAGTTTGGCATCCTACCAAACAATCCTCCTTCGCTAAAGCTACGAAGGAGAACGCTGATTGCGATACTAAGCTGAATAAGTATGGGTAAGCAATACGGAAGCTTGACCGTAAAATAGAGCACCCGATGATAGTCGGGACAAAGCCACGTTCAGTAAATGAACGTGGGAAATAAGGTGGTAACACGGGTTCGACAAGCTCACCGTAAACGAGCAAACCTCGTCCTTATAAAGGAGAGGTTTTTTTTGTGAAGAAAAAAAACAATACGTTTTATATTTATGAAAATTATAACTGTTAAATCATTAACTGAATTATTAAAGCGTCATGGGTTTGATAATTACATGATGGATTTGATGCAATCTCTTAAAAGAGACTTTAGTCAATGGAAATCATTTACTAAAATGCCCCGTCCGTCTATGCATGTACCCGGCGGCGTGTTAGAACTCATGCCTATTTGTGATAATAAAAAGTATTATACTTTTAAGTATGTAAATTGTCATCCCAAAAATCCCTTGAGCGGGAAGCAGACAATAGTTGCCACCGGACAATTATCAAGAATTGATACCGGTTACCCTTTGATGTTTAGCGAAATGACTATACTTACTGCGCTTCGTACTGCTGCAAACTCGGCCCTTGCTACAGACTTAATGGCGCGCAAAAATGCGCACACGTTAGCCCTCATTGGCACTGGAGCGCAAAGTGAATTTCAGGTATTAGCCCTAAAGTTAGTGCGTGATATTAAAGAAGTTAGATATTTTGATATTGATCCTAAAGCTATGGATAAATTTGAAAAGAATATGAGAAATAATAAGCTTAAACTTGTAAGATGCGCAGATGCTAAAGAAGCTATCAAAGGGGCAGATATTATAACTGTTTGCACTGCCTGCAAAGCTCATGTTGATGTTATCAAAAATGAATGGGTTAATGTCGGAGTACACATAAATGCTCTTGGTGGAGATACTATCGGTAAAACAGAACTAGAATTAAGTATTTTATCACGAAGCCGTATAGTGGTAGAGTACTTTGATCAGGCGTTCATTGAAGGGGAAATTCAACGCTTGAGTAAAGAAAAAGCAAAAAAAATGCTATATGCAGAGCTTTATGAATTAGTAAATGGCTCAAAAAAAGGCCGTGAAACAGATAAAGAAATAACACTATTTGATTCTGTTGGTATTGCATTAGAAGATTATTCTGTTTTAAGACTTACTTATGAGTTAGCAGAAAAATACAATATAGGCGAAGAGCTAAATCTTATACCTGTATTGAAAGATCCTAAAGATCTGATGTCGGTTATCTAATATGTTTTGTTGCCGTCAATAAAGGGAGGTGTTATACTAAACTTATGATTAAACCACAGATTAGTTTTGAAGATTTTGAGAAGGTGGATATTAGAGTGGGAAAGGGTAAGATAAAAGAGGTAAACTGATAATGAAATATTCACAGCTTTTTGGGAAAACGATTAAGGAGACACCAAGAGATACTGTGTTGACTTCACATAAGCTTCTTTATAGAGGTGGATTTATTCGCGAAAGCACTGCGGGACGATATTATCTATTGCCTTTGGGAATAAGAGTGCATCAAAAAATTCAAGCCATTATTAAAGAAGAAATGGATAAAACGGGCGCCCAAGAAATTATTACTCCTGTTTTGCATCCTAAAGAGTTGTGGAAAGAAACCAATAGAGCAAGCTCGGTTGGTTTTGAATTGATGAGCATTAAAGACAGAAATGAATTTGAGTTTGTTTTGGGCGGAACTGCAGAAGAGATGCTTGTTGATCTGGTCCGTAAATTTCAAATTAGCTATAAAGATTTACCGTTTAATTTGTATCAATTTTCCAGCAAATTCCGAGATGAACTGCGGGCCCGCGGTGGACTTTTAAGACTTCGAGAATTTGTGATGAAAGACGCTTATTCCTTCCACGCCACGGAAGAAGATTTTAAAAAAGAGTATCAAAAAATGATGGATACTTACTCGCGGATTTTTGAAAGATTTGGTCTTAAGACTCAAATCGTGGAATCTGATAATGGCTATATCGGGGGTGAATATTGCCATGAATTTGTGGTGGAAAGTGAGGTTGGCGAAAGCAGATACTTAACTGACGGACAGGGATACTGCGCTCATGAGGATGTGGCTGTTTTTGAACCTGATAAGAAAAATTTGGAAGAAGAAACAAAAGAAATGGAAGAGGTGGAAGCAGTCCGTGGTAATACCATGGAAGATGGGGTAAAACTACATAATCTGCCTTTGTGGCAACAGATGAAAGATTTAATGATGGTTGATGAAAATGGCAATTTTATTTTGGCAGTTATCAGAGGAGACTTGGAAGTTAATGAGATGAAACTGGCTCATGTTGCAAAAGCATACAGATTGCGGCATGCAACAGAAGAAGAGATTAGAAAATTAGGTTCAGAACCGGGATTTATTTCTCCGGTTGGAATAAGCAAAAAAGTAAAAGTTATCGGAGACTTATCCCTTAGAACAATAAAAAATGCTTACACTGGAGCGAATAAAAAACACAGAGATTTGCTTAATGTAAATATAGATAGAGATTATAAAGTTCAAATTGAGGCAGATATTGCTTTGGCAAAAGAGAAATATTTGTCAAAAAATCGCAAGCCTTTAGTTGCCAAAAAAGGCATTGAAGTGGGAAATGTTTTTCAGTTGGGTTTCCACTATTCTTCCAAAATGAATGGGGCAAATTTTACCAATTCTCAAGGAAAACCACAACCTTACTACATGGGATGTTATGGTATTGGTTTAGCCAGAACCATGGCCGCAATTGTGGAGGTGCATAATGATGAAAAAGGGATTAGGTGGCCGGAGGCGGTGGCGCCGTTTCAAGCTCACTTGATAGAACTCAAAACTCAAAACTCAAAACTTTCCGGCGAAAGCATTTATCAAAAGTTATCCGGTCAGGGGATAGAGGTTTTGTGGGATGATAGGGAAGATGTTTCTGCCGGGGAAAAATTTGCCGACGCGGATTTGATTGGTATTCCGGTTCGGTTAGTAGTTTCATCAAAAACCCTTCGACTTCGCTCAGGGCCATTGGTCGAATGGAAAAAGCGCGACAGCGATAAAACGGAAATTATTCCCCTTTCGGAGGCGGTGGGGCGGTTGGGGTAGGCGGCGCTGTTTGTTTTTCCGCTGATTTGTTACCATTTAATCCTCGCAATGCGCTGCCACTTTTTTCTGGTTTGAGTTTACGAAAGTTTCTTGAATAAAATGCACCTGCAGAAAGGACATCAGCTCCTCCTTCCGTCATATTCCTAGCTTAACATAAGAAAAGAAGGTTGTCAAAAAAACTAAAACTCCTCGTTGATTTTTAGTTTGCGGAGTGTAAAATATATCAATCGTCATTAATTTTGGAAAATATCGTACGATTGCTATGTAACCAACATACTATTTTTATTGCAAATAGATGTATATTGGTTATAAAAGAATTAACCTGCCAAAAATATGGTAGAAAAAGTAGAAACTCGTCCAGGAAGAGTTGTCAGTCCAGAAGAAAAAGATAGGATTATAGCAAGGTTTGATAGGTTATTACAGGAAAGACCAGGTGGTCCATTGCACCTGGTTGATGCCTTAACGGCAGTAAGGAGAAGCCCAAGTAATTATAGGAGAGTTGCTAGAGTGGCTAAGGTAGTTGATGAAGTTCTTGATAGTCATGGTATTCCTAGGGATTTGAGAGGAAAAAGATCTCTTCCCAGAGAGGCAATTCTAGAAATAGCTCTAAAAATTGGTGAAGCAGATCCTACAAGACAGGAGCAAGGTATAAGGGGAGCTATTGAAATGCATAGAAGCAGAGCTGTTTTAGCGCCTTCGGCGGTTTTAATGGGGAAATCAAGCATAGATGGTGATATTCCTAGACCTCTAACAGATTTTGAACTGAATGTTGAAAGATATATTAAAAATCACCCCGAAGGAAAACTATTTGGCACACAAGATATTGCGAGAGCTACTGGTCGTAATAATGCGGGCGTTTTATCTAAAGGACAATTGGATATTGTTGCCAGGATTGCTGGGGAGCATGGAATATTAGCTGGGGATAGAGGGCGTTTACCATTGACAGAAGAAGCATTTCGGGATGCGTGTCGCGAAATTGGACCGCCCCAGATAAATAGACAAATCTATGGTAATGGGCGCGGGCGCGCTGGAGAAACAAAAGAAAAAGTACCAAACGCTGATGGTACTCAATTAGCTGGTGCTGAAGTAATTTTTAGAGCAAAACCAACAGCTGTTGGCAGAGATGGTCATCAAGAATTTGAGATAGAAGCGGGATATTCAAGAGATGGAGTTAATGGAGGAGTTGGATTGTCGGTGGCGGTTGTTGTGGCGGATTTTACTCAAAGCGATGGGTTTCAAGCAATAGAACAGGAGGCAGAAAGAGGACCACTAACGTTAGGAGATAAAGAACTAATTGTTTTTGTCGGTTCCTTAGTTAATGCGTATCAAAAAATTGGGGAAATAGCTCTTGGGAAAGCCCGTATTCCTATGACAGCAGCACATTGGAAATTAGCCAAAGACATTATGCAAAGATTAAACAATATTGTTATTTCACCGGAAGAATTAAGACTGCTTCGTCGTGACTTTCCGGCGAAATTAAGCTTATCGCTTATCAGTCAACGACAAGCTCTTTTGGAGCAAAACCCTAAAATAGCAAAACTCTTGGAATTATTCTTTGTCTTCCACAACACGGGAATTATAAGAGAAAGACTTGAAGTGTTGTTTAGCCAATATTAGCAATCCAGACTCGCAATTTGACTTCTTCCAGCTTTTATCGTATAAACTCACTTATAATCAAGCTACTCTAGCTTGCAACTCTATAATAATATTTTGATTACATAATTGTTTAACGAGAGTTGCAAACTCAAGTTAAACGAGTATATTACCAAATACAGAAAGGAACAAATATATGGTTGAAGAAGTAGCAGGAAGGCCTCGGTCTAGGAACCCTAACCGCGAAGCAAACCAAGAAATAAGAAGTTATAGAACAGGCGTTCATAGTGGAGTAAGAATGGATGAGAATGGAGTTCTTCACACAGTATCTGGTCCTTTAGGCTCAACTTTTACAGAAAAGCCGCTGGCTTGGACTATAGTAACAGCAGAAGAAGCTATAGCTGGTACAGTAATAAAAGAGATAGGAGGATTATATCTTTTTACCCCAACAGAAGTTTATATTTTAGCTTTTGGATTATGTAGGGTAAATAGATTATTCTCCCCTGATGTAGAAGAAGATGAGGAAGAGTTGAGAGAGATGGGGTTAAAACTTACTAACGAGGAGTTTAGGTATGTACACAGATTTATAGAAAGTAAGCCTAAGCAATTTGATCTTGTTACTGTAGTAGCACAAATACGCGGTAAACTTATTGGCCTAATTGATGAAGACAAGAGGGAAGATGTTTTAAGTCAAAACGATCCACGGGTTGTCAGATGGTTACTTAGGCGTTTTGCGGGTTTTGGCGATCAAGAAGGCTTGGATCAAGCTTTAATGTTTATGTTTCAACCGCTCGAAGAATTGGGGATGGGGGAATATTTTAGAGGAGAGAACGGTGCTTCTTCACATTCATAATAACTTTTTCTTCAAAATAAACTTAACCACCAACACGTAAATTGTGCCGTAGAATATTAGATCAACGAAACTATTGCGCAACCCCTCAAGGCTTACTAGATGGGTAAAAAGAAAGTCAAAAAGTCCACCTTTTCCGATATGCACATCAAAGTTGTATGGAAGAAAAATATTAAAATCAATTATCCAATGAGAAAGAACTATCAGAAAAACTCCGATAAGATATTTTTGGGAAAAAGGCTTTTTGATAAATTTTCCCCACAGCCAGAAAAGCAAAGCGACAAAAAGGGCAAAAAAGGGCGAGTGGGTCAGAGGCGAGCGGTGAAAAGCAAGCATGTTGCCGTTTGCAAACAAGCCGAAGAAATAGTCAAGATCGGAAAGATTGGCAAGAATGAAGATTGTTAATAAATTGATTTTTGCTTTTTTGTCTGCGATGGCCTTATTTACTATTAAGCCTGCTAGTATATGTCCAACGGGCAATGCCATAATTTTGGTTAAAAAAACATTGTAACATAAATAAGAAAAGTAGTATACTTTACTGCAATGAAAATTATTGTTACTCACATGCGGCCGGATTTGGATGCAGTAGGGGCCGTTTGGGCCATTAAGCGCTTTTTGCCGGGATGGGAAGAAGCGAAGGTCAAGTTTGTACCAGCGGGAGAAAGGTTAACAAGTTCAAAGTTCAACCCTTCGGCTTCGCTCAGGGCGAGAGTTCAAAGTTCAAAGTTGAATGAAGTTATAGAGAAAATCGGTGATGATGAAGTTATTCATGTTGATACAGGACTAGGTCCGCTTGATCACCACCAGACCAGCGATGATACTACTTGTGCGGCCAAACGGGCCTGGGAATTTGTAGTCGCCAACGCTCCTTCTTCTTTTAAAAACCACCCCCACGGGCTTGAGGCAGGCAATAGGCTAATGGATATTATCTGCGAAATTGATCATTTCAAAGAAGTTTCCTGGCCCGACGCGGCCTCGGACAGATACGAAATTACAGCGCCCCGCATTTTGGACGGGTTAAAGCTGATGGAGCGGGACAGTGACGACAAAGTTTTGGAAATTGGACTTATTCTGGTGGATAGTATATTTCATGCTTTTAAGAATAAAGTTTGGGCGGAAGGGGAATTGAAAAAAGGAATTATTTTTGAAACACGTTTTGGTGCTGGCATTGGTATAGAAACTTTAAACGATGACGTTGTTCACCTTTCGCAAAGACTGGGTTATAAAATAGTTGTCCGCAAAGACCCCAGAAAAGCCTACGTTCGAATAAAAGCCTCACCGCTTGGCATAGTTAATAATGAGTCTATTGATTTGACGGCGGTGTATAATAAATTAAAAAAGATGGATCAGCAGGCAACCTGGTTTTTGCATGTGTCAAAGCGGATGCTCTTAAACGGCACCACCAAAAACCCACTGATGCGTCCGACGAAATTGAGTTTACAAGAAATTATAGAAGTGTTAAAAAATGTCTGACTGTATTTTTTGCAAAATTGCCAAACATCAAATTTCCAAAGAATTTACTTATGAATCGGAAAAGGTAATGGTTTTTCCCGATATTTATCCTCTGCGTCCCGTGCATCTTTTGGTGATGCCCAAAAAACATGTCAAGGATTTTATCGATTTTACCAACGACAGCGAGCTTTGGTCGGAATTAAAAACAGTTATACAAAAACTTATTAAACAAACAGGACTTGATAAAAAGGGTTACAGACTGGGTATCAACGGCGGGGGTGCCCAGCTTATCGATCATTTGCATATCCACATTCTCGGTCCGGTCAAACGAATGGACAAGATGTAGACAGGGGAGTTTATTTGGAGTAAAATAGGGGGGTAAAGGGGGTGTATGCATGGCCATTGTCAAAGCTCAACCGGGCGAGTCAACTGACTCACTAATTCGTAAATTTTCTCGAAAAGTTATTTCGGAGGGCATTTTAAGCGAACTTAAAGACCGCGAGTTCTACAAAAAACCCGCTATTAAAAGACAGGAGCGGCTCAAAATTCGTGGCAGAAAGCGCCCAAAAGTTATTTAATTATGGTAACAGTGCTCCTTTTTTGCGAGTCGCGCTATCCTGCAAACAGAAAAGCTATCAAAAAAACCATTGAGGCTACCTTGGGTGAACGGGGGGTTTCCGGTTATGCTGAAGTGTCTATTTCTATTGTGGGAGATCGTAAAATGCGCCTTTTAAACAAAAAATACCGGCAAAAAGATAAGACTACGGATGTGCTTTCGTTTTCTCAAGCCGACTCGTCAGTTCCGATTAAACCGGGGCCAGCCGGCGGACGGGGGGAATGGGCAAAAACGCCGGATGGAGTTTTGCGGTTGGGAGATGTAATTATTTCCTTTCCGCAGGCGAGAAAAAACGCTAGAGTAAAAGAAACGCTGGTGGATGAAGAGATTAATTTTTTAATCCGTCATGGACTTTTGCATTTATTGGGAATACACCATGAAGAATAGTAATAGACGGTAGATGGTAGAAAATGGAAGGTAGATTTTTGAAGATGGAAGGTTGAGGATAGATTAATTAATTTTCTAACTTCCATCATCTACCATCAAAATACTATCTTCTACCCTCTATCATCTATCGTCAAAAGATATATATATGGTTTTTTATCGAAAATATCGGCCGCAGAAAATTTCCCAGCTTGATAGCGAGCCGGTTCGGGTGAGCCTGACAACTATTTTGTCCTCCCGAGAGCCGCCTCATGCCCTTTTATTCACCGGACCAAAAGGATTGGGTAAAACATCGGCGGCGCGAATTGTGGCGAAAATTGTTAATTGCGAGACAACTGCTAACAAAAAACAACTTGAACCGTGTAACCGCTGCGGTCAGTGTACATCAATAACAGATGGAACAAACCTTGATCTTATTGAAATTGACGCGGCTTCAAACCGCGGCATAGATGAAATTCGCGATCTTAGGGACAAAATAAAATTGGCCCCCGCCTCCGCCAGAAAAAAAGTATACATTATTGACGAAGTGCATATGTTAACTACAGAAGCCTTCAATGCTTTATTAAAAACTTTAGAGGAGCCGCCAAGCCATGCCATGTTTATTCTTTGTACTACAGAAGCGCATAAGGTGCCATCTACCATTAAATCCCGCTGTTTTCAAGTTATTTTCAAAAAGGCCACGCAAGAGGAACTTATCCGGTCGCTAAAAAGAATTGTTTCCGCCGAAAATATAAACATAGATCAGCAAGCATTGGTTGTTATTGCCAAAAACGCCGATGGCAGTTTTAGAGACGCCAGCAAAATTTTAGAACAGGCGCAAACTTCGGCCGGTAGAAAAAAAATTACCAGTGAAATAATTTTAACGTTGATGGGAAGCAGTAAAAACGGACTGGAGATTTTCGAAGCGCTGAAGGAAAAAAACGCCAACAAGGCACTTGGTTGGTTAAACGGTCAAGTTGATGAGGGGTTAAATATCAAGTCATGGATTGAAGAGGTGTTGGAGGTGTTGCATAAGGCGCTTCTTTTTAAGTATGATATAAAAGAGGGAGAAATTAACGATGAGGTTTTGCAGTTTACAGAAGAGGAACTAAAAAAGTTAATCATGCTTTTTTCCAAAGCCCATCAGGAGCTGCGTTTAGCAGTTATCGCGCAATTGCCGGTAGAAATTGTGATTATTGAATATTGTATAGGGGGTGAAATGAATGTTTAATCCACTCAAACCATTAGGGGATTTAAAAAAAATGCGTGATCAGGCCATGGAAATTCAAAAACAGCTTCAGGCTGAAGAAATTACCGTGGAGAAAAACGGCGTCAGAGTTGTAATTTCTGGAGATCAAAAGATTAGAGAGCTTGAGAGTAATGATAAGAGCGATAATGATATTAAAGAAGCCATTAACGAAGCAGTTAAAAAATCGCAAGAAGTAGCCGCCCGCAAACTGTCCCAAATGAGCGGAGGGTTACAGGGACTGCTCGGAGGGGGGCAAAATTGACTTGTTTTTACAGTTACAGTAATATATGGTTATGACGGAAGTAGTACAAAGACCAGTTAGTCCTCCGAATTTAAAAGAAGACATGTTGAGAGGAGCTCAAACTGAGCTAATTTCGGCATTACAAACATTAGGAGGTCCAACAGGAGGTGAAGTTTGGGAAGAGCAGATACAAAGATTTCTTACTGCAGAACTTAATTGGGTAAGACAATCTCGTGGTGAACAGTCTGAAGAAGCAATGTTATTAGCAAGAGCAGTAAATGACATGGGTACTGTCGAAGGAAGAGGTATAGCAATAGGGGTATTTCAAAGAAAAAGAGAAGGGCTTGAGCCATTTCTTGCTGATCCCGAGATTAGTTCTGAAGAAACAAAAAGACAGGCAAGAGCATTTGAAGCGTCAATAGAACTTCTTAACAGACCATTGCCCGAACAATCATCAAAAGCTCGTGGTAAGGGAAAGCGTTGATATGAATGATTTTCTGCTGATGACCGGTAAGAGCAATTCTAAATTGGCTCATGCGATTGGGAAAATTCTCAAAAAAGAAGTCTCTGAACCGATCAGCGTTTTTTCAGACGGCGAAATACGAGTTCGGATTGAGTCCAACATGCGACGGCGCCACGTTTACATAATCCAGCCCACCGCCCCCCGTCCAAACGACGCCATCATGGAGCTTTTGTTGATGATTGATGCGGCCAAGAGAGGCTCGGCCAGCGAGATTATTGCCATTATTCCGTACTTTGGCTATTCAAGACAGGACAGAAAAGAAATGTCCAGAGTTCCCATCAGTGCTTCACTTGTAGCTTCAATGATTGAATATGCCGGCGCCAATAGAATTTTGACGGTGGATATACATTCTGAACAAGAGGAAGGGTTTGTGAAAATTCCCTGGGATAACATCTATGCCAGCTACACACTTTTGCCGGAAATTAAAAAGCGAAAGCTGGCAAATTTAGTAGTGGCTTCTCCCGACAAGGGGGGAGTGGTGCGAGCCACCGGTTACGCCCGGTTGCTTGCGGCCGAGGGAATTGCTATTGTTTACAAAGAGAGGGATTTAAATATTAATGATACTTCAAAAGCTCTGTCGATGGTTGGAGATGTAGAGGGCAAAAATGTTCTTTTGACAGATGATATGCTTAGTACAGGCGGAACGCTTTTGTCTGCCGCGGATTTTATCAAAAGCCGGGGAGCCAAAAGTGTGCGAGCGGCAGTTACCCATGGGCTTTTTTCAGATGAGGCTCTTGACAAAGTTGATAAATCAACAGTTGATGAGATAATTGTTACAGATACAATGATGCTTAGAGAAGAAGTAGTCAAACATCCCAAAACTACCGTGGTCTCCGTTGCCCCGCTTCTGTCTTCGGCGATTGAGCACATAGAAAGCGGAGAATCACTAAGCCATGATCTAATTCTTAAACCCTCGGAAACGCAGTAGTTTTGTAGTACAATACAATTGTGAAGATTTTTGCAGGAAGCGCCAATAAACCTCTGGCGGAAAATATTGCCAAAAAATTAAATATTTCTGTTTCTCCTTTGGAAATACATATTTTCCCCGATGATGAGAAAAGAGTGCGGGTTTTGGAAAGTGTTTTAGACGAGGACTGCGTGGTGGTTCAGCCAACCTCTTCGCCGGTTGACGCAAATTATATGGAGCTTTTTTTTATTGTTGATGCCTTGAAGCGAAGCGGAGCAAGGTCTGTTACTGCGGTTATTCCCTATCTTGGTTACCAGCGGCAAGATCATATTTTTCGGGAGGGGGAGGCGGTGTCGTTTTCGGTTATTGTCAAAACGCTTGAAGCGGTAGGGGTTGATAAAGTTATTACTTTTGACCTGCACACAATTAGGGCTTTGGAAATGTTCAAAATCTCCGTTGTTCATCTGTCTGCTCTTTCGCTTTTTACGGAAAAAATAAAACACCTCGGACGGTGGCCCCGCCACAACTTCGAAGATGTTGGCGGGGATTCCTCCGAGGTGAACGTTAAGGAGCGCGTTCTCGTTTCCCCCGACATGGGGGGAATTCGGCGGATTAAAATTTTATCGGAAATGCTTGCCCCGAACCGCAATGGTGAGGGGTTAACCGGCATGCCCTATGCGACTATTGTCAAAAACCGCAATTTGGCAACGGGAGAGATTACTGTTTCGGAAATACAGGGAGAGCTTGCCAAGACGGCAATTATTGTTGACGATATGATTGCCGGGGGCAATACTGTTGTTACGGCTGTTGGGGCTTTGAGACAGAGGGGAGTTGAGCAAATTTTTGTTTTCGCCACCCACGCTGTTTTTTCCCAAAACGCCCCTGTTCTTTTGCAGGAAGCATTAATTGAAAAAGTGTATGTGACGGACACCATTGAAATTCCAGAAGGAAAAATGTTTGAAAAGCTGGAAGTGTTATCAGTGGCTGGTATAATAGCAGAAAATTTATGAGAATTCCTAAAGCAATACGAAATCTTATCGAGGCCTTTGAGAGATTGCCCGGCATTGGGCCCAAAACAGCTCAAAGGTTGACCTTTTATCTGCTTCATGTGCCGCAGGGAGAGCTGGATATGTTTGCTTCCGCAGTGCAGAATTTAAAAAAAGAAACGGTTACCTGTTCTACCTGTTTTTTGGTGGGAGAAAATGACCCCTGTGAAATTTGCTCGGACTCACAGCGCGATACCTCAATAATTTGCGTGGTAGAACAGCCGTTGGATGTCTTGGCGCTTGAGAAAGGCGGGAAATATAAAGGGCTTTATCACGTTCTTCACGGCAAAATTGATCCCTTAAATAATATTGGCCCGGATGAGATTTTTATCAAACAACTTCTTAATAGAGTGGTAAAAGGGACAGATGGGACAGAAGAGACAAATGTCAAAGAGATAATACTGGCGACGAACCCGACCATGGAAGGAGAGGCGACGGCGATGTATATCGCCAAGCAAATTAGAGTTGAGAGTTTAGAGCTTAGAGTTACTCGGATTGGGCGGGGGTTGCCGACGGGGGCGGATCTGGAATACGCCGACGAACTGACCCTCGAGCGGGCAATGGAAGGAAGAAGGGAGTATTAAGTAACAGAAACAGTCGATTGAAGACGTGACGGAATACTAATTTCCCACGGTTCACAACCAGCATTTTGTTTAGGATTATAGCTGATTGTTACATTTCCGTCTCCGTAAAATTCTGCAGAATAGCCTAATTGATATGCGAGATTATCTTGATCAAGGATACGTCTATATTTTTCACCTGCCAATTCTTCTTGCCAATGCGGCGATAATTTTCCGAAATGCACTCCATTAGGTCTTTCTTGAATAATAAGCGCCTTATTATGACCTTGAGTTCTGGCAATCATCGCTTGCGTTACTAAGCCGGCAGTGCTATAAGGTTCTTCAGGATTTGTTGGTAAGTTTACTGCCAACTCTGCGGCTTTAATCTTCTCGGTCTCGGTTAGCGATTCATCATCTCTTAATTCATTATCAGAAAGCGAAACATTGACTTTCAAAAGCTTGCCATTCTGTGCGTCATACGTTACTGCTACTATTCTATTTGTATCTCTATCGACACCGGCAACGCGCACAAAGAGGGGCTCGCGTGTTTCTTCTACTACTTTTCCTCTGCTTATTTTCGTTGGATAACTTCGGTTAGCTATCTCTATGGTAGCCAAGGCATCATTTAATGAAAAATCCCACCCCTCATTTCCTATATAAAAAAGTGGAAGAGTATGGTCGTCGACACGTAGATCTGTCCAGTTAAGAGAAGATAATCCCAGCATTCTGACAAGGTTGTCTGGAAGACGCATACCTGTTTCCAGTTTCAGCTGAAGCTGGATAGCATCAACTACAGGAATAGATGCCCTATTTTTTTCATCGAGAGGTGTTTGTTTCAATAGTCCACCTAGCGTAAATTGGCCAATTTTTTCTCTTGCCGTTGGATCAAGTTCTCTAAGCGATGGTGCTGGCATATAGGAACAGAATATAGCAGAATGGCGATGGGAAAGCAAATTCCTCTCTTGACACCATCTTCCTCTTTATGCTTTAATGATTTAAATCATCAAAGCAAGCATGACACAGGTTTCTAAATATCCTATTTCAAAAGAAGTTGCCGATAGAATTTTTGAGATTTTTCTCAAAAGTTTTGTGGCGATTAAAAATAAAGAAGAAGCAGATCAGTTTATCACAAATTTTCTTACTCCTACAGAAAAGATTATGTTAGCAAAGCGTCTCGCCATAGCTTTTTTACTTGAAAAAGGCTACGATTATCGAACGATTCAGAGAATTATCAGAGTGAGTACAGCAACCATCGCATCGGTAAATCTTGTAAGACTGCATGGAAGCGAAGGATATAAAAAGCTTATAGCCAAGATTTTACGAGAAGAATCTATTAAGAATTTTTTAGAAGAGGCTACAATAAAACTGTTATCTATTCCAGCAACTAGTACAAAAGGTGGAGGAGCGTATAGATATCTTAAACAAGAACTGGAGAAAAACAAAAGAAGACGGATTTCTTGGTAATCTGCTTTAATGATTTAAATCATCAAAGCAAAATTTTGAATTGTAATAATTAGCATGTATGATAACTAAAGAGCAGGTGTTGGGGGAGTTAAAGAAGGTTATGGATCCGGAATTGAATGTTAACATTGTGGATTTGGGACTGATTTATGGTGTTGATATTAACCCTTCGACCCATTCGATAAACTCAGGGCAAGCGAAGGTTATTATTACCATGACTTTAACAACGCCGGGCTGTCCGCTGTCAATGGTTTTTGAGGAGTGGATTCCGGCGGCGGTTAAAAACATAGAGGGAGTAAAAGATGTTAAAATAAATTTGGTGTGGGAGCCGGCTTGGGAACCGGATAAAATGAGTGACGAAGCAAAAGAAAATTTAGGAATAATACAATGAGTAAAGGTGGATTTTTTGGGGAAGCATTCGAAATGATTGCCGAAGAGGTGGGGCAGGCCAAGAAGGCTGTTGTTTCGCAAGTTACCGGTAAACAGGGTCAAAAACCTACAACTCCAAAAAGCAGCCAGCCTCAAAAAGCCAACCAAACACAAGGGGATCAGGGTAAGGGCGTGCCTTCGGAAACAATGGCCGGAAACGCGCAGCAAGACGATCCCACCAAAAGCTTTGTAAGAGATCTTTACGGAGGATCTTCGGAAATTTCACAAGCAGAGCGTGAGAAAAGAGAAATAGAAGATAAACAAAGACTGGAGGCGCTTCGTCAAAGGTTTCATAGCGAGTACTACGAGCGTTTAACGGCCCCGCCTAAACAGCAAGAGCCCCGGCCGGCGGAAAAGTTGGAGCAGGAGAAAAAAGAAGAGGAGCAAAAGGAGCTTGAGGAAAAAGAAAAAGAACCAAAAGATTTACCCGCTATGTCCACCAAAGATAAAGGAACTAAAGAAAAACTGCGGGGTGTAAGCGGCTAGAGCCAGCGGCTTCCCTTAAAAATAATAAGAAGTATTCCTCCCACAAAACCCATCAGCATCAGGACAGTTAAAAAAGCAGTTGGCGTATTAGCAAAGGGCAATCCGACAATATTCATGCCATATATGCTGGCAATAAGGTTGAGCGGCAGCAAAATTGCTGAAAAAATTGTCAGGGTGGCGATAATTCTGTTGGTTCGTGATGAAAGAATGGATTCATTGCTGGTAGAAAGACCTTCAATAAGCTCCCGGTTGTCCTCCAGCCGCTCCCAGATTTTTTGCAAATGATCCAAAATATTGCTCCAAAATGGCGTCATGCCGCTATTTAATTCTTTATAAACGCCTTTTTCCAAATCGGCGAAAATGGGAAGAATAGGTTTAATCATAGTTTGGAAAACCACTAGATTTCTTCTGGTACTGGAGATATCTTCCACTATATTCGGCGAATGGTTTTGAGCTATTTCACCATCTATAAAATCAATAGTGCTTGATAATTCGTTGGACAGAGCAAAAGAGGAGTCGACCAAAACATCAACCAGGCGATAAAAAAGAAAAACAGATCCCTCTCCCATTAGATCTTCACGGTGGCGAAGGGCCTGCTGGCAAAGAGAAAAAATTTCATCAATTTGCGGCGTTCTATCCTCATGCAATATTACCAGATATTCTTTGCCGATGAAGAAGGCAACGTGGCCGGTAATTATGCGTTTTTTGGGTTGTTGGTCGGGAAAGTGCGGAAGAGGTATTTGCGGAAGAAGCGATTTGCCATTAGACTTTTGCTCCGCATTTTTTTCAAAATAGGGAAAATCCAACACAATATGGGTATATTCCTTGTAGGTCTCAATTTTGGGTACTTGCGTTCTATTTACAAAATCTTCAAGATTGAGAGGATTAAACCCGTAATTATTGCGCAAAAATTTAATCTCCAGCTCCTGCGGATTGTGAATATCCAAAAAAGATAGCCCCTTGTGGGTGACTGTTTGAATGTTCATAATTTTTTACCTCTTGCTTTACTTTAAGCCCAAACATTGCTGTTTGTCAATACGGTTAATTTATAATAGAATGTAAAGTATGCTGCGATTATACAACACCTTAACTGGAAAAGTCGAGGATTTTCGGCCGATAAGACCTCCCGAAGTTGGAATGTATACCTGTGGACCTACTGTTTATGACTTTGCCCATATCGGCAACTTTCGAACATACACCATGGCTGATGTGTTAGTACGAACACTTACTTACAACGGACTTTCTGTTAAATATATTATGAATATTACCGATGTGGGGCATTTGACGGGAGATAATCTGGGAGATGCCGATACCGGAGAGGACCGGGTTGAGAAAAAAGCACAAATTGAAGGAAAGAGCGCTTGGGATATTGCCAAGTTTTATACGCGGGCCTTTACCGAAGATTTCAAAAAGCTCAATTTGACGGCTCCTTATCTACTGGTTAAAGCTACAGATCATATTGAGGAACAAATAGCTCTGGTCGAAAAGCTTGAGGAAAAAGGATTTACCTACCCGACATCGGATGGAATTTATTTTGACACGGATAAATTTACCGGCTATGGTGCTTTTTCGCCACTTGATGAGATAAAAGAAGGGGCTCGGGTGGCTGTAAATTTTGAAAAAAGAAACCCCCGCGATTTTGCCCTGTGGAAATTTTCTCCGCAGGGAGCAAAAAGACAAATGGAGTGGGAGAGTCCGTGGGGAGTAGGATTTCCCGGCTGGCATATTGAATGTTCTGCCATGAGCATGGAATATCTTGGTGGTGAGCCCTTCGGCAGTGAGCTCAGGGCCGAACTGCAAGGTCGAACCATTGATATTCACGCTGGCGGATCGGATTTGGCGGCCACGCATCACCCCAACGAAATTGCCCAAAGCGAGGCGGCAACGGGCAAACAGTTTGTCAAATACTGGATGCATGTGGCGTTTATGCTGATAGATGGAGCGCGAATGAGCAAAAGCCTGGGTAATAATTACACCGTTTCCGATGTAGAAAGACGTGATTTTGATCCGCTGGCGCTTCGCTACCTTTATTTTCAGACGCACTATCGAAAAGAGCTTAACTTTACCTTTGAAGCCTTGGCGGGGGCGCAAACGGCTCTGAAGCGCCTGCGAGAGGAAATTTCACAGTGGAGTGAGCCCAAAATCGGCTGTGCGGAATTTGAGGAAAAATTTCTTTCTGCCATTAACGACGACCTTAATTTACCCAAGGCTCTGGCTGTGGTGTGGGATTTGGTTAAAAGCGATTACCCGACCAGTGCCAAGGCGGAGAGCTTGTTTAAGTTTGATCAAGTATTGGGACTGAACTTAAATCAAAAGTTAGGAGCTACCCTTCGACTTCGCTCAGGGCAAGGAAGTAAGAAGTTAGAAGTTCCTGCAGAGGTGATGGAGTTAGTTAAGGAACGGGAAGAGTTGAGGAAAAAAAAGCGTTTTCATCTAGCCGATGATATTCGCGCCAAAATTAGCAAACTGGGTTATGAGTTGCTAGATAGCGGGAAGGAAACAATTATCAAAAAAGCTTAAGGTATTCTTGTGCCTAAACAATTAACTATCCTAGCGATTAAAGCAAAATATCTCCAAAGTTGATATAATAGAGGCTCTATTTTTATGACAAAAGAAAGATCAGTAGGGAGATTTGTGAGAACCGCAAGAACCGCAGCTTTGGAAGTCGGTTTGAACGTTGTTCATCTTAAACGGTCGTTCGACCAAAAAATACACCCCACAGGGTTTACTGAAGCAGCGCAATGGCTAAAGCTATTTTACGAAGACCGGCAAAACGAGGTTCCTGCTCTTGGGCGGCTGGTTGCTACGGGGTTTTGGTTTACGGTTTATTCCTTGGAAACCGCAAGCGGAAGCTGCGTGTTTAAAATTAGCCATGAGCACGCGCCTTGGTCTGGACAGCTTTCCCCCGCCAGCGAAGAATTTTTTGAGCAGTACCAGACAAATCTTGCAAAACAAAGATCAATATACAGTCCTCGCTTGCCTCATCTCATATTGCCTCAAGAAGCGCGTTTTGTTGATAACGGCAGACGCGGAGCGACACTTATCGCGCAGCCACATATACGGCATGGAAAAAGAATTACCGATTTCAAAGCATTAGCTCTGCCCGATCAGGAAAAAATTATTGGCGAGTATGATGCTTTTATTGCCCTTACAAAAAGACTGCGTGAAGAGGGTTTGCAACCGGATCTTATTTTGGATATATTTGTTAGAGAAACCCATAATCTTGTCATCGCGGATGGTCCTCATCTGGTACTTCTTGATAATGGAGCTATTGATCTTAGACGCGAGAAGGCTCCTTTATTAAATATGCTGGCGCCGTTTACTGCTAACTTGGCAGGCGAGAGAGCTCGATTACAAAGAATATGTGATAATAGCAACGGCCATCGGTAATACGCGCATGCAAAAACATCCAAACAGGTCTATAATACCATCAAAATTATTTAGGAAATCAAGCGCTATGACAGAGAAAAATAGCTATTTTCTTACGTAATTAGTTACATAACTTTCATAATGACTAGAATTCAGATTTAACTTCACCGCTTTTGATGCTAACCCTATACCAATTAAAAGTGGCGGTATGGCCGTCTTTAACTTCATAAACATGGACATTGTAATCTCCCTCTATTTCATTATCTACTTCCACTTTGCCATTTGGAACAACTTTCAGATATTCTTGTACTTGGGGTAAAGCTTTAACTTTTGTCACAGCCTGCTGTTGGGTAATTTTGCCGGATTGACCGGATTGATAAGCGGTGTAACCGATACCGGCCAAAATTAGTATTAATATAGCGATGATAATTTTCATGGTTTAAAATATTTTTTCAGTAAATTTTTGTTTTTGTTGATATAAGTTAATCCTACCACGTTTCCCGCAAGCACCAAAAACACCGCTCCTAAAGATGCAAAACTGACTGCCTGAAATCCTAACATATCGCTTAATCTAATCATTCCCGCAAAAATTATTACAGAGTTAATAAAATTTAATACAACAGCCAAAGTATTAAATGATTTGTCAAATAATAAAAAGATTTGGGCTGCGCAAATAACAAAAAATAGTCCCAAAAATGAAAGTGAATAGGCAAGGGATAGTTCAAAGCCGCTTCTGCCGGAGGTAAAATTTTCCCAGTTTAAAAAACCCAACAGAATTTGGGCAAAAAGTATAGCCAAAAAAGCAAATTTTAACTGTTTTTTAGTTTCTTTTTTTTGCTGTGAAGCCAATTTCAAAACAAAAGGGGAAATTACCAAAACGGCAAATAGAATTATTAAATAAGTAAACATTTTATCTAGCATAAGATAATAACTTGCCACTTGTCAACTTTATAACCACTTAGGGTTAGAAGTTTGTAATCGTGAAGGGAATGCGGAGTTATTCTTCGGGTTCGGGGGGTAGAAGCTCTTCGCCTCCGTTATTGGTCGGTTGGGTATATTCATTGGGTTTAAGCCAATAGACATAGGTACATCCGGTAGCTTTTCGCTGTTCTTTATCCCATCCTGCGGTTGAGCATTTTTTCATTTTTTTGCCGTTAGCAGTGGTAAACAACACCAGTTTTTCTCCGCACTGCGGGCACTCCTCCTCCAGCGGTTCGGTTGTGCCATTAATCCATTCGATGTAGTCACAGCCTATGGTTTTTCTAGTTTCCCGATCCCAGCTGCCGGTTGAGCATTTTTTCATTTTCTTTCCAAAGCGGGTAACTGCCAAAATCAGTTTATTGCCGCATTTGGGGCATTTTTCATCTAGTATCTGCGGCTCAACCTCGAACCATTTGACATATTCGCAGCCAACATTTTTTCTTGCTTGCGCATCCCAAGAGCCTTTAGAGCATCTCTGCAGTTTTCGCCCTGATTTAGTAACAGTTATTTCGGCAAGAGCGGAGCCGCATGTAGGACACATTTCCATAGATTTCTATCGTACTGTTTTAAGAAGACTAAAGTCAAGGAGTATTTTTTTTGTTGATCCGTGTTTAATCCGTGTTCAACCCCTGGGGTTGAGCCTCGAGTATATATAGCTTTACATCAGTTTTTTCAATATTTTTCTAAGGTTTATATTTTATCTGATATAATCATACAATAGAATATGATATCTTGACAGGAAGTAATTTATAAGTTACCATATGAAAAAGAATATATTTGTAGACAAGAATGCAGAGAAGGAACTACGTGAGTTTAGCGAGGAAGTACAATTAGAGTTTGAAGCATATTTTAAAATCTTAGAGATTGAAGGGAAACTGGATTTTCCTCAAGCTAAGAAAATTACTAAGGATCTATTTGAAATCAAAATCAAGTTAAAAGGCGAGTATCGAGGATTTTATGCTTACGTCGGAAAATTAAATATTGTGATTTTGCACTTTTTTAGAAAGAAAACACAAAAAACACCGATACAAGACTTAGAACTTGCCCAAAGGAGGCTTAAACAATATGAATAAAAAAATTAATGAAGCTGTTAGAAAAGGAGACTTGATATCCTATGGTGATCTCTTTGCCAGTTATTCCCAAAAACGCCAACAGGAGATCTTAAAGAGGGCAAGATATCTCAAAGCAGCCGTGGAACTTAAAAAACTAAGAAAAGAGTTGAAAATCTCTCAAGGTGATCTGGCTCGCAAGATGAAGGTAAAAAGAGAATTTATAACAAGGATCGAAAGTGGAGAGCAAAATATAACTATTGAGACTTTAAATAGAGTAGCAGAGGCCACCGGTAAAGAATTCGAATTCCACTTTAGATAGATATTCCATCAGGTGTAAAACTCATCGGGAGTTTAGGTTCACTTGAAAAATTAGGGGAAAAGAGTAGAATATTTTGAGAGTGAATTTACACACCAGGAGTGTAGACTTGCAGTGTAGACTTACATAACACCACAATTATAACTAGGCTAAATCATCTAAAAGTCGTAAAATTTGCTTGGAAGAATTATGAAAATTTATATTTTTGGTGCGGGTGCTTCATTGGGTTCGCAAAAGGACAAATATTCAAAGGACTCACTTGTTAGGGCTCCTTTGGTAAATGAGCTTTTTGATCCCAGGTATGGTGAATCAGCTTTATACATGCTGACACCCGAGGAGCTTTCTGAGTTCAGGGAGGAAATAGAAAGACAGCCAAACAGATCTGTTGAAGAGTGGTTGGGTGAAAGGTGGAACAGAATTGAAAGTATCCCTTCAAGAGCAAGAAAAGAGTCCGAGAAAAAACTATTTGGTCACATAGTATTGTATATCTGGAATGTTCTTAGGAGAGTTTCGGATACGTATGCCATAGATAACGTTTATAGGCTTTTCTTGAAGAACTTAGAACATGAAGACTTTGGTCTAATCAGCTTTAATTATGACACTCTGTTAGACAGAGCTTACGAAGAGATATTTCATAAAATATTCATCCATCTTGACGATTATATAGGGGAGAATTTTGTTAAACCTCATGGCTCGGTGAATTGGTTACTTGAAAAGAGAGATACTGATAGGATGGTACCTCCGAATAACGACATATCACTGCGAATTGGTCTAGCAATGCAGCAATTTTTCACAAACGGGGTGCATAACATGGATAAGATTAGAGTACTACGACCAACAATAGAAGCATTGCGTAATGGCGATGTTGCTGAAGTTTGGAGAATTTTGGGAATGGATTATTTTTACCCATTGATTTTTATACCGATTGCCCAAAAGCAACTTGACCATGTAGCCGTTTTTCAAGAGAGGATTATTGAAAAAGGCAAAGAAATGATGCGAACAGCTGAAGAGATTTATGTGATAGGCTACCGTGCTAAGGACGACATAGCTAGGGAGTTAATTAAGTGTGCTCCAGACGGAACTCCTATTCATGTAGTTTCTGACCAAGGGGCGAAAGTCATATCAGATGACATACTTGCTTGGGCTAAGAACCTAACGAAAGGGAGTTGGATTGATGGCGGATTTGCGTCTTTTAATGAAGTTCATTTCCGCAAGCCTGGACAGTTTTATGGCTAAAATTTCTTGGCACTAGCATTAGCGGATTACCTTAAAGATGAAACTTCCAGTTACGCTTCTATAGCGAGGAAACATGGCGTTTCTTTGCAGGCAGTTAAAAAGAGAGTATATTTTCATTTCCACTTAGAGGTGGAATAGATTCGTGATATAATCATTTGAGAAACCCAAAATGTTGACTTTAGCTATAATTCTTTTTCTCTTTTTTGAAATAGCAAATATTCTCTATACGGTTCGCTTTGGAATAAAAACGCCATTATATCAGCCACTAAATTATCGAAAAGTAAGATTATGGCTTCGTATGGCAAGTTACATTTTTGCAATAATTGCTTCTGCTATTTACCTATTTAATGGATTATTTTTTGTAGGGACATTTGTTCTCTTTTTACCATATGTTATTGAAAAGTTTCTTTATTGGTTTTGCAGACATAGAGCGATTAGAGAGATGATTGACTTACTTTCCGATAAAAGTGGTAAGTACGACGAGTTTTTCAAAGAAAAAGAGTCCATGAGTTATCAAGGAGCGAAAGGGATAGCACCTGAAATGATAGATGAGGATATTAAATCGAGAAGGATGTGGTTCTAAGGAACTAAGAAGCCAAGATAAAAATATGAAAGTTCAACAAATTACAAAGAGAGAGGTTCTTATAGCAACAATTGCCTTATTGGTAGGCGTTGGGCTGGGTTTCTATAGCAGAGGTGGAGCAATTGAAAGCCCAAAGTTTTCAAACACTACGCAAAATAACTCATTGGTGGCAAAGTCTGAAAATCCGATGGCCTTTTTTACAACGGTTGAGACCTCAAAGAGCATTGTTTACCTTTTAATTAAACAGGATTCTATTTATTTTAATCCCTTTGAAGCCAATAAGATTGTTGGTAAGAGCATGACCATAAATAAGACAAGTTATCCAAAACTCTTTCAACAGGAAGTCGCTGGACAAAATGTGATAGAAGCAAATCTTTACGTTGACCAAAAAACAGGCCAAGAGTTTGTGGAGCTCTCAAACAATCAACCTGACCATGGAGGACTGGCCAGCACTTATGTGCTCTTGGTAAATCCTTTTACGGGTGAGGCTAAAGAGGGACAAAGTTACTATGAAGAGAAAATAGAGCAGAAGGAGAACTCCACAGACTGACAGAGGAGATGGATCCTATAATCAAAGACGTAAAAGGAAAATAATACAAACAAAATGACATGAAACCACCGCTTCCACGCAAATTCTTAGCCCCCAGAGAAGAAACAAAGGTGGATAAATTAGTAGATTTCCTCAATTCGGATGATCGAACTCCTGAAGGATCAAAAAATGTCCTTATTATGCTTCTCATATTCTTTATTATTATGTTGATTTTTGCCTTTTCTCTTAACAAGTCAGGCTCTGGCGGTTACAGCCCAAATGAGATAGAAGAGATAAAGCAAAAGCTAAAACCCTATGACGGTAAAATTATCGAATCAGACGGCAAGTACTACAAAATAAATACTAAGTAAACAATTTCAAAAACATAACTTCGTATTACCAAAATGTTCGTGCGGCAACCTTTCAGGTTGACGCACGAACATAATTGAGTAAAATCTTGAAATAGATAGTAAATGTTGTAAAAACTAAAACCTGCGAGCTTCTGCTATAATCTCTTTATGTTGAGCGTTGGAATAATAGGTCTACCCAATGTGGGGAAATCTACTTTATTTAATGCGCTTTTGAAAAAGCAGCAGGCGTTTGTGGCCAATTATCCCTTTGCCACCATTGAGCCAAATATTGGCATTGTGCCGGTGCCGGATCCACGTCTGTCAATTCTTGCAGACGTGGTAAAGAGTTCTGATGGATTACAGAATTTACCTCCCATTGTGCCGGCGACCGTTCAGTTCGTGGATATTGCGGGTTTAGTCAAAGGCGCTGCAGAAGGGGAGGGATTGGGGAATAAATTTTTGTCGCACATTCGGGAAGTAAGCATTATTGCTCATGTGGTGAGAGCGTTTGAGGATGCGGATATTATTAAGGAAGGTTCGGTTGACCCAAAGAGCGATTATCGGATAATTGAAACAGAGTTGATGTTGGCAGATTTGCAAAGCGTGCAGAACATGCAAAATAGAATACGAAGAGATGCATCGGTCGATGAAAAGAGTACCCTTGAGAAATTGACTAAGGCCTTAAGTGATGGCGTGCCAGCACAAGATACCAGTTTAACTGAAAAAGAAGCGGTAATTGCCAGGCAATGGTTTTTACTTTCGGCAAAAAAAGAATTAATCGTGTTAAATGTATCGGAAGAGGATTATACAAAAGAAAATATAGAACTTATAGTAAGCAAATATACTAGTATATTAGTGATACCAGAAGAAAAAATGGTTGTCATTTGCGCCAAGATTGAGGCGGAGCTGGCGGAATTATCAGAGGAGGAACAGAAAGAATATCTTAAAGATTTGGGAGTTAGCGAGAGTGGACTTGAGCGATTAATCAAAAAAGCCTATCAAACGCTGGGATTAATTTCGTTTCTGACGGCAGGGGAGAAGGAAGTGCGGGCCTGGACCATTCGACTCGGTGAAACCTCGCTCATGGCCTCCGGCACGATTCATACAGATTTTATGCAAAAATTTATCAAAGCGGAAGTGGTGTCATTTGATGATTTTGTTCAAAATAATGGATGGAAAGGCTCACGCGAAAAGGGCAAAGCCCGGTTTGAGGGAAAAGATTATATTATGAAGGACGGAGACGTGGTAGAGTTTAAGATAGGAGCATAGAAGATCCGCAGGTGTCAACCTAACCCACCCTTGGGGTGTCATCGGGGGTGTGTATTTTTTGATAGAAAAGCAACATGCTAGCTGAGATTATAAGATTGACATACTCAAAAATAACGGTCGATATGAACAGCATTAGAGGTTTCTCAATTGGAATTCTTACAAGAAGAGTACCTACTATAAAACTAATGGTGCCAAACAGTATAAGAAACCCAATAAAGTTTAAGTGATTAAGGCTAAAACCTACACTGCTTTTCATAGAAGAAAAAAACCCCTTATTTTCTACTGAGAAATAAATTGGAGTAAACGCAAAGAGGGTAAATATGCCCGTAAATATGCCCAATAAAATAATAACGAGGGGACTTAAACCACCTATTTGATCTAAAAAGTTTTTAGTAGCAGCCACGAGTTCCTGGTTATTACTGGGATGGGATAAAGCTATAGTTAAAACTAAAAGGGAAAATAAAAGTACTATAAAAAACACTATAAGCAGAATAAAAAGTAAAATTAGAGGGAGAATTGTACGTTTAGTATTCTTAAAAATTACAGTCCATACGCTGTTAAAATTTAAAGGTTTTGCTTGTTGTTTATAAGTAAGAAGTAGCGGAAGTGACATATAATAACTAAAGCTGAAGAAAACAGCGATGAAGGAAACTAATTGCAAAATCTTCCCCAGCATTGAACCCGTAAGTAAACTAGCTAAGACACTAAATAACGATAAGCCTACTCCAATTATATAAATATCAAGACTGCGATTTGCTAAGAAAAACCCTTTTGCGAAATGATTGAGGATTTTTATCCGCATAAATTTACTCCGTAAGCAGTATAACATACAACTAGATAATGATATAATGCTATAGTGACTTTTCAACTAAAGACTATTATTGGCGGTGCGCTCATTGGTTCTCTCCTTTACATTTCTTTCTTACTCGTTCTAGTATTTGGTTATTTATCTGCGGTAAATGAAAACTTTTTTAATAGTTTCGATGATTTGATGCTTTTATTACTTTCTGCTTTTATAGTATTCTTTCTCGTAATAGGTAGTGGGTTTATAGCGGCAACATTCTCTTTTCATAATAATTATAAAATGTCCTTTATATATGGGATGTTAATGGGGGTAATTTTATATCTCCCTTCATATTTAATGAATTTTTGGAATAGTCCACTTAGCGCGTTGTGGGATTATATCCTTCCCTTAATAGGGGCGTTTCTTGCGGTAGTTATATCTAACATACATAAGACAAACAGTATATCGGTCGCTATGTCAGGTAGAAAAAAAGCGATAGGTATTGCCTTGACTATTTTTCTTATCGTAATTTATATTTTCTTTAGCGGACAGACATTCACTGCTCCTCTAGTTACTACATATTCCTCAGGATTTTCCTATGAAAAATTTTACAAAATTCAAGTAGGAAGTTCAAAAGATGATGTTTATCAAATACTGGGAAAACCATTCAGCAGAGCTGACGACAAAATACCATGTGATTCTTATTCTAGAGCAAACAGCGAATGGAGTGATTTTCTAGGTTGGATTTCAGTAGGAATTTGCTATGATAAGAAAGGTAAGGTAAATCAATTATCTCGCAATGTCTTCTTTAATTAATATGAATAAGCAGTTTGAATATGCCGGTTTTGTAGTTAGACTTTCGGCATACACATTGGATTTTATAATTATCGGCCTGCCGATAGCCGCTATTGTCGTTTTGTTATTCGGGCTAAAAGCCGATATGGTGACTGCTTTAATTAGCAGTTTATTGTTCAGTTTATTGATAACCCGTCATGGAGCCACACCCGGCAAAAAAATACTGGACTTACAAGTTATTTCCAAAGAAGGAACAAACCCTACTTTTGTAGAGGCATTTCTTAGAGAATTTGTGGGTAAATTTATTTCGGGCATAGTTTTAGGTTTAGGCTATTTTTGGGTGGCATTTGATAAGGAAAAACAGGGCTGGCACGATAAAATTGCCGGTACGCATGTAGTAATAGTTAAACCACTGGCGGGAATTAAGAAGTTTATAGTTTATTTTATAACCGCAATAGTAATTTTGTTGTTTATGTTGGTACTGATATCAACAGCAGTTCTGATTGCAAAAGGTCTTTTTTTGTGATAGCATAGTTCTCATGCGTTTGTACGATGTAGCTTTGGTTTTGCGCTCAGCCACCACCAGCACCCAAAAGGATAAATTGCTGGAAACGGTAAAAAAATGGTTGGGAGAAGCAAAAGTTGAAAAAGTAGAAGAGTGGGGTAAAAAAAAGTTGAGTTATCCGATTAAAAAAGAAAACGAAGGATATTATATAATTTTGAGCGTTGAATCGGAAAAGGGTGTGCAGGGTGATTTTGAGAAAAGACTGATTATGGAAGAGACCATATTGAGACACTTGGTATTGAGAAAAGATTAGATATGTCTGCACGAAGTTTAAATAAGGTTCAATTGATAGGAAATCTCACCCGCGATCCGGAATTGCGCTACACCCCCCAGGGTACGGCGGTATGTACTATTGGACTGGCTACCAATCGTTCCTGGACTACCGATACGGGAGAAAAGAGAGAAGAAACGGAATTTCACAGAATTGTAGCTTGGAATAAACTGGCCGAACTGTGCAGTCAACTTTGTACTAAAGGAAGAAAAATCTATGTAGAAGGAAGGCTGTCGACCCGTACCTGGACAGGACAAGACGGCAATCAGCGCACTACCACAGAGATTGTTATTGACGATATGATTTTGCTGGATAGCCGCCGTCCCGCCGAAGGCCCCCCTTCCGAAGAAACCGCGCCGCAGGCAGAAAAAGCAAAGGAAGAAGTACAAGCAAGTGAGAAAGAAGAAAAACCGGAAAAGAAGTTAAAAACCGATAAAAAAGCAAAGGTTGAGGAGGTACAAGAGGAATCAGCAGATATTACTCCTGATGATATTCCATTTTAGCCATGATAAAAGGACGCAGATCACGACGAATAAAAGTTGTTAAGCAAAATTGCCCTTTTTGCAAACAAAAAACAGAGCCTTCCTACAGAGAAATTGAAGTGCTTAGACGGTATATTGCCGAACGGGGCAAAATCATAGGCCGCACCAGAAGCGGCATTTGTGCCAAGCACCAGCGTAAAATCACCACTGCCATCAAACACGCGCGAATTCTGGCTCTTCTTCCATTTATTGTCAAACCCAACGCATAAAAAAGCTATGGCTCAAGTTACTGTCTACTTGCCTAAAGATGCCAAGCTTATCGTTAATGAAGGGTCAGAAGTATATATTGGCCAGCCCCTCGTTCAATCCGCAATAGTTTCTCCTGTGAAGGGCCGTATTGAAAAAATCACTAGCGAAAGCCTAATTATTAATTTTGACGGTGTGATTATTTTTGTTAAACGGGCCATAGGGAAGATGCGGCAGGGAAAACTGGCAGTTCTGGCAAATGAAAGTCAAGAAATTTTGCTTTCCGATATCAAAGAAGACTGTCGGGGGAAGGTGCTTTTGGGCGGTTCTTTTAACAGGGAGGTTTTGACCAAAGCTTTTAGTCTGGGAGCATCTTCTGTGGTAGCAACTTTTATTGAAGAGGCGGATTTTCACTACTTTGCGACACTTACCATGTTTGAGGCGTCACTTTTTGTTATTGCCAAAGCAGATTTTTCAGTGCTTTCTCAAAATAATGGAAAAGAGACGGTGACAGAAGGGGCGTTTAAGCGTATACTAATAATGGTATGAATTTTAAAAACAGCACCCAGACATTTATTGTTGTTATTCTTATCATAGTTGCCGGTTTTGGCGGATATTTTGCCGGCAAAAACGAAATAGCCGTGGCTTGGGATAAGTATAAAAACCGCCCCAATATTTCCATCCAAAATTTAGCCCCCGCCAAAACTTTTGACGATATTGACTTTACTCTTTTTTTTGATGTTTACAAAAAACTGCAAGAAAGCTATATTAACAAAAAAGATATTGATCCTCAAAAACTCTATTATGGAGCTATTTCCGGCATGGTGGCGGCCTTGGGTGACCCTTACACCGCCTTTTTGCCGCCTGTACAAAATAAAGAAATAAAAGATGAACTGGCCGGACACTTCGACGGCATTGGGGCACAGCTGGGAGTTAAAGATAAAAAAATAATCGTGATAGCTCCGCTTAAAGAAAGTCCGGCGGAAAAAGCCGGCATTGCCGCGGCTGACTGGATTATCAAAGTTGACGGCAAGGATACCTTTAATTGGACACTGCCGGAAACAGTATCAAAAATACGCGGCCCCAAAGGGACAAAAGTAATACTGACGGTTTTGCATGAAAAAGAGTTAGAGCCATTGGAGATAAGCATAAACAGGGATACAATTGCCATAAAAAGCGTGGAATGGGACAAAAAGGAAAAAGACGGCAAAAAGGTGGCGGTAATTACCCTTTCCCGTTTTGGCGAGGGAACAGATTTAGAATGGAATAAAGCAGTCTTGGAAATTATTCGCTTCAAAGCAGAAAACGCCGGTTCGTTTAAGGGTATTGTTCTTGATGTTCGTAATAATCCGGGAGGCTTTCTGACAGGAGCGGTTTTTATTGCCAGCGAGTTTTTGGCTGATGGGCCGGTGGTTTTGGAGGAAAATGCCAAAGGGGAGCGGATAACTCTTTCGGTTAACCGGGTGGGAAAATTGTTGGACTCTCCACTGGTTGTTTTGATGAATAAGGGGTCGGCCTCGGCATCGGAGATTGTGGCCGGAGCGCTTTCCGATAGAAACAGAGCTAAACTGATTGGCGAGAAATCTTTTGGAAAAGGAACCATACAGGAGCCGCAGGAGTTGGCCCAAGGAGCCGGTATTCATATTACCGTTCAGAAATGGCTTACCCCCAAAGGCACCTGGGTAAACGAGAAAGATGGAATAAGTCCGGATATCGAAGTAAAAAGAGATGTGGCGGATCTCACAAAAGATGCCCAGCTTGAAAAAGCAGTGGAAGAGTTGGTAAAATAGCGTCTAGATATTAGCGTCTAGCGTTTAGTTATGCGAAAAATTATTCTGGTTATTACAGTTATAGTTGCTTTGTTTTTCCTCTACGGCAAAGACGCCAGTCCCGTTCCCCAAAAAACAGAAAAGCAGGCGGTTAAGATTACCAACGAAGAGTCGGTGGTGATTGATATTGTCGAAAAAGCAACGCCTTCGGTAGTTACGGTGGGTATAGAACAGCGTATTTTAGAATTTGATCCGTTTGATCCTTTCGGTTCATTGCGCCGCCCCAAAGATCAGGGGAGCCGAGATCAGGATATTGGGTCGGGATTTGTGGTGGAAAGTGACGGCTTGATAGTAACCAACAAACATGTTGTATCAAGTTCTGGAAAATATAAGGTGATTACCAGCGATGGGGAAAAATACGATGTTGTCAAAATCTATAGAGATCCGGCCAACGATATTGCCATCATTAAAATTAATCCGCCAGCTGGCGGATCAGGATTGAAACCTGTTGAGATGGGAGATTCCGCAAATCTTAAAGTCGGACAACTGGTGGTGGCCATGGGAACGCCGCTGGGTGAGTTTAGGGGAAGCGCCACCAAAGGAATTATCAGCGGTTTAGGACGAGGTGTTGAGGCCGGCTCACCACTGGAGGGATTTGTGGAACGGCTTGATAATGTAATCCAAACAGACGCGGCCATAAATCCGGGCAATAGCGGCGGACCGCTAATTAATTCATCCGCTCAAGTAATAGGAGTTAATACTGCCATTGCCTCGGGGGCGGAAAATATCGGTTTTGCCATTCCCATAAATGTAGTCAAAGATGCTCTTTTAGAATTTAATAAAACGGGCGGTTTTTCCCGGCCTTACTTAGGTGTTTCTTATCGAATGGTCACAAAACAGCTGGCCATTATTAACGAAATTCCCCAGGGTGCCTTTGTGGTTGAGGTAATTGAGCAAAGCGCGTCCGATAAAGCGGGAGTGAAGACTGAAGATATTATCACCAAAATAGATGGAGAAAAAATTGCCGACGACAACGGCGGTCTGGCCAAAATTATTTCTTCTAAAAAAGTGGGTCAGCAGGTTAAACTCATTGTCTGGCGAAACGAAAAAGAAATAGAGTTGACCGCCACCCTGGGCGAAACTCCCGCGGAGTAAGCATATATTTGACAAAAGCGCCTATTTTGTGCTATTTTCTACATATTATGGCAGGAGCATTAGACGAAAGAAGAGTTATTGGCAGAGAAGCAAGACCATTAAGTGAATACACGATAAAAGATCTTGCTGGAAGATTTAGGGTCCAGCTGAAACACCCACGCATTATTGAACTAGGTGAAGGTGCTATGGTAACGATAGTATTCCCACCAAATGAATCACCCTCGTTCCATATCAGGCAGGATGATGAACGTTATAAGGAATATCCCTCCGGAAGTGTACAAGTAGTTCCTGTGGAGGGAGGAACAGCATTAATTTATCCAGGGCCTCACGATAGCAGAGAACGGATAGATGTAAGAGATGGTGGAGTAGATGTCATCAAGCATAAAGGTGGAAGAAGATAAAAGTATAAATGAGGCTACATTTTTAGAATACTTCTATGATGATGGATGGAGGTCAAAAAGAGGGCCCGCGGCGAGTCAGAACGGAAGTTGCAGTTAGTCAAGAAGAACCGCCCCGACCAAAAGCCCCGGAAGACGATATTTTTGCTGGCGTCGTGCAAAGACTTAGAGAACAGGAACAAGTAGAAATTGTAGTGGATACTGGAGAAACTGAAGGCTTTGCCTATGACGAGCAGACAAGGACAGCAGTTAGAATGCGAAATGTTTACATTGTTCCGCGAGGTGTTGAAGTCCCCGAAGAAATGGGTCCCAGAGTAACTGCTCTTAATGATTTTATGATAGAAGTAAGAAATGATTTGTATGACAGTTTACAACTTGGCGACTGCCTGCAAGTAAATGAAGCAACAGGAGAAGAAGGTAGAGCAATACAGACCGGAGCAATTTATATTGTCAAAGATCCAACTGTTTTTCAAGAAGTAATGCTTGGTGGAATGAAAGCTTTTGAAGCTGTGCCGCAGACACGGGGAAAACCTGTAGAAGGTTACCGTCAAGTGGAAGTAATGCGGATTGCTGTTTTTCCAAGTAGACAAGCAGTTCAAATAGCCACAGCCTTAAGTTAAAAACGGCCGTCAAAGATTTAACCATTGACAAAGCATAAGAAAAATGTTAGAATAATCTTAGGTAAATCTTATGATCATACCAACCGCTCAAAATACCAGAACCATCACAGATTTAAGGGAAAGAGCTTTAGGGCTTTTACGGCAAGTAGAAAAGTCCGGCCCCACTTTTATTTTCCACCGCAGCAAGCCTAAAGCCGTGATGCTTTCCATCAATGAATATGCCAACCTTTTAGAGATGCTGGAAGATTATTTAGACAGCCTCAAAGCTAAAGAGTTGGAAGAAAATCTCGAAAAAGGAGGATTAACCTTAAAAAAATTGGCCAGTAAATACAAAATTGCCATTTAATGTACAAACTCATTATTCGTCCCACAGCCGAGAAACATTTTGCCAAATTACCCCATAAACTACAGGAAAGGATTTTAGAAAGCTTAAAAAAGCTGGAGAATAATCCTTTTCAAGCCGGCCTTGATATTAAAAAATTGATAGGTACCCAAAAAAGCTATAGATTAAGAGTGGGGGAATTGAGAGTGATTTATGTATTATATAGCGATAGTAAAGAAATCTTTGTTACGGATATTGATTTTCGAAGAACCACCACCTATTAAGAGCCTAGTTTTTCTACTTGACAGAGAATGGTTTTTAGTGTAATTTAACAGCATAACTTTCTGCCCGAATAAAAAGGGCAGTTTTTGTTTAAGGAGAGAATATGACAGGAGCAGCACAAGAACGAGAAGTAGCTAGACAATCAGGTGTATGGGAAACTGTTATGGCAATAATGGCCCATCATGATGGGTTGGCGGACTGGCTAGGTTTGCCCCAAATTGACGCTACAGCGGAAAGAGTTTTAAGAGTAGGAGATCCAGCATCAGCGGGATTTGCAGAGATCCTTTTTGATGACGAATGGCGTCCCCAAAAAGTTGTTCTACCCAACACAGATTATAGCATTAGAGAATTTCCTCTTAGGAATAAGGCAATTACTTGGTGTAGGGATGGCAAGGGGGAGTTTATCTTTGTTGGGGAGCCATTAGCAACTGAAGAAGGACGGAAAATTTTTACTGTAGAATTATCTTCGGCCGGAGGTAAATTAAGAGATTACTTTGAGAATGATGCTCCTGAGCAGATTAGGGGAGCCGCCCAATTGGCTCAACTGGTAAAAAAAATAAATTCCGATAGAGCCAGACCACCAGTATTAACATCTCCCGGAGGGGACGGTGGGTTTGCAGAAGACCCAAGATTGACTTAATTTTTGAATTCTCCAAGAATTTTGTCGAGGTGGCCGTCGAGGATTTCTTCAATGTGGCGCCCCCGTAGAATCTTACTTCTCGCCTTTAGGTACTATTCGTACACGGCTCGAAGAGCGATTTGACGGGGCAAGCATGATTTATTAGGTGGACGCAAGATTATTTTTAACAACTTCAATGACTTCTTCTAATTCCCCATCTAAAACCTTTTCTAAGTTATGCCAGGATTTTCTCATCCTGTGGTCAGTCAGACGGTCCTGCGGGAAGTTGTAGGTTCTTATTTTTTCCGCCCGCATGCCGCGGCCGACTTGAGTGGCTTTAAGTTCGGAAATTTCTCCATGACGCTTGTCAACTTCTATTTCCCACAGTTTGGCCCGCAGAAGCCTTAGGGCATTTTCCCGATTTTGATGCTGGTGGCGTTCGGTTTGGCAGGTGACCACAATACCGCTTGGTTTGTGTTTGAGCCTTACCGCCGTTGAAACTTTATTAACATTTTGCCCGCCGGCTCCGCCCGATCTAAAAGCTTCAAATTCTATGTCGGCCGGATTAATATGCAAATCAATATCTTCCAGCTCTGGTAAAACAGAAACGGCGGCGGTTGAAGTATGGATGCGGCCGCGGGCTTCTGTTTTAGGTACCCGCTGTACCCGATGGACGCCGGCTTCAAATTTAAAAAGCCCAAAAGCTCCCGTTCCTATCATTTTGACTACATTATCGTCAAGCTGTTCGACTCCAAAGCCAATTTTGGCGGCAAATTTAACATACATGGAAAGAAGTTCACCCGCCCACAGTTTGGCCTCATCGCCGCCGGCGGCTCCGCTAACTTCTAAAATGGCGTTTCGGGAGTCAAGAAAGTCTTGATTTTCGGTTGGCCCCTCGACTTCGCTCGGGGTTAAAGAAGTTAGAGAGTTTTCTAGAGCTTGCTTTTGAGCGGTGAGTTCCTCGATTTCTTTTTGGGCCAAAGGAGCCATATCGGGATCTAAAAGAAGCATTTGCACCTCGCTGATCTTTTTATCAATTTGATCTATTTGCTGCTGAAGGTAATCTGCGGCCATCTATTTTTGTTTCTTAATCTGCATTAACATTTCTTTGAGGGTCTTGGGTTGATTGTCTTCCTCTTCCTTGGCGGTTTTTGTTTTAAGAGGCTTGGCTCCTTTACGTTTCTTTTCAAATTTGTCAATCAAAGAGGCAGTATCTACAAAGCGTTGCTGTCCGGTATAAAAGGGGTGACAGTTATAGCAGAGCTGTGTATGAATTTCCGGCTTGGTGGAACCCACGGTAAACGTATTGCCGCAGGCGCAAACCACCTTGGCTTGGTCATAATATTGTGGATGAATATCCGCTTTCATAATATAATTATATCATTTTTCCCTTAATTTGTGAATAGCGTGGTGATAGGGGAGGCGGCCTTCGGCGATAAAAAGACCTAGAAAAATAAATGCAGAGCCGATAACAAAGGGACCTGTTACTATCTCCGAAAGAAGAATAACAGCCACAATGGTGGAAACAACAGGATCAAGATAAAAGAAAAAGCCCACCCGGTTGGCAGACAGTTTTGACAGTCCCCATTGCCAAAGTGAATAGGCGGCAAAGGAGGAGAGGAAAATTCCGTAAATAATTCCCCAAAAAGAAGCTTGAGAAACATTATTTATCCAGTTTGGATTTTGGACAAATTCAAAAATGGCAAAAGGGATAAAAGTTAGCGCTCCTATGGCAAAGGAATAAAAGGTGACCACAAAAACGCTATACTTTTTAAACAACTTTTTACTTAAAATCTCATAAAATACAAAAAGAAGCATGGCTGTGAGAATAAGCATATCGCCAAATGGAGAAAGTTTTACTCCGGTAGCAAAAGCGTCTTTGCCGATAATAACGGCAACGCCCAAAAGTCCCAATACTACACCGATAAAAAGATTTCCTTTAATTTTTTCCTTGAGGAATATACTGGCTAAAAGAAGGGTGAAGAGGGGGACTGAAGAAACAATAATACCGGCGTTTAAAGCAGTGGTTAGTTTAAGCCCAAAAAGAAATAAGGGAATATGAATGGTGAAACCAATCAATCCCAGTAAAAGAAAAGCCGGTAAATCCTCTTTTTTTACAGCTAAATTTTTCCAGACAAAGGGCAGAAAAAGAAGAGAGGCTATCCCAAAGCGAATAAGAGCCAAAGAAAAGGGCGGGACTGTAAAAAGAGCAATTTTCATTACCGCCGCAGACGCTCCCCAGATAATGGAGGCTAAAATAAGAGCTAGAAAAGCCAGTTGTCTATGGTTTGAGTTCATTGGGGTAATATTTCAACTAAACGGTCTATGCCAAAAGAAAAGCCAACGGCGGGAACTTGTCTTTTACTAAACATGCCGATTAAATTATCGTATCTGCCCCCGGCGCCGATAGAAAAATTTTCGTATGAAGGTACTCTTAATTCAAAAATTGAACCGGTATAATAATTAAGACCACGGGCCAGTGTTGGCTTAAATTCATAGTCATTACTATTTACTCCATAGTTTCCCAAATACTCAAAAATTTTTTCTAAATCGGGAGTCGGTTTTTTACTTTTAATAGTTTGGATTATATCAATGGCCTTTTTTAGGGGTTCAACCCCTTTTTGCTCCAATTCTTTGACTACTCCCTCCTCGCCGATTTTATCAAGTTTGTCAATGGCAATAACCGCTTCTTTGGGAAAACCCTCAAAGTTTTTTCTGTCGTTTATTAACATTACAGCCCCTTTTATCCCTAAAGCCTTAGTTGCTTTAAGAACAGTAGCAACAACGAGTGCATCTTCTTTTGGGTCATTTGAACCCACGGTATCAAAATCAAATTGGGTAAATTCGCGCCAGCGGCCGCGTTGCGGATTTTCTCCGCGGAAAACCTGACCCGTTTGATAGCGGTGGAAAGGTAAAGGAGGGTTATAGGTGGCGACGTAGCGAGCTAAGGGAACGGTTAAATCATAACGCAGAGCCAATTTTCTGCCGCCGCGGTCGGTAAATTGATAAATCAGCCTTTCTTCCTCTCCGTATTTTCCCAGCAGAGTTTCGGCAAACTCGGCAGTTGGCGTTTCCATAGGAGCAAAACCGGATTCTTCCAAAACAGCAGCGATTTTATTAATAGCAATCCTTCGCTTTTTGGCTAATTCCGGCTTAATATCCCGAAAACCTTTTGGTGTAGGCGGGGCGTTAGTCATATATTTCTATCATAACATAAAACTATTTTTTATTGTTATGGCGCTTTTGCAATTCTTTGAGTATTGCTGATGGGGGAATGTTGACAGAAGAAAGCAGCACTAGAAGATGAAACCATAAATCGGCCACTTCCTCAACAACTCTTTGTTGCGTCTCATTTTTTACCGCGTTGACAATTTCTTGTGCCTCTTCCTCTATTTTTTGCAGAATTTTATCTTGGCCATCTCTCAAGAGAGAAGCGGTGTAAGAATTTTCAGGCATGGTCTTTTTGCGCTCTTCAATTATTTTATAAAGTTCATCTATAGTCATAAATTTAGTTTATTCTTTCAAAGAAGCAGGTTTTATTGCCGGTGTGGCAGGCGTTTGTGCCAATTAGTTTGACCTTAATCAAAATAGTATCGCCGTCGCAGTCTAAATAAATATCTTTAACTTTAAATTTATTTCCCGATTCTTCACCTTTCATCCATAACTTCTGTCTTTTCCTGCTCCAAAAATACACCCAGCCACTTTGTCTGGTTTTTTGCAGGGCTTCCTCATTCATATATCCCAACATCAAAACATCGCCGCTTTCATCATCCTGAATGATGGCGGGAATAAGTCCATTGCTTTTATTAAAATCTAACTTCTGTGTCATATTTTCTCAAATATTTTTTGACTTTTCCAATAGTCAATTCTCCAAAATGGAAAAGGGAAGCGGCAAGGGCCGCGTCTGCCATTCCTTTTTCAAAAATATCAGCAAAGTCCGAAAGCTGGCCTGCGCCTCCCGAGGCGATTACCGGTACACCGACACTTTGGGAAACAGCTTTTGTTAATTCAATGTCAAATCCTTGTTTTGTGCCGTCTCTATCCATACTGGTTAACAAAATTTCTCCAATTCCCAGTTTTACTGCCCTTTTGGCCCATTTGGCCGCATTCAATCCGGTTGGCGTTCTTCCTCCGTTGATATAAACTTCAAAACCGTTGTTTTTCCTTTTGGCGTCAATAGCTAACACTATGCATTGACTGCCAAAAACATTGGCCGCCCTGCTTATTATATCAGGATTTTTAACAGCTATGGTGTTGAGAGATACTTTATCCGCTCCGTTGGTAAGAATATTTTTGATATCATCCAAAGACGTAATACCTCCTCCAACTGTAAAAGGAATAAAAACTTGTTGGGCGACTTTTTTTACCAGCGGCACCACAGTTTTTCTTTTCTGGTGGGAGGCGGTAATATCCAAAAACACCAGCTCATCGGCACCCTCTCTATTATAAAATTTAGCCAGTTTAACCGGATCTCCGGCGTCTTTTAAATTTAAGAAATTGACGCCTTTGACCACTCTGGCGTTATCGATGTCCAAACAGGGGATTATTCGTTTAGCCAGCATTTATAGCCTCCTTTAAGTTAATTCTGCCTTCATAAAGGGCTTTGCCGATGATTACTCCTTCAGCACCCATGGTTTTTAATCTATTAATATCAGCAATTGATGAAATGCCGCCAGACACAATAATCGGCGTCTTAATCTTTTTAAGCAGAATTTCAATTTCGCCATAATCCGGTTGCGTCAAAGTTCCATCTCTTGCCACATTGGTGTAGATAAACTGTTTAACACCCAAACTTTCAAACAGCCGGGTGGTTTTTACTAAATTTTGATTGGTATTTTCCAGCCAGCCTTTTTTGACCAGCATGCCGTTTTTGGTATCAAGAGCTATCAGTATTTGGATAGGGTATTTTTTTAATAAAGTTTTAACCAAAGTTTCATTTTCAAGAACAATAGTTCCCAGTACCACTTTGGAAACGCCTGCCGTTAACAAGTTTTTTATGGTTTGCTCGTTTCTAATTCCTCCGCCAACTTGAATGGGGATTTTAACTGCTTTGGCGATTTTCTTAATTATTACTATATTAACAGGTTTGCCATTTTTTGCTCCGTCTAAATCAACAACGTGAAGCATTTGGGCGCCCTCTTTTTCCCACTTTTTGGCCATGGCAGCGGGGTCGTCGCCATAAATAATTTCTTTGGCAAAGTTTCCCTGGGTGAGCCTGACGCATTTGCCCGCTCTGATATCAATAGCCGGAATGACTAACATAAATTCTCCCAAAAGTTTTTTAACAGCAAAAGCCCTTTTTCACCGCTTTTTTCCGGATGAAACTGCACTCCGATAATGTTATTGTTAACAACGATACTGGCAAATGTTTCTCCATAGGTTGTTTCTGCGGCAATGATTGAGGAGTCAAGCGGGGAGCAGTAATAGCTGTTAACAAAATAAAAATAGCTGTTCTTGGGGATATTTTTCATAATTCCTAATTCATAATTCCTAATTCCGACGTTATTCCACCCAATCTGCGGCACTTTTCTTTCCTTTTTAAATTTTTTAACTGTTCCTTTTAAGATGCCCAGACAATCAACGTTTCCTTCCTCGCTTTTCTCAAATAATAATTGCATGCCCAGACAAATTCCCAAAAACGGCTTGCCCTTTTTAATTTCTTCAGTAATTACTTTATCCAATTTTCTCTTTTTGAGGTTTTCCATGCCCGCCCCCGCCGCGCCAACACCGGGCAGAATAAGGGCTTTCGCTTTTTTAATTACAGCGGGACTGGCGGAAATTTTATTGGCAATTCCCAATTTATCAAGAGCATTGGCAACACTGGCCAAATTCCCAAGACCGTAGTCAATAATTACGATCATAGTTTAGGCACTTTCTCTATTAACTCATCGATTGTTTCAACGTACATATCGGCACCTTGCGGCAGATAGTTTTTGGGCAGATATTCCTTAAGGCAAATAGTAAAAGCCCCGCTGGCTTTGGCTGAATCAACACCTCTTTGAGAGTCTTCCAGAATAATAGTTAAACCTGGTTTTGACCCCAGTTTTTCTATTGCTTTTAGATATCCGTCCGGCGATGGCTTTGTGGTTATTCCTTCATCATTGAGGGAAAGCACATAGTCAAATTTATCCGCTGTTTTTTTCATTTTGGACAATACCATATCAATCCAAAATTGACGGGATGACGAAACAAGGGCTAACTTAAAATTAAGCGAAATAAGTTTATCAATTAATGCCTCAATCCCTTTGGTTATTTTTGCTTCTTGGTATATAATTCTGGCGTATGAATCATATACTTGCACAAATTTGTTTTTATTCATTTTTAATCCATAACCGCACGCAAGCTCATAGATTTTATTGATAGTGCTGCCCAATATTTGATCTTTCATCTTGGAGTATATATTTTTGCCGAATAGCTTGGGTACAAATTTTTCCTCATAGCGAGCCCAAACAGGTTCACTATTAATAATAACCCCATCCATGTCGAAAATAAAAGCCTTGTTCATGGTATTTATTCTTCTGAAAGTGTCCGCAGCTGTTCGTTTAAGTAATCAAGCATTGGTAGTCCTCTCAATTCATTAAACATAACGACCATAGGTAATAAACCGACAGCTCTGCCGTCATTTTCTTCAAGCAAGTTTGCAATATTTACCGTAAGCAAAGCGCATCCTGCAAGTCCTGATTGAACCCGCTTTTTTTCTTTTCCAATATCTCCGTCTTTCTTCTTTATTGCCCGCAGCAAAGGAACAACTCTCGTATCAATGATTTGTTTTGCCAAAATTTCATGCGTTTGATACGTAGGTAATGTTTCTATATTTGTTGTTACAGATACTTTTCCGTTTGAAATTTTATAGTCTACGTTTAAACCTTTCGGCGGATAATACATCGCTGCCATTGGTAGAAAGCCGGTGTGCGCGAGTGCTTTAATGTCCAACGCAGCAGGATTCCATCCTGCAAAAGCAGGATCGAAAACAACCGGCGGATCTGATAATCTTACATTTCCTGCGTGATCATCTCCGTGAGAGATAGTCATGTATGTCTGATTTTCTCCTGCAAATGAGAGTGATTGTCTGGCTTTCTCAATAATTTTACGCAATGTTATATCGTAATCTTGACCATTAATACTCCACGTTTTATCCAACAACTCACCCCAGGTAATTTTTTGCATGAGACCAGGTAGTTTAAATACCGTATCAGATGTATACCATTGATCAATTCTACTTCCGGGTTCAAAGCGTTTTAATAACAACGTTTGTACAGGTGCATCTAATGCTTCCATGCGTGTACCAACTCTAATGCTTGCTACTTCTTTTCCCCCAATTTGTTCATTGTATAGTTCCAACGAGGAGAGTTCGTCATCTGTTATTAATACTCTTCCTGTTCTGTGTGATGCCTCCAACTTATCAAATAAAGGAACAGCATCTACAACGGGGTAGAGAAGAAGCGGGTAATCCGGATTATCGCTTTTTGCTAATGGTATAATAACCGGCCACCCTGCGTCTGCCAGCATTTCCGCATTTTTATATTCCTGCTCTGCTCCTAATGGACTAACGGTTCTCGTATTTGATTCGATGTGAATTTTCCCAAAGACCGTTTGTGGCGCTTGTCCTTCAAATTGCAGGGTTATAATTCCAGAAACAGAATTAAGTGCCGCGGCAGTATCAATTGGTTTAACGTTATCAACTCGTGATGTAGGAAGGGCTCTTCGTACATATTCTGCAAATACTAATCCTTTTCTTTCCAAATCAACACGTCCCCTAGTTCCTCCTACAGTTACACCAATAAGCGCATCTTGTAATTCACTGGCGTTTAATGCGTTTAAAGTATTTTTTGGATTTCTATCCTTCATATATTTTTAGCTTATTTCTGAACTCTTTTGTTTTTGTTAAGCCGCACACTAACGCTGTTCCAGTGGGCGTCAAGTTTTTCAATGCCGGATACGACATCGACAATTTCTGCCAAGTTTTCAAGTCCTTCCTTTGTCAGATATTGAACCTCGGAAGATTTCTGGAATGTTTCAATACCAACAGCCGATGCCATTTTTGACCAATAGCCGGTGGGCAGGATGTGATTGGTGCCGCTGGCGTAATCGCCAATGGCTACCGGGGCAAACTGGCCCAAAAATATGGAACCAGCGTTTTTGATTTGCGGCAGTATGGCAAAGGGATCATCAACCAAAATTTCCAAATGCTCCGGTCCATATTCGTTGGTAAAGTCAATCGCTTCCTGCCAGGTTTTGGTTACCACGGCGCAGGAATACTTCTTGAGCGATTGCTCAATAATGTCTTTTCTTTTTAGGTACTTAATTTGTTTGACAACTTCCTTTTTGGTTTCCTCGGCTAATTTTGGCGAATTGGTAACCAGCACTCCGGCCGCATCAGGGGCGTGTTCTGCCCGGGCCATAATATCGGCGGCGCAGTAAGACGGATCGGCATTTTCATCTGCCAAAATAATAGCCTCCGATGGCCCGGCCACCATATCAATAGTAACCTTTCCAAAAACCAGCATTTTGGCCGCCTGGGTATAAATACTGCCCGGGCCGACAATTTTCAAAACCGGTTTGATAGTTTTTGTCCCATAAGCCATGGCGGCCACCCCGGCAATTCCTCCCACCCTGTATATTTCGTCAACGCCAGCTAAATCAGCGGCAATTAGCATTTCCGGATAGTCGCCGGTGGGCGGATAGCAGGCAACTACTCTTGACACTCCGGCCGCCTTGGCCGTGACAGCCAAAATCTGCATTACGGTTGGCAGGGGAACTTGGCCGGCCGGAACAGTCAGACCGACAGATTCTATGGGGGTGATTTTATAACCTACTTTTACGCCTTTGACAAACGATTTTAAGACTGTTTCCTTTCTAACCCTTGATAATGCATTTTGTTTGGAAATAGCAATTTGTTTTTTTAATACTTCAACAACTTTTGGAGCGACTAGTTTATACGCTTTGGCTATATCGCTTTTTTTAACCCTTAAATCTTTGAGCTGAAAATTTTTATTATCAAATTGACGGATATATTTTACTATTCCGCCATCTCCCTCATTTTTGATAGTTTCTATCCACCCCGTCACGTAGTCGCGAATTGAAGAGATATCAAACATGGCCCGCTCCATGATTTTCTTTTTTGTTTTTTGGTCGGTTTTTGACCAGTCGTAGATATTTAACATAATAAGCGATTACAAAATTGTTTTTTCAATGGGTAAAACGATTATTCCTGATACTCCAAGGGCTTTTAATTTTTCAATCGTGTCCCAAAAAACGTCTTCTTCCACCACCACTTGAATAGAAATCCAGCCCTCCTTGGCCAAGGGCGACACTGTGGGAGATTTAAGCCCGGGCACAATTTTTTTAAGTTGGGGAAGCAAATTTTGCGGAGCGTTCATCATCACATATTTATAGTTTTTGGCCGATAGCACTGCTTTAAAACGGATCATTAATTTATCAAGAATTGCCTTTTTATTTGTTGAGGAGATAGTTTTTTTATTGGCAATAAGTACCGCTTCCGAATCATAAATTTTGGTCAGAATCCTTAAATCATTGAGAGCCAGAGTACTGCCGGTTGAAGTCAGATCGGCAATGGCCTGTGCCACACCCAATGCCGGGGCTATTTCCACAGAGCCTTTAATGCGAAGCGCTTCTATTGGGACTTTGTTTCTCTTAAAGAAATATTTGACCGATTGGGGATAGGTGGTGGCAATAGTTTTTCCCGCCAAATCCTTTATTTCTTTAATGGTTGAATCTTTGGGAACGGCAATTATTAGAGAGCAGGAACCAAAACGCAAGTTGAGCAGTTTTCTGACTTTTGGCCGTTCTTCATAGAGAATATTTTGTCCAACAATTCCCAGATCCACAGTGCCTGAAGCAACGTAGTCGGGTATATCATCGTCCCGCAAATAAATAATTTCCAGGGGAAAATTTTTGCAGGTGGAGAACAGCCTTTGTTTGTAGCTTTCAAACTCAAGGCCGCTTTTGCGCAGGAAATCAAGCGTCTCATCGGTGAGACGCCCTTCTTTTTGAATTGCCAGTTTTAGATTCTTACTGCTTAAATCTGCCATAATGTCTATTTTATACTAAAAACAAACCGCCTTCTTGAGGCGGTGTAAATTAAAATCCACGAAAACTCGACCGCCTAAAGTTAAGCGGTGATGTGATGAAAAATAATCTTGCTGTCCCTAGCTTTTTTCATATCAAAATCATTATAGCAGAAAAATTTTATTTGTCAAATTTCGATGATTTGTTTTGGGGATTTGGTTAAAAGGTGGGGGCCCGCCTGTCGGCGAGGCAAGCCGGAGGGTTCTAGCATCACTAAATCTTCAATTCTCACTCCGCCAAAACCAGGAACATAGATTCCCGGTTCAACTGAAAAAACCATGCCGGGTTTTAAGATATCTTTACTTTTTGGAGAAAGGCGGGGGAGTTCGTGAACCTCCAGACCGATGCCGTGGCCGAGAGAATGAGGGATGGTGGGAAAGCCGGCGTTAATAATATAGTCACGGGCGACACGGTCAACATCAACGGCCTTAATTTCTCCACCTCGGGGGAGTCCATTCGGCCACCCCCGAGGTGTCTTTACGGTTCTTCCACCATCCGAGGTGAGGCGTTCGAGGTACTCGATTGCTTTTTGTTGGGCGGCAAGGACGGTGTTATACATTTTTTTCTGCTCACTGGTGGCTTTACCGAAAAAGACCGTGCGGGTCATGTCGGAACAGTAATTATCAATCTTTACCCCGAAGTCTAACAAAATTAACTGATTGCTAGCGGCTAGTTGCTGATTGCTGGTTTGATGATGTGGTACCGAAGAATTAGCGCCAAAAGCAACGATGGGAGAAAAAGAAATATCGGCGCCCTGTTTTTTAATAAAAAATTCAATTTCAAAAGCTAATTCTTTTTCACTAATTTCCGGCTTAATCTTTGTTAAAATATAATCAAAAGTTTTGTCTCCAAGCGCGCAGGCTTTCTCAATAGCTGTAATTTCATGAGGTTCCTTGACGGTCCGTAATTCTTCAATAATATTTGCTACCCCGTGCGTCAACCCCGCGGGTCGGAAGCTGAACTTTTCCAGTTCTCCAACTGTCAGATTGTTTTTCTCAAATCCCAGCCGTTTGATTTTATGTTTTTTGACAAGCGCCGCAAGAATTTTTTTGAGAGGATTGTTTGGAGTGATTTCTACAATTTCAAAGTTTTTGACAACTTTTCTTACCTCTTCAATATAGCGGCCGTCAGTCGCAAGATATTGTTTGTTATCCATTAGCAACACAAATGCCTCGCGTTCGTCTTTGGAAAAACCGAAAAAATCTGTTAAATATCCGATATTAATAGCAGAAGAAACAAGCAGTCCGTCAATACGGTTCTTTTCAAGAGCTTTTTGTATACGCACTACTTTATTTATTTTGTCAGTCACGGCGTTGGTTTTTTGGTTGGTGAGGAAGTAGCAGTTTTGGCAGATGAAGTGGCGGAAGAGGTTGTTTCTTTAAGTGCGGTGATACCGACCGCTTTGCCGGGTAAAATAAGAACGCGAGAGGCGTTTAAACGTGCCTCCTCGGAAGCCTCTTTGGTACCACTTACATGCGCTCGCTCTCCAATTTCGATTTTGGAAATACCTGATGATATTAGCCCTTCTGCCTTGACAAATTTACTAATTTTTGTCGTTTTTTCAATATCAACGATATATATTTGATTTTTCTTTTTGTCCTCCACGCTTATTGTGCCGCCTTTTATATCTACTTCTTTTACAATACCGTTTACATGCATGGGAATTTCTTTAACCAGCGCAATTCGGGCCAGAAGCTTTCTTGACTCTTTGTTATAAAGCCCTAGCGCTACGATTTTCTGTGTCAGGCGAATGCTGTCGAATTTAACTTCTTTCCTTTTATCATTGTCATCAATCACAAAATATTTTGTTAGCTCATCGACATCAATAATTTTTGTTTCATTGGCTTTTTCAATAGTAATCTGCGTTTTCTCAAGTTTGCTTACTTCTCCCACAAATGCTCTTTTGGAAACCAAATCAAGCTGGGCAACGGTGCTGGCAATTTTATCTTTAAGATCGTCGACTTTTGACTTTGAACTTTTATCTTTTGCGCTTTCTGTCGCCTTGTTTTGTTGTGCCAGAGCAATTGATTGGTTAGTAACAAGTAATCCATTCGACAAGCTCAGGACGAGCAAGTAACAAGTAACAAGTAAAATTACTATCTTTTTCATTAAAATTCCTCCGTACTATAGATAATAGTCAATTCTTTTGTTTCGCTGACGCCATTTTCAGTATAGGCAGTAAGACTTATGATGTTTTCCAAATCGGCAAGGGCGATTTTTTGTGCAAAGCTTCCGTCATCCTCTGCGGTAATTGCGTAGTCGCTGGTGTTGGTATTTATAACAATAAGAGCTTTGGGTTGTGATTTTCCCACAATTTCAATTGTTTTGCTATCTGTGATTAACTCATCTTGCGGGCTGGTAATTTCAAGCACAGGTCGTCCGTTGGTTACCGAAGGAGTAGACTGTGAAGGCTGACTGGGAAATGTAGTAGAAACACGTTTATTCTGGTAAAAATAAAATATTGCCGATGCTACAATAAGTCCGGCGGCAATAGCCACAAGGGCTAATATAAGACGCTCTTTCTTCATATCGTAAGTTACGATTTTACGCCAGATTCTCCATATTGTCAAGGAAACGGCAAGTATGTTATCATCACCGATAGTTATGGATATATATTTTTTGGGACAGGGAGCAGTCCGTATACGCGGCAAAAAAACAACCCTTGTAGTTGACCCTTTGGAAAAAGTAGATGCAGATGGGGTACTTATTACAAATCATGATGTTACTTCGATACAGCTTTCTAAAGTAAATGGCCTTCGGGTAGTTATTTCGGGACCCGGCGAATATGAGGTGGGAGGTGCTGCTATATTAGGTGTTCAAGTAGGGGAGGCGACAACGTACAGCATAAAAATTGACGGGGTAACCCTTTTGCATTTAGGTAATCTTACAAAGCCTCTTACCGATTCAGAGATTGATAAATATCCCAGTATTGATATTGTTTTTCTTCCGGCTGTCCGCGAAATAGTGCCGCTCATTGCCAAACTTGAGCCCAAAATTGTTATTCCCATTCATTTTACCAAAGAAAACATAGAGCCGTTTCTTAAAGAAACAGGTAAAGAAGGATTAAGCGCTCGCGATAAACTAACTACCAGCCGTGAAAAATTACCGCAAGAGTTGGAGGTGGTATGGCTCAAAGCATAAAAGTTCCTCCACACAGCATTGAAGCGGAAGAGTCAGTTTTGGGAGCAGTCTTGCTTGACAAAGACGCTATCAGCATCGTTGCTCAATTTCTTCTACCCGACTATTTTTATAACGACAACCATGCCAAAATATTTACAGCGATACTTGCTTTATATGAAAAACGCAAACCCATTGATTTAATTACTCTTACCGAAGAACTTAAAAAGAAAAAACTTCTTTCTGAAATAGGGGGAGCGAGTTATCTGACAGAGTTGGCCAGTAGGGTTCCAACAGCCGCCAATATCGAACACTACGGACGCATCATCAAAGATCATCACACCAAAAGACAGCTTATTAAAACGGCAGGGGCAATTTCGGAAATGGCTTTTAATATGGAAGAAGAAGTCAGCGAAGTTTTAGACAAAACGGAAACATCAATTTTTTCGATTTCACAGAGCTACTTGAGAAGAGGTTTTATCCCAATAAAAGATATTCTGGCAGAGAGTTTTGACCGGCTTGATACTATTCATAAAAAAGGAGAGGGACTGCGGGGCCTGCCCAGCGGTTTTGTGGATTTGGATAACAAACTTTCCGGCATGCAGGAGAGCAATCTTCTTATTTTGGCCGCCCGTCCGGGGCAGGGTAAAACAGCCTTTGTGTTAAATATTGCTCAATTTATCAGCACACACGAGCAAATTCCGATTGGTTTTTTTTCGCTGGAAATGAGTAAGGAAGAACTGGTGGATAGGCTGTTGGTTGCTCAAGCAGATGTGGATGCGTGGAGATTAAAAACCGGACGACTCTCGGAAGATGATTTTAGCAAAATCTCCGAAGCCATGGGAGAGCTGGCCGAAGCCCCGCTTTTTATTGACGATACCCCGGGACTGACAATTATGGAAATGCGAAGTAAGGCCAGAAGACTGCAAATGGAATATGGAATAAAGCTTATCATCGTTGATTATTTGCAACTGGTTAATCCGGGAAGACGGTTAGATAATCGGGTGGTCGAGGTGTCTATGGTATCGCAGGCTCTTAAAAATTTAGCGCGTGAGTTAAGACTGCCGGTTTTGGCGGTTTCACAGCTTTCCCGGGCCGTAGAACACAGGGGTGAGAAAAAGCCCCAGTTGGCTGACCTTAGAGAAAGTGGAGCAATTGAACAGGATGCCGACGTGGTGATGTTTTTGTATCGGCCGGAAGAGGAACTTTCCGCCCAAATGCTGACCAAGTTATTAATTGCCAAACACCGAAACGGCCCCTCCGGCGAGATAGATCTGCTGTTTCGGGGCGACCGCATTCGATTTTATGATGTGGAAAAGAAAAGAGAACAAACTACTACTTGAATAGTATAAGTTAAACTGCTAGAGTAAATTTTAATGTTTGTCGCCAGTTTGATCACTTTTCGCGAAAGCCTCGAAGCTTTATTGGTGGTGATTATCATTATTACCTTTCTTACCAAGACCAATCAGCATGTTTTTAAGAGATTTGTTTGGCGGGGTGTTTTTATCGGAGTGTTTGTTTCCATTTTTCTGGCAATTGTTCTTGAAGTATTTTTTGGAGGGTTGCAAGAAGGAGTAGAAGAGATTTTCGAAGGAACACTTATGTTTATAACCGCCGGATTTTTGACATGGATGATTCTTTGGGTTCATAGACAAAAAGATGTAGCTCGAAAAATTAAAGAAAAAGTAGCCCTTCATGCAAAAGAAGGATATGGTATTGGGATTATGTTTTTGACAGCTACTGCGGTCTTTCGGGAGGGGACGGAAACGGTGCTTTATCTTAAGGCTAGTAGTCTGGCCGGAGCAACAAACCAACTTGCGGGAGCGGTTTTGGGCATAGTCGCAGCGCTGGTTTTTGGTTTCGTTCTTTTTCGCTGGATGAAGAGTGTTAGTCTGTCAACTGCTTTTAATGTAACAAGCCTGTTCCTTCTGCTTTTTGCCGCCGGACTGGTATCGCACGGGGTGCATGAGTTTCAGGAAGCGGGACTTTTGCCGATTTTTTCCTTTGATCCGGTTTTTAACATTTCACACATTCTTGATAATAAAAGTTTAGTTGGCAGTTTTCTGCGGACGCTTTTCGGCTACACCAGTAAACCTACGGTTCTTGAAGTATTTTTTTACCTGAGCTACCTTATTTTTATATCGTGGTTGAAAAAATTAACAGACAGAGTACTTACGGCAAAATATTGAACCTCCAAACCAGGATTGTAGGTTGGATTAAGGTTGATGATAAGATAAGTAGGTGAGTAAGAATAAGGAAGTGCGAATATATGATTTCGCTCGAACATAGTGCGACAGCGCTTAGTGGTTACTGCTATTTTTATCTACAATTTCTCCTTCTACAATTTTGCTCTTAAGGTTTTCCCTGGCGCCAGCAGGAAAAGTAGCTTTTTGATTATAACTGAAGTTGTAAACGAAGTTACAAACTTGTTTATAAGTAGCGGAATCATTGCCGTAGCTTACTCAAGATTTCTCCCAACCTTTTTATTTCTTCTCCGTATCTCCCCCAATCTCCTTCCCGTTGCGCATTGATGGCAGATTGATACGCTGCTGTTGCTTGTTGAAGAAGGCCTTCTTTGGTTACATCCGCAGGAGCTGTTGCAACAGGTGTTTCTCTGGATGGTTTGGTTTGACCCTCGGCAGTACCGAAGATTTTGGCAAGACCGGCTTCCAATGTCTCTTCCATGGCAATTTTGTTCTCATAGGCAACAATCACCCGTTTTAGTTCCGGGATTTTTCCTGTTGCTGCTTTAAGATAAAGAGGCCTGACGTAGACCAAAGACTCTTCGATGGGAATAACCAGAAGTGAGCCTTGAATTACCTGAGAACCGCCTTGATCCCAAAGAGAGATTTGTCTGCTAACTTCGGCATCCTGATTGATCCTACCAATAATCTGTTTGGGACCAAATATCAATTTATCTTTGGGGAAACGGTAAACAACGAGCTTGCCGTATTCCGCTCCATCGTTTCTGGCAACCATCCAGGCAGAAAGATTATCTTTTGCTCTGGGAGTAAATGGCAACATCAAAATAAACTCTTCAGTTTTTTCACCCGGAAGTTTCATGATCATGTGCCGTGGATTCATTGTTGGAATTTTGGCATCTGTTTGCGCTGTGCCCCCTTGGGCAATAGTTGGGATTTCCCACTGGTCTTCTTTGTTATAGAAAATTTGCGGGTCATCCATATGGTACGTAGTGTAAATTGCAGTTTGCAGCGTAAAGATATCTTCCGGATAGCGAAGATGGGAAATCAAGCTCTTGGGCATTTCCTCAAGCTTTTGAAAAGTTTTGGGAAATATCTTGGCGTAGGTTTTGATGATCGGATCATCCAAATCGGCTTGATAAAATTTAATCGTTCCATCATAAGCGTCTACCACTACCTTGACTGAATTTCTAATATAGTTTACCTTACCCCCATTTAGTGGTAATGGTTGGGAATACGGATAGCGGTCGGTTAATGTATAGGCATCAAGGATCCAATACAATTTACCATTGGCAATCACCAAATACGGGTCGCGGTCAAGCTTAAGAAAGGGAGCAATTTTACTAACTCTTTCTTTTATATTGCGGTAATAAAGGATACGGCTCTCACTCGTAATATCACTGGATAGAAATAGTTTCAGGGAACCAAAACGTATTGCATACAACAGACGCCGCAGCGGAGAATTGATTTCAACGCCGCCAACTCCTGCATAGTTGCTATAGACATTCTCTTCCCCTTTGGGATAATCGAATTCTTTGGATTTGGTTTTGACTATGACATACTCATTGGGGATTTCCCCGTAGTAAACTTCCGGCTTTGTGATCTCGAGTTCTTTGACTTCGGATTTTGGAGGTAAATCCTTGACAAAGAGCACCGGTAATCCTTCCGGAGTAACCTGATTGACAGGTCCTGCAGCAATACCATAGCCGTGAGTAAAGGTCAGAGTTTCGTTAATCCAGTTTTTATTCGGCAGACTGTCGGAAGCTAGTTCTCTGGGAGAAAGCATAATTTGGCGGAGTTCATTGTTAATTATGTAGCGATCATTATCAACTGATGAAAACTCATAGTAAGTTCTTATTTCCTGAATTTGGGAAAAAGTGGAAAGCAGCGGTTCTCTGTCCCAAAGTCTCACATTCTTAATTGTGAGATTATTGGCAGCAATGTCAGAGGCTGTAATTGGTTTACTCGCTGCTATTTCCCGTTCCTCCACCTTATCAAGACCATAAGCCTTGCGGCTGGCCGCGATGTTATGTTTAATAAACGGCGTTTCGCGGGTAAGCTCATTGGGCGCAACCACCAGTTTTTGAAAAACACCAGGGATGATTGAAGAAGCAAACCCGACTATTATCGTCAAAGAAATTGCTCCAAAAAGAGGCGCAATTTTTCCGCTCACACCATAAAATAAAGCCAGGATGGCAGCCGCCCCGTAAACAAATACAGATACCCGAAGGAGCGGTACCATGACATTGGTATCGGTGAAGGTTGCGCCAAACACCGGACCGCTCTGGCCGGTCAGCAAATTAAATAGAGACAGATAGGTACCAACGGCAATTGTTGTCAGAAATAGAGACAATAAAGTCCCAATGTGAAGTCTAGTTTTTTGGTCGGCCTGCCCTGAGCCTGTCGAATGGGAACCTAAATCATTCACAACTTTTAACATCCGGCTTTCAGGTTTTCCGGTCAATTTAGAGAGGTTAAATTTAGGAAAAAAGCTTGATAAATTGAGGCTACCTCGCAAAACATAGATGAGCCCGCAACCAATAAGCGATATTAAAATAACGGTTTTTATCAGACCAAGCCCAAAAGAGAAAACAGGGAGTGAAAACACATAAAAAGACACGTCCTGGCCAAACAACGGGTCTTTTTGACCAAATGGTGTGCTTGATAAAAACTTTAAGACGTCGTGCCAGCTGCTCGCGGCTAAAAGAGCGATAAAGATAGAAATAACACAGCTTAAAATAATGCCAAGCTTCCCAATGATCCTACTATTTAAGCTTATAGGTTGATTTGTTCCGATGAGAACTGCAGGAATGGCTGCCATCCAGGGTATTTTCGAGCGGACGGCAAAAAATAGGTTGGTAAGAAGAAAGGCTGCCGCAATAAGTCCTGCTACAGTTCCCACAATGATTTTGGCGCTTAAGGATTTAATAAAAATTTCGGTAAACCCAACCTCCTGGTACCACCACCAGTCGGTAATTAAGGAAACAATGCTTGAGAAGAAAATAAAAACAAAAACTACTATACCTAAGAATGTCCAGGAAAAAAATTTGGCGAATTTCATAAAAAGGCGATGTTAGACTAATGTGTAGTATAGCATAAGTTCCTGTTTTTTTAAAGTTTAAGCACTGAAGGGATTTTATAAAGAAGTATATCTCAAACATACTGATATTTTGCAATATTAAGTATTCTGCCTTTATATCTTTTTTGGAAAAATCACTGATAACAGAAGTGAGATACCCAAAGCAGACATAATTATACCAAAAGAAATGAGCGGTAAAAAATGAATGCCAAAAAATGTTAAAAGCATTTTCCCTCCGATAAAAATAAGGACAAAAGATAAACCTTTTTGTAAATGATGAAATTTATGCAAAACGTTTTGTAGAAGAAAGAAAAGCGCTCGAAGCCCCATCACGGCAAAAATATTAGAAGTAAAGACAATAAAAGGATCCTGGGTGATGGCAAATGCCGCAGGAATAGAATCAACCGCAAAAATAATATCCGTTGCCTCCACAATAAGCAAAATCATAAAAAGCATGGTCACATGTAGTTTGCCCTGCTCACGAACGAAAAACTTTCCGCTGTGATGGTTGATCGTAAAGGGTAAATATTTTTTTGCAAACCTGAATACTAAGTTTTTTTCGAAATTGATGTGTTCCTCTTTCTTGTCCTTGAAAAGCTTGATGCCTGTATAAATCAGAATTGCTCCGAAGATATACATTACCCAATGGAATTGACTAATGATAAACGCACCGAGCCCAATAAAAATAGCGCGGAAAAAAACTGCTCCCAAAATCCCCCAAAAAAGGACCCTATGATGATACTTTTCGTCAAGCTTAAAAAAGCTGAAGATCAGCATAATAACAAAAAGATTGTCGACTGAGAGCATCTTTTCCACGATATAGGCACTCATAAAAGACGCTGCTTTTTCAGAACCGAGAAAAAGGAGAATAAGAAAAGCAAAGCAAAATGATATTGCCACCCAAAAGATAGATTGAATTAAGGCAGATTTAGGTCCTATCGCATGTGCGCGGCGATTAAAGTAACCAAGATCCACAACAAGAAACCCTATAACGATAATCCAAAAAAGAATAAAAAGATTTTGCTGAGCATCCATAAGAAAATATTATACAGTATAATTGGTTGAAACTCGTGGTATAAAATATCAAAAATGAAAATGAGCTATTTATAATTCCCATTTAGCTTTTTTCCAGTTGGAATAAATTGATGGGCTGTTTTGTAAAAGTATATCCTCACCCCCAAGAACGTAATTGAAAGTTTCATAAGTTTACGTTGGTGATACGGGTAGCTAACTAAGTCCTCGCTTTACATCGGCGATCCGCTTGGGGTTGGGAAGGTTAAAAAAAGATATAACATTTTAAGAAGCATCAGTCGTTTAAATGCTCTTTTTTAAAGGTTTGTTGAATTTCTTTATACGACGTTTCTTCATGTTTTTTCCTAGCTTTTGATGCATGTTTATGTTTTACATATTCAATAAGTACAGGAAGTAGAGAAATAAGAACTATCCCAATTACTGCATATTCAAAGTTTTCTCTTACAAAGGATAGCCCACCGAAAAAGTATCCAGCAAAGGTAAGACTTGTCACCCAAATAAATGCGCCAACAACGTTATAGAAAAGAAATGTACTGTAATGCATTTTCCCGACTCCCGCAACAAACGGCGCAAACGTACGAATAATCGGTATAAAACGTGCGAGAATAATTGTTTTTCCACCATGTTTTTCGTAAAATTCCTGCGTTTTTTCAAGGTATACTTTATTAAAGAGTCTTGAGTTTTCTTTTGAAAAAATACGTCCTCCAAAATGGTGACCAATCCAATAATTTACCGTGTCGCCTAAAATTGCGGCAGCAAGAAGTGAGAAATACACAATCCAGATATTAAGAAATCCGCTTCCGGCAAGTGTCCCAACAATAAAGAGAAGTGAGTCGCCAGGCAAAAAAGGTAGTACCACAAGACCTGTTTCCGCAAAGACTATGAGAAATAAAATTACATAGGTAAAAGGACCAAACAAATCAATAATATTTGCTAAATGTTTATCAAAATGAAGTATAAAATCAAAAATTTCCATAGAAAAATTATAACAAAAAATTTCCAACGCTGATGGAAGCGAGCCCCAGCACCGTATGGTGCCGGGGGTGGGAGTCGAACCCACACAGCCTTGCGACTAGTAGTTTTTGAGACTACCGCGTATACCATTCCGCCACCCCGGCCTGAATTTCATATATTATACCAAGCGGGCTTGCTTTTTAGAAGCCCCATCGCTAGAATAGTTTCTTATGCAAAGGATTGTTAAACAATCTGTCCGCCTGCCAAGTCATGTGCGGCCTACCCGTTACCAGATAATGCTGAAGCCTGATTTGGATAATTTTACCTTTTCAGGTGAGGAAACAATTTTTCTGACAATAGATAAGCCGGCAAAAGAAATTATTATTCACTGCGTAGAACTTACCATAGACAATGTTAATTTTGCCGGTATTGGCAAAGGAAAAGTTAAAGTTAATAAGCAAACAGAAACTGTTAGTTTGACATTTCCAAAAACAATTCCCAAGGGAGAAGGGCAGCTGCGCTTAACTTTTCGGGGAGTGCTTAATGATAAAATGCGGGGATTTTACCGCAGCCGCTACGAAGTAAATGGACAGAGCAAGTTTATGGCGGTAACCCAGTTTGAAGCCACCGATGCCCGGCGGGCTTTCCCTTGTTTTGACGAGCCGGCCGCCAAAGCCATATTCGATGTGACGCTGGTAGTTCCCGAAAACACAACTGCTATATCAAATACCATTGAAGCTAGCATTTCTCAAGATGAGAGCGGCTGCAAAATTGTTAAGTTTTTACCAACACCCAAAATGTCCACCTATCTTCTGGCTTTTATTGTGGGAGATTTTGAACATATTGAAAAGACCCTTCGGCGAAGCTCAGGACAAGGGGATGTTTTGGTAAGGGTTTTTGCAACTCCCGGTAAAAAGGAGCAGGGAAAATTTGCCCTTGATGTGGCAGTGAAAACTTTGGTTTTTTATGAAGATTACTTTGGCATTCCGTATCCTTTGCCGGTTTTGGATCTAATAGCAATTCCCGATTTTGCCTCCAACGCGATGGAAAATTGGGGAGCCGTAACGTATCGCGAGTCAACTCTTCTTATTGATGAAGAAACCTCTTCTGCGGCAAACAGGCAATGGGCGGCACTGGTAGTGGCTCATGAATTGGCTCACATGTGGTTTGGTAATTTAGTTACTATGGAATGGTGGACTCATCTTTGGCTAAACGAAGGTTTTGCCAGCTTTATTGAGTATTTGGCAATTGATAGTCTTTTTCCCAAGTGGCAAATTTGGACGCAATTTGTTTATCTGGAAAATGGCACCGGTTTATCGCTTGACGGACTCAAAAATACTCACCCCATTGAAATAGAAGTGCATGACCCGGCAGAAATAAGTGAAATTTTTGATAGGGTGAGCTATTCTAAAGGGGCCAGCATTATCCGCATGCTGGCAGACTATCTGGGGGATGATTTTAAGCGGGGTCTTTGCCATTATCTTAAAAAACATGCCTTTGCTAATGCCAAAACAGAGGATTTGTGGAGGGCGCTTGAGGAAGTAAGCGGCAAGCCGGTTGGTAAAATTATGAATAATTGGACCTCCAAAGCGGGTCATCCGATAATAAACTCAAAACTCAAAACTCAAAACTCAAAACTGGAGTTAACACAGTCAAGGTTTTTTGCCAGTCCTATTTCCAGGAAAAAAACAAGAGATAATACTGTTTGGACAATTCCTTTGGGAAATCTACTGATGGATAAAAAGTCTATGACTATTGTTAACAGAGGAGAAAAGTTAAATAACAATGAAACAAGTTTTGTCCGGGTTAATTATCCGGCAAAATATTGGCAGTTGTTAAAAGAAGGAGTTTCATCAAAAAAACTGCCGCCTATTGATAGACTGGGTCTTGTTCGAGATGCCTTTGGTTTGGCCAAAGCGGGATATATGCCGGTTTCGGAAACATTATCATTTGCCCGTTCATATATAGAAGAAACCGATTATACCGTTTGGATGCAGTTGGCTTTTGGCATTGATGATTTTGCCAGTGTTTTGGCCAACGAACCGTCTTATTCAGCTTATAAAAACTACGCCAGAGGAATTTTTTCCACAATTTCTAAAAGAGTGGGGTGGGAGAAAACTGACAGAGAGGAGCATACCACCGCTCTTTTGAGAAGTTTGGTCCTTTATCGTTTTGGGACATATGGGGATAAAAAAACTATTGATACTGCCAGAACTTTGTTTGAAAAAACACAAGCTAAAAAGACGCTGGATGCGGATTTGCGGGGAGTGGTATATACCCTTATTGCTGAAAATGGAGGAATGAGTGAATACGCAAAATTTTTGCAAATGTATCGAAATGAAAAAAGAGAAGAGGAAAAAGAGCGGATTATAAGAGCGCTTAGCTCGTTTCGAGAGACAAAACTTTTGTCAGAAACGCTGGCCTGGTCGTTGTCGGAAGAAGTGCGTTTTCATGATACGGTTCGCATTATCAATATAATTTGCGCAAATTTCCTCGGCCGCAGTCTTGGATGGGAGTTTATTAAAAAGCACTGGGTGGTATTTAAGCAGCGTTACGGCGACGGAGGACATCTGCTTTCCAAAATTATTTCAAATGTTGGTTTATTCACAAGCGAGGCTCAAGCAGAAGATGTGAAAAATTTCTTTACGGAAAACGAAACGCCTGAAATAAAGCGAACCTTGGCTCAAGTTCTTGAGCAAATTTCGGCCAATGCCGCTTTTTTGCATAATTTCCCAGACATGGTAGAATGAAAGGCATTATGATTTCCGTAACCGATCTTCGTCCCGGAATTGTTTTTGAAGACGACAATCAACTTTTTCGGGTCATCTCTTACGAACATATCAAAATGGGCAGAGGCTCGGCTGTTATAAAAGTGCGGGCCAAAAATCTTCGAACTGCCGCTGTTTTGGATAGATCTTTTATAAATGGCGCCCGTGTAAAAGAGGCAGACTTTATTCGCAAAAAATACCAGTTTCTCTACAAAGATGATCTTGATGCTTATTTTATGGATGAAGGCTCATATGAGCAAACACAAATTCCGCTAAAAAAACTTGGACCAGACGCGAATTATCTTAAGGAAGGAATGAGCATGGCGCTTCTTTTGGTTTCGGACGAGCCCTTAGGGATAGAACTGCCGCCCAAAATGGAGTTTGTTGTTTCTGATACAGGACCCAATGTCAAAGGCAATTCAGCCACAAATATTTTTAAAGATGCTGTTTTGGAAAATGGGTTTAACATTCGTGTGCCGCTTTTTACCAAAGTGGGAGACCGTATTTTAATAGATACCAGAACCGGTGAATATTCAGAAAGAGCAAAATGAAAAGCAGTATTTTAAAAGCGCGCTCCTTTGTCTTTTTGTGGGTAGCGCAAATTATTTCCCAAATTGCTTTTAACATGCTCAATTTTGTACTACTTCTTCGTGTTTATCAGCTGACAGAAAAAAATAGCGCGGTATCGCTGCTTGTTTTGGCCTTTATGCTGCCCCAGCTTGTGTTAAGTTTATTTGCCGGAGTAGTTGTGGACAGGTTTGATAAAAAACTGGTGATGGTTTTTACCAATATAGCTCGCGCCCTATGTCTGCTGCCTCTTATTTTTATTCATCAAAATCCTCTCGTCATATATATTTTCGCCTTTGCTATTTCTACCGCTACTCAATTTTTTGTGCCGGCTGAAGCCTCGATGATACCAAAGCTAGTGCGGAGAGGACTTCTTCTGTCGGGCAATTCAATTTTTATCGGCACGCTTTACGGCTCAATTATCGTAGGCTATATTTTAGCCGGCCCGGCTCTTAAATTTTTAGGCTCAACAACAACATTAACCCTTATTGCCTTGTTTTTTCTTTTGTCCGCGGTTTTTAATTTGCTTCTTCCCGGCTCAAACGGGGGAGAATATTTAAATAGTCAGATAAAAAGGATTTTTAGCACAACTTACAATCGGATTTTTACCATCATATTTAATGATATTGGAGAAATGCTTTATGCCATAATTCGCTCGCGCCATCTTTTACCTGCTATTATATTTATGACTATATCTCAAGCGGTGATTGTGGCTCTCGGCGCAATGTTGCCAGGCTATGCGGTCACAATACTTGGGATAGACGTTGAAGATTCTTCTCTTATTTTACTTGCGCCCGCCGCATTTGGTATGGTTTTGGGCAGCTTTTTTGTGGCACAAATAGGCATTCGTATAAAAAGAAGCAGGTTGGTGGTACCGGGAGTTATATTAAGCGGTGCTTCACTGCTTTTGTTATCGTTTTTCTCTCGATTAAACAGCACTAATGTGAGCGCGCCGTATTTGGTTGTAGTCACCTGCTTTTTACTTGGTATTTTTAATGCGTTTATAATTGTTCCGGCAAATACCGTTATTGGGGAGCGTTCTGCCGAGTCAATCCGGGGTCGCATTTATGGTATGTTTAACACCTCTTCTGCTCTTCTGTCTATTCTTTTGGTTGCCGTAGTAGGTTACTTTTCTGACATCTTTGGTATAGGACGGGTACTTTCGGTTTTGGGCGGCGCTATTATTTTTTTGGGTTTTTTACCGCTTCTTAGAGGAAAGGAAGATATATAGGTATGATTATTTCCGGATTGATTTTTGTTTTATCGCTTATTATTTCGCTTTTTATTATATGGCGTCTTTACAAAAATAACTTATCATTTTTGCGCTCCAAGATTTCGCTTAATGAGTTTTTTGACAACGCGCTCTTTTTTTTCTTTGCGTTTGGAATTGGTGCTAGAATACTTTATATAGTTGAACATTGGCAGGTTTTTCGCGGTAATATCGCCTCCATGTTTCTTTTTCTTCACTTTCCGGGATTTTCTTTCTTAGGCGGAGTTATTGGTGCCGTTTTCGGTCTATGGATTTTGTGCCGTATACAAAAGCAGCCATTTTTCCTACTGCTTGATACATTCGTTGTGGGATTATCGTTTGTTTTAAGTTTGTCACAAATAGAGAGGCTTGAGGGAATTTTGGCCTTTGGCATCTTTGCTTTTCTATACTATTTTTATCGCACGGAAAAGCTCAAAAGCGGTGAGATTTTCCTTTATTTTTTGGTATTGACTGGCATATTGAACTTTTTTGTTGTATACTTAGCGGGAGTTTCGGTCATCATTGGGTTATCCACTATTTTATTTATAAGAAGAGCTATAATTTTATCTTTTCTAAAAAGAAAGCTTAAAATACAGAAATGAAAATTGTCACAAAAAACTTATCTGCCATCAAAAAGTATCTTGAGGACAAAAGAAGGCAAATTGAACGGCGTATAAGCAGCCTTAAATCGGAAGATCCGTTTAATGATACCACTAGGCTTTCCGATAATGCGGCATCCGATACCGAAGCCCGGGAAGAGGTGGGACATGAGCGGGTGGAGGCAATTAAAAATGAACTGATGATACAGCTTACCAACTTAAAACGGGTGCTTTCCAAAGTGGGCATTGGTAAGTATGGTTACTGTGGTAATTGCGGCAACAAAATTGAAGCGGCCCGTCTCAAAGTATTCCCCATGGCTGAATATTGCCTCTCCTGCGAAAAGAAAAAAGAAAAGAAGTAAAAATTTAATCAAGAAGCAGTTAGATGTAATCTTTCTTTAAGTTTGCCAAGAATTCCAAGAGATCTGAGAATTTCTGTTGTGACATCATCTCCTTCAATAATGATTGCTTCAAGAATATCCTCAGGCGTAATTTCCAATTGTCCTTGCCCTCTTGCCTGTTCATCGGCGCGGTTAATAATTTTATCGACACGCTCGCCTATAATAAGTTTTTCCGGTAACCAAGAAGTCCATCTTCCTTGAATAAACTCAATATAGCTTAAAATGTCGGGTTGTGTTATGGGGTCGCCTGAATTACATTGTCTAAAGAGTGCTTTTACAAGTAAGTTTTCAGCTAAACCCAAAAGAAGATGTTCAGGCCACAAACAAGGATGGTTTAATTCCCTTGCCCCTTGCTTACTAGCCTCTAAAACTAGAAGAGTGGCTTTTGACAAAGGTAAGGTCGGTACTGGACTTTTTTCCTGCGGAGCGTTCATATGGCAGATTTTAATATATGTTAGATAAGAATACAAATTTTAGATAAAGAAGTTGCTTCTATTGACAGACAGCAGCCTGTCATATAAAATGATTTAAATCATTAAAGCAGGAAAGAAAGATGAGTCAAGTTTCGAAGTATCCAATCTCAAGAGAAATTGCAGACCGAATTTTTGAGCTCTTCCTTGAAACTTTTGTTGAGATTAAAAATAAGGAAGATGCAGACCAATTTGTTTCTGACCTCCTTACACCAACGGAGAAGATAATGCTGGCAAAAAGACTCGCTATCGCCTTTCTTTTAGAGAAAGGTTACGACTATCGAACTATTCAGCGAATTATCCGGGTGAGCTCTCCAACGATAACAGGGGTAAATGTCATTCGCCTTCATGGGAGTGATGGTTTTCGGAAAATTGTGAGAAAAATTATGGCGCAAGAGCAATTGGTAGATTTTTTTGAAGATGTTGTTTCAAAGGCACTATCCCTTCCAGCGCAGGCGCAAGGGAAGGGAACAGGGACATGGCGATACCTCAAACAGGAACTAGATAAACATAGGGAGGAAAAACACAACAAAAATCCCCACCTAAAATGATTTAAATCATTGAAGCAAAGCGTAATATAGCTTCTTTATGCTATTATAACGATATATGGAGCCGAAAATTATTTTTGAAGATAGTGATTTACTGGTGATTGACAAGCCATCTGGCGTGACGGTCAATCGGGCGGAAACGACACGAGGGCAAGAAACGATACAGGAGTGGGTGGAAGGCAAAAAAATACTACCAATACTACCAATACTACCAATACTACCAATAAATACCAATAAGCAAAGCTTGCGCTCTGACGAGCTAACTACCAATAATGATTTTTTTGGCAGGGCGGGGATAGTTCATCGTTTGGATAAAGAGACAAGCGGCATTCTGCTTGTTGCAAAAAACGCGGAAAGCTTTGCAGATCTTCAGCGGCAGTTCAAAGAACGGGTTGTCAAAAAGACTTATCTGGCTCTTGTGCATGGCGCAGTTACCCCAAAAGAGGGGGAGATAAAAGTTCCGGTGGGAAGACTGCCGTGGAACAGAGAGAGATTTGGAGTTATTGCGGGCGGTAGGGAAGCAGTAACAGAATATAAGATATTAAGATATTATGATACTAAGATACTTGGTAAATTAACGCTTGTTGAGCTTTATCCTAAAACTGGACGAACGCATCAGATTCGTGTACACTTAAAATATCTGGGATATCCAATCGTTGCTGATCCGCTTTATGGAGGGAGAAAGCAAATAAGATCGGATCACTTATGGTGTTTGCGGTTATTTTTGCATGCAAAAGGGATTACATTTTGTCATCCAAGGACTGGGAAAGATATAAACCTGGTATCGAATTTACCTGACGACTTGCAGTCTGTTTTAACAAAACTAGTAACTAGTAATTAAATTATGTCCGATGGCTTCCTATTTCTTCGTGATATTGTTATCGTTTTAAGTATAGGTTTTGTTGGCGCTTTTATTGCCCGCAAACTTCATCTGCCGCTTCTTTTGGGTTATCTGCTTGGCGGATTTGCTTTTGTGGTAGCTACATCGTCGCGATTTACCTTTGATGCTTCGTTGTCAGCTCTTTCGGAAATAGGCGTGGCTCTTTTACTTTTTACTTTAGGCATTGAGTTTTCGTTCTCCTATCTTAAGCGAATCCGCCATATTGTGATATGGGGGGGAACTCTGCAGATATGTTTGACTGTTTTATCCACAGCGATTATTCTGCCAAATTTCGGTATAACTCTTAAAGAAGCTATATTTTTAGGGTCAGTATTTGCCCTTTCCTCAACAGCCGTAGTAGTAAAAATTCTCACCGATAAGGGTGAAATAAACACCTTCCATGGTGAAATTTTGGTAGGCATGCTTCTTTTGCAGGATTTGGCAGTAATACCCCTGATGATACTTTTGCCGCACGTCCTTAAGTTTGACGCTTTCAATATAAAGACCATTTTAACAATCCTTTTATCAATGTTGCAAGCAGCCGGTATTATTTTGGCAACATTTTTTGCGGGAAGAACGCTTTTACCCAAAATACTGGAAAAAATTGTCAAGTTAAACTCAAGAGAAATTCTTCTTTTGGCAATTGTTTCGCTGGCTTTGGGTTTTGCCTTTTTAGCAAGCGTGTTAGGTTTGCCGTCCAGTATTGGGGCGTTTTTAGCAGGACTTTTGATTTCGCAGTCGCTTGCTAACCATGCTATTTTTTCCGAAGTCCGTCCTCTGCGGGATATTTTTTCCATTATCTTTTTTGTACTTTTGGGCATGTTTCTTTCACCTCAATTTTTCTTTGCTAATCTTTTACCAATTTTCTTGCTTGTTGTCTTCGTTATTCTTATAAAGTTTATTATTATTTTTTCCCTTATGCTGGCCTTTTCTTATCATACAAGAACAGCCTTTACAGTAGGTTTTTCGCTGACTTCGGTGGGAGAATTTGCCTTTATTATCGCCGGTCTCTTTGTGACACGGGAACTTATTAGTCCCATACTCTATAATCTTGTTTTGTCTGTCTCGCTTTTGACCATTCTTGTTACCCCCTGGCAAATAGATTTTGCCCCCAAAGCCTACCGTTTCTTTAAAAATATCGTTCGCAGAAACCCACATCTTTACAATGCTATTTTTGGAAAATTGGATTTTGATCCGTCGTTTCAGACAGAGCTGCCGCTTCAAAACCATGTGGTTATTTTGGGTCACGGCAGAGTAGGGAAGGTGGTTTCCAAAATTCTGACCCGCGCCAACATCCCTTTTGTGGGCGTTGATTATAATCTATCCGTGATTGACGACTTAAAGCGCCGTGGTATACCATTTGTTTATGGCGATCCCACGGATATCGAGGTGCTCGATTTCGCCCAAGTTGATAAGGCGAAAGTAGTGGTGGTGGCTGTTTCCGATAGACGCTCACAGGAAATAATTATTCGAAACGCTCTTAAACTAAACCACCATGTAAAAATTATTGTGCGGTCGCATTTTGAAGAGGATAAGGAATTTCTTTTAGCCACCGGTGCTTACAGCGTCGTTCAGCCGGAAAAAGAAGCAGGGCTAACTATTGCTCAAAAAATTCTCACTCTATTGGAGGTGAAAAGTTAATATGGCAAATTATGGCGGATTTTACAAGGGAGATAAAAAAAAGCCCAAAAAAGGCCAGCTGGAAAATTTAGCCTCAAAAGTAGAAGGGCAATCAGGGTTGGGGGCTCCGGTATTTACCTTACCCGAAATTCTCCCCAAAGGAAAAAATAAGAATGAAAAAAATGCATAGGAGAAAAAGGCTAGCCCTCTTTGCTCTTACTCTGATAGCAGGTATTATAATTATTAATGTTATCACGCGAGAGATACGCGATTCTGTCTGGGATGGAGTAGGGCATATTAATATTGCGGTTGACAATGGCGATTTAGAAATTTGGTCTATTGAGCCTTCAAAGAAACAAGTTTTTCATTTGAAAATTCCGCAAAACATGTATCTTGATATTCCTTCCTACGGTTTATATCGGGCATCGGCAGTAGGAAAATTGTCTCTTCTTGAACGAAAAGACGGAACGCTGGTAACAGGCGGGCTGTCGCAAACACTGGCAGTGCCAATTGATGCTGTTTTGGTGCGTAAAGAAGGAAAGCAGGACATTTTTAACCTAACAGATATTTTTGGGTTTCAGCAAGTATCGGGGCGGATAACAAATTTTACGTCTCTTGATTTGGTTAGACTTTGGTTTTTTTTATTATCTGTCAAAAAAGATTCTATAGAGACAATTAATCTTACCGATTTGGATGCTGTTTCCAAAGAGGTTTTACCCGATCAAACAGAGAGGTTAAGAGTTGATGCCAATCGTTTTTCAAAAATTGCCAAAAAATACTTTACCGACAGTAGTTTGGAAAAAGAAGGCTTGACAATTGAAATTATCAACGGTACCCTTGAGGAGGGAACTGCCAATAGCCTGGCCTTGCTTTTAACAAATATAGGAGGAACCGTTATAAATACTTCCAAAGGAGAAAAACGTCAGCAGTCAGAAATATTTACCAAAAGTCAAGGTTATACTGCTTTAAAAATCGCCCAAATTATCAATGGCAAAATTTCGCATAGCTTACCAAAAGACAGCCGAGCGGACATCTTAGTAATATTGGGAGGGGATAAATAATGCTTATATTTTTTATTATTCTGCTTTTTATTATTTCTTTTCTATGGGCGGTTTGGGCTCTTGCGGGAGAGCATGCCTCTTCATCAAAAAACTGGCGCAGGAAGGTAAAAGAAGAGTTAAGGCACGGCAGGGTAATTTTTTACGATTCGGCTTCTTCGGGGGCTGGCTCGGGTCCTCCTTTAAGTTCTTCCTCTTCGTCTGAATCCTCAAGTCGAGTAACCTCCGGTTTATCTTCTTCAGCTAAAGCCTCATCGCGGACAAAAGGATAATAGGTTGAGGTGCGGCCCAAAAACGACGGTTGGTTTTTAAATTTTGGCTGTCTGTGAAGTTCGCGAATAAATATGGAAACGCTATTTTTATCCACAGATTTAATATACGCTTCATATTTATTGCCGCCTTTTATAAGAGTGTAAAGTCTTTTGGCAATATCATCCGGCAAGGCGCCAATATAGACTTCTTCCACAGTTGTCACCGCAATGCCGCGGCGTCTGGGTACAAGCAATACCTGGTTTGTCGGATGGAGCATGGAGATAATTTTGGCTTCGGCCAAATGAATAAGTGCGGCAATTTTGGTTTTGCCGATTTCTTCTACGAACAGGCCCTGAAAATTGGCATTTTGACTATTATTGGTTATCGGGGAAGCCTTTCTGCCCTTAAAAAGCGAGAGTCTTTTTAAGTTTTTAAGAGCAATGGGGTTGAATCTATTGAGGGATAAAACTTTATTATATATTTGTCTGGCTTCTTTTATTTGCCCTGTTTCCAAACAGGCAAAAGCGAGTCGGTTAAGAGCCTCTATATCATGGGGGGTTTCTTTAAGAATGGCGCGGTTAAGTTCGATGGCTTTTTGGAAGTTTCGCTTGAGAGCTTCTTGAATTGCATCATGGGCAAGGTTTGACATATTGCACAATATCATAGACAATTTTGCGCAAAAGTCAATGGGGGAAAAATTATAAAGATTTAACTAACCGCCGACCTACGAGGTGTTAGACATGCAACCTCGTAGGTCTGAAGCTAATAGGTTTGAAGCTAAACAGTTTTTAGTACCCGCGAAGAGGTAATCGAATGTTTTTCTTCGTTCCTAATCGGGAGGTATCCGCACAAATTTTTCCTAATCTCCTGTATGTTATAATTGGTACTTGTATGTCCGGGCACTTTAAGTAATTGTGCACTTCTCAATTATTTGATAGAATGTAAAAGTATGGTAAAGATTTCTTTTGCAAAACTTCAAGAAAAATATAGCGGCATGTATGTACTTACGGATAAACCGGATGGTAAAGTAATAGCAGCATCACGTGATCTGAAAAAAGCCTTTAAGGAAGCTGATAAGAAGGGATACCCACTACCCGCTGTGCGTTTTGTAGAACCAAGAGGAACAATTGCCATATATGAAATTAAGGTATCCTTACGAGATTAAGTCTTCATCTACTTTTGGAAATATCCCAACAATCACTTTTTGGCTTAATGTTGAATCGCCGACGGGATCTATGCCTTTCTTCTTTTTATTCGATACTGGTGCAGACGTAACTTCTTTTCCAATATCAGCAGCAGAGAAACTAGGTATAGATTTAGACAAATGTCCTGAAGAACCAATGAGCGGATATGAAGGAACAACAATTTCCGTCTATAGATCACAAGTTAAAATTATTTTTAATAATAAAAGTTTTTCTGTCCCCTGTGTTTTTAATCCCAACGAAGAAGTTCCAATTCTTTTAGGTCGAGCCGGTATCCTTAATCGGTTCAACATTCTGCTTGATGGGAGAAAGAAAGAAATAGTGTTTGAGAAAATCTAAATTTACCTTCTGGGGGTTTAATTATGTGAGTGATTTAACCTTTTGCTCTATGCACCTCTAGCGCCTCTCGTAGAGTATTACTCAAAGCTTTACTCACAGCTCTAACTTTTTCTAATTCTAATTGTATCTCAAGTAAGTCGGTATAATGAGTACCATTTTCTCTATCAAAAGAGTCCAGTAGAACTCCCCAGCATTCCGAGCCTTCTGCAGTTAAAACAGATAACAATAATTCTTGAAGCTCTTGTGGACTGCGATTTTTCGCAAATCGCCAAACTATCTCTCTTTGTATGTTTGGATCTCCTGGAGATCCGACTTCATTGAGAACTTGGGTAAGTAGACTAACAACTAATTCTTGTGAAACTTCATCTCTCGTTAACTCCGCTTTGGGAGTTATTAAAAATCGAGAAGCTTGTTCATACTCAATTTCAGAATCTCCTAGATTACAATTAATAAATTGAGGAGATCTATAAGTAAAAGCAGGTTTTTGTTTAAGTCTATTTTGCATCATCTGGTTGTCTATAGAATAAAAAGAAACGACTCGCGGAACAAATATCCGCGTAGGTCTTCTACTTGCCAAGGCTTGATCAATGACAGTATTAAAAAATCTGTAAAAAGAAGAGGTTTTCGTTCTTATAATATCCGCTGCTTCTCGTAATTCTTCTGTTTTCTCACGCCTAAGCTCTTCCAAAAAACTTTCAAGACTAGCTTGATCTTCTATAGGTTCTTCGTCGTTTGGAGAAGGATGTGGCCGCTTATTTTTTTTAAAGAGTCTTGCGCCAGATTTAAATAAACCTATAACGTCTCTATGAGTGCCCGGTTCGATGAGAAGTTCAAAAGGAGCCTTTTCAGCAAGGGAATCAAGCATAAGAAGTGCCCCATAGAAGGATAGCTGTCCAGTTTGACCTAACAGTCTGGGTATAGATTGCCACCTACTGACTGATTCTTCGGCATCTCTTCGAAGATCTGCCAACTCCTCTGGAGTAAACGGTTCCCCTTTTTGAATACCGGTTCTTGTATGTTGAAGATAACCCTCGAAATGTTTTCCAGTCCTTTCCCGCCATTCATAAAAATGGGGGATATTTAAACCAAAAAGTTGAGGCATTTCTATAACAAAAACATTTTTAGTAGAAGGTACTGTTGCAAAAAAGTCTTCAGCGGCTTTTGCAACAGCGGGAAGAGAATGGAGAATACCTTCTTCGCCAGGATGGAATACCAGCTGGACTTGTACTGGATGTAACTGTTCTTTTTCTTTTCTAACAGCAATCTCTCCTGGGAAAACCATGCTGGGATTATAGCAAACTTCAATAAGAAGTCGCAAATTTCTATATGTTATAATAACTTCGTTATGTCCGGGCATAGTAAGTGGGCGCAGATTAAGAGGCAAAAAGGGACAGCGGATGTTAAGCGTGGATTGGCATTTACCAAACTGGCCAATATGATAACCGTGGCTGTTCGTGATGGCGGCGGCATGGCTGATCCCGAAAGCAATTTTAAGCTCCGTTTGACTATCGAAAAAGCCAGAAGCGCCAATATGCCCAAGGAAAATATTCAAAGAGCAATTGATAGGGGCAAGGGAATAGGCGAAAAGGGTCAGTTGGAAGAAGTGGTTTATGAGGGATTTGGGCCGGGAGGCATCGCCGTTATTATTGAATGTGTGACCGATAACAAAGAGCGGACCCGTTCGGAAATCCGCAATATTTTTGATAAAGCCGGGGGAACACTGGGACAAGCGGGATCAGTTTCTTATCAATTTGAAAAAATGGGATTTATTACTGTTAAAAAAGATGGATTAACAATTGATGATATTCTTACTAAAGCGGTAGAGGCCGGGGCAGAAGATGTGGAGGAAGCAGGTGAAGAAGCATTAATATATACCACTCCGACTCAATTATCAGCAGTTAAGGATAAATTATCGGCGGCGGGACTGGCCATTATTGAGTCGGAATTAAGCCGCAAACCCACTGTGACAATTCCCATTACTGATAAAGAACTGGCGGATAAAATAATTTCTTTTGCGGAGAAGCTGGAAAATCTGGATGATGTACACAAAGTTTACTCAAATTTTGAGATAAGTGACGAATTATTATGATAATTTTAGGTATTGATCCGGGAACAGCCAGGATGGGATGGGGAGTTATAAAGATCAAAAATCAACCCATTCGACAAACTCAGGGTAAGCAATCAGAAATCAAAAATAAGATTGAGCTTTTGGGGTATGGGTGTGTGGTGACGGTTAAGGAAGACGGAGTGGGGAAGAGACTGGGTATATTGCGAAAGGAACTTAAAAAGGTTATTAACACTCACAAGCCGGATATTATGGTAATTGAACGGCTTTTCTTCGGCATGAATGCCAAAACTGCTATTTCGGTGGGTCAGGCCACAGGGGTAATTCACCTTACCGCTTCAGAAGGAAATATTCCTACTATTGAATATACCGGTCTTCAGGTAAAGCTGGTTGTGGCAGGGCATGGCAGGGCCGATAAAAAGCTAGTGCAGGCCAAAATTCGCCGTATTTTGGGAGTAAATCGCCGCACAGCCAGTTTTTCTGCCCGCGATCACGGATGGGATGATGCCGCTGACGCATTGGCAATTGCCATTTGTCACGTATTAAAGTGATTTTATGTTAGGACGACGATTGCAGAAATTTTTGCCTAAGCTGTCAAAGCGAAGTAAATTTGTTTTTGGTACTCTCTTTTTGACGCTTGGGCTTTTAGTTAGTTTTCTTCTAGGAGCCGACAGCGGCAACCAATCGGTGGCGCTGGTTGCCCTTTTGTCTATAGCTGTGACGTTTTTTTCTCTGGGTGATGATTTGCCTAAAAGGAAGCAGATAATTATTGTTTTTCTCCCCGGGGTTTTATTTACACTGGCTTGCGGTTTGTTTTATTTCGTCTTGCCGGCTCGCTGGGCGACACGGCTTGCTATGCTGGCTATTTTTGCCGGCGGTTTCTACGCCACTTTACTGGCACAGAATATTTACACAATTTCGGTAGCCAGGAGCATTAAACTTTTATCTGCGGCGCGAACTATTGGATTTTTGCTGTCGGTACTTTCAGCCTTTGGTCTTTACTACATTCTATTTTCTCTTCACGCCTATCTTCCGTTTGTGACCCTTGGCCTTTTTATTATTTCGTTTTTACTTATTATTCCTGTTATTTGGAGTGTTAATCTTGGAGAATTTGTGGGCAAAACAGAAATTGTTCAAGCAGGTGTTTTGGCTTTGGTGATTTCGGAAATTGGCACCTTTCTTAGTTTTTGGCCGGTTTCGGTGGCCTTTGCGGCAATTTTTTTGGCAGGGAATTTTTATACATTTGTTGGTTTGCTTCAGCACTGGCTTGAACACAGTCTTTTTAAAAGAGTGCTGTGGGAATTTATCTGGGGAGCGATTATTCTTTTTGTAATTTTATTTTTTACCACAAAATGGGGGGGATAGGGGAGGTGCGTATTCTTCGACAAGCTTAAGATGATATAGTTCGATATAGGTTAGAAGAAAGCCTATAATGTGGATAACTATTTTCACGAAATTTTGCAAGATTTTTCACACTTCGACAGGTCTTCGACTCCGAGGTCGCTCAGACTCGAGGAGCTCAGTGCAAGCCCTTCGACTCGTCATCGACTCTGAGGTCTGAAGACCTCGTCGCTCAGACTCGAAGAGCTGTGCTCGCTCACTGTATGCTATATTACAAAACACATATTTCCAGCTTCAAAATTATACGTTTAGCACATATTAATAGGCTAAAGTAATACATAAGCGCAAAAAACCCGAATGGCGCTCTTCTTTTCGCAGTAGTACCGTATAACTGCTATTAATTCTTTAATTCTTTAGCCCCGCCTTGCGGCGAGGCAGGTTCAAGATTACACGTTTAGAGCATAAGAATAGGCTAAATATAATAGTCTCTATTTTGAATAGGGGCACTTTGCTCAACCAGACGATTTTTCGCATCCTGCAATTCGCAATAGCCATAGTAAATTGTTAAGACTATTTTGTTATGTGGAGGTCTTGGAGGGGGTTATGCCCGCTCTTCTTATTAAACTTAAATGCAGGGCTCAAAATCATCTGGGCTCGCCGCAAAAAAACGGGAATTAAAAGGAAGGGAAGCAAATGATACTATGTCGTACAATAATACTTTTACGACGTTAGTCAGGCTGGCTGGGAGAAGGGTGGGTTTTGAACAATTTGGCTTATACGGTGTTATTTTTGTAGAATCTTATTTTGTTAGGCTGCTCTTCTTGACAATAAATTCCTCTCAAAAATCCAAACCCGCCCCAATCCCCTACTATGGGATATATGGCACAAAAACCTCGTCCCCGTTAATAATCTTGCCATCATTTAAGTGAAGTGTTGAATACCAGTTACCTGGTTGACCAACTTGACCAATGGGAAAAAAGACTAATCTGCCAAGTTGCTTATCCCAGTAAGCCACCCAAACCATTTTTTCTTGCGTTTCAGGATTAGTTATAAGTAAAAAATCTTTGAATGGACCAAGAGGTGGCTTGGTAGATAAAACTGGTCGCATCAGTCGACCGAAGTTGAGGTCGGGAAAATCGTAAGGCACAATTACTGGTCGCGTACCATCAGCATCGCCAATTAATAGAGAACGAGGAATAGTTACGATTTGTATTTTGTTATCAAAGGAGATTTCCGAACGAACGGGTAATTCTTTAGTCTTAAATCTTGTGATATAGAAAGAAATAAAATCGGCGAAAGAAGGCTTTTGAGGTTCAAGCGGATTTAATGACGTCCTAAGCATGGTTTCACTGGCTACTGGTGGTTTGGGAGGTGGTGTTGGATGATATCCGTCGCGAATACCACTCAAAGCCACGACAGTAGCCAAAAATAAAGCCTTTGTTTCAGCGTGCACGCATGAGAATATACGCCTTGGAGTATGAATTGTCAAATCAAGCGATAGTTGCCCGTTGCGAGATTATTCAATATAATAGGTTGCTTTTGGTTGGCCGGTGGTGATGATGGCGCAGCTATGAAGATCAGTCCCTCTTCGTTGAGCTTCTTCTTGTAGGGCGCGTGAAGCAACGAGGGACCGATCAAAAATTCCCTCTGTCGCTGTTTCTACTGATCTTTCTTCCAGCGGCAGACTGCCTAAAATTTGACCATCGGGTAAGACAAAGACGCGTTGATTTGGATGCCTTTTGATAAATTCGGGATCGGCAGCTATTCTACCAACATTTTTTTTAATCTCTGGGTCTTTAGGAAAGTCAGAATTAAGGTAAATAGTGAAGGGAGGTTCATTGTAGTCTACCGGTACCCCATCTTTCTCAAGTACTCTAAATCGATGATGTAATCCTACTACCTCATGGCTCTGATTGGTCATATATTCGTGGCTTACTATAGCCTATTAATAAACCAATGTCAATAGTATTACACACCTTGGAGGTGTGCCAGATATGACACCTTAGTAAAAATTTTATTTTATGATGGTCTGCCAGTCTTGGGCGAAGCGAGTGAGACCGCTATCTGTGAGATCATGTTGGATATTAAGTTTTCCTGATGCTATTGCTTCCATAAACTGGTCAATTAAGTTGATGGTCAGAAGTTCCGGCGGCGGTTCCCAGTAATTGATAGGTTTTAGGTTTAAGGTGTAAGATTTTGCGTCAATTGCCTGTTTTTGTTCGCTGGTAAGGGTAAACCATTCCTGGTAAACTTTGGCGGGAGCGGTTATTAAATCAACTTCACAGTCAAAGCCTCTTTTGATATGTTGCACTCGGCGGACGCTAGAGAGAAGAATAAGAGGGGTAAAATTGTAGGTTCTTTTAAGTTTCATGGCGTGTTCGATAACAGCCATTCCGTCTTCTGCTAAGTCGTCAAGTCTTCCCACAAAGGGTGAGATAAATGGGCTCCAAAGATTATCAACAATGCTTTCTTTTTGCACAAGTTTTTCGTGAAGAGAGATGGCAAAAATCTGCTGTTGGGAAAAAACCAGGGTATTATTGACGGGAATTTTTTCTTGGCGAAGAACGGTTCGGGCTTTGAAGCTTTCAACAGTGGTGGGAAGTTTGATAACTACGCGCTGGTGCCATTTGGCAATTTCCCGGGCTTGCGAGATCATTTCATCCGCCGTGGTTTTATCATCCGCGTAAACTTCAGCCGAAACAGGGCCGGGTACAATGTCGAGAATTTCCAGAACAATTTGCTTTTGCAATTCAAAAGCCTTATTTTGAGTAACTTTTGTATTCACCAGTTTTTTGGCAATCAGAGTGGGATTGGTGGTGGCGCCAAAGAGAACCTCATTATGTTCCCTGGCAAGGGTGGAAATAGCCCGATATTCATCGGGGTCGCCACTGTCCAGTAAAAATTGCGGCATACACTTCTATAATAGTTTTTCTTAAATCCAAAGTCAAACAGGATTATTCTCTTTTACTCAATCTCATTCTACCTCACGCCCGATCCACCTCTGCGAAACCCAACCGCTAACTGATCCCTTGGTAACATCCTCTAATGTCACTTTCCAAAAAAATTCCTCCCTGTCTGTATACCAATCATGAATAATCAAAGGTCCATCAATAATCTGCATATTCATCCCGTCTTTAACCCTCGGATCATAATCGGTAACCAAACGCGGATCGACCCTCAAGGCTACATACCTATCAGACCATTTGCTCTCATTGTCAAAAATCTTTCGTTCCTGTCCAATCTCAATCGGCGAAAAACTTTCCACCGCAAGCCTCCAGCCTCTATTAAAATCAGTTAAACCGGATACGATCTCAAAATCTTCCTGCGTTCCCTTTTCCACAAATCTGGCCAGACCAAATTCATAACGGTCTGTTCTCACAGCGATGCGACCGTCCTGCCCTATCGGCCTCAAGTTAATTTTAGAAACTAAACCCATTGGCGAAACGTAAACTTCATAAGAGTTAGTCTTGGGATCATGCCGGAAATCGACAACAACATTCTTAATCTCGTCATCAACTAGAACCGGGAAATTCTTAAATATTCTTCTTTTTTCCGGCCAAACCTCTGGCGTCGGTTTAACTATCACCGATCTAGTTTCCACATTCCACAAAATACCGGCGAATTCCCGCTCTTTTGCCTCCATTTCCATATTGAAGACTCTTCCCTCTACGGCAAATTCCAAACCTTGCCAGACTTCATCTTTCATAAAATTATATTTTGCCGTTAATACCTGCCAAGACCCGGGATCACGAACTTTCAGTTCTGCTAAAAGTGCCCTGAATCCTTCACCATCCATCATGTAATTCATGAACGTCTCGGCGAAATCCTCTTGTTTGTCAGCCATGGCGTATAAAGAAACATGTTTCCAACGTTCACTGATGTGAGGTGCCACTCCCTCATAACCTCTTATTTGGACAAACCGTTGAAGATAGCTGCTTTTATCGCTTAGTAAATGGCCTATTTCGTGTACCAGCGATGCTACCAAGTTACTGTTTCGTAGTCTTACCCCCTCCTTGAAAGTAGGAATACCACCAGTTTTCCCTTTTCTCTCAACTTTCATGGTTCCGTCTTCATTAACAATTACGTCTTTCCCGCGAATATTTCTCAAACATTCGCCAGCGCACCATTCTACTTGTCGGGGAACATCAAGATTTAATCTGTCAACCGCTTGAAAAACTCTTGCCGTCATTACCATTTCGTCTCTGGGGAAAAAAGCAAAAGTTTCCTCACCCATAGTGATATCCAGATTTCTCACCATCAGCCATTCTAACATACCCAACTCTTCCCCAAGATTTTCAGCTTCCAAAGGCATCTCTTCTATATCCTCATTTTTTTTCTTCAAATCAATACTCAACTGCTTTTCCAACCGCATCACTTTTGTCTGAATCCATGCACTCGCCAATTGCCATTGAAACCGGTTTTTGAGATCAAAATGGTAGTCATTAATCCATAAATTTTCTTGAGGGAAATCAACCATCACCTGATCCTGAATATGCCCTACCAACCAAGCAATCCTCAAAATATTAACCCCTTCCAAAACAAAGTTTTTGCCTACTTCCTCCAGCAATTTTGCTGTTTCCTGCGGCTGTGTATCATTCAACAATTTTTGCAGATTATTTCTGCCAAAATTCTCCCACTGGACATAAGCACCAAGAGAATTGTGAATTAATTCTTTAAATTCCCGATCATTAGGTACTATCCTATGCTCCTCGTTATATACAAATTGCGGCTTTTCGGGCCGGCCCGAAACAGATTGTTGACTATCAAAGTGGTCCCTAATTCTCCCCCCAATATCGAAAACGCCCCAAGCCGCCAATCCAAATAATGCTAAAACAGCACCGTCACCAATAATTCTTTTCGCTCTGCCTCCCGTCTTTTTTCCCGCCAGACCCGGCTCTTCCGATTGACCCACTAATCCACCTTGTCTTTCTTGTCTCATTTTAGGCCTTAATAGTAACAAAAAACCTTAATTTTAGCAATCGTCCTAGAGTTGACTATTGCAAATTAGCTAGAGAACGTCGTACAATAATTAATAACCTATGACCACTACTGCCCTGCCCCAATTGATTGATGATTTTTTGGATTACTTGGAGATTGAAAAAAATTGTAGTAAATTGACTATTCGGGATTATCGGCATTATCTTGCGGTTTTTGCCGACTGGCTGGATAAGACCTTTCCCGGCAAAACGGTTAAAGAGCTGGATCTTGCCACCGTTCGAAGATACCGCATTTTTCTTGCTAATAGAGCCGATGCCAAGGGCTTGACTCTTAAGCGCGTCACCCAAAATTACTATGTGATTGCCCTCCGTTCGTTTCTGCGCTTTCTTATCAAAAACGATCATCAGACCCTTGAGCCATCAAAGATAGATTTGCCAAAAACAGAAAGCAGAAGCGTTAAGTTTTTGGAAAGAGAGCAGGTGGATCGTCTGGTTACCTCCGTTGATACTTCCAAGGAAGAAGGGCTGCGGGATCGGGCCATTTTAGAACTGCTTTTTTCCACCGGACTTCGGGTATCGGAACTGGTTTCTCTTAATTGCGATCAGATAAATATAGAACGGCGGGAGTTTGGGGTAGTTGGCAAAGGCGGTCGCCCCCGGGTGGTTTTTATTTCCGACAGAGCCGCTCAATCTCTTACCTATTATTTGAAAAAAAGAAAAGATCCGTTTCGACCTTTATTTATCCGCTATTCGGGCCAAGTTATTACTGATAATAATGGCGAAAAAATGCGTCTGACTGCCCGTAGTGTTGAACGGTTAGTTAAAAAATATGTTAGAGCGGCGCGCTTGCCGATTGATGCCACAGTTCACACTCTGCGCCACTCTTTTGCCACAGACCTTTTGACCAATGGCGCCGACATTCGTTCGGTGCAGGAAATGCTGGGCCACAAAAATATCGCCACTACCCAAATTTACACGCACGTTACCAACAGACAATTACGAGAAGTTCACGCAGCTTTTCATTCCGGCAATAAATAAATGATAAATATAGGTTTTATTGTCAATATTATCATCAGATTAAGCATCTTTTATTTTTTGGGAGAGGTGATGCTTTGGTCGGATGATCTTCGTTTTGCCGGCAAAGCCATCCCTTTGAGAAATCTTATTATCGTTTTAAGTTTAAGTTTGTTGATACCGTTTTTCTACTGGTTTAAGAATCGCTGGAAAAAATATCCCTTTTGGTTTGATAGTCTTTATCTGTCTATTTTCTGGCTGGATATGGCGGGAAATTCGTTGGATTTGTATGATAGTTATTTTTACTTTGATCTTTTTGCCCACTTTCACGGCACGGGAGCGATAGCCGCGGTCTTTTTGGGGGCCTTTGGCATGCGCTGGCTTTGGGCGATGGTTTTGGCCAACACCATTCATCTTGGTCTTGAAGTTCAGGAGTATTTGACCGATGTCTTTTTCGGCACCCACAATGTGCGGGGAATGTTTGATAGCATAAATGATGTACTGGCTGGGATTTTGGGAACAGCTTTTTATGTGGGACTTCTTATTTTATGGCGGAAAAATTGGCACCGAAAACTGTTAAAAATTACCGTTATTATACTAATCACTTTTTCCCTTTTAGTCATGTTTTTTCATCGCGCAGTTGCCTCCCATGTTACGACTTTACTTCTTCTTTCCGAACAGTTTTCGCAAGTGCCTCTAAAACCGCTGGGGCTTTTTACTTCTTCTCCTTCTCATCAAAGTATTAAACTTAAATCAAAAAATGGTCAGGTGGTGGCAGATCTTTTTCTGCCGGCAAATGAAAGAGGTTTGGTCAAAAAACGCTCTCCGTCAGCTGTAATTTTGGCCATGGGAGTTAAAACATCGGAAAAGGATAAACCCATCATAATAAATTTTGCCAAATCCTTGGTTAGACTGGGCTACGTGGTATTGTGGCCAAGAAGAGAGGAACTGGATCAGGGTAAATCTCTGCCGGAAGAGCCGGAAACATTTATTACCGCTTTTCAATATCTGAAAGAACAAGAAGGCGTTGACAAAAAGAGGATTTCTCTGGTGGGATTTTCGGTGGGCTCCTCCATTGCCATGGTAGCCAGTGCCAATACAGAGATTAATGAACAAGTCAGAGCTATTGTTTTCTTCGGCGGCTATTATGATATTTTTTCCTACCTTAAGAGTCTTGATAATAAAACAGTTTTGCTCAACGGCCAAAACATGCCTTGGCAGCCGGCAGAAGGAGCAGTTAATCACTTCAAAGAGATTTTACAAACCCAAGCCGGTTTGACAGAGGAAGCCAAAGCCCAAAAACTTCACAGTTTAAGCCCAAAGGAAGCTATTCCTCAACTTAAGGCGGCTGTCTTTATTCTGCATGATAAAGCCGATACTTATGTTTCGTATAACGAAGCCATTAAGCTTAAGGAGGTCCTGCCTAAAGAGCAGTTAAAAACATTTAGTTTGGTTAATTTATTTGAGCATGTCCAGCCCAAGAGTGGATTTTCGCTGGAAATTATTGGCGAATTTTTCCAACTTTATGGGTTTATCTATTCCGTATTTAGCTACCTGTAATTTGTGTTATACACCGTGATTATGATATTATCAATTATTGATGCCTAAGCCTTTTTATAATCCTCTTTTGACTTACGAGGAGAATTTTGAGAAGGGGCCGTTTGGTGAGTTTGCAAATGGCAAAGTTTTTAAAAATACCGGTGAGCCGAAATACAAGTTTTTGGGACATAAGATCTACTCCCCTTTTGGCATTGCCGCAGGACCCTTATTAAACAGCAAATTTGTCAAAGGTGCCTTTGATAAGGGATTTGACGTGGCTTGCTACAAAACTCAGCGAAGTACAGTTTTTCCCTGCAATGATTTTCCTAATGTTGTTTTTGTTGACGTGGATGGTGATTTAACACTGGCAAAAGCAAAAAAACCGTTGGTGGGAAAAACCACCACCAAAAAATCTTTGGAAAAAGTCACAATTACCAATTCCTTTGGTAATCCATCAAAAGGACCCAAATTCTGGCAGGAGGATATGAGGAGAGCTGTTAAAATGGCCAAAAATGGTCAACTGTTGATAGCCAGCGTGGTTGGTACAATTAAAGAAGGATTTAGCCAAGATGATTATTATAACGATTTTGCTCAGTCCGCAAAACTGGCCAAAGACACAGGGGTATCGGTAATTGAACTTAATCTGGCTTGCCCAAATGTGGCCACAGAAGGAGTAGTTTGCTATACAAGAAAGGCGGTGGTTGAAATTTGCAAAAAATCGAAAGAGGCCGTTTCCGACACTCCTCTTATTGCAAAACTTGGTTATTATACAAGTAAACAGCAGACACTACTTGAAAAAATAATAAAAGATATTCTGCCGTTTATTTCAGGAGTTTCTGTGATTAATACCATCGCCGCTCCCGTGGTTGATGAGCGTGGAGAACAGTTTCTGCCGGGAAATAATCGGCTTAAAAGCGGTATTTGCGGAGCCGCCATTCGGTGGGCCGGACTTGATATGGTCAAGCGATTGGTTGCGCTTCGAAAAAAAATAAAAGCGGATTTTGCCATTATCGGGGTGGGCGGAGTGATGAGGGCAAAAGACTTTTTTGCTTATCGAAAAGCGGGAGCGGATTTGGTGATGTCTGCCACAGCTAGCATGTGGAATCCGCATTTAGCGGCCGAGATTAAACAATCTTCCCAAAACCGGGCTTAACCAGAATTTTACCGTCTTCAAAAACTTTAGTCCCGCGGATAAAAACTCGAACAACTTTTCCCTTGACCGGAAAACCTTCAAATGGCGACCAGCCGCATTTGGTAAATAAGCGTCTAGCATCTAGCGTATAGTGGTTAGTTGGATCAATTTCCACAAAAGTGTCGGTTTGCGCTGGAAGATTAAATATTTTGGCCGGATTTTCGTGGCACAGACGAATGACATCATTAATAGTTAGTCGTTTTTCCGAAACGGCGGTAAGAAGAAGGGGAAGAGTAGTTTCAAGCCCGGGTACACCAAATGGTACTGCTCGGGGTCCTGCCCCGACTTTCCCTCCCGCCAGTGCTCCCTCGTCTGCGGCTCGTGTGCGCGCTGTCGGGAGCCCTTCCAGTCGTGTCACCCCTCGCTTCTCGTTTATAGTATGGGGGGCGTGGTCTGATTCCACTAGGTCAATAAATTTCAGATTTTTCCAGATAAAATCAATATCTTTCTTTGTTCGAAGGGGAGCTTTTACTTTGCCAAAGGGACCGAGTTTTTTAAGATCGCCTTCTGTCAAAAACAAGTGGTGTGGTGTGACTCCGCAAGTAACGGGTAAATCTTCCTCTTTCGCCTTTTTAATAATTTTAAGTTCGTCAGCCAAACTGATGTGGCAGAAGTGGGTTTGCTTTTTTGTTTTTCGGACAACTTTTAGTACCTCCTCCACCATTTTTTCCTCAGCATGGACTAAGATTAAACCTTTCCAGGCATTAAAAACTTTTTCCAGCCGATCTTTGGGTAAGATGAAATTTCCCGTGGTTTGGTTAAGATAAAGTTTAAGGCCGCGCGTTTTGTTTTTTACTTTGTCAAATTCTGATAGATTATCCCCTATTGAGCCGAAAAAGAAACCAACATCACAGACAATTTTTTGTTTAGCAATGTTGATTTTTTCTTTCAAAAGGGCGGCGGTTGTTATTGGCTCTTTATTATTGGGCATGTCCAAAATAGTAGTGAAGCCTCCGGCTAAAGCGGCAGAAGTGCCTGTAGTAAAATCTTCTTTATGTGTTTGTCCCGGGTCGCGAAGATGGACATGGGGGTCAATCAGACCGGGTAAAGTCAGCACTGTCATAAGACGTAACCTGTTGTTAGCATTGTATCATCAAAATTTTGAAATGTAACGTTAGTTAGTTTTATAGCGTTTTCAAGCATTGCCGCGCCATTTCCTTTGACAGCGCTTATGGCCTTGTCTCCCCCGATAATAATTGGAGCATGAAAGGCATAGACTTTGTCAACCAGTTTTTCATCAACAAATCTGCCAATGGTCTCCCCTCCCCCCTCGATTAAAATGCTGATGATTTCTTTTTTTGTCAATATTGATAATAGTTCTTTTATATTTTTGGGATTTAAAATCAAAACATTTTTATCTCGCAAAACTTGAAAATCTTGAGGAATTTTAGATTCGGAACCAAGGATTATTCTTAAAGAATCACCCAAATGAGGATTATCGTTAATAATAGTATTGACACCTACCAGTACTGCCTGATATTGACTGCGCAAACCTCTGGCATATTCTCTTGCTTTTTCATTAGTTATCCATTTGGAATCATTAGTTTTGGTGGCAATTTTGCCATCTAAGCTGGCGGCGAATTTTATGGCAATAAAGGGACGTTTTTTTTGATGAAAGGTGAAGAAGGCTTCGTTAAGTTTGAGCGCTTCATTTTCCAGAAGTCCCATAGAAACTTCTATGCCGGCTTTTTCCAACGCTAACTTGCCTTGCCCGTGATTGGCCGGATTTGGATCAAGGGTTGAAAAAACAACTTTTTTTATTCCCGACTTGATAATTGCGTCAACACAAGGAGGCGTTTTACCAAAACTACCGCATGGTTCTAAATTGACATAGAGCGTTGTTCCGTCTAGCCTCGCAAGGCCTCGCCTTGCGAGGCTACTTGCGAGGCTAATAGCTTCAATTTCCGCGTGGGCAAGGCCTGCTTTTTTGTGATATCCTTGAGCGATGATTTTTCCGTTTTTGACAATAACAGCTCCTACCATGGGATTGGGAAATGTTGCGCCAAGACCTTTTTTGGCAAGTGAAAGCGCCTGTTTGAGAAAAGTTATATCAGAAGTATTATCCATATTATACTAGTTTTAAGCGGTGACCCAATTTTTTCTTTTTGGTAGCAAGATAGGATAGGTTTATACTGGTGGGGTGCACCTCCAAAGGAAGAGTATTTTTGATTTTTATGCCGTACTGTGCCAGCTGTCGTTCTTTGTCGGGGTTATTAGTCAGAAGAGTGACTTCTTTTATTCCTAAATCCAAAAGAATTTCCGCGGCAACTTTGTAATCTCTCTCATCGGCGGTAAATCCCAAAGACTCGTTGGCCTCAACCGTATCCAAGCCGTGTTCCTGCAGTTTATAAGCCTTGACTTTGGAAGTCAAACCAATTCCTCTGCCTTCTTGATTTAAATAAATAATAATGCCAGCCCCCTGTTTTTGTATTTTCTTAAAGCTTTCTTCCAGCTGTTCTCCGCAATCGCACTTAAGGGAAAAAAAAGTATCGCCGGTTAGGCATTGTGAGTGAACCCTAACTAAAATTGGTTTGCTGCCCTTTTTTTCTTTAAACAACACAGCGTGTTCCGCCCCATCGGGCAGTGAGTGGTAAATAACAAGTTCAAACTGTCCGTATTTGGTGGGAAGTTTTGATGAAGCAGTCTTGATAACCTGCGTTTGTTTCATACGTCAATACCTTTGAGGATTTTTATCATTTCAAGAGCGGTTACGGCTCCCTCTATTGCCCTGTTGTCGTTTTTACTTGTGGCACGCTCCATGGCGTCTTTCATGTCGTAAACAGGCAAAACTTCGTAGACAAGCGGAATTTCAAAGTCAAGACCAATTTGCATGCAAACTCGGGCGCACTCATTTGCCAATTGTTCAAAGTGATATGTATTGCCCTTTTTAATAACTCCAAAGCAAATAAGCGCATTAAATTTACCGCTTTTGGCCAGTTTTTTGGCCGTAAGATGTAATTCCCACGTTCCCGGAATGCGAACAACGCTTATTTGCTCTTTTTTAAGACCTTTTTTAAGTAATGTTGCCACACAGGTTTTGACCAGAATATCGGTAACTTCTTTTCGATAAAGAGCGGCAATTATGGCAATACGGATGTTTTTCATAGCTGATTGGTATTATATCACTTTAGAGATATTCATTCCAGGATTTAATGGGAAGCTTGGATAGGCTTTTGGTGGTAATTGCTCTGACAAAAAGCTTGGCTTTGGCGAGATTTGTATAAAGAGGAATGTTAAAGTCAACAGCCGCCCGCCTTATGGTGTAGTGATCGCTTTCGTCCTTTTTAGCCTTTGAGTCAACGAGGTTTATGGCCAGATCAACTTTTCCGTTTTGGAAATATTGCAGAATGTTGGGAGATTTCTTCTCATGAATCTTGTGAAGCATGATTGTTTTTATACCATTTTTTGCAAAAAAATTGGCAGTGTTTTCGGTGGAGTAAATTGGGATGGAAAGTGCGGCTAATGCTTTGGTACTTTGAAGAAATGCCGCTTTATTTTCATCGCCGCCCAAGCTTACAAAAATGCCTTTTTGGGGAATTTTGCCGCCGACTGCCAGTTCGCCTTTGAGAAACGCCTCTTGAACATCTTCTCCAAAACAGGCCACTTCTCCGGTTGAGGCCATTTCAACGTGAAGAATGGGGTCGGCGCCGGTTAATCTGGCAAAGGAAAACTGGGGAACTTTGACGGCGACAAAAGACATATTATTCAATTGTTTTATTGCTACATTGTTATTTGTTTTAGATTCATGCTCGAAGAATGCATCGACGGCAAACTTGATAAAATCAATGCCGGTGACTTTGGAGATGAAGGGAAATGTTCGTGATGCCCGCAGGTTTATTTCGATAACAGACACCTCGCTATTTTTTACCAAAAATTGAATATTAAATGGCCCGGAGATAGAAAGGGCATGAGCCAGTTTTTTAGCTATTTGCTGCATTTTCTTTTCAACAATATCGGTGAGTGTTTGGGCCGGCAATACGATGGTGGCATCTCCGGAGTGAACGCCTGCGTCTTCGATATGTTCTGAAATAACGCTCGTTTTTATTTGTCCAAGCTGGGCTACTGCATCAAGCTCCGCTTCTTTTGCTTCCATGATAAATTTGGATACCGTAATTGGATAGTCTTTTGAAACTAGCGTTGCTTTTTTGATAAAGCCTGTTAGTTCTGCTCTGCTTTGGCAGACGTTCATCGCGCTTCCAGACAGGACGTAAGAGGGACGGATAAGCACCGGATATCCTACTTTATCGCAAAAACGCATGGCATCGTCAAGAGTGGAAAATGTATTCCACAAAGGCTGTGAAATACCTAAATTATCCAGCAGCTTGGAAAATTTATTTCTGTCCTCTGCCCTATCAATATCTGATGGGTCTGTGCCTAAAATATTAAATCCCTGGGTTTTTAAAGCCCGCGCTCTGTTGTTTGGCGTCTGCCCGCCGACTGAAACAATAATGCCATGGGGGTTTTCAAATTCAACAATATCCGCGATGCGTTCAAATGTCAGTTCTTCAAAATACAGTTTGTCGGAAACGTCGTAATCTGTAGAAACTGTTTCGGGATTGCAGTTTATAATAATTGATTTTTTACCATGTTGTTTAAGGGCGAAAACGGTGCTGACACTGGTCCAGTCAAACTCCACCGAGGAGCCGATGCGATAAGGTCCGGAACCCAAAACTATAACGCCGTTTTTGCCTTCCGGCAATACGTCATGGTGGCGGCCGTTATATGTTAAATAAAGATAATTTGTTTGGGCCGGAAACTCGCCGGCTAATGTATCAATTTGAAAAACAGACGGCGTTATCTCCCATTTTTTTCGCAGCGAACGAATTACCAGTTCGGTTTTACCAACCATTTCTCCTATTCTTTTGTCGGAAAAGCCAAGTTGTTTGAGCCGCAGTAAGTTTTTGACGATGACATTTCTACTTAAACTAAGTTTCTTTTCTTCCTCAACAATATTTTTGATTCTGTAAAGAAACCATGGATCAATGCCTGTTAGGCTATAGATTTTTTTGACGGACATATTTTTGGCAAGGGCGCGGGCAATGGCAAAAATGCGCTTGGGGGTAGGAATGGAAAGCTGTTGATTGATAGTTTTTCCGTTGCCGGATAAGATTTCACTGGTGGCTCCTTCCAGATTTAAATCGAGCATGCGAATAGCTTTCTGATATGCCTCTTCAAAAGTTCTTCCAATTCCCATCACTTCTCCGACTGATTTCATGCTGGAGCCTATTCGCTCATCTGCTCCTTTAAACTTTTCGATATCCCATCTGGGAATTTTGACAACAATATAGTCAAGGGCCGGTTCAAAGCAGGACTGGGTGACATTGGTAACTTTGTTTTTAATATCTATCAGATTTTTGCCAAGTGTTAATTTGGCGGCCACGTAAGCCAGCGGATAACCGGTGGCTTTACTGGCCAAAGCGGAACTTCTGGAAAGACGGGCGTTGACTTCGATGACATAATAATCAAAACGATGAGGGTTTAAGGCAAACTGCACATTGCACTCCCCTATTATTTTAAGACTGCGTACAATTTGTATGGCAGTGGCGCGAAGGGTGTGATATTCAAAATTGGTCAGAGTTTGACTGGGAGCTACCACAATTGATTCGCCGGTGTGAATTCCCAAGGGATCCATATTTTCCATGTTGCAGACGGTAATGCAATTATCAAATTTGTCCCGCACCACTTCGTATTCCACTTCTTTGAAATGATGGAGATATTGTTCGATGAGAATTTGAGGAGAAAATGACAAGGCGTGGCTGGCGATATTTATTAGTTCTTTTGCGTTTTCGGCAATGCCTGATCCCTGACCTCCAAGAGAAAAACCGGCCCGTATCATGAGGGGAAAACCTATCTTTTTAGCTGCGTTTAATGCTTCAACAACTGTTTTTACAGTGTAGCTTTTGGGTGTGGGAATAGCGATTGAGTGCAGATGTTTTGCAAACTTTTTTCTGTCTTCGGTAAGAAGTATCGCCGACATGGGAGTGCCTAAAATTTTGACATTATATTTTTTCAAAACACCCTTTTTGTATAAAGCGATGCCGCAGTTAAGAGCGGTTTGTCCGCCAAAGGAGAGTAGAATACCATCAGGTTTTTCTTTGGCAATAATTTTTTCCACAAAAAATGCAGTCACCGGTAGAAAGTAGACTTTATCAGCCAGAAATTTGGAGGTTTGAATGGTGGCGATGTTAGGGTTAACAAGAACAGTTTCAATCCCCTCTTCTTTGAGGGCTTTAATGGCTTGCGAGCCTGAATAATCAAACTCCCCCGCCTCCCCTATTTTGAGAGCACCGGAGCCGAGAATAAGTATTTTTTTCATAGCCTATTCAAAAAGTAATCAAATATCCATTCAGTGTCCATTGGTCCGGGAGTAGCTTCTGGATGGAATTGGACCGACATAAAAGGCAATTTTTCGTGAATAAGTCCTTCATTTGAGTCGTCGTTGGCGTTGGTAAACCAGGTCTTAAATCCTTGGGGAATTTTGCCGACGGCAAAGCCGTGATTTTGGGTAGTGATGTAGCAACGTTTGGAATTAGTAAGTAAGCAGGGTTGGTTTTGACTGCGGTGTCCAAACTTAAGTTTGTAGGTATCCCCGCCCGCGGCCAAAGCAAGCAACTGATGGCCAAGACAAATTCCCAGAGTTGGAATATTTTTTCCCAGAGCCTTTTTGATAGTGGATATTGTTGTTTTTGCCATTTTTGGGTCGCCGGGGCCGTTGGAAATAACAATTCCGTCAAATTTCTTAATTTTAGAAAAGTCAAAATCCCATGGGACAATTATTGTTTTTACGCCTCGCTTGACAAGTGAGCGTTCAATATTTCTTTTTGCTCCGCAATCGATAAGGATTATTGTTTTGCCTCGCAAGGTCTCACCTTGCGAGGCTAATGGCGATTCGTCGATGACTTTTTTGGTTGAAACCATGGCGACAAGATTGTCTTTATTGGGATCGTAGAAAGGAATATCATTGTTAATGACAATCTTGCCAAGCATAACTCCCCTCTGTCGTATTTTTTGCGTCAGAAATCGGGTATCTTTAATTTCAAGAGCGGGTACTTTTGATTTTTTAAGCCAGGAGGCCAGTGTTTGTTTACTTTGAAAATGAGAGGGCGTATTTACATAATTAGAAACTATAAGTCCGGAGATTTTTATACTATCGGACTCCCAATATTTTTTGTCCGGCACACCATAGTTTCCAATCAGCGGATAAGTTAATATCAAGATTTGTCCTTTGTAAGAAGCATCGGTGAAACTTTCCGGATATCCCACCATTCCTGTGGAAAAAACCACTTCACCGGCCCCGCTTAGCGGGGCGCCAAAGCTTTTTCCCTCGAAAACGGAACCGTCTTCCAAAACAAGTTTCCCTATCATTGGCGTGTCTTCCCCAAAATTAATGCCAAAAGCGCCATTCGTATATACATGCCGTTTCGAATTTGCGAGCGAAGGTAGGCCGCGCGCGGGTCGCTGTCTACTTCTGTTAAAATTTCTCCAACACGAGGAAGCGGATGCATAAGGATTAAATTTTTGTTTCCTCGTTCATGAAGAAGTTTAATTGTAACAACAAAGCGATTTTTGACTTTTTCGTAGTCCTTAATATTTTTGAACCGCTCTTTTTGGACTCTTGTCCAATACCAGAAGTGGGCGTTTTTGGGAATATCTTTTTCGCTTTCTATCTCAACTAATTTTATTCCCCGGTTTTGGAAGTTGGTAGAATCTTCTTTGGAGAGGGCGAGTTCTTTGGGAGAAAGAAGATAGATGGTATTTTTGGGATAAAGGGCCAAACCGCGGATAAGCGATTTTACAGTCCGCCCATTGAGCATATCTCCCGCCAGTACACCGATGAGATTATCAAGTCTGCCAAACTTCTCATAAATTGTATAAAGATCCAAAAGGGCTTGCGTGGGGTGCTCGCCGGTGCCGTCTCCGGCGTTGATAATAGGAACATGAGTGGCCGCCCCTGCGGCAATTTTGGCCGAGCCGGTTTGGGGGTGACGCAAAACGATAACATTGCAATAGGCTTCAAATACTCGAATGGTATCTTCAAATGTTTCGCCTTTGGAAACGGAGGAAAAGTGTGTCGGGTCGATAATTTCCACTGTTTGCCCTCCCAGCCGTTTGATGGCGGCGGCAAAAGAACCAAAGGTTCGAGAAGATGGTTCGTAAAAAAGAAGAGTAACTATATTGCCGGCAAGAAGTTTTGAAGGCTGTGCCTTTTTGGCAATTTCTGCCATCTGCTTTGTAAGTTGGAAAAGTTTTTGCAAAGAAGGAATATCAAATTGATCAAGCGAGAGAATGTCCTTCCCTTTAAAATTTGCCTTTATCTTGGGCTCACTTTGTAAAACCATAAAAAAACCCAGAATTTTCTTTGCTCTGGGATTTTAGTCTACACTGCCTTCATCCATTTGTCAATGGACAAATGTGGCAAGCACCGCTTTGGCCGTATGAAGCCTATTTTCGGCTTGCTGAAAAACCGCTGATTGTTTTCCATCTATCACCGCCGCTTCTACCTCTTCTCCCCGATGGGCCGGTAAACAGTGCATAAAAATAGCGTCAGGTTTTGCAAGTCTCATAAGTTCTGGTGTTACTTGATATGACGCAAAGTCCCTTAATCTTCGTTCTCTCTCCTCATCTTTGCCCATGCTTACCCAGGTATCGGTGTAAACAACATTTGCTCCCCTGACCGCTTCCCGCGGGTCTGTCATTTCTATAATTTCTCCGCCATTTATTGTAGCTAATTGGCCCGCCTTATCGGCAAATCCAAAATTCATCCCGTATCCAGCTGGCGAGGCAACTCGCAACTTAATTCCCAATAGTCCGCTGGCTAAAGCAAGCGAATGGGTGACGTTATTATTACCATCTCCGATATAAGCAACGGAAAGACCTCGAAGCGTCCCCTTTTTCTCCCACATTGTTAAAAGATCCGCCAATGTCTGCAACGGATGTTCAAGATCAGAAAGGGCATTAAGAACAGTGGTAGTAGGAGCATTGTTTGCTAATTGCTCAAGTATGACATGGGCAAAAACACGAGCGGCAACAACATCATACATTCTATCAAGCGTTAAAGCGATATCATGAGCAGACTCGCGATCGCCAAGACCAATATCATCCGGACCATAATAATCAACTGTACCGCCAAGTTGTTGCATAGCTTGGGAAAGTGAAGCACGAGTTCGAAGAGATGGTTTCTGAAATACCAGAGCCAAACTTTTTTCCTCAAAAGGTCTTCCTATTGCTCTTCCTCCCTCCTTTAATTCTCTTGCTGTAACAAGCAAACCTATAAGTTGATACGGAGTAAGATCAGCGATGCTCAAAAGACCTTTTGGAAACGGTGTTGGTTCTACTTCCAGCGGCCTTAATCCTTCATATAGCGCTCTCATAAAATGTTCCTAATGTTGCTATTATATAGGTCTTTTTTGAAGAAAAGTCAAGCGGTGTCTTGATTTTCGGCGGATTGGAGGAGATTTTCCAGCAGGCAGGCTACGTTGACGGGGCCGACACCGCCGGGGGTGGGCGTATAAAAACTGGCTATGTTGGCAATTTCGTTTTCTTCATAATCTCCGTGCAGTTTTCCATCTTCGCCTTTGTGTAGGCCGACACTTATTAAGATTACACCTTTTTTAATTGCGTCAGCCTTGACGATATTTGCTTTGCCAACTGAAGAAATAATTATATCGGCGGTTTTGGTTAATTTGTTGGGATTTTGGGTTTTACTATCGATAATAATTGGTTCAATGTTCATAGTTCTTAATTTATTTATTATCGGTCCCCCACCCGTTTCTCCCTTGCCGATGATAACGATTTTTTTCTTTTGCCAGTTTTTTTCAACACTTTGCAAAATTTTTAAGACCGCAACGGCTAGAGGCATGGGAAATTTGGTTTGAGGGCCAAAGCCGTCAACGTCTTTTTGAGGAGAGACAGCATTAATTACCGCGGAAACATCTATTTGAGACGGAAGCGGTTGTTGGATTATAATACCGTGGACGTTGTTGTCATTGTTCAATTGTTCGATTGCTTTAAGTAATTGGTAATTGGTAATTGTTAATTGGTAATTTTTAACTGTTACTTTAATTCCAATTGCTTCCCCTTTTTGAACTTTCTGTTTAACATAGCTTTCTGATGCAGGGTCATTGCCGACAAGAATTATAACAAGATGGGGCGTGATACTCCCTTTTTGCAACTTTTCTACCCTTCTTTTAAGATTTTCCAGAATATTTTGGGCAATTTCTTTTCCATCTATCTTCATGTTATTATGTTATTTTTCTTCAATACACGTTGCGGATGTAACGCTATCGGCGGGATTGGAGAAACGCATCAGAATTACCCCTTGGGTGGCCCGGGAAAGTTTGGGAAATGAGGTGACTGCCAGTTTTACCACCAGACCCCGCTTGGAGGTAATAATAACTTCTTTACAAGTGGGAGGTATGACTTGAGCCACAACTACCTTTCCCGTTTTGGCGGTAACTTTTGCCACTTTTACTCCCTGTCCGCTTCTTGACTGTTTATGGAATTGAGAAACCGGTGTTTTTTTACCCAAACCTTTTTCCATCACGGTAAGGAGCTCCAGATTTTCTCCCTTGCCGATAAGATCCATGCCGATGACCTGATCGTCTTTAGCCAGCTTAATTCCCCTAACTCCCATGGTGCTTCGGCCCAAAGGCCGCACTGCTTTTTCGGAAAAACGAATTGCTTTGCCGTTTCTGGTCACAATAAGTATGTCGTTGTCACCCGTGGTAATATTGCTCCAGGCCAGCTCATCACCACTTTCCAGTTTAATTGCCGCAATACCGCTTTTTCTGATATTATCAAATTCAAAAAGAGCGGTTTTTTTAACAGTCCCCTTTCGTGTTGTTAAAAAGACAAAGCCCTCTTTACTATCTTTGGCGCTATAGGAAATAAACGATTCTACCTGTTCGCCTTGTTCAATGTTTAATAAATTGACAATGGCGGTGCCGCGGCTGGTGCGGGCGCTTTCTATAATTTCAAAAGCACGAAGCTGATAAGCTTTTCCTTTGTTGGTAAAAAACAAAATATTATCGTGCGTTTCGGCAAAACGGATGTAGGCAATGCCATCTTCGTCTTTAGTAGTCATGCCGCGGACGCCCTTCCCGCCTCTGTGCTGTGTTCTGAAACTGTTAAGGCTTTGGCGTTTTATATATCCGGTGGTAGTTAAGGTTATCACTGTTGGTTCGTTGGCCACTAAATCCTCGTCGGAAAATTCGCCCACTTTACCTTTGAAAACACGGGTACGTCTGGCATCGGCATACTTTTCTTTGATTTTGACAAGTTCTTCTTTGACGATATTAAAAATTTTTGAGGGAGTTTTCAAAAGATCTTCCAGATAAGCGATAGTTTCTTTAACCATTTGATATTCATCTTCAATTTTTTGCCGCTCAAGAGCCGCTAAGCGACGCAACTGCATGTCCAAAATAGCTGTGGCTTGTAGGTCGCTGAGCTTAAATTTATCCATCAAATTATTTTTGGCATCTTCCTGTGTTTTGGATGCTCGAATAGTCCTGATGACAGCGTCAATATTGTCAACGGCAATTTTTAGCCCCTCCAAAATATGCAGTCTGGCCCGAGCCACTCTCAACTCAAATTCCGAACGTTTTGTTATTACAGAAAACCTGTGTTTTATATATTCCAGAAGGATTGTTTTAAGATTGAGCGTTTGCGGGGTGCCATCAACCAGAGCCACCACGTTGGCCGGAAAAATTGTTTGTAAATTGGTGTGTTTAAAAAGATTATTGAGCACTTTGCGAGGTACTGCGTCACGTTTAAGTTCGACAACTACTCTGGTGCCGTGCCGGTCAGATTCGTCACGAAGATCAGAAATTCCCTCAATCTTTTTTTCCTTGGCCAAATCGGCAATTCGGGCAACCAAAAGAGCTTTGTTTACCTGATAAGGAAGCTCTGTTATGATAATAGACGATTTCCCCTGTCCTATATCTTCGATATCCGCTTTGCCCCGGATGATTATTCTACCTTTGCCTGTGTTGTAGAGATTTTTAATCTCCGAAATGTCGTAAATGGCGCCATAAGTTGGGAAGTCAGGGCCTTTGATAAATTCCAACAGTTCATCAACAGTAACGTCGGAAGTAAAAGTATCACTCTTGGTTTTGCCAATCATGTAGACGATTGCATCTACTAATTCGCCGAGATTGTGAGGGGGAATTTTGGTGGCCATGCCAACTGCAATTCCCTCGCTTCCCATCAGTAATAAATTGGGAAGTTTGGCAGGCAGAAAGAGCGGTTCTTTAAGGGTGGCGTCAAAATTATCGGTAAAATTAACAGTTTCTTTGTCTAAATCAAAAAGCATTTCACTGGTTATTGCGGCCAGTCGAGCCTCGGTATAACGCATGGCAGCCGGCGGGTCGCCGTCCATAGAACCAAAGTTTCCCTGTCCGTCAATTAACGGATAGCGCATGGAAAAGTCTTGGGCCAGCCGCACCAGGGCGTCATAAATCGGCAAATCGCCGTGGGGGTGGTATTTACCCATCACTTCTCCGACAATTTTGGCGCTTTTTGAATACTTAGCGGTATGGGCAAGGCTCATTTCGTGCATGGCAAAGAGGATGCGCCGATGGACCGGTTTGAGCCCGTCCCTTACATCGGGAAGAGCCCGTGAAACAATCACCGACATGGCGTAATCAAGATACGCCCTCTTCATCTCCGATGAGATTTCAGTTTTGATTAATTTACCTATTTCCATCTATTTAATTGCTTTCTTTATTTCCTCTAAAGCCTCAGTTTTCCCTTTCCATTCCCTCACCTTCACCCATTTGCCCGGTTCGGTTTTTTTGTAATTCTCAAAAAAATACTTAATTTCATCGAGAATTTTCTTTGATACATCGGAAATATCATTAACGTTGGCAAATTTACTGTCTACTTTTGCCAGTGGCACCGCAATTATTTTAGTATCTTCTCCTGCTTCATCATCCATTTCCAGCATGCCTATTGGTCGTGAAGGAATAACAACGCCAACAGAAACCGGTTTGCTGGAAAGAACTAAAACGTCAATCGGGTCGCCGTCGCCACTCATCGTCTGCGGCACAAAGCCGTAGTTAAACGGGTAATTCATGTCCGTAAAAAGAAATCGGTCGACAAAAATCGCCCCGCTACTTTTATCCAGCTCATATTTAACGCTTACGCCTTGAGGAATTTCTATAAAAACATTTATCTCCTCCGGCGGATTTTTACCAATTGGTATATTTGTTACATCCATTATTTTCACCTCCTCAAATATCCAGCGTGGCCATCTTCGTCCTTCGACTTCGCCACGTCAAACGTGGCTTCGCTCAGGACTTCAGATGTCCAAAATGGCCATCTTCGCATTACTGGTTATAAAGTGTTTTCGCGGCGGAACCTCGTCTCCCATCAGCATGGTAAACGTGGCGTCTGCCTGTTCTATATCATCAATGGTTACCTGTTTTAAAATTCTATTTTGCGGATTCATGGTGGTTTCCCACAACTGTTCGGCATTCATTTCTCCCAATCCTTTATAGCGCTGAATATTGATAACCGCGTTGCTTTTTCCCTTTTTCATTTCAATAATCACCCCGTCTTTTTCATCGTCGGAATAGGCGTAGCGAATTTCTTTGCCAAATTGCATTTTGTAAAGCGGGGGTTGAGCGATATACAAATAGCCCAGCTTGACAATTTCCGAAAGATGGCGGAAGAAAAAAGTTAGCAAAAGGGTTTCGATATGTTCTCCATCAACATCGGCATCGGTCATAATGACAATCCTGTGATAGCGCAATTTTTGAAAATTAATGCTTTCTCCAATGCCGGCCCCCAAAGCGATAATCAAATTTTTTAGCTCCTCAAACTCAATTATTTTATCCAGTCTTGCTCTCTCCGTATTTAAAATTTTGCCTCCGATTGGTAAAATGGCCTGAAATTTTCTATCGCGGCCTCCCTTGGCTGTTCCTGCCGCCGAATCTCCTTCCACTAAATACAGTTCGGAAAGTGCCGGGTCTTTTTCCTGGCAATCCGTCAGCTTTCCGGGTAAAGCAGAGCCTTCCAAAGCCCCTTTTCGCAAAATGGCATCCTTAGCCGCTTTGGCTGCCAGGCGGGCGCGGGCCGCCAAATAAACTTTTTCTAAAATTCGTCTGCCGTCGCTGGGATTTTCTTCAAAATAAAGATCCAGCCCTTCTTTGACAACGCTTTGCACCATAGGTTGAATTTCGGCGTTGCCAAGCTTGCCTTTGGTTTGACCTTCAAATTGAATTTGATCTTGCGGCATTTTTATGGCCACCACGGCAGTTAATCCCTCGCGGGTATCCTCTCCGACAATGGCGTCATCTTCCTTAAAACTGCCGGTTTTGCGGCCGTAATCATTAATTGCCCGGGTGAGGGCCATGCGAAAGCCGGTCAGGTGGGTACCGCCGTCTACGGTATTGATAACATTGACAAAGCTTTCCACCGTCTCATTAAAGCCATCATTAAATTGGATAACCACCTCTACCTCCACCGTATCAACGTGTTTTTGGATGTAGATGGGAGAGTGAATAACTCCTTTGTTTTCATTAATTTTCTCAACTAGAGAAACAATGCCGCTTTCAAAGTAAAAGTGCATTTCAGTAAACTTTTCTTCTCTAAAATCAAAAAGATGAAAATGAAGTTTTGGTACGAGATAGGCCCTGTCTCTTACCGCTTTAAGAAGTTTATCCCAATTGAGTATCATTCCTTCTTTAAAAATAGTTTTGTCCGGAAAAAAACCGACAGTCGTTCCATGGGAAGGAAGAGCGATTCGTTCTTTAGCGAAAGAAGGCGGAAGTTTGATATTGGATTCTTTTACTTCTTTGACCGCTGTTTTTGTTTTTCCCCGTTCGTATTCCTGACGGAAGATTTTGCCATTGCGGCGAACCTCAACCCACGTCCAGTCAGACAGCGCGTTGACAACGGAGGCGCCGACGCCATGTAAGCCTCCCGAAACTTTGTAGGCCGAACCGCCGAATTTTCCCCCGGCGTGAAGCTTGGTCATGACAATTTCCAAAGCGCTTTTTTTATATTGCGGCATAATGTCAACCGGGATGCCGCGGCCGTCGTCGGCAACTGTAGCGGAATTATCGGGATTTAAGATTACCCAGATGTTGCTAGCGTGTCCGCCCAAAGCCTCATCAACAGAGTTGTCAATAATTTCGTTTATGCAGTGGTGAAGTCCTACCAGATCGGTTGAGCCAATGTACATGCCGGGGCGCTTGCGGACCGGCTCCAAACCTTCCAGAACTTGGATATGCTTTGCGGAATATTCCGATTTTGCTTTTGTCAACTTTGAGGATTTTACTATTGCCATGAGATACTATTGTAGCAAATATAGATGCAAATTTCCAGAGGAAATTACGTTCCCTCTTGCCAGCTGGAAAGATATTTGCGTTGGCTACTCGTTAACGAGTCAAAAGAAACGCCCATAGCTCGAAGTTTTAAGCGGGCGATTGTTTGATCAATGCGCTTGGGTAAAACGTAGACTTTGTTTTTAAGTTTCCCCTGGTTTTTTACCAGCCATTCGGCAGCAAGAGCCTGATTGGTAAAAGAGAGATCCATTACATCCGGCGGATGGCCTTCTGCGGCTGCTAAGTTTACCAGCCGGCCGCGGGCTAAAAGGAAAACTTTTTTGCCTGTTTTGAGAATATATTCCTCTAGATTATCGCGGAGAGTTCTTTTTGCTTTTTTAGCTTCTTCCAGGTAAACAACGTCAATTTCTACATCAAAATGCCCGGTATTGGCAATAATTGCTCCGTTTTTGAGTCTGTCGATAATATTTTTATCAATGACATGTTTATTTCCGGTGGCGGTGATAATAATATCGGCAATTTTGGCCGCTTGCGACAGCTTCATTACTCTGAAGCCGTCCATCATCGCCTCCAGGGCCCGTATGGGATTTACTTCCGTAACAACTACATTGGCTCCGGCCCCTTGCGCTCTTTTGGCTACGCCTTTGCCGCACCACCCGTAACCTGCAACAACAAATGTTTTTCCGTTCATAAGAATATTGGTGGCCCGGATAATACCGTCAATAGAAGACTGTCCTGTACCGTAGCGATTATCAAAAAGGTGTTTGGTGTCGCTTTCATTTACCGCCACCACCGGAATTTTAAGAGCGCCATCTTTTTCCATTGCTTTGAGTCTAATTACTCCAGTTGTTGTCTCCTCGCTTGAGCCAATTATTTCTCCAAGCTGGTTTTTTCCTTCTTTGTGGAGCAGGGAAACCAAATCCGCACCGTCGTCCATGGTAATTTGCGGGTGAAAGTCAAGTACGCTTTGCAGATGGCTATAGTATGTTTTATTATCCTCGCCGCAGATGGCAAAGGTGGGAATTTCAAAGTCTTCAACCAGCGCTGATGCGATATCATCTTTGGTAGACAGAGGATTACTTGCGCAAAGGGCTACTTTGGCACCGCCGGCTTTAAGGGTAAGTGCGAGATTTGCCGTTTCGGCGGTCACATGCAGACAGGCGCCAATGGTGATGCCATTAAGCGGTTTTTCTTTGGTAAAACGCTGTCGGATAAGAGCAAGTACCGGCATCAACTGGGCGGCCCAGTCGATTTTTTTCCGGCCAAAGTCGGCCAAACTTATATCTTTGATATCGCTTTTCACACGGCCCATTGTATCATGTTTCCAAAGGTTTGTTGATAGCGCTTTTGAAAATCATAAGTTGAAAATTTGTGGTTTTGCGTACCGTAATTTTCAATGGCGTATGCTGCTGCCACCGCTCCCATTTGACCGCAAGTTTGTAATGATAGTTTACGAACGTAGCCTGCCACAAATCCGGCGATGTAGGCATCACCGGCACCTGTCGGATCGACAATCTTTGCGGATTTGGCAATTCCCACGGTTACTTTCTCCTTTGCTGTTTCAATAAGCGATCCTCGCTCTCCCAGTGTGGTTATTACAATCTTTGCTTTTTGAAGTAAATCTTTTTTGGCAAGCCTGGTTTTTTTAAGAATTAAAGCTATTTCGTAGTCGTTGCCGATAAGAATTTCTGCTCCCTGTATAGCATCTTTTAACTTAGGTCCTGTTAATTCTGGAATATGCTGAACAGGATTATAAAGATATGGGATATTTTTTTCTTTTGCTTCTTTGACAAAGCGAATCATCGCTTCGGTATCGGTTGGTCCAAGGATCACAAAATCAATATTTTTACAAGAGTTAAGAGATAATAATTTGTCTGAAGATAAAGCGCCTGGATAAAAACCAGTTATCTGGCAGTTATTTCTATCGGTCATAATAAAGGCATTTGCCGTAAACTCGTCGGCAACAAGATTAATAGTGTCTGTGTTAATTCCATGCGTTTTGAGATGTTGCATATAGTTTTGAAAGTCGAAAGCTCCCCCGGATGCGACGATTTGTGATGAAAGATTTAAAAGTGAAAGAGTATAGGCGATGTTTCCTGCCACCCCGCCGAAGTTTTTATTGAGCTTTTGCATGCGAAACGATACGGAAAGGGTTTTTAGTTTTTCAGGCAAAATATGTTCTTCGTATGTACCGGGAAAATCCATTATATAGTCAAAAGCCAGAGAGCCTGTAACAACTATCTTTTTCATTACCTTTATTGTAACAGAATTGTTGGAAGATTTCTGATTGATGAACAGTTTCTAAAGGGGACGCCTTTCGAGGCTAATTATCAATCCTCATCAATTAAAAGTTTATCTATTAAGGTGAAATCTTCTGTTTGCTCAACAAAAGCATCATAACTCAACGACTTATTAGTCCTAGAGAAAAACGATAATATTTCTTTGTGGTTAATCCAGGAAGTTTTTCTCAATTCAAGATATTCCGAATAAGAACTCGGTTGTTTTTCGGTAAGCCACACTCGAAAGGGGACGCCTTTTGAAGATAAATAACCTAATGGGTTGCGGTGGATGTAAGCAGAAAGATAAACCAGTTGAGAATCGGATTCTACTAAAACTGCCTTATAAACGTCTTGAAATAGCGGACCTATTCTTTTGTACTTTCTATTAAAATACATCACATATCTTGTTAAAAGAGAATTCATAAATTTATCTATAGAAATAGCTTCTATCTGCTTAATTAGTAGATGGAAATGATTGAGCATAAGACAGTAGGATAGTAGCGATATTTCTTCATGAAAATTATTCATTCGGAGCAACCTTATGGTTTCTGCCTTTTCTTTATAATTGATATTTGGGTCTGCAAGCTTCGTAGTTAGTTGTTGTGTATCTTTTGGAGTTAGATAATTTTTCAGATAGGACAGAAATACAGCATAGTCTTGTTCGTCTTGGAAAATTTTTCTTTTTTCAACCCCGCGATTATAGATGTGATAATAACCACCATCTAAATATTGCTTAATAGAATTCCTAGATGGCATTAACTTTAGAATACAATATTTCCGTTAGGTTTGCAAGGGGACGCCTTTCGAGGCTAAAGATTTAAAGAAACTTTAAGACTCTGCTATGTTATAATTGCCTCATATGAGCATTAAAGATAAAGTTGTAGTTATTACTGGTTCTTCAAGCGGCATTGGTAAAGCCCTTGCCATAAGATTTGCCAAAGAAGGCGCAAAAGTTGTAGTAAATTATAGTTCTAATAAAAGAGGAGCTGAAGAAACAGCTGAAAAGATCAAAAATATCGGATCAGAAGTATTAGTTGTACAGGCAGATGTTGTTAATGAGGAGGATATTAAAAGACTTTTTGACACTGTTATAAATAAATTTAAGACAATTGATATTCTAATCAATAATGCTGCAGTTAATATTGATAAAGTGCCTTATATGGAGGCTACAAAAGCTTACATTCTAGAACTTTTGAATATAAACTTAGTAGGCGCAATGCTTTGTTCGCAACACGCAATTAAAATAATGAATAAACAAGGTTACGGAAAGATTATTAATACCAGTTCTATAAAAGGGATTGAATACGGTGGAGGAAGTAATATCGTGTTCGCTGCTACAAAAGCTGCGATAAACAGTTTTACAAAAACATTAGCAAAGCAAGTTGCGCCTACTATCCATATAAATGCTGTAGCGCCAGGATATGTACGCACAAGAACATACGACAATATGAGCAAAGAAAAAATTGATGCATACCTTAATCAAACGTTTCTTAAGCGATGGATTACAGAAGATGAGATTGCAGATGCTTTTATATTTTTAGCAAAAAATGACGGTATTACTGGACAGATAATTTACGTTGATGGCGGGTTTACGCTTAAATAGAATTATATCAGAGGCAGTTTTTTAGTTTATAGAAACGAAGAGATTTTCTAGGGCGAGGCGGGGGTTGACGTTGGTGGTTGAGAGAAGGGTATGAGTTTTTTGGAAAGTAATTAAGTAATCAAGTAATTGAGAAATAAAGGGATTATTTTGGTTTATTGTTATTTCGTCAATCAGTCTTTGACGCGTGGAAATTATCATTTTTTCCAGCCAAGCAGCAGCATTATTTTTGTCTTTGCCAATTTCTTCAGCAAGTTTTAGCTTCTCCCCTAGTTCCTTTCCAAGGGTAACAGCTAACTGCTTACTCATAACTTCTAACTCGCTGGTGGTTAGTTGTTGGTTGTTGGTTATTGGCAGTTGTATCACCTGGCATCGTGAAACTACTGTTGGCAGGAGAGTATCGATATTTCCCTCAACCAGCAGTATTATAATAGTATGGTCTGGCGGTTCCTCCAGTGTTTTTAAGAGGGCATTTTGAGCTTGAATGGTGAGTTTTTGTGCTTCTTCGATGACAACAGCTTTTGTTTGACTCCTAAACGGCTTAAGCGATATTGCCAGTTTAAGCTCTCGTATTTCTTCTATACCAATTGAATTTTCCGGTTTTATCCTACGAATATCAAAAGCATCGATGTGAAGCGGCGCAAGAAGTTTTTCTACTTCTTTTTCCAACCCTTCTTTGGAAGAAGAAATTATGAGAAAAGTCTGCATCATATATTCAAGCTACTTGCATTATACACAAAAATACTTTACGATTGAATAAGAATATGGATGGTGGTGTTCAATCGCTTGCCGACTTTCTTCTTTCTTCACATCGTGTATCACAAGATGCCTACGCGGCGGCTCGGCTGGAAAGCGCCAATAGTAGCAAACCAATTGAGCAGGTTTTGATAGAAAGAAACCTCGTTTCCGGCGAAGAAATAAGCCAGGCTAGAGCTAAACTTCTTGGCGTGGCCTATTTAGATATAGACACAGAAGCTATTGATCCGACCGCTCTCACCCTGGTTCCGGAACCGGTGGCCCGCCGCTACATTGTACTGCCTTTCAAATATAATAAAGATGCCAATACTTTGCATTTAGCTATGTCAGATCCTTCTGATTTAGAAGCAATTGAATTTATTCGTCAAAAAGCGGGCGCGGTGGTTATTCCCTTTGCGGCAGACCCCAAAAAAATTATTAAGATTATCGAAGAACAGTACCGGCAGGATATTGTCAAAGAAGTTTCTGCGGCAATTGCCGAAACACAGCTTCCCAAGCCCCAAATACGTACTATAGAACAGCAGGAGCTGTCAAGTATTATAAAAGAGGCGCCAATTGCCAGAATTGTATCAACTGTACTTGAATACGCGATTAAAAGCCGTGCTTCCGATGTGCATATTGAGCCGCAGGACGATCGAACGCGCGTGCGCTACAGAATTGACGGAATTTTGCATGAACGTCTCACTTTACCCCGAAGCGTGCATGATGCTCTTATTTCTCGAATTAAGATACTTTCCGGAATGAAAATAGACGAACATCGTATTCCGCAGGATGGTCGATTTAACTTTAAGGTGGGTGAGGAAGAAGTAGATCTTCGTGTTTCCAGTCTGCCCACCATGTATGGTGAAAAAATTGTCATGCGGCTTCTTCGAAAGTCCGCCGGCGTGCCAACGCTCAATGACTTGGGACTTGGTGGAACGGCTCTTAAAAATTTAGAAACTGCCATGCTTCGGCCGCACGGCATTATTATCGTTTGCGGGCCAACGGGAAGCGGAAAAACTACCACTCTCTACTCCGTTCTTTCAAAGATAAATACTACCAAAGTTAATGTTTCAACTTTGGAGGATCCGGTGGAGTATCAAATTGCCGGTGTTAATCAAGTGCAGATTAATCCGGCTGTTGGACTTACTTTTGCCACGGGACTTAGAGCTTTCTTACGGCAAGATCCAAATGTAATTCTGGTGGGTGAAATTCGCGATCGCGAAACAACAGATTTGGCTATTCAAGCGGCTCTTACCGGACATCTTGTTTTTTCCACTCTTCATACCTCAAATGCCTCCGGAGTACTGCCGAGGATGATTGATTTGGGAGCCGAGAGTTTTCTTTTGGCTTCCACCATGACCGCGGCTTTGGGACAGCGAATTGTCCGCAAAATTTGTCAGGACTGCAAAGAAACTTACGGGCCGCCGGCTTCAGTTGCGGACGATATGAAAAAAGTTTTGGGTAAGCTGATGCCGGAAAATAAGGAAAAAGAACTAAAGTTCTCAAAGGGAAAAGGGTGCGCCAGTTGCGGCAATACGGGGTATTTGGGAAGAATTGGTATTTTTGAGGTATTGCCAGTTTCCGAAAAAATTGCTAGATTAGTATTAGAGAAGGCCGATGCCAATACTTTGGAGCACGAAGCGGTAGCCGAAGGGATGGTGACGATGAAGCAGGATGGATATTTGAAGGTGTTGGAAGGGGTAACAACTATAGAGGAAGTGTTAAGAGTGGCCCAGGAATAAACTGCCCATGGAAATTTTAATAAAAGAACTGCTCGCCAATGTTGTTAAACGAAATGCCTCTGATTTGCATTTATTGCCCGGTATTGCCCCGGTGATTCGTGTTGATGGCGAGCTTTTAACTCTTAGCGATCATGCCGCCCTTACTCCCCAAGTAATTGAACAGCTTACTTTTGCCCTAACTACTGCCGAACAAAAAGAGCTTATTCTGATAAATAAAGAACTTGATTTTTCGGTGCCGTTTGAAGATGAAAAAGGCGGCCAGGTGCGGTTTCGGGCTAATGTATATCATCAAAAAGGAATGCTGGCAGCGGAATTCCGCTACATTCCCGCAACAATTCGCAGTATTGATGAACTTAATCTGCCGCAAATTCTGCACGAGTTTGCCAAGCTTAGACAGGGATTTATTTTGGTAACCGGTCCAACCGGACATGGAAAAACTACCACACTGGCGGCGCTAATAGATGAGATAAATAAAACAAGAGGCGTGCATGTCGTCACCATTGAAGATCCGATAGAATACATATTTATTCCCAACAAGAGCATTATCAGTCAAAGAGAGATGCATACTGATACTCATTCGTATGATGTGGCTCTTAGGTCTGTTTTACGGGAAGATCCGGACGTTGTTCTCATTGGTGAAATGCGCGATCCGGAAACGATATCGGCAGCCCTCACCATTGCCGAAACAGGCCATTTGGTTTTTGCCACACTTCATACCAATTCTGCCGCCCAAACAATTGATAGAATTATCGATGCTTTTCCCCAAGGACAAAGGGATCAGGTAGCCCTTCAGCTGGCGGCTACTTTGGAAGGCATTATTTCGCAAAGGCTTGTTCCAGCCATAGGCGGAGGGAGGCTGCCGGCAATTGAGATTATGCTTGGTACGCAGGCGGTAAAAACTAATATTCGGGAAGGAAAATCACATCTTTTAGATAATGTTATTCAAACCTCCTTTGATATCGGCATGAGTTCGCTGGAAAAATCGCTGGCGGATTTGGTAAAAAGCGGCAAAATTACCCGTGAGATAGCCCAGTTTTTTAGCCTAAGACTCAATGAGCTAATGAGGCTTATATAATTTCCTCGCTATGACAAAATTTTCATACAGAGCAAAAGACAATCGTAATCAGACGGTAACGGGCGTTTTGGATGTTTCTGATGAAAAATCGGTATCTTCAATGTTGCGCGGCCAGGGGCTTTTCGTTATTGATATTAAACCTAATATTTCTGTGTCATTGTTAAAGACAGTCAGCACGCATTTTTCCAAAGGCGTTGGTTCAAGCGATATCGTAAACTTTACCAGACAGCTGTCGGTGATGATTTCTGCCGGTCTTACCATAACAGAGGCATTAACCGCAATTCGCAACCAGGCCACCAATCAAAGTCTGGAAAAACTGGTAACCGATCTTTTGGTATCGGTGGAGGGAGGAATGAGCTTTTCCAGCGCCCTTCGTCAGCACAAAAACGTTTTTCCGGAAATTTACGTCGCGGTAGTTCAAAGCGGAGAAACATCGGGCATTTTGGACAGCATGCTTAATCGCCTGGCAGATAATCTGGAAAAAGAACGGGAGCTGAGAGGAAAAGTAAAGGGGGCTCTGCTTTACCCTGCCATTATTTTTGTGGGCGTAATTGGCGTGATTACTGTAATGATGATTTTTGTGGTGCCGCAAATGTCAAACCTTTACAGTCAGTTAAATATAGAACTGCCTTTTACCACCAAAATTGTTATTGCTATTTCTCATTTCTTCACAACTCTTTGGTATATAGCCTTCTTGCTTATGGTTGGTATTTATATCGGTTTTTCCTCATGGCGTAAAACGGCCTCCGGTAAAAAGGCTTTTGATGGTTTTGTTCTTAAAACTCCGACTTGGGGCAAACTGGAGACGGCCACAAATGTGGTGGAAATTTCCCGAACGCTGGCTCTTTTGGTAGGGGCTGGCACTCCGATTATCGAAGCGCTCAATAGTGTGGGAAAAGGAGCCAGAAATACTCTTTTTCAAGAGGCGGTATTTCGGGTAGCCAAAAAAGTAGAAAAAGGACTTTCGCTTACCGTGGCCTTTTCTCACGAAACTATTTTTCCGGCTCTTATTGTGCAAATGGCCCGCGTTGGGGAGGAGGCGGGAAAGCTGGATGAGGTAATGCTTAAAATGAGCACCTACTTTGAGAGTGAGGTGGATAGAAGTGTCAAAACCTTTACCACTCTTTTGGAGCCGATAATTTTGATAGTGCTGGCTTTTGTGGTTGGATTTATCATGATATCCGTTATTATGCCGATTTACAGCATCACCCAGGCACTCTAGAATATATATGCGAGGTTTTACTCTTATTGAGCTCTTAATTGTAATTGGCATTATTGGAGTTTTGGCGACGATGGTGCTTATGAGCATTGATCCGCCTGATAAATTAAATGCCGCTAATGATAGTAAGGTACAGAGAGATGTAAATACACTCGCAAGAGCTATGGAAGCGTATGCGGCTTCGCATAATAGTATCTATCCAACAAATGGACAAGCAGATTTGTTTGCCGCGGGTGAACTAAAGATAGAGCTCACTCCTCCATCAGGGTATAATAATTACATAGTAACAGTCGGGCCGCCGGCTCTCGTTTCGGGAGAACTAAAAAGCAAAAAGTATATAAATGAAGTTCCTCCAAAGCCGGCATTTGTATGGTGCAATACTTCAGATCGAGCTGCTGCAACCGTAAGTCAAACAACATGTCCGTAAACAGTATCTTGACAAGTATATCAAAATAGTGTCATGATATTATCAGAAATATGTTTTTTCGAAGGGAGGTGACGAATGGTAAAAAAACTTAACATAATACAAAAAGGATTTACCTTAATCGAGCTTCTGATTGTGATTGGCATTATTGGGGTTTTAGCGGGAGTGGTATTAGTAGGTATTGATCCGGTTGACAAAATTAACGCGGCCAACGATACCAAAGTTCAGCGCGATATCAATGCGTTGGCAAACGCCATGGAGTCGTACGCGGCCACCCATCAAGGAGACTACACGACCAGCCAAGCACTGCTTGTTACTTCGGGAGATCTTAAGGTTGTACTTACTCAACCGTCAGGGTATAGTGGGTACACGGTAACTGGGGGTACAACTGGTATGGTGGCCGGACAGTTGAAGTCTAAAAAATATATAAATGGGGCTCCGGTAACGCTGGCCTGGGTGTGGTGTTCCAACAGTGGAAAAGCAGGCGCTACGGCAAATACAGCTACCTGTCCATAAACCTAAGAAGCTGTGTTATTTGTTTTGTTGTTTGTGATTGGTTTGGTGGTGGGAAGCTTTGTTAATGTGCTGATTGATCGGTTAGGGGTTGATAAATCGATAGTTTTTCCCGCCTCACATTGCGACCGGTGTAAAAAGCGGTTGTTGTGGTACGATTTAATTCCTGTTGTTTCTTTTATTCTTTTGGGCGGTCGCTGCCGGTTTTGCCGCTCCCCTATTTCGTGGCAGTATCCACTGGTGGAATTGATTACGGGAATTTTATTTATCTTTGTTTTTTTTGAATTAGGAATTGGGAATCAGGAATTAGGAATTATAAACTTCGTCAGCTTGCTTTATCAATTTTTCTTAGTTTCAAGTCTCATTGTGGTATTTTTTGCGGATCTAAAGTACGGAATTATTCCCGATAAAATTACTTATCCGGCTATTGCGGTTTCTGTTGTTTATTTAGTCTTTTCTAATTCCTCCACCTCGGGGGAGTCGTTGCGCGCCACCCCCGAGGTGTTTAACGCGCTGTTTGCAGCTGCTGGAGCTTTTCTCTTTTTTCTAGCCATTTTTCTTCTCACCCGCGGCCGCGGCATGGGATTTGGCGATGTCAAGTTGAGTTTTTTGCTGGGTCTTGTTTTTGGTTTTCCCAAAATTGTGGCTGTTTTGTACATTGCCTTCTTGACAGGCGCAGGCTTTTCAATCATACTAATGTTGTTGCTCAAGAAAAAGCCCAAAGACGCCATTGCCTTTGGACCGTTTTTGGTACTGGGCGCTTTAACAGTATTGTTTTTTTGGGATTTTCTTTATAGCACGGTTTTGATAAATATATGGTTTCTGCCCGCGGTTTTACCATAGTTGAACTTATTTTAGTCATCGGAATTATTGGAATTCTTACCGGTGGCGTAATTTCTGCCATAAATGTTCCTCTGCAGCTGCAGAAAGCCCGCGACGGACAGCGAAAAACCGATCTTTTGAAAATTCAGTCAGCCCTTGAACTTTACCGGACTGATCAGGGATCGTATCCTTCCTCTATTGCAAGTGGAACGCCGATTCAAAGTCCGGATGGACAAAGTGTTTATATGAAAAGCGTTCCGTGGGATCCAAAGGATCCAATAGTTCGATATCAATATTGTTTTTATAATAACAACAGTAAGTATGCTTTACGAGCCTGTCTTGAAAACACGAGTGATTCGGGAAAAGATGCAACGACTGATTTTGCTATTACGGGATGTACATTTAATATTTCTGCAACGCTTTGTAGTAGTGCTAGTGTAGTTAGTTATACGGTTCAAAATCCATAATCCTATGACCAGACTTTTAGGTTTAGATATAGGTACAACAACTATTAAAGTTGTTGAAATTGAGCAAGCAGGTAAAAATAATAAGCTGATGACGGCAGGTTTGGCTATGACTCCGCCCAAAGGTTTGTTGTCGGAGGCGGCTTTTGATCAAACGGCACTTATTGATGCCATTAAAAAAGTCTGTTCCGATGCTCACATCACCACCAAAAGTGTTAATGTGGGCTTGCCGGAAGGCGCTGTTTTTTCCAGAGTAATTGAAATGCCCCAGCTTTCCGAAAAAGAACTGGCTTCTGCCATTCGGTGGGAGGCGGAACAATACATTCCTCTCCCTTTGCCGGAGGTAATTTTGGATTATCAAGTTATGCCAAAAGAAAAAGGAGAAAGTGGTTCAGACATGCGTGTTTTTCTGGTTGCCGCCCCCAAAACGCTAATTGCCAAGTATGAAAATATTATTGCTCAAGCCGGACTGGAAATTGTATCGGTTGAGCCGGAGGCAATTGCCTTAAACAGAGCTATTATGAGTGACGATACGAATGCGCCAATAACGCTGGTGGTAAGTATTGGGGCGGAAAATACCAGTATATTTGTTTCCAAAAAGGGAAACGTCAGTTTAACTCATGCTGTTGCCACTGCCGGCAATGCGCTCTCTCGCGCACTTTCTTCCGACTTGGGCATTGATCAGACGCAGGCAGAAGAATACAAAAAAACATACGGCATAAAAAAAGAAGAATTAGCAGGTAAAATTGGAACTGCTGTGGGGCCGCTTTTACAAAATTTCGTTTCGGAAATAAAGCGGGCCATGAGCTTTTATGCTGAAAAAAACAAAGACGCGGAGCCAATTCGCCGAATAGTGCTCTTAGGAGGAAGCGCTAAATTGCCTGGACTGGTAGTATATCTGGCAGAGGAGCTGGGAATTGAGACGCAAATTGGCGACCCTTGGCAAAAAGTCAGTGAAACGCAAAAACTGTCAGCACTTCCTTTTGAGCCTATTCTTTTTGCTCAAGCTGTTGGTTTGGCTCTAAAACCTCTTTAGATAAACTATTATGAAAAATGAGATAAATCTTCTGCCGCAAAGGAGTCCGGAGGCAATAAGCGGACAAAAAAGGCGCAAAAGAAATGTTATTTTGTTTATAATTTTGGCCGGAGTAGTATTTTTTGCCTGGGTTTTGCTGTTTTTTTGGATGCAGAATTTAAAGAAAGAAGAAAGTGTTTTTCAAAATGCTCTTTCGGAAAAACAAAAAAGCATAGCTTTGCTTTCGGAAAAGGAAAGCTTACAGAGAGTTGTTCTTAATAAATCAGCCGGAGCAAGCGTTATTTTACAGGATAAAGAAGTATTATCTTTGGATATTGCCAATTTGAAGAGAATTCTTGCCGAAGGTGCTGCTATAAAAAGCTTTAGTATTACCGCAAATACAGCAAAAATAATTATTACTTCTTCCGATATCGCTTCCGCCATAGATTTTGTACGGAACCTTGAAGAGAAAAGCTCTTCCGACTTTTTAACCAAACTTAATATTAGCTCAATTTCCCAAAGTACTGCAAATACCTATGAAATAGCTATAGAGGGGGCGCTTTCGCATGCAAAACAACAGTAAATCCAGCGGCATATTTGAAAAACATAAAGCTAAACTTTTTGGCCTTTTGGTGGTGGCGGGGGTATTGTTTTTAATAATTGTTGTTGTTTTGCCTACAATAGAAGGAATTTTCCAGGCTAAAGCAAATACTTACGATTTAAAAAATCAGCTTTCGCTTCTTAGCGGCAAAGAAACACTTCTTAAAAAAACAGATGGTAGCAAATTAACATTGCAGGCGCAGAAACTTAATGAAGCCATACCTTCCGTTATAAATCTGCCTCTTATTTTGGCGACCCTGCAAAAGACAGCGGCAGAGAGCGGAGTTACTATTGGTGAATTTTCCATTGCTACTAATGTGGCTGCGGTAACACTTATTCCCGTAGATAAAGCAGATAAGCTTTCCAGCTTTCAGTTTAAGGTAAATATTTCTGGCAGTTTCGACAATATAGAGCGCTTCGTAGAAAAATTGGGCAGCGTGACTCCTCTTCTTCGGGTTGTATCGCTGGAGTTTTCACAGGAAAAATCAAGCATTGCATTGGGCTTTTATTTTCAAGCACCCGCAAAAAAGGCAAAGATTGACGATACGCCTTTGGCACAACTTACCGATAAACAAAATAAGGCACTGGAAAAAGTTTTTGAACTAGAGCCGCCTGTTATTGAGGAATCAATACAATCTTCTTCCTCGAGCGAAAGTCGCACAACACCATTTCGTTAAATTATGACTTTGCGCTGTTTTGAGGCACGCCACTTGGCTATTTTTTTCACTCTTTTTCACTTACAATGTGGAATAGCTTTGCACATCGGAAGTAGGCAGAGAGGATAGAAATGTCTTGACGTCATTTACGCTCGGAAAGTTATTCGTTGAAATTTTAAGTGCTGCCGCAGCATTTGCATACCTAATGCTGCCTTCAAAGCTCAATCCACGACTTACTGCCCTTATAAACGCTGCATCAAAAACATCACCTGCGCCTATTGTATTTGTTATGACAACCGGAAATGGGGGTACAGAAACAACCTGTCCTTCTCTTGTAAATCCTATCGCTCCTTCTTTCCCATTTTTTACTACTATAACAGGAGCTATTTGTCTTACCCGTGCCAGACCTTCCGATAGGTTTTCTGCTTCCCATGTTTCTAAAAATTCATCCATGCTTGGCAAATAGATGTCTGACATACAAATTAATTCCCTAATTGCTTTCTTATGTTGTTGCTGGAGTTTTCTTTTTTCTTCATCGTCTTCCTGTGGTACTCGACCATGATCAATAATAACTTTGATACCTGCTTTTTTGGCTCGTGCAATAATGTCCGGAAAAGCAGGAAGAAGAGCAGAAAGTTTATAACATCCTCCAAGGTAAAGAAAATCTATTTCGTCAATAACTTCTCCTAATTTTGTATTTACGTCAGCAACTGAAAGAGATTGATTAGCGCTTCCAAACGACTGATAATACGTATCTCCGCCCTCACCCATAACATTCGCGTTAATATTTGTTTGAACATGGGGTGATCGAACAATAGCCGGAATAATTCCTTCACCTTCGAGTTTACCTATAATTATATCTCCCATCTCATCCATTCCCGCTTTACCCAAAAAATGAACTCTCATCCCTTGCGCTACTGCGGCTCTGGCAAATACTAAAGCAGAGCCTCCCAATGAAATCTCATAGGAGTCGTGAACTACCTCGCCATTGGGACGAACAATTCCTCTATAGGAACTATCTGCAGAATTAAAATCCAAATACATTGCGCCCATAGAAAGGACGGAGTTATCGTGTTCCTGTCTCATGTTTGGGATATTATATCACTTATTTATGTATTTCCGAAGTGGGTTAGCTTGACACATCGGGAGAAGATGTGATTATTTTTTGTTGTTGGTTTTTTCTCCACTTGGCTATTTTTGCATGGTTGCCGGAGAGGAGGACCTCCGGGACTTTTTGGCCGCGGAATGTTTCTGGTCTAGTATATTGCGGGTATTCAAGAAGACCACTCTCAAATGATTCGGATGTTGTTGCTCCTTTTGTGATTACTTCGGGGATGAGGCGAACTACAGCATCAACCATAGCCATGGCAGGAATTTCGCCTCCGGTTAAGACAAAGTCGCCGATAGAAATAATTTCGTCAACATATTTTTCAATTCTGAAATCCACGCCTTCATAGTGGCCGCAAATAATGACAAGATGTTCGTATTTAGAAATCTCCCACGCTTTTTTTTGGTTAAAACGTTTACCCTTAGCATCAAGAAGAATAACTCGTTTTTGATTTTTGATTTTTGAGATTGCTTTATATAACACGTCAACCTTCATAATCATTCCCACTCCCCCGCCATAGGGTCTGTCGTCGACCGTTTTATAGCTATCAGACGCAAAGTCTCTAATATTAACCAACTGAATATTGACTAGTTTTTTTTCTTGCGCTCGTTTGATAATACTGGTGTTTAAGATTTGAGAGAAGACTTCGGGGAATAGTGTAAGAATGGTAATTTTCATGAAGCGCTTGGTATAGCCTCGTCCTGCATAATTATATTTACTCGCTTTTCCTCCCGCATTGCCAAAATACCCAAAAGGCGGCGTATTGATTTAATAATTTTCCCCTTTTTTCCGATAATGCGGCCAATGTCCGGGCTGGCACAAGTTATATAAAAGTCCACCTGTCCGTCGGCTTCTTTTTCCGAAACTTCGATTTTATCAGGTTCAAGGGCGATATTTTTAACAATATAGATAAGAAGGTCTTTCATGATTTTTGTGTGAGCATCTGCTTTACGGCCGGGCTTAAAAGAGCTCCTTTGCTTTGCCAGTATTTAATTCGGTTTTCGTTAATGGCAGAAATTTGCTGACTATGTTTGGTAGCCGGAGTGTATGAGCCTAAATTCTCAATGGGCATAGAGTCCCTTTTTTGCCTTTTTTCCACCACCACTACCCGAAATATTCTGGTTCCTCTTTTTCCCGTTTTCGAAAGTCTAATAACAACACTCATAATTAGTATTTATTATATTTGTATTATATTCGCTTGCGAATAAATGTGCAAGCTCATTAATGCGAGTGCATTATAGCAGATTGCACTTATTTTTTAAATGCCATGAGAGCTTTTTGGGCGGCTTGTTTTTCTGCTTCGTTTTTGGAGCGTCCGGAACCTCGCGTGGCTAACTTATCATTTATATACACACCCACGGTAAATACTTTAGCATGATCCGGACCCTCGCTTTTGAGTATTTTGTAAATGGGCGCGGGTAAATGCTTTTCCTGCACCAGTTCCTGAAGAAGACTCTTGTCGTCTTTAAAGCTTCCCTTTTCCAAAATCTGCGGAATTCTTATCAGCAGAGTTGTTTTAATAAACTCCGTAACCTCTAAAAGACCCCGGTCAAGAAAAAGCGCGCCGATGACGGCTTCATAAGTATTAGCCAAGATGGTGTTATTTTCCCTCCCTCCCCCATCTGCCTCACCCTTGCTCATACGCAAATGCGCTCCAAATCCCAGATCAGAAGAAATAATACCCAGGGTTTTTGCCTGTACCAAAAGCGCCCGTAAATTGGTCAAATCGCCTTCTGGCAAATGAGTAAAGTTTTTGTAAAGGTAGTCGGATACCACAAAAGAGAGGATGCTGTCGCCCAAAAACTCCAGCCTTTCGTTAGAAGAGAGATCCTTTTGAGGATTCTCATTTAAGTACGAACGATGAGTAAAAGCGGTATCTTTCAACCCCTGGTTTTTAATATTAGGTAGGTTCTTCAGCATGGTCGTTTATAAAATTGATAACATCCGAAGTGGTGATTAAATTTGCGGCGTCTTCTTTGCTAATAGCAACATGAAAAGTATTTTCCAGACTTTGAAGAAAATCTGCCACTTCTAAATCGGTGGCATTAAAATCTTTTCGAAGCTCCATCGGAGACTGAATTTCTGAAACAGTTACTCCAAAATGTTCACTTATAAGTTCAAGAACTTTTTCTTCCATGTGCCTCCTTTTTTTGTTAAAATATTTCCTAATACTCCATTGACAAAACTGCTTGATGTATCTGCGCCAAACTCTTTGGCCATTTCTACTGCTTCGTCGATAACAACTTTCGGCGGGGTTTTCTTTATAAACAAAAGTTCATAGACAGCCAAGCGTAAAATAGCCAAGTCGGTTTTGGCTATTTTGTCAACCGGAAAAGCAGGCGCTGACTTTTCAATAAACTTATCAATGCGAGCAATGTGCTTTATGATGTCTCCAACTTGGTTTCTGCCGATATTTGCCTTTTTATCATGAAATGATAAAGAAAAAAGAGATTGCATTTTCTTAATTCGCAAGATGTGCCTTGGATCATTTCGGGTTTTCATTCTCTTTTGAGGCCTTCTCTTTTTTCACAATGACGGCGCGGCCATCATAAAACCCGCAATAACGACAAACCATGTGCGGTTGTATTAGTTCTTTGCATGATGAACAGGGGGCGAGTGTTTGTTTACGCAGTTTTATCGCCATACCGCGTATTCTTCCCCGCCTTGAGCTATGTTTTCTTTTTGGTTGTGGTGCCATACTTTAGTTTGGTTCTACTGCTTGTATTGTATAGGTTTTTAGCTTTTCTTTCAAGAGTCCTGTTTGTTTTAACTGCGGATCCCTTTTGAGCAATGCTTTTGCCTCAATTCTTGTTTTTTCAATAAGACTTGCATCGGAAAAACTGGCGATTTTAAGAACAGGAACACCATGTTGTTTGGTGCCGGTAAGTTCCCCCGGACCTCGAAGGGTTAAATCAAGCTGGGCCAGTTCCGCTCCCACACAAATACGCTCCATGCTTTTAAGTCTGGTGAGGCTTTGGGCGCTTTCGGTTTCCGTAAAGAGAAGACAATAAGATTGTTTGTCGTTTCGACCAACCCTTCCTCTAAGCTGGTGGAGTTGGGCCAAACCAAACCGTTCACTTCCCTCAATGACAATAATAGTTGCTCCGGGAATATCAATGCCTACTTCAACTACAGGCGTTGCTACTAGCATATCCAAATTTTGTTTTTTGAAATCCTCCATTACCTTTTCTTTTTCTTTAGATTTCATTTTACCGTGAAGAAGACCCAGACGATGATCTATAAAAACGTCTTGTTTAAGCCGCTCATACTCTTTTTTTGCCGCCTTAACAGTTGTTTGCGATTCCGACTCTTCAATAAAGGGACAAATGATAAAAACTTGGGCGTGTGTTTTGACAAGTTGTTCGTTAATCCATTTGTACGCTCCTTCTCTTTTGACCGGCGGGACCACCCATGTTTTTACCATTAGTCTGCCTATTGGCATTTCGTCTAAATAGGAAAGATCCAAATCTCCATACATGGTTAGAGCGACTGTTCTGGGAATAGGTGTGGCTGTCATGGTAAGAGTATGAGGGGTCATTTTTGAGCTTCCTTTTTGAAGAAGTAGGGCTCTTTGTTCCACACCAAAACGGTGTTGTTCATCAATAACAATGAAACCCAGTTTATCAATAGTTAGCGATTTAGAAAGCAATGCATGAGTTCCGACAATAATGTCAGGATCGTTAGAATTTTTTGCTGTTTTTCTGCTTCCTGTTTGTAGGGCAACGTTAACTCCAAACGGCGTTAAAAGTTTAGAAATAGTGGTGAAGTGCTGATTTGCCAAAATCTCCGTTGGGGCCATAAGTATAGATTGTAAGTTATTTAAAAAAGCAAGATACATTCCTATTGCCGCCACCACTGTTTTTCCACTTCCCACGTCTCCCTCCAAAAGCCTGTTCATCGCTTTAGCGCGGGCCAAGTCGGCAAAAATTTCTTTTACGGCGCGGTTTTGAGCGCTGGTTAAACGAAAGGGCAGACTTTGCCAAAAACGTTGAATCTCCCCTTTAAATTTAGAGATAGCAAAAGGTTGAGAAATGCGTTTTTCTTCCCAGTTTTTTTTGCGAAGAAGGCTTTTAAGATGAACAATAAGCATTTCATCAAACATCATTCGCTCTCGTGCTTTTTGTGCTTGGTCAAAATTTTGGGGAAAGTGAATTTGTGCAATAGCTTGAGAAAGTGGCAGAAATGCGTGTTTTTCAATAAGCAGTGCGGGAAGATATTCCTTAATGTCGCTCTCATAAATTTTTAAGAGTTGTTTTATTTTGGCACGCAGCCATTTGGAGGAAAGGCCGTGTGTTTCAGGATATATCGGTACTAACCTTCCAGTATGAATTGTTTCGCTTTCTTGTAAAATTTCCCAGGCAGGCGAAACAAAGGCCAGCTGTTTTCTAAAAATATCCACCTTACCCGAAAGACTTACCGCTGTTTGTGGAGGCAATGTTTTTGTTAAATATGTTTGATTAAACCAAACCACATCTACTTTTCCCGTTTCGTCCTCCACAGTCGCTTTTTGGATGAACTTACGATTCCTGGTAAATTCGTTTTTGATAGACAGAATTTTTCCTTGTATGGTGATAATTTCTCCGGCTTGTAGGTTTTGCACTTTGGAGATAAGCGAAAAATCTTCGTAGCGGAAGGGAAAATGAAAAAGTAAATCCTCTATGGTATAAATACCAAGTTTTGCCAAACGGCGCTCATAAATTGACCCAATCATCGGCAGTTTGGCAACCGGTGCTGTTAAATCCATAATTACGTTTATTGACCAAGCAGTATGAGGTATGGCAAAAACGAGGTCACAATAAGAGCAGTTGCCGCAATAATCACCACTACTGTCCAGATTTTTCTATTATTTCTAATAAAATCCATAGCTTTACAACTACTAACTACTAACTTCCCGCCTTTGGCGAGGCTCGCCTCTGGCGGCTAACTGATAACTTTAGAAATTTTCTTTTCCCTGCTTGAATTATCATACCATCTTTTGGTGTAATTGGTAATTGGTAATTGGTAATTGGGTTATTATCGACCTCTACCCCTCCTTGTTCCACCAAACGTCTGGCCTGGGATTTGCTTGTTAAAAGTTCAGTTTTGGTTAATAAATCTACAATATTAATAGCATCATGTCCAATATACTGATATATTGGTAAAACTTCCGGTAGTTCCTTTTTTTGCACGGTTTTTTCAAAATAGTCCTGTGCTTCCTTGGCGGCCCCCTCGTTATGTAATTGTTTAACAATATCAAACGCAAGTCTCTTTTTATAATTGATAGGATTTTCACCAGATTTAAGCTGCGATTCTATAGTTTTTATATCGTCTTGCGGTAAGTTTGTTGCAAGAGTAAAATATTGAATCATTACATTATCTGCGATTGACATAACTTTTCCATACATATTATTTGGATCATCAGTTAGCCAAATTGCATTGTTCCACGTTTTGCTCATTTTTCTTCCATCAGTTCCCATTAAAAATTCGGTAGCAAGAACAAAGGACTCTTTATGGCGTAGATCCTTTTGTAGCGAGCGTCCTGCTTGCATATTAAAAGTTTGATCGGTGCCTCCGACTTGTATATCAGTATCCATAAAATAGCTATCATAGCCTTGCATTACGGGATACAAGGCTTCATGCAAACCAACATGTTTTCCGTCATTAAGCCGCTTTTTAATGAGCTCGCGGCTGGCAAGATCCCCAAACGAAAAATGCTGGCAAATTTTTACTATCTCCTCAAAAGATAATTTAGATAGCCACTCGCTATTATGTTGTATTTTTACTTTGGAAAAGTCCAATAGCTTTTCTGCTTGCTTTTTGTAGGTCTGAAAATTTTGTTCAATCTGTTCTTTGGAAAGGACCGGCCTTTCAGAATCTTTATCTGATGTATCCCCTATCAGGGCTGTGAAATCACCAATTAAAAAAGTAACGTTGTGTCCCAGTTCGGCAAAAATCTGAAGTTTTCGCAATGAGACGGCATGGCCAAGATGAATTTGTGTAGCTGTCGGGTCAATCCCCAGATAAACATTTAATTTTTTGCCTGATTTCAGCAAGCTCACCAGTTCATTTTTGGATGGAATGATATTTGCAACCCCGCGTGTTAAAAGTTCATCAATTTTATCCATAGCTAAGTAAGTATATCATAAACGAAAAAAGAAGTGATATAATAGTATTAGTATATGGCAAGGAGGCCGACTATTTTTGCGGTTAATAAATTTGTTAGGTTTATCTTTATTGCAATTGTTGTTTTTCTTCTAGCTTCTACTTCTCTCTTTCTCTTTTATGCCAAAGATTTACCCCAGCCCGGAAAACTTACCTCGCGTCAAGTATCACTTTCAACGCGCATTTTTGATAGAAACGGCAAATTGCTGTTTGATATTTTTGGCTCACAAGACAGGACCTACGTACCTCTTTCCGAAATTTCCGATTATCTCAAAAAAGGCACAGTAGCGATAGAAGATAAAGAATTTTTTCAGCACGAAGGATTTTCGATAACAGGCTACCTGCGGGCTATTCGAGATGTTATTCTCTATCATCGTCTTACCGGTGGTTCAACTCTCACACAACAGCTTATTAAAAATGTTTTTCTTTCTCCCGAAAGGACAATTCCCCGTAAAATCAAAGAATTTATTTTGGCAATTCAGGTGGAAAACAGATACGATAAAAATCAAATCCTGGAACTTTATTTAAACGAAGCTCCTTATGGCGGAACTGCTTTGGGGGTAGAGTCGGCAAGTGAACTTTATTTTGCAAAGAAAGCTAAAGATTTAGATCTTTTGGAAAGTGCAATTTTAGCGGGATTACCCCAGCGGCCTTCTACCTACTCTCCATATGGGCAAGATTCTAAGGCATATATTAAACGAACAGAGCAGGTACTGCGAAGAATGCGTGAAGACGGCTATATCACGCGTGAGCTGGAAGAAGAGGCAAAAAAGAAATTACCAAGCATTGCTTTTAAGGGTAAATCTGGTTCAATAAAGGCGGCGCATTTTGTTTTTTACGTTAAAGAACTTCTTATTGAAAAGTTTGGTGAGGACGTTGTGGAAAGTGGAGGGCTTCAGGTAACCACAACCCTTGATTATGATCTTCAGGAAAAAACGGAAAAAATTGTCAAAGAGGAAGTTGATAAGGCCAAAGGAGCCCATGTTGGTAATGGTGCGGCCATTGTGATTGACAGCAAAAACGGTGAGGTTTTGGCGATGGTGGGAAGCCGCGAATATAATCCGTCGGAGGAAGAAGAAAGCAAAGATACTGCCTTTGAAGGCAAATTTAATGTGGTCACTCAAGGTCTTCGTCAGCCCGGAAGTTCCATCAAGCCGGTAACCTACGCCACAGCCCTTAAGAAAGGCTATACTGCGGCCACCCTTCTTTACGATACTCCAACCGTTTTTCCGGTGATTGATCAAAAAGATTATATTCCTGTTAATTACGACGGAAAATTTCATGGGCCTATGCAAATGCGTTTTGCATTGGGCAGTTCTATAAATCTTCCGGCGGTTAAGATGATTGCTAAGGTTGGAATAAAAGATATGCTTATAACTGCCAATGACTTGGGAATAAAAACACTTGCGCCGACCGAAGAAAATTTGCGTCGACTCGGTTTGTCCGCGACGCTGGGAGGAGGAGAGGTGAGGCTTATTGATTTAGCCGCGGGCTACGGTGCATTTTCAAACGGAGGTTATCGGGTTGACCCAACGGCAATACTTAAAGTGACCGATGCTAAAGGAAAAATCATTTTTGAAGAAAAGCCTCACGCTCAAAAGCGAGTTCTTGATGCAGGTATCGCTTTTATCGTTTCTAATATGCTTTCTGATAATAATGCCAGACTAATTACCTTTGGTATAAACAGTTTTTTAAATATTCCAGGTCGTGTAATAGCGGTAAAAACAGGTACTACCGATGATAAACGAGATAACTGGACGATTGGTTGGACGCCTTCCTATGTTGTAGGGGTATGGGTGGGTAATAACGATAATAGCGAGATGACCAATGTGGCTTCAGGTGTGACCGGAGCCGCACCCATATGGCGGGGCATAATTCTGGAGCTTCTTAAAAATAAGCCGCGGGAGGATTTTGTGATACCTGACAACGTTGTCAGTATGGAAATTGATGCTTTTGGAGGAGGTCTGCCGGTTGACGGGCGAGAAAAAAGAACGGAATATTTTCTCAAGGGTACAGAACCGCAAACAAAAGGGTCTATTTATCAAAGGCTCAAGATAAGTAAATCCACAGGTAAACTGGCAAATGCTGTGGAGATTGCCGCCGGTGATTATGACGAGAGAGACTTTGTGGTATTTTCCGAAGAGGACCTAGTTTCTACAGATGACAAAAACCGCTGGCAGGAAGGAATTGATAAATGGTTGGAAGAGAATTATAAAGACGATCCCCTTTATCATCCACCGAAAGATACGTCAACGGCAAAATCTGATCAGGTGGTGGTAAAATTTAACAAGCCGTCTGACAAGTCGCGCATCAACGATAATGATGTTGATGTAGAAATAGAAACGGCATCAGCCAAATCAATTGTCAAAATTACGCTTTTTGTTGACGGGAAGGAGAAAAAGATTTGGGAGCAATCAACTGTTAAAGAAAAAGTAAATATACATAATGGGTCGCATAAACTGAAGGTTCGCGCCCGCGATAGCGACGGCAGAGAGGCCGAAACAGAAATAACAATAGGTGTAAATGCTGATTGGAACTCCCCTACTCCTACACCGTAATGCCTCCGATTACACCCTTGGGGTGTCTTACGATTACACCTGCGGGTTTAATCAAAGTCAATAAGCTGATGTTTAATTGCCTCGAGTTGTTTACCGTAATCCTCTTGATCAAGAACAAATTGTTTATACTCTTGTGGAGACTTAAATTGGTTAAGAATAATTTCTTTTGAACAGATACTAGAATTTGTTAAGTCAATATACTCAAGATAAGAAGACCATAGGTATCCTTCTAAATCTTTTACCATATAACTGACAAGCGGATTAAGATGGATATATCGAGAAAGATGGATAAGCTGGTCATTGGTTTCTATATGAACTGCTTTAAACTCACCTTGTAATAATGGACCTACTCTTTTTTGTTTTACGTTGAAATATTTTGTATAACTATTGCTGAGTTTACTTGCAAATTCCGTTATCCCTCCGTCTATTGTCTGTTTCAGGAGAAAATGGAAGTGGTTTGGCATTAAACAGTAACAGATAATTTCAACAATTTTCTTTGTCGTATCTAGTTTTGTAATAGTTGGTGTAAAAATTGAGAATTTTGGTTTAGGTCCTTCTATTAAGTAATAGAGCATGGTTTTAATGAACCGACTATAGTCATAATAGTTATGGAAAATAGGCATTTTAGCAACGCCACGATTAAAGATATGGTAATATTCACCGTTTACGAATGGTATAATTCTTGAAGGCATAACTCTAGTTAAACATGATTATCCGCGGGTGTCAACGACATCCACCCTTGGGGTGTAATCGAGGGTTTTTATTTCAGTCTTTAAGTATTACATTAAATTTCTTTTTGAGGCGGTTTAAGATTTGTTTACGAATATTGGCAACTTCGCTTCCGATTAAATTTTTCTTAGGATCCTGAAAAGTCAGTCGAAAGGTTCTGCTATTTTCAAAAATATCCAAGAAATCAACTTTGGTAAGAAGCGGTGTTTCGGTTTTCATTTCTTCTATTAGATCACTTGTTAACACTTCCCGGTCGACAATAATTGATACATCTTCTATCAGTGGCGGATATTTAGGAAGCGGTTTAAATACGTAAGTTTTTGAAATAAGCATCTGCAATTTGTCAAAGTCCAGTTCAAAGCAGCCAACAGAGTTTTTAAGGCCCTCCCCCACCACGCCGACTTTTTCCTTTCCCGCCAAAATGGCGGCTCTTTTTGTTTTATGGTATGAAGCTCCCCCGACCTCACGGTCGGGGTATCTTCTCCCCTCGTTTCGTCGGGAGCGAAATCCCTCCGAAGCCCCGCTCAGCGGGGCAAAGGGGGATAGAAAAGAAGCGTTTGAAGGCCTGAAACGAATGGAAAGATTTAGCGCTTCAAATAAGGCTTCAACAATTCCTTTTATGGCAAAGTAGTCGGCAGGAAAAAGTACTGCGGCAAGTGTTGTTGCTTCTGCCCAGTTTTTATCGTCTTTTTGATATGCTTTACCCAACTCAAAAAGTGCTATATTTTGCGTGTACTTTATATTAAGAGGAATTGCCTTGAGCAAATTAACAAGAAGTGAAGGTCGCAAAAATGCAAACTCGTCACTGACAGGATTTGCCACTTCAATAGATTTTTGCGGATTTTCACCAACCAGAGCAAGGTCTTGCTTACCGACTAAACTGTAGGTATTTGCTTCCGAAAAACCCAACGACTGCATTATCTGTTTAATATTAGATTCTGCTCTGGTATCTTTTTGGTATGGAATAGGAGTTATTGGAGTTTGTCCTTGGGGCAGGGTTTTAGGAAATTTGTTATAGCCGTAGATGCGCGCCACTTCTTCGATAAGGTCTTCTTCGATTTTAAGATCGTTGCGATAAGTGGGAATGGTTGTTTTAATTATTCCCCCGTTTTTCTTCGGCGAAAGATTAAGAGAGGTTAAAATTTTTATTACTTTTTTCTCATCGATATTAATGCCAAGTAGCTTGGTAAGTCTCTCCAGTGAAACAGAAACCTCCCATGGATTAAATTTTTCTTTTTTTAAATCAATCATGTCGCTTGCCACCCCGCCGCCTGCCAATTTAACGATAAGGTTGACAGCGCGAGCTAAAACAAATGGTGTTGCTCCTTTGTCCACTCCCCTTTCAAATATTTTGGATGCTTCGGAGGAGAGCTTAAGGGTTTGTGATGCCCGCCGAATAAGTATTGGGTTGTCAACCGCCACAGTTAAAACTATTCTTTTTGTTGCTTCCGTTATACCGCTATTTTGGCCGCCTTTAATACCGGCCAAATCAATAATTCTTTCTTTGTCTGATATAACAATGGCATTTTTGGGAAGGTGGTAGGAAATGCCGTCAACAGTGGTAAATTTCTCGCCGCCCAAAGACTGATGGATTATCATGGTGTGGCCGCGTATTTTGTCATAATCAAAGGCATGGATGGGATTACCTAGTTCGAACATGACGTAATTGGTGATATCAACAATATTGTTGATTGGGCGCTGCCCAAGCTTAAGTAGTCTGTCGGCAAGCCACATTGGCGATTGCTTAATAATTACATTGTCAATAATAACTGCGGTGAAACGCTGTGAAAGGGAAAAATTATTTTTTATGGTAATAGGCAGTTTCTTTTTTGTCCGCCAGTTGGCGGATGCAATAGGTTTTACAATAGGCAGCTTGACTTGGATAATTTGATTGAGAGACTGCATGGCGGCCACTTCGTGGGCTACTCCGACAATGGAAAGAAGGTCGGGCCTATTGGGGGTGATTTCCAATTCCAAAATAATATCATCTTCCTTTTTATGTATTGCTTCCACCCCCACTCCTACCTCGCTTAACCGGTCGCAAAACTTGTTAAGAGGTAGTTTTATCGGTACGTATTCGGCAAGCCAAGAAAGTGGTACGAGCATAGTTAAAATTGTTCTAAGATTCTTAAATCAGGATTGGTTAATAAACGTAAATCGTCCATCTGATATTTAAGTGTTACCATTCTCGACATGCCAAAACCAAAGGCAAACCCCTGCCATGTTTTTGAGTCAATGCCAACATTTTTAAGTACATTGGGATGAATCATGCCCGACCCCACCACTTCAACCCAGCCTGTTCGTTTGCAAAAGCTGCAACCTTTTCCTTTACAGGCTGAGCAGGTAACAAACGCCTCTACACTGGGTTCTGTAAAGGGAAAATTATGACAAGTAAAGCGAATATTTGTTTCCTGACCAAGAAATTGTTTCGCAAAATATTCTAATGTTCCAAAGAGGTCAGATAAACTAATATTTTTGTCAACCGCAAATCCTTCAAATTGCCAAAATTCAAAACCATGCGAGGCGTCTACCTGTTCGTAGCGATAGACTTTACCAGGAACAAGTACTCTAAAAGGGGGTTTGATTTTCTCCATTATTCTAATTTGCATGTTGGATGTTTGAGTCCGCAACATTAGCGGTTGGCCGTTTTTATCAAAAATGTCAGCTAAAGTAAGTGTTTGTTGTACATCGCGGGCGGGGTGATCCTTGGGAAAATTGAGCGCTTCAAAATTGTAGTAATCGGATTCTATTTCCGGTCCGTCGGCAATTTGATAGCCAATGCTTTTGAAAATATCGATAATTTCATAAAGAACTAGCGTTTGAGGGTGAAGATGTCCCAACTTTGGTTTTTTGCCCGGCAGGGTCACATCAAACCATGCACCTTCTTCCTCTTCGGCGCCTCTGGAAAACTCAAGGGCGCGTCTGGCAAAAGCTTCTTCTATTGTTGTTTTCACTTCATTGGCAAGAAGTCCTAACTGCGGCCTTACATTTAAAGGAAGGGAACTGATTGATTTTAGAAGGGCGGTAAATTTGCCCTTTTTACCCAGAAATTGTATTTTTATCTCCTCCAGCTCGTTTCTTTGCGAAGCATCAATAATCAGAGCTAAAGCTTCATTTTTCACCTGTAAAAATTCTTCTCTCACGCTTCCTCCTCTATTTTGTATGATTCTTGGAAAATACGCTTCCAGATATCATTAATAAATGATGCGTTTATTCCAAGCTTTTGTGCTTGCGTTGTTAATTCTATCAGTTTTTTCGCTTCTCTTTCATTATCTTTTATTGGTAATTGCTGTTGTCTTTTTAACAGCCCTATTTTTTTGAAAAGAGCAACTCTTTTTCCCAAAAGAGAGAGAATTTTTTTATCTATTTCGTCAATTTCTTTTCTGTACTCATCAAGCATATATTTAGTATACTATGTTTGTCCCAAAATTCGAATAATTGGACAATAAGACTTAAGATCAACGATAGCATTCTCCAAATCGTTATCGTCTATTTTTACTGCTATCTCAATAAAAAAATGATAATCCCAGGCCTTGGTGTGACTTGGTCTTGACTCAAGCTTTGTCAAATTAAGATTATGTTTGGCAAAAACATCAAGAATGTCGCGCAAGATTCCCACTCGATTGTGAACTGTCAGGAAAAGCAAAGTATGGGTTTTATGGACGCCTTCAATAGCAATTAGCTCTTTGGCAATAACATAAAATCTTGTAGTGTTGGTTGGGTCATCCTCAATCTGATTTTTAAGAATGGGTAGATTGTATGTTTCGGCCGCTTCTTGCGATGAAATATAAGCATAACCTTTTTCTCCACGTTGAATATTAGAAGTGGTACTTGGGGCAGAAATAATCTTGGCATGCGGCAAATTTTTTTTAAGCCATTGTTTGCACTGGGCTAGGGCTTGGGAATGAGAAACGACTATTTTTATACTAGACAGCCGTTTTTCTTCCGTTAACAGCTGGTGATGTATAGGCAGAGTAAATGAACCGATAACGTTAAGGGCAAAATCGGCAAGATAATCAAGTGTGGCATGAACCGGTCCTTCCAGCGAGTTTTCCGCAGGGACAACACCAATTGTTGATTTACTTTGGGCAACAATACTAAAAACATCATAAAGTGCATCGCGAGGCATGGTAGTATAACCATTTTTGGGAAAAACGGTTTTTACTGCCTGATGAGAAAAGGTTCCGTCAGGCCCAAGATAGGCAATTTTATATTTTTTTGGTGACGTTATTTTATTTATCTTATGAGGAATACTTAATGCAACATCAGAAGCCAGACGCAAAATAGTGCTGGTTTTAAGGGTGGCAAAACTGGCAAAGTTTTTGGCCAACTCCTGTTCTTGCGTAAACATTTGAGCAAACCCTTTAACATCCTGTTTTTCAATAATTGTTTCCAGTTTTCTGGCTTGTTCCACAAAAGCTTCAAGAACAGGTAGAAAATATGGATTATAAAATTGTATATCAGAAATAAGTTTAAGATCCTGATAAAACACTCTTCCCATCACCAGTGTTTGTAAAGTAAAGATTGGTGTTACCAGTTTATTTTCCAGCATGTTTTTATTTTCGAAGATAATTTTGGCGTAAAGCAGATTAATTGTATGAGTAAAGGCTTGAATATAGGCCATTTGATAATCATGCTCTTCGGGGGTCAGAGTAATTATCTCAATACCTGTTTTGGTGAAAAGATTTTTCAAAAACATAACATAGTCATTGTTTTTTCGATGGCAAAAAACAATTTTAAGACCCATGGTTCTGTTAGCGCTGGGTCCAAAAAGGGGATGCATGCCAAGCGTCGCGCAGGGCGCGCCTTTCATCGCTTCAAGGGGCATCACTTTAAAAGAGGTAACGTCGGTTAAAAGAGAATCTTTTGGCATCTGGGAAACAATATTTTTGATTACCTTTTGCGTTTCCGAAATAGGTACGGACACAATAACGATATTGGCTTTTTTAATAAGCTGCAAAGGAGTAAGCGGTGTTTTGCGGCCGGCAATAAGTACTTTAAGGCCTTGTTCTTCAAAAAAATGAGCGAACCACTGCCCCATTTTGCCCCTCCCGCCGATAATGCCGATGATTGGTTTTTGCTTTTTTATCATAGTTCAGCGTCTGACGGGCCCGCCTATCGGCGAGGCAAGCAGTGATTTTTGGAATGATTCGAAATTTAATTTTGTTTCGGTTATGCTGTCACCGCCAAATTTTTCCAGCATGGCACTAGCTAAAACAAAGGCCAGCATGGATTCCGATATTACTCCGGCTCGGGCAACTACGCAGACATCGGAACGCTCAATAGTGGCAATGGTAGCAGCGAGTGTTTCGATATCAACGGTTGGCAGCGGATCATAAATTGTTGATAAGGGTTTATGAAATACTTTTACCACCACATCTTCCCCATTGGTCATTCCGCCCTCAATGCCGCCCATATTATTAGTTTTTCTGATTATTCTTTTGTTTTCAATAAAAACTGCATCCTGCGCCTCTTTTCCGGTTTTACCGGCGATATCGATGCCGTTGCCTATTTCCACCGCCTTGACTGAGGGAATACTCATCAAAGCTTGGGCAATTTGTCCATCAAGTCTCCTGTCGTAGTGGACGTAACTTCCCAGACCGACAGGCACATTATGCGCCACTACTTCGACAATACCTCCCAAAGTATTTTTTTCCTCTCTTGCCTTGATAATTGCCGCTTTCATTTCTCCCCTCCTTGTTTCATCAACACAGTGAAGATCGGGATCAATATCATATGCGCGGGCAATATCGGCAAATGTGTAGTTGCTTTTTTCAATTTTTACTGCACCAATTTGTACTGTGTGGCTGGCAATTTCTATAGTAAATTCCGCTAAAAACTTTTTGCAAACAGCCCCCACCACCACCCGCATTACCGTCTCCCGGGCCGATGCCCTTTCCAGCACATCCCGCACGTCAGTAAAGCCATATTTTAAGACTCCTGATAAATCAGCATGTCCGGGTCGGGGTTTGGTAACTTTTTCTTCCCAGTGGGCGGAGTCCTGGTTTTCCACTAAAAGAGCAATGGGACTGCCGATAGTTTTACCGAATCTGACGCCGGAGAGAATTTTTACCTCATCCGCTTCTATTTTGCCGCGGCCTCCCCTGCCAAAATCATGAGCTCTTTTTTTAAGTTCCCTGTCAATCTCTTTCACCGAAATTACAAGTCCGGCCGGCATTCCTTCCAGAATTGCCACCTCCGCCGGTCCGTGTGACTCCCCTGCCGTTAAAAATCGTAAACTACTCATATTTTGCCAGTCCTCTCAAAAGCGCTTTCTCCATAACTTCAACCGGCGCTTTAACACCGGTAAAAAGTTCAAATTGCGCTACAGCTTGATATAACAGCATTTTGTATCCGTAAATAATCTGACATCCGACTTTTTCGGCATCCTTAATAAGTTTTGTTTCTTTTGGATTGTAGACAATGTCAAACACAACTAAATTTTTGTGCAAATACTCTTTCGGTACAAGTGAGTCATTGCTATTTGGATGCATACCGGTTGTGGCTGCATGTATTAGTATATCACTATTTTTTATTTCCGAAAGATCGGTTAGATCTCCGTATTCTGCTCCAACCTCTTTGGCCAGCGTTTGCGCATGATCTTTTGTTCTATTGATAATTTTTATCTTTGCTTTTTTCATCTTCAAACCAAAAGCAATTGCGCGTGCGGCTCCTCCAGCTCCTACGACAATAACTCGTTTTTCTTCAATTTTTGTTTTTTCTTCAAGCGCCCGAATTGCCCCCTCGCAATCGGTATTACTGCCGATAAGTTTTCCATTGCTGTTAACAATAGTATTGACAGCGCCAATGTCCTTTGCTAAAGCGTCAAGTTTATCTAGAAAAGGCATAACTGCCAGTTTATGGGGCACTGTTACGCTTGCGCCTTTGATATCAAGCGCCCGGATTCCCGCAATGGCATTGTCTACATTCGAAACTTGAAACGCCACATAGACAAAATTCAGACTTAATGCCTTATATCCGGCGTTATGCATAACGGGTGATAAAGAATGGTCAATCGGATTGCCGATGATGCAACAAAGTTTGGTTTTAGCATCAATAGACATAGGTATCCTCCAAATTAGTAATAATTTCTTCCATAACTTCTTTTGGCGCTACATTTTCAGTATCAACAATTACATCAGCCGCTTGCTCATAAAGCTTCTGCCGCTGTTTTTGAGTTTCTTCCATATCTTCTTTTGGTGATTTACCGGTGAGCGATGGTCTATTTGCATCATTGCCAATTCTCTTAAGCAAGGTGTCAACGCCGACAGTTAGCCAAAAAATCTTCCCGTGTTTTTTGAGCGCCTGCACATTTTCAGGTCGAACAACCACGCCCCCGCCAGTGGCGATAATTATATTTTCTTTTTGACTAACCTCCTTCGTTACTTTAGCTTCTAAATCACGAAAATACTCCCATCCATGCTTCTTGACAATCAGGGTAATTTCCATGCCGGCTTTTTCTGCTACGAGTTTATCCATCGCAATAAACTCTTTTTTCAAATGTTGAGAAAGCATTTTTCCCACAGTGGTTTTACCGCTTCCCCGCATGCCGATTAAAACAATGTTCACGATAAAACCTCCATTTTTACTCCGATTCTTTTTAAATCCTCAAAAAAATGGGGATATGATTTGGAAACAACATCGGCGTTTTTTATTATTGTTGGTTTTTTTGCGCCAAGCGCCGCCACTGCCATGCTCATGGCCATGCGGTGATCGCCATGGGTATCAATAACGCCCCCTTTTGGTTTAGAACCAACGATGGTTAGAGAATTTTTGCTGTAGTGAGTTTTACTCCCAATTTTTACTAACTCATTGGCCGTGTCTTTGATACGATCTGTTTCTTTATGCGTTAAATGACCGATGTTGGTAATATGCGTTTCTCCCTCGGCGTAGGCGGCAACGGCAGCAACAGTTTGTACGATGTCGGGAAAATCTGCCATGTCAATACTTACGCCATGCAGAGAATTAGTTTGCGAAACCGAAACGCTTTCTTTATCTCTTTTGACACCACAGCCCATTTTTTTGAGAATTTCCACAAAATATTTATCTCCTTGGACCGAGTGCGGATTGAGATTATTAACTGTTATGTTGCCTCCGGTAACAGCAGCCGCCGCCAAAAAGTAGCCGGCCGATGAGTAGTCTCCTTCAACGCTATAGTTTTGCGCTGTGTAATGTTGATTGACAGGAACAATAAAAACTTCATGATTGTCGTTGTGAAGGCGCCCCCCAAAGCGCTCCATCAACTGAATTGTTATATTAATGTAAGGTTTTGAACGAAGAAGACCGCGAACAATAATTTCCATCTCATTTTCTGCAAAGGGAGAAATTAAAAGAAGAGCGCTGACAAATTGCGAGCTTAGGTTAGCGGTAATTTTTACTTTGCCGCCTTTAATTTCACCACCTGTAATTTCTATCGGCGGACATCCATCTTCATTTATTGAGACAACCGATATGCCAAGGTTTCGAAGAGTATGGAGAAGATCGCTCATGGGACGTTCTTTGAGTCTTTCACTCCCAGTGAGTATTGTTTTACCTTTGGCAAGCGCTGATACAGCCGTTAACAGGCGCATGGTGGTGCCGGAATTCCCCAAATCAATAGCTGTTTTAGGGGCTTTAAGATTGCCGTTTGTTCCAGTAATTGTCAGCGTATTACCTTTTTGCTCAATAGCAACGCCAAATGCCCGAAGTGCATCAATAGTATGAAGGGTATCGTCGGCAATTAGAGCGTTTTTAATCACAGATGTGCCACGGGCCAAAGCGGCCAAAATAATGGCCCGATGCGTCACGCTTTTTGAGGGGGGAGCAGTAACGGTTCCGTGAACTTTTGATGGGTAAATTTTGATATTCATAACAAAAACTTCTAACTGCTAACTTCTAACTGCTAACTTCTTAATGTGAGCTATCAGTTTTTGTAGGCCGACGAGGTAGCTTTTTTCTTTAAGTCCCATTATTCGTTCGACAACAATACCGTTTAAAACATCAATCTTCCGAAAATCTTCTCGTTTTGTAATGTCAGAGAGATGAACTTCAATAACAGGAGCTCCTGCGTCTTCAAGGGCGTCCCGAAGGGAATATCCATAATGCGTTAAGGCCCCGGGATTGATAAGTATTCCGTCAATCTTGTCTCGATATTGTTGAATGGTATCAATAAGTACGCCTTCATGATTGGATTGAAAAAATATCAACGACACACCTTGTTTTTTGGCCTCATCAGCAAGAAGATTATTAATTTCTTCAAGCGTCAGCGTGCCGTAGTGATTAGGATCTCGCTTGCCCAGCATATTTAAATTTGGACCGTTTAAGACCAAAATTTTCATAGTAGTATCTCCTGTAATACGTCTAGAATAATCTCTTCCGGCACAATCTGATTTGGTTTTACTTCTCCAATTTTTGTAAGTAAGACAAATCTTGGTACATTACTCACCGTTTTTTTATCTTCGTGTATTTGTCTATAGATATCATTTACAGAAAGTCCTTGAACCGTTGTGGGAAGTTTATACTGTTTTATAAGCTCAAGCGCCGCATCTGCCATAGATTTATGCAAAAGATGCATGCGTACACTGACTTTAATTGCAAATGTCATCCCAATGGCAATAGCATAACCATGTGGGATTTTAGCTAAAAGTTCAATTGCTTGACCAACTGTATGTCCAAAGTTTACAAGCGCTCGAATATTTTGCTCGAGTGGATCTTTTTTAACAATACCCATCTTGATTGTAATGCATCTATTGATAATCCAAGGTAGTTTGCTTCGCAAATCTTTGGTAGTTTGAAGTTTTTCAAAAAGTTCGTTATCGAAGGCAATCGCATATTTTACTACCTCGGCCATCCCGGAAGTAAATTGTTCTTTGGGTAAACTCGCAAGAAGCTCTGTATCAACAATAACAAGCCGGGGTTGTCGAATAATTCCAATGGTGTTCTTATGCGTTCCAATATTTATCGCTCCTTTGCCTCCAATGGCAGAGTCTACTTGGGCAAGAAGTGTTGTTGGAATTTGTATGCAATCAATACCACGAAAGTAAAGTCCTGCTGCTACAGTTGCAATATCGCCAATCACTCCTCCGCCAACAGCGATCAAGCATCCTTTTCTATCCATACCTTCTTTTTTTAGGAAAGACAAAAACTTAACAAGTGTGTCTATATTTTTACTTTCCTCTGTACCTTCAATCACAAATTTGCTGATTTTCTTTTTGAGAAGTGATAGCTCTTTTTGAACTTGGTTTCCAAACAACTCATTGGTTGTTTTATCCAAAAAAAGCACATATGAGCTATGTTGATAGGAAGAAAGGATGTCTGACAGATGGTTAAGCAAACCATTTTCTATCATAATATCCGTTTTCTCCGTAAGTTTTATCTGATAAGATAGTTTTTTTAACATAATTTTATTGTTTTATTTGTTTTAATAATATTTCCAGCTGTTCCCACGTGAGTTGCTGTTTGGTGTCGGATTTAGCCATGGTCGGATTGGGATGGACTTCTATTATAAAGCCGTCAAACTTCTGTTGTGCCGCCTCTTTCGTCAAATAAAAGACGTTCTCTACAGAACCACCTGTATGTGAGGGGTCAAACAACATGGGTAATTTAGACTTTTTCTTAATGCGCATTGCCATCTCATAATTTGGTATATTGCGATAGCCATGAGGGTTGCCGTTTGTCGGACTAAATCCCCGATGACAAACCAAAAGATTAGTTTTAGCAATGCCGCCAGATAAGCAATGTTCAATAATACCTTCCCAATGATCTTCATTATCCCATGGCTGATTTTTGACCATCAGATACACGCGTTTATCACGACTGACAATTCGGGCAATTTCCTGTTGAATGTAGTGGTTTTGATTGCGGGCGCCAATCCAAAGCAGAAGCTTGGTGTGTTTGCTTTTTGGCAGTACTGCCGCCATCACCATCTCTGCATGCTGGGGCAAAATAACTTCTGTGGCCGGACTTACTCCTTGCTTTGCCGCCTCAATAAGAAATTGAATACCTTCTTCTCTCAAACCGTCAAAACCTGGCTTGGTCCGCGGTTTCCAAAGACTAACTCTAAGAAAATCAATACCCAGTTTTTTAGCCGCTTTTATGCAAGTGTGCATTTGTTCTCTGTTTTCAGCCGCACAAGGTCCTGCTATGATAATATGTTTCTTTTTACGCGTTCCCATATATACAAAAAAACCTCCTTTGTTGGAGGTTATTTAGATACAAAACCTAAAGCCTCCTTTACGTGAGGTTGTAAAAGCTAAAAAATCGAAAGGTTTTGTTAAATTTCTTCATGTATTGTGAGTATATCAGACCGCTTTAACTTTGTCAATCACTGCTTGAAACGTGGGAGGGTCGTTGACGACTAAATCGGCCAGTATTTTTCGGTCAAGTTCAATTTTTTTTGATTTAAGGCTCGCTATAAAGCGACTATAAGGCAGTCCCAGCGCGCTTGACGCTTCGCTTATGCGAGTGATAAAAAGACGGCGAAAATCACGCTTTTTTCTTTTTCTGCCATGATAAGCATAGGCTCCGGCATGCAAAGCCGCCTGTTTGGCAGTTCGAACAAGTTTGCGCTTGCTTCCCCGATAGCCTTTTGTAAGCGATAACAGTTTGTTATGCTTTTGCCGTGATATCATTCCTCTTTTGACTCTGGTCATATTTATTTTCCTAACATTCTTTTTATCTTTTTGGCAATTTTACCCATTACCTGTGCCGGTTCTTTATGCCTTCTTTTTTGACTCTTTGATTTTTTGCGCCTCAAATGCCTGCCAAATTGCCTGCCGCGCATAACCTTACCCGTTTTGGTTACTTTGAAGCGTTTCACTGCCGCTTTGGTTGTTTTTTGTTTGTTCATGGTTTTTTACCTTGCCGGGAGTAAGCGTTGTTGCCAAAATTTTTCCTTCAAATTTTGCCGCTCTCTCCACTCTGCCAAAATCTTCAAGCGCCCCAATAATTTTATTTAATACTTGCCAGCCAAACTCCGGATGGGTAATTTGTCTTCCGGCAAACTTCACTGCCAGCCGTAATTTATACCCTTCTTTGAGAAATTCCTTTCCTCGCCCAATACGTACATTGAGGTCGTTTTCGGACATAAACGGTCCCAATCTTAACTCTTTGGTGCCTCCGACTTTTGCCTTCTTTCGTGAATCCCGCTGTTTTTTCTCTTCCAAATAACGAAACTTCTTGTAATCGACAATTTTGCAGACAGGAGGATTGGCTTTGGGAGCCAGTTCAACAAGATCAACTCCCGCTTCTTGCGCTTTGGCAATTGCTTCGTCCCGTTTTAAGACACCTAATTGTTTTCCTTCCTGATCAATGACTCGAAGTAGTGGTGCCCTAATTTGCTGATTTAAACGATAAAACTTCACTGCTTCTTTTTGATCTCGTCTTTCAATTGATTAATAAATTGCAAAAGTTCAATTTGTCCCAAATCTTTTCCTCCTCTGGTTCTTATAGAAACCTTATTATTAGTACTTGCCATTTCTTTATCTCCTATTATAACCATATAGGGTGTCTTTTGTAAAGTGGCGTCTCTTATTTTGGCCTGCATGGTTTCTGACCTATCGTCAATGGTAGCACGAAAGTTATGAATTATGAGTTCATTGTAGACCACTTGAGCATGGTTTTGGTGCCGGTCGGCTATGGGAATAAATACTACTTGAACAGGTGAAAGCCAGAGGGGAAAAGCTCCCTGAAAATGTTCAGTTAAAATAGCGATGAATCTTTCAAAAGAACCAAAAATAGCTCTGTGAATCATTACCGGTCTTTTTCTCTCGCCGCCTTCAGCAATATATTCCAGCTTAAAAGCCGCTGGTTGATAAAAATCAAGTTGGACTGTGGCTAATTGCCATTCTCTATTTTGGGAGTCCTTAATATGCACATCGATTTTAGGCCCATAAAAGGCTCCGTCTCCCTTTTTATCTCCTGCCTTCAACCCTTTTTTATTTAACACTTCTTCTAGATCTTTCTCCGCTTTATCCCAGATTGCATCGGTGCCGGCCCGAATATCGGGCCGCGTTGCAAACCGAAATTCATATGCAAAACCAAAACTTTTATAAAACTTTATCATCATATCCAAAATATTGGAAATCTCGTCAAAAATCTGTTCTTCTGCGGCGTAAATGTGGGCGTCATCCATTGTTAACTGACGAACTCGAAGCAACCCATTGACTTCTCCTGACTTTTCTCTTCGGTGGAGTCTTCCAATCTCAGAAAATCTTAAAGGCAGTTCTTTATAGCTTCTTGATCTAAATCTATAAAGAATAGTTGATTCTGGACAATTCATTGGCTTAAGCGTATAGCTTACTGCTTTTGTTCCGTCTTGTTCATCAGAAAGAATTAAATTGTACATATTGTGTTCTCCAAACTTGGTCCAATGCCCAGATTGCTTAAATAGCTCGCTTTTGACCATAATAGGAGTAGATGTTTCTTGATAATCGGCATTTGAGGTTAGTTCCCGAATATATTTTTCCAGCTCTTTAAAAATGGTCATGCCTTTAGGGAGCCAGAAAGGAGCGCCCGGGGCTATGTCATTTGTGAAAAAAAGCTCTAACTCTTGTCCTATTTGTTTGTGGTCTTTTAGTTGTTTGTTTTGTTTATCCACGTATTTACTATAGCAGAATTTTAATTTTATTTCACCTTCTCGATGAGGCCGTTAGTAATTTTAGACTATTTGCTTGTTTTCAAGACGAGTAATTCGTTGTTCGTGATCGTCGACACTATCCCGCACTTCTGCTACTTGGTGAGCTACAATGGTTCGTTCTTCATGAGCGTCTTTTAATTCTTTAACAGTAGGATCTAACGCAGTTAAGATTTCGTCTCGATATTTTTTGGCATTATCATCTATTTCTCTTCGTAAATCATCCAGCTTAATATCTATTCGAATTTCAAATATTCGTAATTCTTGATCAAGTTCTTGTTTAAGTTCTCGTTTAAAAAAAGCCTTTGTTACGAGGTTGCTTGATTTCGTGGTTTTGACTTTCATATTGTCAGTGTATATTAGAGCATTTATCTTGTCAATAAGATTTTAGGGATTGGGAGAGGCCAACTTTTTTTCTGCCAGGCGCGCTCCGGAAACAATGTTGAAAAGTTTTTGAAAAGACACTTCCCAGGTTCTGGTACGCAAGCCACAATCGGGAGTGGGATTAACCAGAGCCGGATTACCCAAAATTTTTACCGCATAAAGAATTCTATCCCGAACAAGCTGCGGCGATTCTATATAATCACTGTGAATATCAGAAACTCCAAGTCCGATGCGGGAGGGAATTTTATATTTTTTAAACCATTTAAGAATTTCATATCCCGGTCTTTGCTTATCGCTGACTCCCAGTTCTTTGGAATCTCTGTTGGAAAGTTCCAGCGCGTATTGGCTGCAATTTTTCATTTTTTGAATGTGAGGGAATAAAAGCCGATAATCGGAATAACAAATATGGACAGTAAATTCCCCTTTCAATCCTCTAACAGACTCATTAAATGACTCAACAAAAAGAGGCACCTCGGAAGGTATAGTGGTGGCGGCCGGTTCGTCAATCTGTATCCAGGAAGCACCAAGATCCAAAAGCATTTTAATATTTGGTCTAATTAAATATCTCGCAATGTCTAAAATAAAAGCTCTTCTCGCTTTTGCCTTTTCTTTTAAGGCTTTCAGGCTGCCGATTGTTTGCGACTTTCCGGTATAGAATTCATCAAACGACCAGGCGGCCAGCGTATAAGCGCCGGTAATGGGAATTTTAATAATTCTTTTTGTCATTTTTTGCAAAGACAAAAATTCATCGTTATGCCAGGGTTTTTTTAATTTTGGTTTTCCAACACAAGCGGCTTTTTGATAATATTTATTGTCAAATGACCGTACCAGACCTCTAAATATAAAGCCGTCCGACAGAGTAACCGGATATTGATACATTTCGCTTCGATCCTGTTCTCCGTTATAAACAACATCAAGACCGGCCACTTCTTGCAAGCGGACCGCGTATAAACACGCCCATCTCTTTATTTCCTTTTTATCATCTGCGGATAAAACTCTCCCTCTTAAAATTTGCAGTAACGGTTTGTATTCTATGCCCAGGCGTTTACCCCACGAGATTGCATCATCAATATCGTGATTATTAATGGGTCTGCCCAAAACTCCCTTGACCCGCCATTCGGGTTTAGCCAGACTTCCAATCTCATGTGTTAAAAAATGAGTCATAAAGAGTGACTCCTAAAAGAACGTGTAAGTTCTCCCAATAATGATAATTTTTCTTTGGCCACCGGTTCCGGCAGAAACTCAAGGTCGGAATTATTCGACAGATACAAAACAGGAGGATTGAGTCTCTCTATTATTTGTGAGACAGACTGTTTTAAAGAAGACCCGCTTTCCATTAAAGAATTACGTCCGTCAATAATGCCGGCTATTACTTCCAGATTTATATTTTTGGGCAGTTGAGAAAGGCTCGTTTTATAAAAATCAATACCAACTACATCTACTAAATCAGTTTTATTCAGAGCGGAAATAATTGGCGTTGCATCACCAAAATAAAAATGAATAGCCAGTTTTAGATTTTTTCTGGCTTTTTTAATTACAGACAGCGACTTAAGAAAAACCGTTATTTCTTTTTTTGTTGTTCCGAAATAGGGTATAGACGGCTCGTTGAGCTGTACATACGAAACGCCCCTTTTTTCCAAGTATTTAATAATTAAGGCAGTAATTTCTGTTGTTTGCCCAAGTCTTTTTTCAAACGAATCGTGAGATTTACTGCTTGCCAGTTTGGCAAAAGTAAAAGGCGAGGGTAATGTAACTTTCCATTTTTTCGCTGGAGTAATAACAGGGAAATAGTTATCCAATTTCTTTGTATCAACATTAATTTTGTTACCAATAATCGGCTGGCGAAAAAAACTATTATTATCAAACCAGCGGGTCAGCGCTCCAACTTCCATGCCATTTGTTGCTTCAACAATTGGTCGAAAAATATCCTGCCATGATAATTTACCGTCCTCTATGTAATCAAAAGAACCAGACTTCTGCAAAGCAATCAAAGCGGAAAAATCAGCAAGTTGTTTTACTTTTAAATCTTTGATTGCTAACCGTTTTCTATCAAAATCCCGACTGGCCTGGGCCAGCTGCCCTGATCTTGGATAAATACCATGGAAAAAACAAGCAACTTTACTCATATCATAAAAGATAATACTTTAAGAGCTTTTTAAGCAGTATAAATGATAACTCAAAATTATGTTTATTGATATGCCCAACATTAAGACCCAGCGGCACGCCAATAGCATTGGTTTTAACAAAGTCGAGAATATCCTTAAAAACATCCTGACAAGTTTCTATAGAACGCCAGCCCAGTCCTAACCAGCCTGCCGTTAGTCTCTTTAAGGTGTTTTGAGGAATTTCCACCCCCAACCAGCGAAGTAGTTCTATATCGCCAAGTGTGGTAGCCGGCGCAAAACTTAAAAATATCATTTTTGGCTTTATGTTTTTTCTCCGACAAAGTTGCCAATACTCTTTAAGCAAGCGTTTTATATCTGTGCTGTCGTAAATAACCTGCGAGGTAAAAAATTCTATGCCGGCAAGTGTCTTAGTCAAAACACGTTCTGCCTCATTTGTTCGGGAAGGAATGGTGATACCTCCCAAGAACATTTTGGGAAACTCGCTTCGCAGTTTATTGGTAATAAGCCTTGCCGCCTCAATCACTGTTGGTCCCGGGTAGGAAACTTTACTTGATTCTCCGCCAACCAGCACAAAATTATAAATATTATATTTATTGTAGGTCTCTTTCAACCATGTAATCTGTTTTTCCCAGGGAAGATAGACAACGGGTCTATTCACAATAAGATTGGAAATTCCCTGCTTTTGTAAATAGGAACATACTGCTCTGGGTTCCAGTTTGATTAATTCCGGTGTACTGCGTTTTCCAGATCTGGTTTCTTCCCGAACTTCCGGAAGATTTACTCCATCGATTGGATTATTTTTTAATATTTGGGCAAACAGAGAAAACGATATCTGCAAATCCGCTTTTGATAAGTTTTTGGGCGGAGGAAGAATTTCGTAAAGAACAACTTTTTCTCCCCTCCTCACCTTTTGCGCGAATGTTAAATTGTTGCTCATAATATTAAAAAAACCTCAGTAACATGTATAAAAGAGAATTTCAAGTGGCAATTGTACGAATATACTTTAGAAATTTTTCGGGAGAGAAATGTTTGTCCCGAAGCATAAAATAATCAAGAGTGATATCGGCGTATTTTTTGTACAATTTTGTGCGAAAGGCCAAAAGTTTTAGATAACAGTGGGATAGTGCTTCCAAATTAGACTCTCCCCGTTTTTGCGTAAAACTTTCGCCCCAGATAACCGGTTTGGGATTTTTTATATAGTTTTCATACATTTGTTTTTGCACGGAGTCTGGAGTATCTAAATAGACTATTGTAGTAGACTTTTTTAATCTATTCATAAGGGCATCTCCCAGATAGATAACGCTGCCGGTTGTATCAATAACAACATCTTTGTTTTGCGCCCCGCTTTCTATATTAGTTAAGATTTCTTCCATCGCTTGTTTTTCAGCTTTTAAGTATTTTTGACTGTTTATTTTGTATCTTTTATCATACGGCTGACCCATCCATTTTGCTACATCGGCAATTCCGGAAAACCCAAGTTTTTTAAGCTCCTTATCCAGTTTTGTTTCAAGGAGTTCATCACAGCCGAAGCGGACAAAACCCACTTCTTCTAATTCTTTAGAGAGTTTGGTAGACCAGTGAGTTTTGCCGGAGTTGGACATGCCGATAAGAGAAATTTTCATAAGTAGCCTTTCGCTTTGAGAAGTTCGGCTGTTAGTATTGCTCCGCCTGCCGCGCCCCGAATTGTATTGTGAGAAAGAGCGACAAATTTCCAGTTAAACTGTTTATCTTCACGCAGTCTGCCAAAAGTAATCCCCATGCCCCTTTCAAAATCGCGATCCAGTCGGGTTTGCGGCCGGTTATCCTCACTGAAATAATGGATGAAAGGATTGGGAGCGGAAGGCAGGTGCAAATTCTTTAAGGGATTGGCGGCCTTTTTGACGGCAGAGAGAATTTGGGCGCGCGTTGGTTTTTTCATGAAACTCACCGCCACGGCCGCCAAGTGACCATCGCTGACCGGTACCCGGATGCAGGTGGCTGAAATATTTATGTTTTTTGCAAGTTCTACCCTGCTATTTTTTATACTTCCTAAAATCTTCAAAGGCTCTTTTTCTGTTTTTTCTTCCTCATCATTAATAAAAGGCATAACATTGTCTGCCATTTCCGGCCAGTCCGAAAGTGTTTTTCCGGCGCCTGAAACTGCCTGCATAGTAGTTACCGACACCTCTTTCGGGCCAAACTCGCCAAGCGCCCAAATCAGCGGAAGATACGATTGCAGAGAACAGTTAGGTTTAACCACAATAAATCCTTTTTTCCACCCTCTTTTTTTCCGTTGACTATCTATAAGCGAAAGATGTTGGGGATTTATTTCCGGAATTATCATCGGTACATCCTCTGTCCATCGATGGGCGGAATTAGTGGAAACAACAGGAATACCTTTTTGTGCATACCAAAGCTCAACCTCTTTAGTTTTTTCCTTGTCCATTTCCAGCGAACAAAAAACAAAATCCACTTCTTTGGCAATTTGCTCTTTATCTTCCTCTACCCGCACAACCACCAGTTTTTTTATTGAATTTGGCAGTGTTTTCTCAATCTTCCATCGTTCGTCTACCGCCTGTTTGTATGTTTTGCCGGCCGATCTGGGTGAGGCGGCAACAACTGTTACCTCAAACCACGGATGATTGTTAAGAAGAGTGACAAATCTCTGTCCCACCATGCCGGTGGCACCCAAAATTCCCACCCTTAATTTTTTACTTACATTTCCCATATTTAAACCTTAAGTATATCTGCCAGCACTCCGCCTGCCGTAACTTGTGCTCCGGCGCCCGGTCCCTGCACCACTAAAGGATTTCTATATCGTTTTGTATAAAAAGCAAATATGTTATCCGCGCCGCTGGTATGGGAAAGCGGATTATCCAAAGAAACTTGCGAAAGTGTCGCTTCCGCTTTTCCCTTCTCTATTTTTGCTACAAAACGCAAAACTTTCTTTGCTTTTTTTGCCTTTAAGACAAGACGATTAAATTCGTCATCGTAACTTTTTAATTTATCCAGAAAATCATCGGCCGTTTTTAGTTTTCTTAAGTTTTTTGGAACCAAACTGGCAACTCCAACATCCGCCAGTTCCAATTGATACCCCAATTCTCGAGCCAACACCAAAAGTTTTCTCGCCACATCCTGACCGCTTAAATCCTCTCTTGGATCGGGTTCTGTGTATCCTAATTTTTGGGCCATTTTGACAATTTCACTAAAAGGTCGTTTACCATCAAATGTATTAAAAATATAGGAAAGAATTCCCGAAAATATGCCTTCTATTTTAACTATTTCGTCACCGCTTTTCAACAGGTCCCAAATGGTAGATATCACCGGTAAACCGGCGCCCACGTTAGCCTCATACAAAAATTTCTTTTTTGTTTTGCGCAAAACCTCACGCAGTTCTTTATATTGATCAATCGGCAGAACATTAAATTTTTTGTTTGGAGTAACGATGTTAAAACCATTTTGTGCCAAATCAATATATTTTTCGGCAACATGCTCGCTGGCGGTGCAATCCACAAAAATTTTATTAGATAAATAACTTGATTTACACCAGGAAAGAAAACTTTCAAAATCAGCATTAATTCCCTTTTTAAGCTTCTTTTCCCAGCCATTCAAATCTATCTCCTTCTCACTCATTAGCATTTTTTCCTGATTAATAATTCCGCAAATTCGTAATTGTTTATTTTTTAAATTTTTTATTTGATTAAGCAGAGTCCCGCCAATATTTCCAGTGCCAACAATAAAAATGTTTCTTGTCCCATTAAACAAAAATTCATCATGTACCAGATTTAATGCTTTAACTTTATGATCTCTTGCTACCGTAAAAGAGATATTTATTTCTGATCCGCCTTGGGCTATTACTGAAATGTTAACGTTGTTATCTCCCAAAACCTTAAACATTCTTCCGGCAATCCCGGGAGTGCCTCTCATTTTTTCTCCAATAACAGTAACTATCGACTGCCCGGGAATGACCTCAAGACTCACTTCCTCCAGCTTAATTTCGTCTGCAAATTCTTTTTTCAAAGCTTCAATGACCATTAACAATTCTTCTTCTTTGATGACAAAACAAATTGCATGATCCGATGAACCCTGAGTAACTAAAATAACGCTAATTTTATTCTCTCTAATCAGTTGCAAAACCCTGGATGCACTGCCAGGTATACCTACTAAACTAACACCAATTACATTAATAAGAGCCACTTTATCTATAGAAGTTATCGCCTTAATAGGAGAAAAACTCGGTACAGTTTTATTAGAAATTATAGTGCCGGCTGCTGTAGGATTAAAAGTGTTTTTAATTATAATTGGGATGTTTTTTTTAATCGCCGGTACCATGGTGACAGGATGAATTACCTTGGCTCCAAAGTAAGCCATTTCAATTGCCTCCTCGTAGCTTATTTGCGGTAGTACTTTGGCAGTCTTAACCAGTCTGGGATCGGCACTCATAATCCCGTCAACATCTCCCCAAATTTCTATAGTATCAACATCCACAGCCGCTCCAAAAATTGCGGCCATATAGTCGGAACTGCCGCGGCCCAAGGTAGTTGTTTCTCCTTTTTGGGTGGAACCTATAAATCCAGTAATAATGGGAACACCCCTTTTAGCGGCAAAAAATCTCTTGATGTTGCGGTTGGTCAGCTTAAAGTTAACTGAAGCGTTAAGAAAGTTACTATCTGTTTTAACTAGTTCCCTTGCGTCAACAAAATAAGCGTTTTTTATACGGGAAGCCACAATATAGGCAGATAATCGTTCACCAAAAGACAATGCTCGAGCTGTGTCTTTTTCTGCCACCCCCAATTTTTCTATCTTTTCTAAAACAGCCAAAAGTTCTTTAAATAATTTTTCTATATATTGTAGGTCGTCTTTTGGCAGAGCTTTTTTATGTCTGCTTATTAAATTATTAATTTCTTCTTTTAATTTTTTATCTCTATCTTTCGCCAATTTAACGCATCTTAAAAGCTGGTCTGTAACGCCGGCAAATGCCGATACCACAACCGCAATATTTTCTTTTTGAGAAGCGGCGAAGATTATCTTCTCGGCTTTTTTTATACTTTCCGCCGAACCAACCGATGAACCGCCAAATTTTAATATTTTTTTAAATGTCATGGAATTAGTTTAAGCTATTTTTTATCCACACGGGGATTTTTTTGGCAGAGGTAAGTATAACAGCTTCGGGGTGCAAAATTTTTGAGCTGTCACGCCAAAGAATTACCTCGTTGGCATCAAGAACATTGGCCAGAATAGCAGCGCTGTAATCGGATCCGCCCCGTCCCAATGTAGTTATCGTTCCATCTTTGCTGGCGCCGAAGAAACCGGTTACCACCGCTACCACATTTTTTGCCAAAAGAGGTTGGAGATGTTTTTTTGCCTTTTCTTGGGTGGGGGTAAGCATTACCCTGGCTTTCAAAAAATTTTTAGTTGTTGTAATCACATTACCGCTATCTATTGCTTGGGCGGCCACCCCCAATTTTTTGAGCGCCCCTTCAAGAAGAATACTGCTTAAACGCTCGCCAAAGGAAACAACATAGGCATAATGTGAAGCAGAAAGCTCTTCGGAAAAACGGGTCAGATAAGAAGAAAGTTCATCAAAGAGTGAAACAATTTTTTTTTCGGTTGAAAGATATGATTTTTCGCGAAGCCTAAGATTGTCAAGCGTGTCGATATGTAAACGGTAGAGCTGGTTTAATTCCCCAAAGGCTCTGGCAAAAAGCCCCTGTTTATATTTTTGAAAAACAGAAACAAGGATATCTGTTGTTCCCCGCATGGCCGATGCCACCACAACTATCTTATCCTGACGGTTTGATTTTTTTATAAGTCTGGCCACGTTGAGCATTTTTTTGCCATCCGATAAAGATGTTCCGCCAAATTTTATCACTTTCATAAGAAAAAAACAAAAAAACCTCCCTTGTGGGAGGTTATGTAAACGACACTTTACAATCTCCCTACCGGGAAATTGCAATAATAATGTCGTTTGTTAATATTCTTTTTGTCATGTTGATAATTATGCTATCAAAAACAATTACTCTTGTCAAGAGTCAATCGGTTGCTTCAGCAGATACTTTTTAAAATCCGAAAAGCGGTTTGGGAGTTCAATTACTTTCTTTTTACCCAAAAGCGCTTGTTTAAGGTTTTGAGGGATGGGAATTTTTTTATGCAGAACATTTTCGATAAGTTCGGGAAATTTGGCTGGATGGCCGGTGGCTAGAGCAACTCCATTTACGTAAGGATTTTTTTGCTGATATTCTGCCAATCCAAGATAAGCCACAGCAGAATGAGGATCCATAATATATTGGTTTTTTTGGTAAACTTCTTTTATGGCGGCCATGGTTTGGGAATCGGAAAAACTTTGGCTGGTTATATCTGTTCGGATTTTTGAAATACTATTTTCGTAAAGTTCAATTATACGAACAAAATTACTGGGATTTCCTACATCCATGGCGTTTGACAGAGTAGTTTTGGACAATTTTGGTGTAAAAATTCCGCTCTTGATGTATCTTTCAAACACATCGTTTCTGTTGGTGGCCGCGATTAGTTTGACAATCGGCAGACCCATACGTTTGGCAATTATGGCGGCTGTCAAATTGCCAAGATTGCCGCAGGGAATGGAAAAAACAAGCGGTTTAGTCAACGATATACTCTTGGCATAAGCATAAAAGTAGTAAAATATTTGGGGTAAAAGACGGGCTACATTTATGGAGTTTGCCGAGGTTAGGGTAAATTTATTCCTAAGCGTATAATCTATAAAGGCGCGCTTGACCAGTTTTTGGCAATCGTCAAAGCTTCCTTTTATCTCAAGGGCCGTGATATTTTCACCCATGGTGGTAAGCTGTTTTTCCTGAATGGGGCTGACCTTGCCTTTTGGGTAAAGAAGAATTACGTTAACGTTGGGAACGTTATAAAATCCGGCTGCCACAGCACTGCCTGTATCGCCGGAGGTAGCTACAAGCACCGTGATATGTTTTTTTGTTTGCCTGGCAAAATAAGACGTAATTCTGGCCATAAATCGAGCTCCGAAATCCTTAAAAGCCAGCGTTGGTCCGTGAAAAAGTTCAAGCATAATAAGATTGCTAGAAAGTTTAGTTAGCGGCAGTGGGAAATTAAAACTCTCTCTACAAATATTTTCTATAGTTTTTTTTGGCAGATCGTCTTGAAAAAAAAGCGAAGCCAAGTAGGTGGCGATTTCGGGAAAAGTACGTTTACGAATGGTTTTGATAAACTCCGGTGAAACTTTAGGGATTGTCGTTGGTATCAACAGACCACCATCTGGCGCTATACCCCGCATCAAAGCATCCAAAAGGCCAACTCGAACATTTTTATTTTTGGTACTATAAAGTTGCATATGATATTAGTGGATCCGAGAGGGCTCGAACCTCTGACCTTTACAATGTCAATGTAACGCTCTAACCAACTGAGCTACGGATCCACACCCATTTATTATACTACGTTCAAATCAGTGAGACAATTTTATCTCCTAATTCGCTAGTGGTTAGGGGATTTTTGCTAACTATATCGGCAGTACCAAAACCTTGTGAAATAGTTTTTGCAACTGCTTTTTCCACTGCCTCTGCTTCTTCCTCAAGGCCAAAACTTATCTTGAGCATAAGCGCGGCGGACAGAATTGAGCCGATGGGATTTGCGCGATTGGTGTTTTTAGCTTTGGGAAATGAACCATGGATTGGTTCGTAAAGGGCTGTTTTCTCCCCAATTGAGGCGGAAGGCAAAAGACCGATGGAACCGGCAATTACCGATGCCTCATCAGATAAAATATCTCCAAAAATGTTGTCAGTTAAAATTACATCAAACATGATTGGCCTTTTGATAATTTGCATGGCGGCGTTGTCAACGTACATATACTCAAGTGTGATATCGGGAAAATTTTTGGAGTATTCCATCACTGTTTCCCGCCACAGCCGCGATGTTTCCAAAACATTAGCTTTATCAACCAGCGTCACTTTTTTATGCCGTTTCATTGCCAGTTCAAAGGCAACCTTGGCTACGCGCAAAATTTCTTTTTTACTATAAATATTAGTTTCAAAGGCGGTGCTGTCATTATTTTTTCTGCCTCGAGGTTTGCCAAAATAGAGCCCGCCTGTCAATTCACGAACGATGACAAAATCAACGTTTTGAGTTACTTCTTTTCGCAATGGTGATAAGGAAATAATGGGAAAGGAAAAAATAGGACGAAGATTAGCATATAAGCCAAGTTCTTTGCGAAGGGTTAATAGCCCTTGCTCGGGTCTGACTTTTATCGCAGGATTAGTATCGTATTTTGGATCTCCCACCGCTCCCAGCAAAATGGCGTCGGAGCTTTTGCAAACAGCAATTGTTTCTTTAGGTAAGGCAGAACCTGTTTTATCAATAGCACAGGCACCTATTAGGGCATTTTTGAACACAAATTGATGGCGAAATTTTGTGCTCAATTTTTTGAGTACTTTTATTGCTTCATTTATAACTTCCGGGCCTACTCCATCACCTGCTAAAACCGCAATTGTTTTTTTCATACTAGTGAAAAATCATTCTTTCTATTTTTTTCAAAACTAGAAATGTCTTTTTTTAAGCTCAATACATATGAAATATCATCGTGACCTTGTATAAGGCAGAGTTTTTGGTAAGGAGTAAGAGGAAATTGCTCACTTTCTCCCAACTCTTTAATAGTTATTGTTTGTTTAAGGATATCAATAGCAATTTTTACCTTTGAATTTTTGTCAATTACGGCAAATAATTTTTTTAAGAACGAATCCGACACTTGAATTGGCAAAAGACCATTAGTTAAGGCGTTATTTTTAAAAATATCGGCAAAAAAGCTGGAAACAACCGCTTTAAAGCCATAATCCAAAAGAGCCCAGGCGGCATGTTCGCGACTGGAACCGGAAGCAAAATTTCTGCCAGCAACCAAAATCTGACCTTTATACTTTGGATTATTTAAAGCAAAATCTTTTTTTGGTTTGCCGTTACTGGCAAATCGATGGTCATAAAAAAGTCCATCACCAAAGTTGGTACGGCCAGTGGCTTTGAGAAACCGCGAAGGGATAATTTGATCTGTATCAATATTTTCCATTGGCAACGGTACACAAGTTGAAACAATTTTTTTCATAAAATCTCTCTCACGTCTGTTATCCTGCCATAAATAGCCGCGGCCGCCGCAGTTATTGGACTGGCCAAAAATGTTCGGGTGTCGGGACCCTGGCGACCCTCAAAATTTCTATTGGAAGTGGAAATGCAGTATTTGCCCGGCGGTATTTTATCTTCATTCATCCCCAAGCAGGCAGAACAGCCGGGACCGCGAAGCTCAAACCCGGCTTTGGCAAAAATTTTATCCAGTCCCTCTTTGCGGGCTTGCATTTCCACCTGTCGTGAACCGGGTACCACAAAGACTTCAACGCCGTCCGCCTTTTTCCTACCCTTAACAATTTGTGCCACCATGCGAAGATCTTCAATTCGAGAATTGGTGCAGCTTCCCAAGAAAACATAGTCAACAGGTTGTCCAATTAATTTATTTCCCGGCGTCAAATTCATATATTGCATGGCCTTTCTGAAGCTGGTTTGAGAGCTTTCCGTATCAAAATCGCTTTCTTTGGGAATGCGGCCGGTAATTTTTATGCCCATGCCGGGATTGGTGCCGTAGGTAATCATCGGAGTAATATCGGCGGTATCGAAAACTAACTCTTTGTCATAAACCGCCCCTTCGTCTGTTTTTAATGTTTTCCAATATTTGACGGCCAAGTCCCATTTTTTTCCTTTGGGAGCAAAAAGGCGGCCTTTTATATAATCAAAAGTAGTTTGATCCGGAGCAATCATGCCGCCTCGCGCCCCCATCTCTATACTCATATTACAAATAGTCATTCGCGCTTCCATGGATAGATTTTTAATGGTTGATCCGGTGTATTCCACAAAATAACCGGTGGCGCCTGAAGCAGAAATTTTAGAAATAATGTAAAGAATAATATCTTTTGACACCACGCCTTTTCCTAGGCTTCCCTTAATTTCTATTTTCATGGTTTTTGGTTTGTACTGAAGAATACATTGGGTGGCAAAAACTTCTTCTACCTCGGTGGTGCCAATGCCAAAGGCTATCGTGCCAAAGGCACCATGGGTTGAAGTATGACTGTCACCGCAGACAATGGTCATGCCGGGTTTAGTAATGCCCAGCTCCGGACCTATGATATGGACAATTCCCTGAAAGGGATGTCCCATGCCATAAAGACGGATGCCAAACTCATCGCAGTTTTTGGTAAGTTTCTCTACTTGAATTTTTGACAGCAGTTCTTTAATCGGCAGATGCTGATTTTTAGTCGGTATATTGTGGTCGGCTGTCGCCCAAGTTCTATCAGGTCTGGCAACTTTTATTTTCCGTCTTCTTAATCCGTCAAAAGCCTGCGGACTTGTTACCTCATGGATTAAATGCGCGTCAATATAAAAAAGATCAGGGTAGTCTTTTTTTCGGGTCACCACATGACTTTCCCAAACTTTGTCAAAAAGGGTTTGCGGTTTATTTTGAGCGAGAATATCTCGCAGTTTACTGCGAGGATGAACGCTCGAAAGAACTTGTTCATTTTTCATTTTATAGAGTTGCGACAGTGTCTATTTCCACCAGCGCTCCTTTGGGGAGATTAACAACTTCAATAGTGGCGCGGGCGGGTTTTCCGGTAAAAAAGACGGCGTAAATTTCATTCATTTTGGCAAAATCAGCCATGCTTTTTAAATAGACTGTGGTTTTTACCACCTTTGAAAAATCTGATCCTGCCGCTTCCAGCACCGCGCCGATATTAGTTATGGCCTGCCGTACTTGATTTTCCAGTCCCTCAACAAGACTGCCGGTTTTTGGATCCATGCCGATTTGAGCAGCGCAAAATACAAGTTTATCAACTACAATTGCCTGCGAGTACGGCCCAATCGCCGCCGGCGCCATATTTGTTGTTATTTTTTTGAGATTTGAGATTTGAGATTTGAGATTTTTCATGATGTTACCGCGCCGGTACTGGCGCTTGAGACCAGTTTGGCGTATTTGGCCAGGACGCCGCGGGTGTATTTTGGTTTTGGCGCCCGCCACTGACCTTTTCGTTTCACCAGTTCAGAACTTGCAACTTCCAGATTAACCTCTCTTTTGGCTAAATCAATTGTAATCTTGTCTCCCTCTTTTATCAAGGCAATTGCACCGCCCACTTGCGCTTCGGGAGTCACGTGACCAATGGTTATTCCGTGCGTTCCGCCGGAGAAGCGGCCATCTGTTATTAATGCCACATCTTGTCCCAGACCCGCTCCCATCAAAGCCGCAGTTGGCGAGAGCATCTCCCGCATACCCGGACCGCCTTTCGGCCCCTCGTATCGAATTACAATAACATCGCCTTTCTTAATTTTACCAGCTAAGATAGCATCAAGGGCGTCTTCTTCCCTCTCAAACACCCGAGCATGACCCTCAAATTTCTTAACTTCTTTACCGGAAAGCTTAATAACAGCTCCTTCTTTGGCCAAATTACCATAAATAATTATCATATGATGTTCAGGTTTGGCCAGTGGTTTTTCAAATGAATAAATAACGTCCTGATTTTTAGGAAAATCGGGAGCGTTTTTTAAATTTTCCGCCACAGTCTTGCCGGTGACCGTTAGACAATCTCCGTGAATTAAACCGTTTTTAAAAAGCATCTTCATTACTATTGGTACTCCTCCGATATTATCTAAATCTGTCATAACATATCGTCCAAACGGTTTAAAATTGCCCAAAAGCGGCACTTTTTTGCCAATTCTGGCAAAGTCATCAAGAGTTAATTTTACTTCCGCTTCATGAGCTAAAGACAAAAAATGAAGCACCATATTGGTGGAGCCGCCAAGGGCTAAGGCCACGGTGATAGCATTTTCAAAGGCTTTTTTAGTCATAATATCCCGTACATGAATATCTTTTTCTAAAAGATTAAAGAGCGCTTTGACAGTACTTATGCAATCCTGCTTTTTTTTGTCGGAAACAATGTTTTTCCTATCAACTGCCGGATGAGAGGCGGTACCCGGCAGGCTCATACCAAGAGCTTCAAGAGCAGAAGCCATGGTATTGGCGGTATACATGCCGCCGCAGGAACCGTTGCCCGGGCAGGAGCGACATTCTATTTCATGAAAGTCTTTCTTACTCATTTTACCGGCAGAATACTGTCCAATGGCCTCAAAGGTGCTGATAATGGTTAAATCCTGTCCTTTATAGCGGCCCGGCAAAATAGTTCCCCCGTAAAGAGTGATGCCAACACTGTTGTTTCGAGCCAAGGGAATAAGAGAAGCGGGAATGGTTTTGTCGCAGCCGGAAAGAGTAATTGCTCCATCCGCCTGATATGCTTCATGCATCATTTCGATGGAATCGGCAATTAGCTCTCTTGAAGGAAGCGAGTATTTCATGCCTTCCATGCCCATTGTTTCTCCGTCGGTCACTACCGGCGTGCCAAAAATAATGGGTTTACCGCCTTGTTTTTCTGTTTCTTCCGCAATAAGATCCCCTAATGCGCGAATATGGGCATTGCAGGGAGTGATGTTGGTAAAAGGACAGGCAACGGTCACAAGAGGTTTGTCAAAATCATTATCTTTAAAGCCCACTGCCCTCATCATGGCTCGGGCATGAGCTCGTTTGGTCCAATTATTCTCCCCGGGCATGCCGGTTAAACTGCCGCTTCGTTTTTTAAGATTTTGGCATTGGCAATTTTCACAATCTATGCAATCGGAATTTTTCATATCTGGCCCATCAATAAATGCAGATCGTCGTCATTAATATCCTTTTTTTTGTCGGCAAATTCCAGGAATTTTTGATACAGGCTGTTAAGTTTTTCCTGTGAGATTTCGTAATCCAGCCGCTCAAGATGATGGCGAAGGGCCGATCTGCCGGAACGGGCTGTTAAAATAAGCTGGGAAGAACCAATGCCTACCTCATCCGGACTAATTATTTCATAATTGAGTCTATTTTTCAAAACCCCGTTTTGGTGAATGCCTGATGAATGGGCAAAGGCGTTGCGTCCCACTATTGCTTTGTTGGCCTGAACAGGCATGCGCATCAGTCTTGAAACAAGGCGGGAAGTTTGGGCAATTTTTTCGCTATTGATATTTGTTTTACAATTAAGATCTTGTCTGGTTTTTATAATCATGACTGCTTCTTCCAATGCGGTGTTGCCTGCCCGCTCACCCAAACCATTGACAGTTACTTCTATTTGCGTGGCGCCATTGATGACAGATGCAATGGTATTGGCGGTGGCCAGTCCCAAGTCATTGTGGCAATGCACAGAAACGACTACTTTATCAATTCCTTTGACGTTGGCAAAAAGATATTTGATTTTTGCTCCAAATTCCTCCGGCAGGCAGTAGCCGGTGGTATCGGGAATATTAACAGTTGTTGCTCCGGCTTTTATTGCTTCTTCAATAAATTTTGCCAGAAAAGCATTTTCTGTTCTGCCCGCGTCCATGGCTGAAAATTCCACATCTTCTGCAAATTTTTTGGCATATTTTACCGCTTCAATGCCCTGCTGAAGTATTTTCTCGCGGGTGGAGCGAAATTGATGCTTAATATGTATGTCGGAACTGCTGATAAAGGTATGGATACGTTTGCGCTTGGCCTTTTCCAGCGAAGTTGCCGCCGCGTCAATATCTTCCTTGATAGCTCGAGCCAGGGCGCAGATAACGGGTCGTTTAACTACTTTTGAAACTTCGATAATAGATTTAAGATCCCCCGGACTGGAAATGGGGAAGCCGGTCTCGATAATATCAACGCCTAAACCATCCAAGGCTTGGGCTACCTCAATTTTTTCAATGACATTGAGTTGACAGCCAGGTGCTTGTTCTCCATCACGCAGTGTGGTATCAAAAACAAAAATTTGCCGTTTCATTTCTTTTGCCTTTCCGGCCTAAGTTCTCTGACTTTTGTTCCGGCTCTCCACATTTCCGAGTTTCCCATTACAGACAATTCTTTTGTCAAACGCTTTTTATAATCTTTTCTACTGTTGGCTCCAATTACAACTTGGGCTTCATGTCCGCTTTTAACGCTTTGATAAAGTTCCTTAAAGACCGGTTCAACGGCTTTTCTAAATTTATGACGCCAGTCAAGAGCTCCTCTTTGGGCGGTGGTGGAACAATTGGCGTACATCCAGTCCATACCGTTTTCTGCTACTAAAGGAATAAGACTTTGAGTCAGCTCTTCAACGGTTTCGTTAAAGGCCTCGCTTGGACTGTGTCCCATTTTTCGTAAAATGTTGTATTGCGCTTCCATTATACCGGCTGTGGCTCCCATCAATACTCCCCGCTCGCCGGTGAGGTCGCTAAAGACTTCTTTTTCAAATGTGGTTTCAAATAAGTAGCCGGAGCCAATGCCTATGCCCATCGCCAAAACTTTCTCCCTTGCCTTTCCCGTGGCATCTTGATAAACAGCAAAACTACTATTGATCCCTTTGCCTTCCAAAAAGAGTTTGCGAACCGTTCTGCCGGAGCCTTTGGGCGCCACTAGAACAACATCAATGAATTTTTCCGGAATAATACCGGTGTGTTTTTTGTAAGTAATGCCAAAACCGTGTGAGAAATAAAGAGTTTTACCGGTGGTTAAACATTTTTTGATACTCGGCCACGCTTGTATTTGTCCGGCATCGGATAGCAAATAGGCTATAATTGTACCGCGTTTAGCCGCTTCTTCTATTTCAAAAAGAGTTTGGCCGGTTTTCCAGCCGTCCTTGATCGCCTTTTCCCAAGAGTCTCCTCCGCTTCTTTGGCCGATAATTACATTAAAGCCGTTATCACGCAAATTTAGCGCCTGGGCCGGTCCCTGCACCCCATAGCCGATCACGGCGATAACTTCGTTTTTAAGCACCTGTTTGGCTTTTGAAAGAGGAAATTCACTTCTGGTTACCACTTCCTCAAAAACATTGCCAAATTTCATCCTTGTCATAAAATCTCCTTTAGCTAAATTTTTTATTGATATAATTTACCAGTCTTCGCAGTCCCTCGCGTAATATATCATCTCCAAAACAAAACGAGATACGGATGTGATTTTCGCCGCCTTGACCAAAAGGCGATCCCGGTACCACCGCCACTTTAGCCTCCTTTATCAGCTCAATGGCTAATTTTCGGTCATCAACCGGTTTGGTAATTTTGGGAAAAGCATAGTAGGCGCCCTGTATGGGAGAACATTTTAAAAATGGCGTCCTGGCAAATTCCTCCTCCACAATTTTTCTTCGCCGCTCATAAGCCTTTTTGTACTCGTCATAAACATTTTTACCCTCAAGCGCTGAGAGAGCCGCGTATTGAGAGACGGCGGTAGGACAGGTAACAATAGCATCGTGAACCTTAAAAATCCTGTCTGTGAGCAATTGGCTGGCGACAATATAGCCAATTCTCCAGCCGGTCATGGCATATGACTTGGAAACTCCAAAAACCGATATGATTTTGCTGCCGGCGTCAGGAAGGCTGGCTATGCTGATATGTTTTTTGCCGTCGTAAACAAAGTTTTCATACATCTCATCGGAGATAATAATTAAATCGTGTTTGCGGGCTATTTTTATAATATCGGTCAATTCCTTTTTACTATAAACTTTACCTGTGGGATTGCTGGGATTGCAAATTACTATTGCCCGCGTTTGGGGAGTAATAGCTTTTTCCAGTAATTCAGTATTTAACAGCCATCCGTTTTTCGTTTCTTCCATGGGAACGTAAATGGGCGATCGGCCTCGCAGGGCAATCCTTATTTGCGTAATATGCGGGTTGTAATTGGGGGTGGGCATTAAAATATCATCTCTTGGATCAAGAATGCTTAAGAAAATTGCCATCATTGCCTCCATAGCGCCGTGTGTAACAATTACCTGCGTTGGAGAAGCGATGATGCCGTTATCCCGTTTGACCTTTTTGGCAATTGCCGCTCGTAAAGGTTCAATGCCATAGCCGGCCGTGTATTTGTCGGTGAGATTTTGGTCCATTGCTTTTTTTACCGCCTTTTTTATGTGATTGGCTGTGAAGAAAGATGGAGTTCCCTGGGCCAGCGAAATAACATCTTTACCCTGTTTAGCTAATAACTCAATTTGCTTGATGACGGAAACCTCAATGGTGGAGGTAACATGCGGACTATCCGCCCGTTTGGCCGGTTCTTTTTCCAGAGCAATTCTGCCGGAGCGGACCAGATCGGAAATGCCAAAAGGCGAAAGACGGGTTCTTAAAGTATTGATTTCTTCCTCCGTTCCCGTTTTTTCAACAATTAGAAAGTTTTTGCCGCGATAAGTGATATTACTTCCCGTACGATAGGCAATATGGGCAATATCTCCTGCTTCTTTTGCGCTTTTACCTTTTACCTTAAATAGAGCAATTTCTTTAAAAATAAGTTCTTGGTCGCTGTGGGCATACACACTTAGCACTTCAATAATTCTTTGTAGCTGGCGGGTGATTTTGGCAACAATTTTGGGATCTTCTTTGACTACAATGGTAAAGCGTGAAATGTGTTTTTCTTCAATTTCCGAAACAGTTAGGCTTTCAATATTAATTTTGCGCCGCAGAAACAGATTGGCAATATGATATAAAACGCCGGGACTGTTTTCGGAAAATACGGTTATTGTTGTTGTTTGTTTTGTTTCCATATATTTTACTGTAAAACTATTTCATCACAGGCCGCGCCGGATGGCACCATCGGAAATACATTTTCTTCTTTTTCACAAACCACTTCAAGCAGGTATGGTTTTTTAGCAGAAAGAAGGGTGTCAATCGCGTTATCGAGGGATGAGCGCTTGTCGACTTTTTGGCCGTCTATATAAAATCCCTTGCCAACTGCCACAAAATCAGGATTTTTCAAATCTACAAATGAGTAGCGCTTGGCAAAAAAAAGCTGCTGCCACTGGCGCACCATGCCCAAAAAGTTATTGTTTAGTATAACTATTTTTAGCGGAATTTTCTCTTGGGCTATAGTAGCCAGTTCTTGAATGGTCATTTGAAAGCCCCCATCGCCAATGATCACAATAACTTGTCGGTTGGGAGAGGCGATTTGGGCGCCAATACCGGCCGGCAGGGCAAACCCCATTGTTCCCAAACCACCGGAGGTGACAAAGCCGTTCGGCTTTGCAAAATTATAGTAGCGGGCCGTTATCATTTGATTTTGGCCAACATCTGCCACAATAATCGCTTCTCCTTTTGTTTTGTCCGAAAGAAGCTGTACCACTTGTACCATTTTTATCTCGTTGTGTTTTGATGTCAGTTCCTTTTTGGTTACTTTTTCGTATTCTGTTTGATCGTATTTGCGAAACTGCGAAAGCCAGGTCGCGTGAGTATTTTTCTTTATCATTGGTAAAAGCTTTGAGAGCGCTTGCTTGGCATCGGCGTTTATAGCAACATCGGTTTTAACATTTTTATTAAGTTCGGCACTATCAATATCAATATGAATTATTTTTGCCTGTTTGGCATAATCGGCAACTCTGCCTGTAACCCTGTCATCAAACCGCATTCCCACGGCCAGAATTATATCCGCTTTATTGGTAAGCATATTGGTTCCGTAGCGTCCATGCATACCCAAAAGCCCTACATATAGGGGGTGATCTGCAGACATGGCCGAAAGTCCGTGCAGTGTTGTGCCAATAGGAATACCGCTTTTTTCAGCAAACAAACGCACCTCTTTTTCTGCATGAGAAATAAGAATGCCGTGGCCGATCAGCATAAACGGTTTTTTTGCGTTATTTATGAGTTGCGCTGCCTTTTTGAGATCCTTTTGGTTTATCGAGTACGTCGGATTATAACCTGGAATTTTAAGCGCCTTTTGCGGTTTATAGTCAAATTTTTCTATTTGCGCATTTTTTGTGATATCAATCACCACCGGACCCGGCCTGCCAGAACCGGCTATAAAAAAAGCCTTTTTTAAAATATAGGGAATTTCATCCGCCCGCGTTATCTGATAATTCCATTTGGTAATAGGCATGGTGATGCCAATCACGTCTGCTTCCTGAAAAGCGTCTGTGCCAACCGAACTCGCGGTGACCTGACCGCTGATAAAAACCACCGGTACAGAATCCATCATGGCATCGGCAATACCCGTAACTAAATTGGTAGCGCCCGGACCGGAGGTCACCAGCGCCACTCCCGGCTTGCCTGTAATTCGGGCGTAACCTTCCGCGGCATGAGCCGCTCCCTGTTCATGGCGCACCAAAATATGACGGATTTGTTTATTATAGTCGTACAGTGCATCATACACAGGTATGATAGCCCCTCCCGGATAGCCAAAAATTACATCTACTTTCTCTTCAACCAATGTTTTGCACAGAGCTTGCGCTCCTGTTAACTTCATAAATTTATACCTTGATCTTTGTACACCAGTGCTGATAGTTTTTTTCTTCACCGTGAACAATTGAGAAATAAAGATCCTGCAGTTTTGTAGTAATAGGACCTCGTTTACCATCGCCAATGGTGCGGTTATCTACTTTGGCAATCCAGGCTACCTGCACACCCGTTCCGCTAAAAAATGCTTCATCCGCGATATAAAGTTCGGTTCTGTCAATTGAACGAATTTGTGTTTTAATGCCTAAATCATCTGCCAGTTGTAAAAGTGTGCGTCTGGTTATTCCCTCAAGTATGTCGTCACTGGCAGGCGGAGTGATAAGAACACCGTCTCTAACAATAAAGATATTTTCGGCAGAGCCTTCAGACAGGTGACCGCCTTGAGTAAGCATGATAGCCTCGTCAAAGCCCAGTTTTGTAGCTTCCTGACGAGCCAAAGCAGAATTGATGTACGAGCCGGAAATTTTGCCTCGGGCTGGAATGGCGTTATCGGAAATTCGCCGCCAAGATGACACCATGGCAGACAAACCTTTATCAATTGGCAAATATTCGCCAAGAGGCATCATGTACAGTGTGAATTCAAAACTTGCGTCACGCTCAAGATTAGGCGACAGATTAGTGCTGGCGGCATAAGCAAAAGGCCTCATGTAAGTATCGGTGACCGGTTTGTTCTTTTTGACAAGTTCAAGCGTAATTTTTTTAAGCTCTGTCTCATTGTAGGAAATAGCTGTTCCTATAATTTTAAGAGACGAAAGAAACCGCAGGTAGTGATCATCTATTCTAAAAATAGACAAGTATTTGCCTTTTTTATTATAGTATCCCCTAATACCGCCAAATACGCCTGTGCCATATTGCAGGGCGTTAGTCATAATAGGCACATTGGCGTTCTGGGTTTTGACAACCTTGCCTTGAAAAAATATGTATGGAAAATATGATGTTTTCATATTAAAAACCCCCGCCTCTGGCGGGGGAGTTGTTGATTTACCAATTAGCACCCTCCCGCTCGTCAGCGAATAAGGAGGACAACAATTGATAAAACTTTATTTTTCATATTATCAAGAATATATTACAATACTTTTGTCAAAAAAGCAAGGGTTATCCAGTTTGAGTTGCCACTACTCTTTCACCCGATAGACCAAAGGTGGTGCCGTGCTTTTTGAACATATTCCAGTAGCTTCTTTGACCGCGCTTGCTCTTAAACAGAGCCAGCCAAGTCTGCGACTCTTCAATGCGTTCCCGGGCTTTACGAATGGTCGAAAACACCCATTCAAAGAAGCTGATATGATATGTGCCTGCCTTTTCTGGTGTTTGTTCCATGCTAACTTCCGCAAACTGTACGCTTAACTCCTGTGAAGATTGCGTCAGGTTTTTTAGCTCAAAAAGGATTTGTTCAATGCGTACCTGAATTTGTCTGGTGTCTTCTTTAACAATTCGAACCTCACGTAAGGCGGTAAATTCACGATGATAATCAATATTTGGCTGGCGATACGGCCGAGTTTCGGGATAGGCAGCCGGCTCCTCGTAGTTGCTTTGTTGTTTTAAACTCTTCAAATCCACGCTCTCTCCGGCCTTAAGTTCGCCGGAGAACTTTTTAACGTCTTGCTCAAGACTGGTGATTTGACGAAAAGCATCGGTGAGCAAGTTTTTACCCTCTTGTTTTACGGTTTGACCAAAGGCGTTTGGAAATTCCCGCAGCGCCTCCAGACCTTCAAAGCTTCGAACCTGCTTCTTATTTTTTTGGTTTGTTTTGGTTGTAAACATAGGCTAAACCTCAAAAACGGTATATCACAAGTTACGAATAAAGTCAAGCGTTTTTTGCCGGCGGAGAATGGTGGCCAGCATGTATGGATTTTGAGAAATCGTCGTTTGCTCTTTAGGATCTTTTATTTGTTTGATGGCTTCATCTATTTCTGCCTGGGAAACGGTAATTTTTTCCTCATCCGCCACTTTTTCCAGAATAAACTCCAGGGCTAAATCACGCTGTGCCTGTTTTTGATAATCCGCTCGCAGACTTTGCGGATTTTTGCCTGTGGTAGAAAGGTATTGTTCGAGAGTAAGACCAAGTGTTTTGATTTCGGAAAGCGTATGGGCAAGGAGTCTGTCTACTTCGGCATCAATTACAAAATCGGCTATTTCACAAGTGGCCGTCTGCAAAAGAGCGTCAAAAATCTCCTCGGCGCTTATTTTTTGCGGTTCTTTGCCGGGAACAATAATTTTGCTTTTGGAAGTTAATGTTTTTATTTTATCTTTGTAGTTATTAAGCGATACTTGCGGTTTCTCACAGGTGGTGGCCTTAAATTGCCAATCTTTTCCCTCTTCCATAGAAATAATCTCAACTCGAGGATTAACAATGGGAGAAATGCCGTGCTGGGTAAGCGCCTGGCCGTATACTTTGGGAAGAATATTTTGCAAGACTTCTTCATTAACCTTCGTTTTATCAAGCGTCTCTTCCACTTTTTTGCGGGGAGCTTTTCCTTTACGGAAACCTTTAACCTCGATGTTTTTAGAAGCAGCGGCAACTACCTCTTTATATGTTTTTTGAACATCAGTCCAAGGTATTGTTAGCGTAAACTCAACAGTGTTTTTGGGTAAACGTTTAAGTTGCAAATCCATATAATATTTATTTAGTGCCAGGGAGAGGACTCGAACCTCCAAGAGTTGCCTCACATGGCCCTAAACCATGCGCGTCTACCAGTTCCGCCACCCTGGCCCGCCTAGCCGCGAGGCTGGCAAGTTAACATATTCTATCAGATTGTTAGCTTAAGCTCAAGGGCGATCGGACGATTCTTGGGACCCTTCTCAATCATATTCATAAAATAATTCACGTTGTACGCCCAGGTCTTTGAAGGAGGCGCATAAATAGGAGCAATATCATAGACCGTTTTGGCTTCCCACTTGTTCATATAATTTTGGCGAAGAGTTTTGGAAACGGTTTCGATACCGTCTTCCCAGTTTTTGAAGTAGTAGTTTCCACCGTTCCAGCCGTAGGCATTATAAGAGTTGTAAGGAAGATGTTTTCCAAAAGTAGACTCAACACCTGATATCGAAGCGACTAAACGCCAATCCAGACCATATTTATCGGCATTGTCCACAAACGCCTTGGCATAGGGCGCAAGCGGTGAGTTGTGTGAAGCAAGATATTCTTCAAGTTTTTTAACACGGAGATCAGCGGGTTTGGCAATATTATCAATAAGCATGGCTGAAGGGCCAGCCTCGCGGCTAGGCGGGCCAGCCTCTTTGGCCGAAAGCGTTATTGGGAGAACCATGGATATTGCAATAAATATGACAACAAAAACAGCGCCAATCAGAAAATGCTTCATATAAAAAAAATCCTAAAGTAGAGGGGTTCTACCTTAGGATCTAAGAAAGAAGTATATCACAAAACTATAGGTTTGTCAAGTTTCGAGCTATAGGATTTTTACGTTTTTCGTTAGAAAAAGGCAAGGTTCTTGAAAGAATTTGCTACAATTTTTTTTGAGCAAATTTTGAGAGGTTCTTACTCCATTTGTTCCATGAAATGACGGACCGCGCGGGCCCAACTGCCATCCGATGACGGCGTGTAGCGGCTCATAATTAACTCCGGTGTGGTCAATCCGTCATAAATATAATTTACGGAAAGCCCTTTGGCAACGGTTTCTATTGCTTCTTCAAACGATGCAAACCGCAGTACCTTATCGCCGTAAATACCGTACCCCCAACAATTATAAGAATCATTGGGAATTATTTTGCAAAGTCCGCTTTCCTGCATAGCCACAGCCGGCAGGAGTCTAAAATCGAGATTATGCTTGTCCGCGGTTTCCACCAACAGTTTCGCATGAGGCAAAAGCGGAGAGCTGAAACGTTTGAGAAATTGCTCGACAATCGCTACCCGGGCTTCTTTTATAGTCACACTTTGATCAATGATATTTTCAAAGGACGGTACAGCTGTGAATAATTCGTAGCTGGTGTGCTGCTGAACATTTCTGGCGGTTTGGGCGCCCATAACTTGTCCTTTGGAGACGGTAAGAGTCAATAAAAGCGCAGTTGTCGAAAATGTCGTGATGGTGGCTATAAACCACAAACCCAAGAGCAGGATTTTTTTCATGCTTACATAATATCGTCGCATATTTTATGCACTCTTGTCAAGTTTCTGCTACAATAGTGGCATGAAATTTGTTATCTTTCATGGAGCGTATGGAAGTCCAGAGAGTAACTGGTTTGAAGAGCTTGCGGAGAGACTGGAGGCGCTGGGTCAAAAAGTAATTATTCCCAGATTTCCTACTCCAAAAAATCAAAGCCTTAACTCATGGCTTTCGGTTTTTAAGGAGATTAAAAAAGATTTCAAAAAGAACGAGTCGCTTTGCTTCATCGGTCATTCGCTGGGGCCTTTATTTATTCTTCATATTGTGGAAAAGTTTAATATACAGCTTGACAGCGCGATATTCGTCAGCCCGTTTCTTACTAAATTAAATAATCAGCAGTATGATTTGATAAACAAAACGTTTTACGAAGAGGACTTTAATTTTGACAGGCTCAAAAAACTTATCCCTATCTCCTATACACTTTACTCTGACAACGATCCATATGTGCCAAGCGAGTATTCAATTGAGTTTGCCGGTAAATTGTCAAGCTCGTTAATATTGGTTAAAGGCGGAGGCCACATGAATAGTGAAGCAGGTCTAAACAAATTTCCCCTCGTTTTGGAACTTTGTAAAACTCGCATTGGCTATACAAAAAGTACTCCTATTCACAAAACTTCGGATATCCAAAAGTTTGCCACTTTCTAGAAGCTGTGGTAGAATAAATTATCAATGGGCATGTGGCGGAATTGGTATACGCGTACGGTTCAGAACCGTATCCCGCAAGGGTTGGAGGTTCGAGTCCTCTCTTGCCCACTAAAAATTAATTACATTAATTTTCAGTGCAAGCAAGGGTCGGTGGCGGAACCTGGTATACGCGCATGCTTGAGGTGCATGTCCCGAAAGGGGTGGAGGTTCAACTCCTCTCCGACCCACTTCGCCCCGCCACAGGCGGGGCTCAGTGCAAGCACTCAGGACGATTAGCTCAGTTGGTTAGAGCGCCTCGTTTACACCGAGGAGGTCGGAGGTTCGAGTCCTCCATTGTCCACATTATTGTATAATAAAGATAATGCCGAAGTTGCCAATGTGGTCAAGGCGCGTGTCTGAAGAACACGTTATCGGTGTTCGATTCACCGCTTCGGCACATGAATCCTACGAAACTACTGTATCTTGAGAATTTTAATCTTCTTACTGCGCAAGTAGCTGTTGTTGATATTATCAATGAAGAGGGCCGTGATGTTATTGTGCTTGATCAGACAATTCTTTATCCGCAAGGCGGCGGGCAACCGTATGATCAGGGAAGTATTAAGTCGCCATCTGCAATATTCAATGTTGAAGAAGTTCGTTTCGTTGAGGGAATTGTTAAACACATTGGCAAATTTGAGAACGGCAGTTTTACTAAAGGTGATAGCGTAACGATAATTGTTGACGAAGCTCGTCGGAGACTCAACAGTCGACTCCATTCGGCAGGACACGTTGTAGATTTAGCAATTACGGAGTTAAAGCTTAATTGGATACCGGGAAAAGGTTTTCATTTTCCACAAGGTCCTTATGTTGAATATGCAGGGAGCTTTGAAGGTTTAGATAAAGAAAAATTAAAAGCTGATATTGAAAACTTGTGTAATAAGGTTATAAGCGGGGGAAGGGAAGTAAAAATTCTTTTTATGGAAAAAGATAAGATGAAAAAAGTATGTCACTTCGTCCCCGATTATATTCCCGAAGGAAAACCAGGTCGTGTCGTTATGTTTGGAGACTTTGGTGTTCCTTGCGGTGGCACTCATGTTGCCAATATTTCTGAAATCAAAGGAATTACGATTCGTAAAGTAAAACAAGAAGGGAACAATATTCGCGTTGGCTACGGGTGTTAGTTCCTATTTATGCAAGTTCGCGTTTAGATTTGAGGAAGAAGTAGCCGATCACGCCAAAGGTGACAATTGGTGAAAACCAGCTGGGAATGTGCGCGCCGAAGCTATCTAAAATCATAATCAGCCCCAAAAAGAATATTGAATACATGGCGCCGTTTTTCAGATAGCGGTATCGCTTTACCCGTTCGATATTTTTGAGCGTAAACTCTCGTACCACAAAAGCCCCAACGCCATTTCCTAAAAGAATTAGGGGAATGGATAGCGTAAAGGCGAAAGCGCCCAGTACCCCATCAATGGAGAAGGTCGCGTCAATAACTTCGAGGTAAAAAATCTTGCTCACATCGGTGCGTGTTTTGTCCATAAGCTGTTTCTCCTGCTGTTCCGCGTTTTGCTTAAAGCCGTGGGTGATAAAAAACGCCGTTGATCCAACCACCGCTCCCAGGGCCATAAAAGGATTAACTTTTAGGGCAAACCAGACAATGATAGTTAAAAGAATTGATGCAATGGCGTAAAACCAAACGCCCTGTTCTTGAAAAAACCGCTCGCCCCGCAAGCCAAAGTTTTTTGGTTCCATAAAAAGCCAGTGAAAAAAGAGAAATAATAAAAAGATGCCTCCGCCAATCAGAAGAAGCGGGGCAGATTGTTCGATAGCGTGAATAACAGCAGGATCGCTGCTAAACGTGGCGGTCAGAGCTCCTATGATGCCAAGCTGCGGATTGGTTGCCAACACAATAAGAAGCGGTAAGATGCCGCGGATAAAAAATACGGCAAAGAGCATTCCCCAAGTTAAAAACCAGCGTCGGGCCTTTTGACCCATGGTAGAGAGCACCTGGGCGTTGATGATGGCGTTGTCAACGCTGGAAACGGTCTCAAAGAGGATAAGTCCGGAAACGGTTAAAAAAATGGCAAATAAATCCATGAGCGGGCGATGGGAATTGAACCCACTGCCTTCTCCTTGGCAAGGAGACGTTCTACCGGTGAACTACGCCCGCTTATTTTATAATTAACTTTTTAAATCCATTCCCACCTTTATAGGACTTTATTAATTTTTCTCTCCTTTTTGCCTCAAGAGCATTACTGTATTTTTCTGTGTATATAATTCCCCACGTACCTTTCTGCCTTGTTGATTGTGTTTGTCCACGTTTATGCTCGGCAATACGTCTTTCGAGATTGCCAGTACTACCGATATAATGTCTTCCTGTTAAACTATTCCTAAGAATGTATACAGTATACATCTGTGACCTCCCCGCCGTGGCGGGGCGTTCTACCGGTGAACTACGCCCGCAAACTCCTATATTGTATCAAAAACCTAACGTTTGCTCAAGCATATGCTCGTGAGGCGGTTTTGTAGTATACCATGATTTTTGGTTGTGTGGTACAATTGAGGTAAGAGCTTCAAAGGGGGTGAGTACTGATGGCAGATGAGAAACCAATTGGTAAAGTTATTCACTACTACGATAAAATAGGCGTGGCTATTGTTCGTCTTGAAGCGCCGCTTAAAGCAGGAGACAAAGTAAAATTTGTTAGAGGCGATGACTCATTTGAACAGATTGTTGAGTCCATGCAGGTTGAGCATGCGGTGTTGACGGAAGGAAAAAAGGGTGATGAGGTAGGGATAAAAGTAAACCAGCCGGCCAAAGACGGAACGCTTGTTTATACCGCTTGAAGAGAAATATCCAAAGGTTGGGCGCGGCGAAAAAGGGAAGAGGTAGAAATAAGATCAACACCTGTTTTGGCAATTTCTGCTAAGCCGTATTCGGCAATTCCCGAAGCCTCAATTAGATATGGTTTCTTCGAGGCCCTAATTTGGGAAACTGCTTTTTTGAGCATATGAGGGGGCATATTATCCAGCAAAATCACATCCACTCTGCCGTCTTTTAATACCTCATTAAGCTGCGATAAAGTTTGAACTTCTATTTCAATTTTAGTTAAAGACTTAACAGTTTTGGCGTATTTATCAATTGCTTTTTTAATCCCGCCATAAGCGGCAATATCGTTGTCTTTAATAATTATTCCGTCGAAAAACCCGCTTCGGTGATTTCTTCCGCCGCCTACAGAAACGGCATATTTATACTCGGGGCGAAAAAGAGGATCACCTTTTCGCGTATCAATAAGCACCACCGGAAGCGAGGAGAGCTTTTTAATTTGTTTTTGGGTATAAGTGGCAATACCGGAAAGCTGGGAGATAATATTTAAGATAGTTCGTTCGGCTTTGAGAATTACTTCGGCATTGCCGAAAAGCGTGGCAATTATATCTTTGGGCTTTAGCACGTCCCCATCGCTTTTGTGAATTTTAATTGCCACAGGTAGTGAAGGTATTGCTTCTTCTAAAAAAAATTGTTCGTCAACAAGTTTGACAATGGTGGCAATAAAAATAGTTCCGCAGACAATCCCGCTATCTTTGGAAATTATTTGGAATGTTTTTTTAGGAGCACCCGCTTTTACATAAAACTCAAATCCCAGATCATGTAAAAGCCTCTCTTTTAATAAATCCTTAAAGGTCATAGTGTTAGTTCTCCTCGCTATTTTTGCGTCACGGTCAAACGTGGCTGGAACGTTTGACGTTCCGCACGCGATTTTTTCTCTAGCTATGCTCGAGAAGGGAAAGGATTTTATAGTGTCCTTGCCCCAACCTCCCGTACGCGGACACACGAGCTCCCAATCAATAATTTTACATTTTGTCCTTTTACCAGCAACAATGGGATGTCATCAAATCTGCCATTTAGTTTGTAGGCCATTTCACAGATAAGCAAACAATTCATTCTCAACAGTTCTTAGTATCTCATCGTTCCCAAATTCGTAATCTTTAAAGCCCTCCCAGAAGCTAATTATCTTAGGCTTATTCCAGGGTTTAAACACTATAGCCATGTGATTATAATCCTGCCCGCCCATTCTAATATTTTGACGCCATATCCATTCACGGCCCCATTGAAAATTTCTAAATAATTGTGCTTCTAGAGAGTTAGAATTTATCCATTCTTTACGTTGCGACCAATTAAGGATTACAGCTTGTGATGCAATTTTTGGAATAATGCTTTTCTCGGCATATTCTTTCCAATGCTCATTATCGGAATAAACAAATAAGATAACTTTGTTTTGAGGCAGCCACTTATTTTTAACCTTGCGAAGCAAGCGGGGCCTTTGTATAAATCTGACATTTAACCATGGAATTAAAAATATTAATACCACCAATAATATCAATGGTGAAAGCAGAATGAGCACAAGGATGAAAAGTGCTGTGGTGTACCATGACGATTTTTCTGTTTTAATCCTTTCGGGCATAATCTTAACCTTATTATACATTTTTCTATTGATTTTGAATAGATCAGTCGCTATTGTTTTTATTTTGGAAAATTTGTATAGTGTAATTGTAGTCAGCTAACCGAACTGCTTAGTGGTCACATTAGGCAATCTGAAGCGATTCGGGTTGATTACAACCGGAGCGGCCATTCGCGAATTATAATTTTTTCAACAATTCTAAATCCCCGTTTATTAATGCTTCTTTTTTAGCTTTTGTCCATTTCTTTAGTTGCCATTCTCTTTTCATAGCTTCTGTTCTTGTAGGATATTCTTCTGAATAAACTAGCGTGCAAGAGTTAAAATACTTAATATATTTTGCGGATTTTGTGGTTTTACTCTGATGTTCTTTTAGTCTTTTTTCTAAGTTGTTTGTCTGACCAATATAAAGAGTGTTAGAAGATGTACGAAGGATATAAACGAAGTAAGACATAAAAAAACGTGGGTCGTTATCTTTCGACTCTGGTTCGATTTCGTCCTTCGATTCTACTCAGCACTCCCGATTACACCCTTGGGGTGTCTTTCGATTACACCTTCGGTGAACTCAGGGCCATGGCCGTGAGCGAACGTAGCAAGTCGAACTGCTGCGGGACTAGGATTCGAACCTAGGATCTTCTGTTCCAAAGACAGACGTGCTACCGCTGCACCATCCCGCAATATTAAATAAAATTGCTAATACCTAAGACCCAACCTTTAATTATTCTATTTAAATTTGTGCTTTTTTTAACCGCAATTCTAATTAGTCCATAATAACTTGCGCCAGTATTTTTTCTATTAGTTTTGATTACATGTTTTTTAAAAATAACTTTAATTAATTTATCTTTTGGTATTTTAAGTGTTTTGTTCCAATAATTCAACGCTCTAGAAAAATTGGCACTTTGGTGTATATAAAGCGAATAATTAATCGCGTCATCCTTAATTTTGAGTATTTCCCTTAACCATTTTACAAATAACGTTAGAAGTATTGGATCAGAATTAGCAAAAATGATCCCTTGAGATACATTATCTTCTTTTTGTTTTGCTCCCTCGCACCAGTAAGCAATTACCCCAAGCAACCAAAGTTCCCTTCGTGATATTTCTTTTATTTCCCTTACTGATATTTCAACTGTTCTTTTTTCCTGTAGCTCTCTAAACTTTCTTCTAGCTATACCTCCTTTCATCTGTCCCTCCCTCTTCTTAAGCAGAAGTAAATCTGTTTGCTGTCGAGTTAACGGAATATTTCTTAGCCATAAAGAAAGAGAAGATTGGGAAACAGAAATTAGAGAAAGGATTTCAGAATAAGACTTACCCTGGTTCCTTAATTTTATGGCTTTTTGACGTTCCTCTAATTTAGGTAACATTAGAACTATCTTTCATATTAGTAGTTTACATAAACTATATTCGATTGTAAAGGTGCTACATGTGTATTTTACCATATTGTCATTTGGGAAGGAATTGGGTAAAGTAAATAAGTTTATGAAATTTGGAAAAGTTTTTTTTGTTGGCGTTTTCGCGAGTGCTTTTTTGCTGGCACTTTTTGTTTTTAAGGGTAATTTATTAGTTAAAAGGGACTTCCCCAGTTTTATTGCTCCCCTTCCCTCTTATTTAGTTGACAGTGTTCTTGTTAAAAGTTTAGATTTTTGGAAGCCGAAAGAAGAAAATGTTTTGCAAGCCGCAATTGCCAAACCGCAAATTCAAGCAGAAGCGGCGCTGATATACGATATTACCGACGATAAAGTTTTGTTTGAGAAAAACGCCAAGACTCGTTTGCGTATTGCCAGTTTGGTAAAAATTGCCACCGCCATTGTGGCTTTGGAAAGCAAAGAGGCAAACAGTAAATTTACCGTTAGCGAAAAAGCCGCATCGGTGGGAGAAAACAGCATGGGGATATCGGGCGGAGAAACGTATACTTTGGAGGAGCTTTTGTATGGCCTCATTTTGCAGTCGGGCAACGACGCCGCCCAAGCTATTGCGGAGGGAGTTTCGGGAAATAGTGATAGTTTTGTTTCGGAAATGAACCGCAAAGCGAAAATTTTGGGACTCAAAGATACATTTTTCATCAATCCGTCAGGCCTGGAAGAAGATGACAAAGAAGAATACAGCAGCGCCTTTGATCTTTTAGCGCTGACCAAATATGCTCTGACCATTCCCCTATTTGCTAAAGTGGCGCAAACTGTCGAATATCAAATTCCTTATTCCCAAGATCACAAATATATTCCCTTGTATAACCAAACGAATTTGCTGACTTCTTATCCGGGAGTTTTGGGGGTGAAAACCGGTTATACTCCAAGCGCCGGTCTTTGTCTTGTCACCTATGCGGAAAACGGCGGACATAAGTTAATAGGTATTATTTTAAATAGTCCCAGCAGACGTGAAGAAATGCGGGAACTGCTTGATTATTCCTTTGCTGTTTTGGGTGTCAAAATCCCCGGGAGAAATTAGTGTCGAGCTTTACAAAAAAATTCGAACTTCGTTTTCGTTCGCAAATGTTTTCTTGCCCCGCCCTCCCGTGAGCGAAAACTTTTTACTCCCATTTATTTTAGCATAATTTTATTTCTAATCGAGCTTTCATCTAGTTTGTCCATATAATCCACATATATAAGCGTTATGCCATTCTGCACACACAACTCATGTTTTAATTTATCTCTTGCTACTTGTGCCAAATAAGCCTTTTGACCACCAAAAAAAGGAGTAGGTTCCAAATGCTGTCGTCCTTGATATTCAAAACCTAAGTTATGCACGGGTACAAAAATATCTAACTCCATTCTTTTCAACCACTGGGATCTATATTTGTAGATAACTTCTCTATCAATAAATATTTTCTTTACTATTTCAAAAAGTTTCTTTTGTGAGATATCTAATTTTACTCCACATTCTGGACAACCGTAGCCTTTTCTTGTTCTATTGTCTATTATTGCCTTCCATTCATGTTCTTTTACTGTGGGACACTGCCACCAAACCTTTTTCATGCTTGCAGCAACAACATCTTCAGAAGAAAGAGTTTCATTTTTTGTCGAGTGCCATTCATTTGCAATTTCAGGATGGGTGGTGAATAAACTATTGGACAAAACAACTTTTAAACCTTGGCATACTGGACAGCCTTTACCAATTATTCGATTATATATTGAGCTTTCCCATTCGTGATCAGTCCTTTTTGAACAGAGCCACCAATATTTTTTATTACCTCCTGCAATAATATTTAAAGGAGTTATATTCCCATTCTTTGTAGGATGCCATTGTTTTGCTAAATCGGGATAAAGAGTAAGAAGGCTATTAGAGGCAGATAGTTTCTGATTGGAGCAAAAAGGACAGTTATTTCCACTTTTTCTTTCGGCAACAGTTGCTTCCCATACGTGATCGTCTGCTTTGGAACATTGCCACCAGATATGCCAGTTACTTCCATAAACTACATCTTTAGGTAATAACTTTTTATTTTTCGTAGGATGCCACTCGCGTGCTAAATCAGGTCGCATAACAAAAACATTGTTTGTGCTACTAACTTTTTGATTTGAACAATAAGGACAGTTTAAATTTCTCTTTACTCTACTTTGAATTTTAGTCTCCCATTCGTGTCCTGCTTTTGAGCATTTCCACCAGACTCTTTTATTACTCCCCGCTGTAACATTAGATGGTTTTAAATCACCATTTTTACTAGGATGCCATTCAATTATAAGATCGGGTCTAATTGTTGCTAAAGAATTTGTAATACTGACTTTTTGATTTGCACAATATGGACATCCTGTTCCGTTAACTCTATGGCTAACTGATGTTTGCCAAATATGTTCAGGGTAAATAGAACATTGCCACCAGGCTCTTTTATGACTACCTCCAGTTACTTGAAAAGGAGTAAGAGGTAAGTTTTCGGTAATATGCCACTGATCAGCAATGGTTGGATTTGTTGTGGCTAGACAATTAGATTTTACAACCTTTAGACCTCGACAAACAGGGCACCTCAACCCCTTTGGAGCGATTATTTATATTTGCTTCCCATACATGATCCTTCCCTTTTAAACATCTCCACCATGCTTTTCTATGTGTGCCTGCTAATACATCAAAGGGTGTAAGGCTACCATTTTTTATTGGGTGCCATTGTGGCGCAATTTCTGGATGCGTGACTGCTAATGGTTGTTTATTCATTTTGTTATATTGAGTAATTTAAGTATATATCATTTTTTGACAGTTTTACTAGAAAAAGCCGAAAAATAGCCTCTTGCATTTTTTGTATAAGTTGATATAGGATAGTTTAAGTATGGAAAATACAGACACAACTCTAGTCACGCTTCAAGAAGCTGCAGAAATGCTTAGCTTACACCCGGAAACACTAAGGCGGTGGGATAATAGCGGAAAACTACCAGCGATAAAAGTAAATGATCGAGGAGACAGGAAATATCGGAAAGCAGACATTGCTAGATTAGTAGCCGCAAGTAATAGCCGCTCTCTTGAATATAAAGAATTTCATATAATTTTTGATAGTAATGGTTTTGAGAATTTCGCTGACAGATTTGGGTCTTTAGCAAAAATAATTGTTAAAAAGGATCAAGTAGTAGCAGGATTTGCTTTTGCAGTTGCTGGTTTAGAGCTTTTTGCTGATCCTAAAATTAACGAAGTGGAGCTTAGAGAAAAAGCGCTTGAAGTAGTCAAAAATTATATAGATAAAAACCAAGTAATCAATAATAATGTTAAAACTTTTGAACTACGGTCATTACGATTTTTTGAAGTAATAAAGCCTGATTGGTGGCAATCAGAATAATAAAAGTTCTTTTAAAATTTTTGCGTTCCGTAGGTTTCGAGTATATCGAGAGATCAAAGTACTGGTTTGCCAAATTTAATCAAGTTTTCCTTCTTTTCTCTTCGCCAACCTTTAATTTGAGATTCTCTTCGTCTCGCTTCTAGAAGTGTTGAGAAAGTTTCTGTATAAACTAATTCAAAAGTTTTATTTCTTTTTGTGAATTCGGCTCCATCACCACCTTTATGTCTTATTAATCTTTTGTCAAAATCAGATGTACAACCTGCGTAAAGATGGTTTTTGAAACCTCGAAGAATGTAAACAGTAAACATTTTATAATTTTAGCCCTTCGGCAAGCTCAGGGCATTTCTCCAATCTCAATAGAACAAGTCGAAGACATTGAGCTTGTCGAAATGTCGGGGTGAGAGGAATTGAACCTCCTGCTTCTCGGTCCCAAACCGAGCGTTCTACCGATGAACTACACCCCGGTGTTTCAAGTGGGCGAGGAGGGATTCGAACCCGCATGTCGTTGCCGACAAAGGCTCTTAAGGCCTTCGTGTCTACCATTCCACCACTCGCCCTCCCATATATTGTATCGT
>Ga0082335_1000174_pt1 | contig 173535 bp, 165 predicted proteins | sample Subgrocontami58m_FD_72375 | JGI IMG/M metagenome (GOLD analysis project Ga0082335, IMG submission 72375) | Subsurface groundwater microbial communities from S. Glens Falls, New York, USA - GMW37 contaminated, 5.8 m (SPADES assembly) (version 2) ... | reverse complement strand
TGGCTCGACCGGGACCACCGGCGCCACGGGAGCACAAGGCGCTACGGGCACACAGGGTTCTACGGGCACGACGGGCGCTACCGGCACGACAGGCGCCACTGGTACACAGGGTTCCATTGGCGATATTGGGGCAACGGGCGCTGCCGGTCCGGCCGGCGCCACAGGTAGTACAGGAGCAACCGGAGCCATTGGGGCCATCGGTGCGACGGGGGCCATAGGCGCTGCCGGGGCTATTGGTGCGACGGGGGCACAAGGCGCCACTGGTATACAGGGTCCCACTGGCGATATCGGGGCAACCGGCGTTGCCGGTCCGGCCGGCGCCACAGGTAGTACAGGAGCAACCGGAGCCATTGGGGCCATCGGTGCGACGGGAGCACAAGGCGCTACGGGCCTACAGGGCGCCATCGGTTTGACGGGAGTTGCCGGAGCTACAGGCGCCGCGGGCGCTGTCGGGGACACGGGGGCGCAAGGCAGCACCGGCTTGACAGGCGCTACGGGCCTACAGGGCGCCATCGGTTTGACGGGAGCTGCCGGAGCTACAGGCGCCGCGGGCGCTGTCGGAGACACGGGGTCACAAGGCCCCACCGGCTTGACAGGTGCTACGGGCCTACAGGGCGCCATCGGTCTGACGGGCGCTGCCGGAGCTACGGGCGCTGTCGGGGCCACTGGAGCACAAGGCACCACTGGCCTGACTGGCGCTACGGGCCTGCAGGGTATACAGGGCGCCATCGGTTTGACGGGAGCTGCCGGAGCTACGGGCGCCGCCGGAACAATTGGCGCGACCGGCGCTACTGGAGCAACAGGGGCTACAGGGCCTGCCGGAGCCTCTGGCCAACTATTGGCAACGCCGTCACTGGGTTATGCCCAGAACTTCGTGATCCTGGCGGGCACGACGACGACCAACACCGGCGCGACCATGGTCATTGACGGACATATTGGTGTCAGCCCAGGCACCTCGGCCACTGGCTTTGGTGTGGCCGTGATTGCCCCAGGAGCGATACACCGCAACGATGCAGCAGCCATTCAGGCTCAGGTAGATGTCACCGCTGCTTACACCGCTCTAACAAACCAGACCTGCACCAGCGATTTGACTGGACTGAACCTGGGGGGAATGACGCTCACGCCGGGCGTCTACTGTTTCTCGTCGTCGGCCCAGCTCACGGGAACCCTAATCCTCAACGCTCAGGGTGACACCAATGCGCTCTTCACTTTCAAGATAGGGAGCACGCTCACCACCGCAACTGACTCGTCTGTTCTCGTGGTCAATGGCGGCCGAGATGGTAACGTGTTTTGGCAAGTCGGAAGCTCCGCCACTATCGGTACAGGCACTGCGTTCACAGGGAGTATTCTCGCACTCACGAGCATCACTGTGAATGGCGGTGGAAGCATATCGGGTAGACTCTTGGCGCGAAATGGTTTCGTGACGATAAACAACAACACAATCATCTTGCCGAGAGGGTGGTAGGCGTTCGCCTTGCGGCGAGAGACAGGAGAATGAGAAGTCAAGGAGGGCGTTGTGAACAAGAACCAGGTTGAGGGGAAGGCCAAAGAGGTCAAGGGCAAGGCAAAGGAGACGATGGGCCGTGTCAAGGGCGATAACGCCGACAGAGCGAAAGGGAAACTTGAGCAGATCGCTGGGAGCTTCCGTCAATAGGTGTGTAAATAGGTTCAGGCAGCCAGCTCCTGTACCACTTCCTGTTTGACCTTGATCCCGTCCTGAAACTGGACCCCCGAGAACACTTGCTTCATCCGCTCTGGGGCATCCAGCCTGCGAAACCGGACCTCATCCAGTTACTAATAGGTGCGTTAGTAAGTGGACCCATGGGCGGCAATGTGGCAAAGATCAGATTGCCGGGGACTCTTCACCCCGGCAGTAGTCAAGACGCGCCACACCGAGGACCGGGAGAGCACTATCCCTTCACGCTCTGCCAGTAACTCCGTGAGATGGTGATGGTTACAGCCGGCATATCGCCCCCGGGCTAGCGCTATTACTTGATCCTTGGTCTCCTCAGACAGAGCGTGTACGGGACGCCTCCCCCTGTTGCCATGGGCTATGGCGGCTACTCCCTCCTTTCTGTAGGCCGCCAGCAGTCTGCGGGTCTGCCTCAGGGAGAGCTCTATCAGCGTAGCCCCCTCCACACCCACCAGTTCCCCACGTTGAACACGGTTCAAGACCATTACCCTTTGCTGTTCCTTCTGGTTCAATGAAACTATCTCCTTCATAGGGTGACATTCTCACTGAACCAAAGACCGGTGTCATAATCACAGAACTACCACACCAACGACAATGCCGTCCCTCAGGAGCTCCCTGATAGCAATGGAGAAGAAGACCTGTCCTGGAAACGGGATTGCTAGATAGGCTCTGACAGCGGCCCCCAGCTAGCCACACTGCACCTAGCCCTGGTGCCGGCCAGCCCTCAATCGCTATTATTGGGTGGAGCCATGATTCAACCCGTCGTCCGGGTCCGCTGCCCCCGCCCGTAGGCCCGCGGCGGGTGATCGCCGGTCTGGCCTTGGGAACCAGTTGACAACAGACCTCAAAGCACTATCGTAACAAGTTAAAGTATGGTATAGTAATAGAAACGGTTATCACATGAAGGTTGGCTGAAGATGCGACGCACATATCAAAGAGAGGTTATCCTGGAGGAACTGAGACAGATGAGCTCGCACCCCTCCGCCGCGGAGCTGTACGAGAGGGTGCGTGGCCGTATCCCTCATCTGTCGTTTGGGACTGTCTACCGCAATCTGAAACTGCTGCGCGAGCAGGGCATGGTTACCGAGCTCAGCCTGGGTTCTTCGGCATCCTTGTGGGACGGCAACCCCTCACCCCACTACCACTTCACCTGCCAAGGCTGCGGGCAGATCCTCGATCTGCCGGTGTCCCTGAAGCTGGACTGCTACGATGAGATCGAGGCCCAGACCGGAGTCAGGATCACTGGCCATAGGGCGGAGTTCTACGGCCAGTGCGTGGGATGTCTGAGGAGAAGCGGGCAAGCGATCGCCATGCCCGGGGCCGTCCGGGAAGCCGTACTGAGCAGGCTAGGCTAGGCAGAAGGCTGGCCCTTAGGCTCTCTGTAGGCCTTGAGGGCCTCCTGCTGGCAGTCCCAAAGCTGTCTGATGCCCTTGGATGACAGCTCCAACAGCGTCTCCATCTGGTCACGCCCAAAGGCCTTCCCTTCGGCAGTGGCCTGTACCTCTACGAACTCGCTCAGGCTGGTCATGACGATGTTGCAGTCCACGTCGGCCTGGGAGTCCTCCTGGTAGCACAGGTCCAACATGAAGCGCCCCTGTACAATCCCTACGCTCACCGCCGACACCCCGCACCTGAGCAGCTTGGACTGAGCTGTGCCGCCCCGCTCCAGGCGTTCCAGGGCTAAGGCCAAGGCCACCCACCCGCCGGTGATTGCCGCAGTTCGGGTACCGCCGTCGGCTTGGAGCACGTCGCAGTCCACCGCGATGGTCCGCTCACCCATTGACTGCATATTGGTGGCCATGCGCAGCGAGCGGCCAATCAGGCGCTGTATCTCGTAGGTGCGTCCGCTGGGGTGGCCAGTGGTGACCTCCCGGGATGTGCGTTCCTTGGTCGCCCGGGGCAACATGCCGTACTCCGCCGTCACCCATCCCTGCCCCTGACCACGCAGGAACGGCGGGACCCGGTCCTCAATGGTGGCCGTGCAAAGCACTCGCGTCAGGCCCATCTCTATGAGAGCAGACCCTTCTGCATAGGCCGATACCCCCGGGGTGATGGTCACCGGGCGTAGCTCATCCCAGTGACGCCTGTCTGCTCGTAACATATCAGCCCTATTCTATATCCCCCGCCGTGAGGCGCGCAAACCTTAGCAGCGGGGGGTAGTGGTTCAGTTTGAAGTTGACAAGGCGGGCGGCAACCCACATCGGTCTTTGCTAGACCCCTACGCTGCTTCGGTCTATAATCCCCGTCCAGGAGGTTCCCATGCCTGAGACTGCGGCCAATCTCCTCTACTATGGTGACAACTTGGACATTCTCCGTCGGTACATCAAAGACGAGACGGTAGACCTCGTTTATCTTGACCCGCCGTTCAACAGCAACGCCACCTACAACGTGCTGTTCGCGGAGCAAGATGGCGCACGAGCCGCCGCCCAGATCAAGGCGTTCGAGGATACGTGGAAGTGGGACCAAGCCGCAGCGAAAAGTTACCGGGATGTCGTGGAGGCCGGAGGCAAAGTATCTCAAACGCTTCAAGCCTTCCATATGGTAGTCGGCGACAGCAACATGCTCGCCTATCTAGCTATGATGGCACCCCGGCTCGTGGAACTTCTCCGCGTCATGAAGCCTACCGCGAGCATCTACCTCCATTGCGACCCCACGGCCAGCCACTACCTAAAGCTCCTCATGGATGCGGTGTTTGGCGCAGACAACTTCCGAAACGAAATCGTCTGGAAGCGTGCAAACGCCCATAACGACCCAAAGCGGTTCGGACGTATCTCAGATACGCTCCTGTATTACAGCAAGGGTGACAATCCAACGTGGAATACCCAGCACACGCCCTACTGGGAAGCCTACTATGCAAGCCACTACAAGCAGGACGAAGCAGGTCGGTATTACCGCACCGTTCCGCTTGATGCTCCTAAGCACGGCGAAGGAAGCGCTGGTCTACTGTATGAGTGGAATGGCAAGCTACCATCTCCTAGTCGGACATGGGCAGTACGAAAAGACATCATGGAGAAATACGAAGAAGACGGCCGACTTGTCTATACGAAGACAGGAACGCCGACTCTTTTGCAGTATGCCGATGAAATGCAAGGCGTGCCGCTACAGAACATCTGGACCGATATACCACCTGTGAACCCACAGGCGGGAGAACGCCTTGGTTATCCAACTCAGAAGCCAGAAGCGTTACTTGGGCGCATCCTAAATGCGAGTAGTAACCCTGGAGATACTATCCTTGACCCCTTCTGCGGTTGTGGAACTGCCATTGCGGTAGCTCAGCGGCTTGGTCGCCGCTGGATAGGAATTGACATTACGCACCTGGCGATTACCCTGATCAAACACAGATTGCGGGGGGCCTTTGGGGATCGGGTGTCATACAAAGTCATCGGCGAACCTGTGTCCGTGCCCGACGCTGAAACACTGGCGCAGCAAGACCCATATCAGTTCCAGTGGTGGGCATTGGGTTTGGTAGGTGCTCGTCCCGTGGAACAGAAGAAGGGCGCGGACAAGGGCATTGATGGCCGTCTCTACTTCCATGATGATGTAGGTGCCAAGACCAAACAGGTCATCTTGTCCGTGAAGGCGGGACATACCAGTGTGCCCCATGTGCGGGACCTGCGCGGTGTTTTGGACCGGGAAAAGGCGGAGATTGGCGTGCTCATAACGATGCAAGAACCCACGGCCCCCATGCGGTCAGAAGCTGTGGGCGCGGGCTTCTACGCTTCGCCAATTTGGGGTAAGAGTTATCCCAGACTCCAGATTCTTACGGTAGCCGACCTACTGGCGAGGAAGGGCATTGACATGCCACCTCTGGGACAGGTCAGTTTGACCTTCAAAAAAGCACCAAAGGCGAAGGGTGAACAGGCCAAAACTATGACGATGCCGTTAGATGCTTGACCGGCAAGACGGCCACGTTCAAACTGAACCACTACCCACCAGGGTATAATGGCCTGGCATGTCTCAAGTGGCAGCGAGGATACAAGTGAGGGTGATGCCCGGGGCACCCCGAGACCAGGTGGTAGGCCTAGCCGAGGGCGTCTGGCGGGTCAAGGTCGCCGCACCACCTGTGGGTGGCAAAGCCAACGATAGGCTCGTGAGGTTCCTGGCTGACGTGCTCAACATGCCACCCGGAATGCTAGCCATTGACCACGGCCATACCTCCCGTAGGAAAGTGCTCGTGGTCACGGGCCTTGGACCAGAAGAGGTGGCAGCCCGGCTGGCCCAGGTGGCCGTACAGTGAGGCACAGCGCTATCCCCGAGGTTGACCTCCACCGGCTCACGGTCGAGGAGGCGCTGGCCGCGATGGATGAGCTCCTGTACGGCGCGTACAACGCGGGCTACGCCTGGGCACGAGTGGTCCACGGAAAGGGCACCGGCACCCTCCGTTTGGCCGTGCGACGGGAGCTAAGCAAGCATACACTGGTGAAGCGGTTTCGCTCGGGCCTGCCCACGGAGGGCGGCGAGGGCGTTACCGTGGTAGAGTTGGTCAACGGCTAGTGCGACCGCTTCATCCATAGCTGGCGTCCATCTGTAATCATCTCGACCGTCCCCCACTGGGGGGTCTGGTACAGCTTGTCCCCCACTATCTGCTCCAACCGCTGGACCACCTCCTTACTGGGGTGGTAGAACTTGTTGTCCGTACCCACGGAGATTACCGCAGCCCTGGGCGCCACCGCCGCCAGGAACCGGGACGTAGTCGAGGTGTCGGAGCCGTGGTGGGCTACCTTGAGGACCGTGGCCGTCACGTCCACCTCCTGCGCCAGCAAGATGCCCTCGCCGACGCTCTCCAGGTCTCCCGGCAACAGGAAGCTCACGGCGCCGGCCCGCACCCGCAGCACCACGGAGTTGTTGTTCGTATCCGCACCTGTGCCCAGGAACGGTTCCTCAGGTGGAAAGAGCGCCTCTACGGAAACCCGCTTCCCCAGGCGCATGGCGAGACCGGGCCTGGCCTGCACTCTGGGGATGCCGCTGGCGCCCAGGCCTTGGCTCCACTTCCGGTACATCTCAGACGACGAGGTGAGTGGCCCCTCCAGCACAGCGCCCACCTTGTGGCGCTGAAGCACCTCAACTAGACCAGCCAGGTGGTCCGCCTCCGGATGGCTGAGCACCACGACGTCAAGAGTCCGGTCCCAGAACGGTAGGTGCTTCCCCAGCTCGCGCTCCAGCACGTCCGCGCTGGGCCCTCCGTCAATCAAGACCCGGTGACGGCCAGCTTGGACCAGGATGGCGTCCCCCTGTCCCACATCGAGGAAAAAGACGTGGAGGCGTCCGTCCGGCAGGCTGAGGCCAGCCGCCCAAATCATCCCCGTCATGGTAGCCATGGCGAGGAGCGCTCCCCACCGAACCCACTTTGCCTGCGGCACTGCGCCCTGCAAGGCTTGGGCAAAGCGCGGCAGCCACCGCCAGCCACCCAAGGCTAGCCCAAGGATACCAAAGTAGCCGGCGACTACGACCACCGGTATCCGGCCCAGGTCCAGGGCAGCGCCCGGCAGCAGCGCGAAGCCCTTCACCACATAGGTCTGGTAGGCAAGCCAAGGCCAGGCAGTCCAGCCCACCACTTGCCCCAAAGGGCCGGAGAGTGCGCCGGCCACCGCTGTCAGCGCCGACGTGACCAGCAGAATAGGCAGGGCAGGCAAGAGCAGCAGTGTCGCCGGCAGCCCTACCAGCGAGAGCCGGTGGAAGTACATGGCTACCACGGGATAGGTGAACGCCATGGCGGCCAGACTCACTGCCACGCTGGTGGTCACTGGTCTTGCCCAGGTGACCCAGTCTGCCCTCAGAGTGCGCACCGCCCTTTCCAGTATCCCCTGGAGCGGAGGTGCGAGCAAGGCCAGCCCCAGCATGGACAGGAAACTGAGTTGGAAAGAGACCTGGCCCAACACACTGGGGTCCAGCCCCACCATGACCGCGGCGGCCAGCGCCAGGGCAACCACAGCGCTACCTGGCCGCCCCAGGTAGTGGCCCCCCAGGAACACGGTCGCCATGATGGCTGCCCGCACTACCGGTGGCCCCATGCCCGCAAGCAGCGCATAGGTCCACGTGCCGGCCAGGGGCAAGAGCAGATAGTACCCACGCCTCCTCCCCAGCAGCCAGGCCCCGACGGGCAGCAACAACCCGGCCACGATGCTGATGTTCATGCCCGAGACGGCCAGGATGTGGGTGGTGCCCGTCCGGTTGAAGGCATCGCTCAGCTCCGGTGGCATCGAGCGCCTCAGCCCCAATAGCAACGCCTGGGCCAGCGACGCCTGCGGCTCCGGTAGCGAGCGGGCCAGGGCGTCCGCCAACCGCTGGCGCAGCCCGTAGAGCCAGGCGCGCGGCGGATAGCCCTGCCCGTGGGCTTGTAGTACAATCTGTGACCTGTTCATGACCGAGTGGATACCCTGTTGGGCTAGATAGCTACGATAGTCGAAGTCATTTCCACCGCCGGGGAAATCGGCCACGCCACGCAAGCACAGCAGGTCGCCATAGGAGTATCGCGGAAGCGGAGGCGCCCACGCCAGCAACAGGCCTGATACAGCCGGATTGGCCCCATTCGTACGTAGTGACTGCACATTCAGGGCAAGCCGCTGCCCGCTACCGGAGTGGTCGGCATCTGTCACCAGCGCGGTCACTTCTACGGTGCGGCCGTTGTAGAAGTCAATGCTGCCAGGAGCAGGGCGGTGGGGAGACGGGGCACGCGCCAGGCCCAGGAGGAGCGCAATCAGGACCAGGGCAGCCACTAAGGGCCAGCCACCCCTCTTCCAGAGCAGCGCTATCGCGGCTAGGGCGCTGGCCACCGCCATCGCCAACAGAGGCCAGGGCCAGGACACGCGCATACCCAACCACACCCCGGATACCGCAGCCGCTGCCACCCACGCCAGCTTCATCGCCTGCCCACTCGGCGCGCCTCAGTCCAGGGTTATCCTGTCGCGGAGCTGCTCCAGGGTGATGGGGCCAATTCCAGGGACCAGGAGCAGGTCCCCCAAGCGCTGGAACTGACCGTGTGCGTCACGGTAGCTCACGATGTCCTGGGCCTTCTTCTCTCCGATGAGTGGCAGGGATTCCAACTCTCGCGCAGTAGCGGAGTTTATGGGTACCTTGCGCTCGTCGGTGCCATCTGGCTCAACGGGCACCTTGCGCCCCTCGGCGCCACCTGGCTGAGGGGTGGCCGCCTCCAGGAACGGAACGTAGACCTTCTGGCCATCCCGCAACGCCGACGCTAGGTTGAGAGCCTGGGGATTGGCCTGCTCGACAGGCCCACCGGCAGCGATAAGGGCATCCTGGACTCGTTGACCAGGGAGCATGTTGTAGACGCCGGGCCTGGCCACGGCACCTGTCACATGGACCACGAGCACACGGGGCGTGACGGTAGGCGTAGGCAGGGCGATCTCGATCATATCGCTGCTGGATGTCCAGCGGGATAGGAACAGAGCGCCGCCGGCCAGCAGGGCTACGGCGAGACCCATGAACGCCCAGCCCCAGACAGAGGATGGGGACTTGGGCTGGCTCTGGGCCATGACAGGCTACCTGGACTTGGATGTGGGCGGGTGCTCGCGCTGCCAGGTCTCGAGGAGCCGGACCAGGAGCTTCTCCTCGGCGATGCCCGCCTCGCGGGTGGCTTTCTCCAGCGGGAACCACTTGGCGCTGAAGGCGGCGAGGTCGGTCACCTTGCCGGAGCGGAGTTGGGCACGCAGCGCGTCTAGCTCTGCCCGCCGAGCTTCCAGTTTGTCCAGCTCTGCCACCCATTCCTTGAAGAGGGGATGCTCTTGGAGCAGCATGGCGCCATGATAGCACAGAGGACGGCAACAGGAAACCTTCAGGCAACCCCGGCGTCGCAAGGAACCCAGAGACGCTGTGACTGCTGCTATAATGGGCGCAAACCAACGGGAGTGTAGTCGCATGCCCCAGTACGCATTCTTCCAGGGCAAGACCGTCCCCCTGGCTGAGGCCAAGATAAGCATCTTGACCCACGGGTTCCTGTACGGCACCGCCTGCTTCGAGGGTATTCGTGGCAACTGCGAGCAGGGCGAGGTGTACATCTTCAGGGCGGCAGACCACTACCGCCGCCTGCTGGATAGCTGCCGCATCCTGCAAATCGAGCTTCCCTACTCTGTGGCGGACCTGGTGCGCATTACCGCGGAGCTGGTGGCCAGGTGCGGCTACCATGAGGATGTCTACATCCGTCCGGTAGCATACAAGAGCGCCGAGGGCGTGGGAGTCCGCCTTCACAACCTGGAGTCGGACCTGGCGATTTCCGTGATGCCCTACGGGATGCCGCCAACGGTAACCACCGGCGCCCGTTGCTGCATCTCCACCTGGCAACGCATTGACGATAATGTTATCCCACCGCGCGCCAAGATCACCGGGCTATACGTCAACAGTGCCCTTGCCCGCTCCGAGGCTATGGCCAAGGGGTACGACGAGGCAATACTGCTCACACGCGAGGGGCACGTCTCGGAGGCCAGTGGGGAGAACGTCTTCGTCGTGGTCGGGGGGCGCCTAGTAACGCCGCCCACCTTTGACAACATTCTTATCGGCATCACCAGGGATACCGTCATGGAGCTGGCAAAGTCGGAACTGGGTCTCGCGGCGGAGGAGCGCTGCATTGACCGCAGCGAGCTCTACCTGGCGGACGAGTGCTTCCTGGCGGGCACGCTGGCCCACCTGACGCCGGTGGTCGAGGTCAACGGCCGGCCCATCGGCAGCGGACAGGTGGGCGCTGTCACACAAAAGCTGCAAGACCTGTACCTGCGGGTAATCCGCAGCCAGCACCCCAGGTACCGGCACTGGTGCACGCCAGTCTATTCCAGGGCCGAGGGATAGCCTCGTAGCGGGAGACGGCGCAGAAGTGCCCTTGGCTGGACCACGGGGAATCCCGACGTGTCGGGACTCTCCCAGTGTCGGGCCTGCCCTGAGCGAAGTCGAAGGGGAGAGGCAGGGAGAGAGGTCCGTTGGCCATCACGTGGAGGTCTTGGTAGGCTATCTCAAAGCTGGTGTCTTGCTTTTCCCCCCTTGGTTGCTATAATGGGCGCAGCCTAGCTGAACAGGAGATACCGTTCCATGCCGCAGTATGCATTCTTCAACAACAAGTTCGTGCCGATAGATGAGGCCAAGGTGAGCGTAATGACTCATGCCATGCACTACGGTACGGCCTGTTTCGAAGGCATCCGCGGCAACTGGAACGCGGAGCAGGGCCAGATGTACCTGTTCCGGGTCGCTGACCACTACACCCGCCTGCTTCAAAGCTGCAAGATCCTCCAAATCCAGCTCCCCTATGACGTCAAGAAGATGGTGGACATCACGGTGGAGCTCGTGGAGAAATGCGGCCTCAAGGAAGACGTGTACGTCCGCCCTCTGGCATACAAGAGCTCCGAGGTCATTGGTGTACGCCTGCACAACCTGGATGCCGCTCTCACTGTGTTCATGGTCCCCTTCGGCAACTACCTGGACGTCACCAAGGGCATCCGGGCCTGTGTCTCCACCTGGCGCCGCATAGATGACAACATGATCCCCCCCCGTGCGAAGATCACGGGCTTGTACGTGAACAGCGCCTTGGCCAAGTCTGAGGCGGCGGCCAACGGCTACGACGAGGCCATCCTGCTCACCCGCGAGGGCCATGTGTCGGAAGGCAGCGGCGAGAACTTGTTCCTGGTCATGGATGGCAAGCTGGTAACGCCCCCACCCTACGACAATATCCTCGTCGGCATAACCCGTGACACGGTGATGGAGCTGGCGCGAAACGAGCTTGGCCTGGAGACTGAGGAGCGCTGTGTGGACCGCACCGAGCTCTACCTGGCCAAGGAGTGCTTCCTGACAGGCACCGCAGCGCACCTCACGCCCGTCCTGGAGATAGACAACCGGCCGGTGGGGGATGGGCAGGTGGGACCCATCGGAAGGCGCCTTCAGGAGCTTTACTTTGACGTCGTGCGGGGCCGGAATCGGAAGTACCTGGGCTGGTGCACGCCAGCCTACTCCAAGCTGGTGAAGGCATAGTCGAGGCCATTTGTCCGGGCGGAGGTGACCCTCCGTGGCCCATGTAGCCTGGCAGTATCTGGTCTTCATCTTCATAGCGTGCTGCGGCGTGCTTCAGGCTGCGGCTGCCTATAGCGGACTCAAGGGCCTGATGCTCATCCCTCGACGCCTACCCAGCTTCGTCCTAGGGTTAGCCCTGGTTGTGGGCGCCTTCATTTGGTTCTTTTCCGCTGACAACCGCGCCCCGCCGGCGGGATGGCCTGTGCTGGAAGGCGCTCAGCAGGTGCTGGTGTTCGGTGTGGCTGCCAGCCTGGCGGTCGGTTCCACAGCGCTGGTGACTTCCCTGCTGCGGCGCAGGACCGACAAGCAGCCAAACCCCCGGCAAGAGGGTCTGGAAGCCCTGCGAGAGCAAGGCTACTTGCAGGCCGTGTCGCGACGGTGGCGGCGAGGATAGCATGCTGGCCGCCGATGCCCGTCTCTTCCTGTGGCTGAATGGTCTGGTCGGGCGATGGGGCGTAGTTGACAGCATAGTCAGGGTGGTGGCTACCGACTACTTCGTCCCAGTGGCGCTATCTCTAGCCCTGTTCGGCCTGTGGTTCGGCAGCCGGAGCCAGGCACAAGGGGAACGGCAACAGAAGGCGGTGCTCTCGGTAGTTGTCGCGGTGGGGCTGGCGAACCTGGCCATCGTTTTCATCAACCATGCCTGGGCCAGGCCACGCCCCTTCGCCGACCACGGGGTCGCTCTGCTCTTCTACCGGCCCACGGACCCATCTTTCCCCAGCAACCTGGCCACCATGGCCTTCGCCATGGCCGCGGGAGTAGGGTTGGCCAACCGGCGTGTGGGGGTGCTGGCCTATCTGTTGGCGTCCGCCGCCGCCATCTCCAGGGTGTGGGCTGGGGTGCACTACCCCCTGGATGTTCTGGCCGGGGCGGCGCTGGGAACGACGGCGACCTTTCTGTGTCGGGGCATCGTAAGGATGATAGAGCCGTGGCCCAGCCGGGCCTTGCGTCTGGTGCGCAAGGCATACCTGGCCTAGCTACAAGAAGGAGACCACCGTGACGCGCACTGTGATCGTCTACTCCCAACCAGGCTGAATGTTCTGCACTTCGGCGAAAGAGTATCTTTCGCGTCGAGGCGTCCCCTTCGTGGAGAAGAACGTGGCGGCCGACAAGTCGGCCCTCCAGGAGCTACAGGAGATGGGCTACATGACCACCCCGGTCATCAAGATTGACGGCGAGGTGGTGGTGGGCTTCGACCGCAAACGCCTGGACGTGCTGCTGTCTAGCAAGGAATAGCATCGCGGCCATACTGACGGCCAGAATAGGTCACGAAAGCCCTACGTAGCAACAAGGCGACATTAGGGCCATACGCACTTCGGTGGGTTGACTTGCGTCCCGACAGCCCCTAGAATGCGGGCATCCGGTCACGGACTTTCCGAAAGGGGTGGCCCATGGGCACGCGAAAGCACCTCTGGCTGGCCGTCATAGTCCTCTTGTTGGCAACGTGTGCCCCCGCTGCCGAGGCTACTGCTACGCCAACTGTAGCACCCGCCACGCGGTTGCCTCCCGCAACTTCGGCACCTTCTGCCACCGCTGCACCTACGCCAAAGGCTGTGTCCACTCCTACTACCTCACGGACCCAGCCCAAGAGGGGCGGCACCATCGTTTACCCCGTCCTGGCAGACCCCAGAGCGGCTGACCCGCTGCGCTACGGATACAGCGATATCTTCCAGCCCCTGAGCATGGTCCACACCCGCTTGACGCGGTTTTCCCCGGCTATGTGCCAAGTCTACCCATACCAGCCGGAGCTCGCCGAGAGTTGGGCCTGGGTCAACGACACCACCATGGAGTTCAAGCTGAAAAAGGGCGTGCGCTACCCTAGCGTGGCCCCAGTCAACGGCCGCGAGATGGTGGCCGAGGACGTGGTGTACTCCGCCACCGTGCAATGGCCCAAGGCCGACTCCATGGCCGAGGCCGTCAAGCTCATCGAGAAGGTAGTGGCCGTGGGCAAGTACACCGTCCGCCTTCAGCTCAAGCAGACCATGGGGGGCTACTACGAGAAGCTGGACAACAGCGGTATGGCCCTGATCATGCCCCCAGAGATCTTCGGGCCGAAATCCGATATAGAGAAGCTGGAGAACAACGTGGGCCTAGGCCCCTTCGCACTCAAGAAGTACAGCCCCGGCGTCTCTATGGAGTTCATCCGCAACGAGGCCTACTCCACCATCCAGCCAGGCCTTCCGTACCTGGACGGCGTCCGTTTCTACGTCATGCCCGACTTCTCCACCCAGACCTCCGCCTTTATGGCCGGACGACTGGACGCCATAGGATTCGAGGACCCCACCCCCGCCATCCCTCTAGAGCGCGTACCCCAGCTAAGGGCCGGTGATTGTGGAGGCGTGGTCATCTGGGCGCTCTACATGAACGCCACCAAAGCTCCCTTCACCGATGTGCGGGTTAGACGGGCGGTGTCTATGGCAGTGGACAGACAGGTACTCCTATCCGCGGTGTACTCCGGCAAGGGCACCACCACGTACACTGGCATCGCTCCCCATTTTGGCGACTACTTTTTGCGTAAGGAAGGCTATCCTCAAGATGTACGCAAGCTGCTGGACTACGATCCCGAAGGGGCCAAGAAGCTCCTGGCTGAGGCGGGATTACCTTCAGGGTTCAGCACTACCATCGCTTTTACCCGCCGTTTTCCCCCTCAGCAAAGGGCCGCCGAAGCGTTGGTGGCCATGCTGGGCAAGGCCGGGATCAACGCCAAGCTCCAGCCCCTGGAGTATGCCCGTTTCCAGGAGGTGGTCTACGGCGCTCTCTTCGAGGAGATGGCAATCGCCAACACGGGAGCTGGAAGGGACATAGACAGCTCAGTATGGGACCCCTACCATAGTACCTCCGTCCCTCGCAATCGCGGACGGTTGAGCGACCCCCAGTTGGACAGGATGATGGAGGCGTTCCGGCGCACCACCGACGAGGCCCAGCGCATCAAGCTGGCCAAGGAGATACAGGTCTATCAAGTGAGTTCCGGCAACCTTGTGTGGATGCCCGTGGGGAACTACCCTGCCTATGCACAAGCCCACGTCAAGGATTTCAGACCCATCCTCAACACCAAGGCCTGGGGCGACTATTTCTACAACGTCTGGGTTGACCGGTAGGGAACTGGCACCGAAACGTTTCTGCTAGAATATACCTATGTTTCGTCCTAAGGAGCGATAGATGGCCTCAAAGTCCACCGTTGCATCAGCTACACCCACCAAGCCAGTCCACGAGGACGTCTGGGTCCACAGCGCCTGCGACATGTGCTTCTCATCCTGCGGCATCCTCGCCCATCGGGTGGACGGGGTCATCGTCAAGATCGAAGGCGACCCGAACTGTCCCCACAACAACGGCAAGCTGTGCGCCAAAGGCATGGCTGCCCTCATGGCCGCCTATGACCCCAACCGAGTGACGAGTCCCCTCAAGCGGACCAATCCCCAGAAGGGCATCGGCGTGGACCCCGTCTGGCAGAAGATAACCTGGGATGAGGCCCTGAATACCATCACCGAGCGGCTGCGCAAGGTGCGCAAGGAAGACCCGCGGAAGCTGGTCATTGCCACCTGGGACCAGAGCATCATGACCACCATCCTGCGGGCGTTCGCCTCCTCCTACGGCACCCCCAACTACGACTGGTCCGGCTACTACTGCGGCAACTACCTCCACTCCACCATGTACCTGACCAACGGGAGCTTCCACTCCTCGTTTGACATCGAGCACTGCAACTACTGCATCCTGCTGGGCAACCAGATGGGCTTCATGGTAGGCCTCAGCCCCAACCTCCACTCCCAAAAGATGGCCGAGGCGCGTATGCGCGGCATGAAGGTAGTTGTCGTGGACCCCGTAGGGACCACCGCGGCTGCCAAGTCCGACGAGTGGGTCCCCATCCGCCCGGGCACCGATGGGGCCTTCATCCTGGGGCTGATCAACGTGTTGATCAACGAGCTGGGCATATTCGATGCCGAGTTCCTCACTCAGCACACCAACGCCGCCTATCTTGTCGGCCCGGACGAGTACTATGTCCGCGACCCGGCCACCAAGAAGCCCCTGGTCTGGGACAAGGCCGCGGGACGGGCAGCTCCCTTCGACACCGTAGCCCAGCCGGCCCTTGAGGGCGAGTACAGGGTGGGGAACACCCCTTGCCGCCCCGCCTTCTCCCGGCTGAAGGAGCACGTCAAGCAATACACCCCAGAGCACGTCTCCCAGATCACCAGCATACCGGCGACCACCATACGTCACATCGCCAAGGAGTTCGGCGAGGCCGCCCGCATCGGTTCCACCATCACCATTGACGGCAAGGAGTTCCCCTACCGGCCAGTGGCGGTCAACATCTACCGTGGCGCGGGCGCGCACAAGCACGGCGCGCTAACCGGCCTGGCCGTGCAATCCCTCAACATGCTCATGGGCGCGTACTACGTCCCCGGTGGGCACCGGGGCGAGAACCTGGTGGGGCCAAACATGTCCTGGGCGCCGAGCACCACGTCCGACGGCCTCGTCCTACCCCCGGAGCCTATCGGCCACGGGGTCAACTACTACGAGTCGGAGATCAGGGCGCCCGAGTCCCTCGCTATCTCCGAGCTTTTCCCCATCTCCACCAACCGCAGCCCCATGAACCAGCTTGCGGTAACTGACCCCAAGAAGTTCAAGCTGCCCTATGATATCGAGGTCATGCTCCAGTGCCGCCGCAACCTCATGACCAACGCCGCCAATAAGGCATCTAACGCCGCGGCCCTGAGCAAGATCCCCTTCCTCGTCTCCTTTAACACTGTCCTGGACGAGGTCTCCGAGTTCGCCGACATCGTGCTACCCGATACCCATTCCCTGGAGCGCCTGGACCTCCAGCCTAACCGCATGACCCTCAGCGTGACCGTGGCCAGTGGCTACTACTACTGGGGGCTGCGCCAGCCGGTGATGGCACCTCCCGAGGGAGTCAGGAGCTGGCGGGACGTCCTCCTGGACCTGGCCGACCGGCTGGGCTTCCTGGACAACGTCAACCAGAGCCTCAACGTCATCCTGCATCTCAAAGCGCCCCACGACCTCAAGCCGGGCCAGAAGTATGACTGGGACCAGATATTCGACCGCTGGGCCAAGTCCCAGTTTGGCGAGGAGAAGGGGTTGGCCTGGTTCAAGGAGAATGGCTACCACAAGGTCAAGCGCACCGTCTCCGAGTCCTTCCCGCTGACCTCGCTCAAGGTACGCTTCCCCATCTACTTCGAAAACGTGAAGAAGGCGGGGGAGAAGGTCAAGGCCGTCACCGACGAGCTAAACCTGAGCTGGGACACCTCCGACTACCAACCCCTCCCCGACTGGAAGCCGTGCCCTTCCTTCAAGCAGTCCGGCGAGCACGACCTCTTCGCCGTCAACTATAAGCTGCCCTTCCACTATCAGTCCTGGACTACAGAGAACCCCTGGCTCAACGAGGTGGGCGAGCGTCACCTCTACGCCTACAAGCTGATGATCAACACCGAGGCGGCCCAGAAGCGGGGCATCCGTGACGGCGACGTGGTGTGGATCGAGTCCACCGCCGGTAAGGTCAAGGGCCAGGCCAAGGTCACCGAGTGCATCCATCCCGAGGTGGTGGGCATTGCCGGCGTGTTCGGCGCCTGGGGGCCGGGCAAACCCATTGCGAAGGACAAGGGCATCCACTTCAACAGCCTTATCCCCATGGACCTGGAGCACATAGACGCGGTGTCCACCTCCCTGGACTCCTGCGTCCGCGTCAAGGTGACCAAGGCCGAGCCATAGCCGACGGGACACCGAGATAGGCGCCCACCAGGACTTCCTTTCCACCGCTATCACGCCAGACTACCATGGTCTCGCGCCCACGCCGACCATGGTTGCCGTTGGTGGAACGGTTGCGTGATCCTCCGGCGGGTCTGCCCTGTTGCGTACGATGGGGTGTAGTACCTTCGTCCCGGCGGAGCCGGAACGTGCCGGAAGGCCATCTTGGCGGCGCTGCTGTGTAACACGTGCGAAGGGCTTGGCCCGATTAAAGATTGGGGCCAAGCTGGGCAGGATACCTTAACGCCCTTAGATAAGCTACCGGCTATTATGAGGCGTGCACTCCAAAACCCAGGCCACCGGCCACACGGGCACCGAGGTTGCCGTCAACCTGTCGCCAGTACTCGATCACACGGGACCTAACCTCGTCAGTCACACCTTGCTTAACGTGGGAGACGATGTTCGCCACGAGGCGCTCACGATCAGTCTCGGACAGCACCCTCTGGTATAGGGCGCGGGGCTGTACGAAGTCGTCGTCGTCCCGATGCGCAGTGTAAGGCGCACGCACCACCTGGCCGGCCACCTCTTGGCGGAAGCCCTCGCCGTAGCGCTGCGGGTCTGCGGCCGGACCTCGGTAGCTGTTGGGCGCGTAGACCGGATCTGGAGGGTTGTCGTATCGCATGGCCCCGTCCCGGTTGTAGCTGTGCACAGGTACCCGCGGGTGGTTGATGGGCAGTTGCAAGTAGTTGGCGCCAATGCGGTAGCGGTGTGTGTCAGGGTAGCTGAACAGCCGACCCAGCAGCATCTTGTCCGGGCTGGGCTCGATCCCCGGCACCATGTTGGCTGGCTCGAAGGCGGCCTGCTCCACCTCGGCAAAGTAGTTCTTCGGATTGCGGTCAAGCACCAGCCGTCCGACAGTGATGGGTGGGTGGTCCTCATGGGGCCACACCTTCGTCAAGTCAAAAGGGTTGAACCGGTATTCAGCAGCTTCTCCAACCGCCATGATCTGCATCTGCAATGTCCAAGACGCCGCCTCACCGCGCACCAGGGTCTGCCACAGGTCACGGCGGTGGTAGTCGGGGTCATCCCCAGCCATTGCCTTAGCCTCGGCATTAGTGAAGCTCTGGATGCCCTGGTCGGTCTTGAAGTGGTACTTGACGTAGAACGCCTCACCCTTTGCGTTGACCCACGTGAAGGTGTGGCTGCCGTAGCCATTCATGTGCCGGTAGGTCCGTGGGATGCCCCGGTCGGTGAACAGGAAGGTAACCTGGTGGGCCGACTCAGGCGACAGAGTCCAGAAGTCCCACTGCATGTTGTTGTCGCGAAGCCCGTTGTCGGCTCGGCGCTTCTGCGAGTGGATGAAGTCCTGGAACTTCTGGGGGTCGCGGATGAAGAAGACCGGGGTGTTGTTGCCGACCAGGTCGTAGTTGCCATCCTCTGTGTAGAACTTGATGGCAAACCCACGAGGGTCGCGGACCGTGTCGGCCGAGCCCAGTTCACCTGCCACCGTGGAGAAGCGCACGAACACGTCGGTCCTTTTGCCCTTCTTCAGGAACCTGGCCTTGGTCCACTGGCTGACATCCTCTGAGCACTCAAAGTAGCCGTGGGCTCCAGCCCCCTTCGCATGCACCACCCGCTCCGGCACCCGCTCGCGGTTGAACTGGGCCATCTTTTGGACGAGGTAGTGGTCCTGGAGCAGCACCGGGCCGTTAGGGCCGGCTGTGAGGGAATGCTCGTCGCTTGGCGCAGGAATCCCCGAGTCTGTGGTTGTCATTGGACGCTGCTCTTCAGCCATGTCGCTCCCCACTGCCGGACCACGCCTCACGTTGCCAGGCTTTTAGCCTTTTTCCGGCGCAGTATTCGCAACAACAGCGACCCACTATGACAAGCTCGGACTAAAGGGAACTTGCGGATCCGACATCAGGTATCATATGCCCCCCAACGGCACCAGTCAACCATGGCTCACCAACGTGGACCAAATATAAAACTAACGCGATGACCTTTACCCTACCTCGCTGAGACGGGGGTCCCAATGCTGGGGGGCGGGGGCTAACGACGATTGGCCTTTGGGGGCCCCCTACGCGGTGGGGTGTGGAACGAAAGAGCGGGTTGTCCACCCTGACCCCGGTATCAACTGCATTGGGCCAGATCGGAGTAGCCATGCTGATTGGCGACCACGACTGGTCCTGTCGCCTACCAGTTCGCGCGGGTCAAGAACAGGCAGCTTGCTACGGTATGGGTGTGGCTGACGCGCTGCCTAAATCCACGCACTATCGGAGAAATGACCGTTGACAACCACGTCCACAAGTATCTTGTTCCTCGACTGTGACCCCCAAACCTACCTGACCCAAACCGCGAGGGGCGCCGTTTTCCTCGCGCCGACTGTGCTTGACAGCCATACGGCAAGATGGTACAAGTACAATCGCCTCGCATCTTGGAAGGAGAGCCAAACGCAACTGGAAGACGGCCGGAGGCAATGTCCGCCCCGGAGGGCCTTCGCTGGCGTAGCCAATACCTTAAGGAGGGACTTGTGAAAGCGTCAACCGTTTTGAGGACTAAACTTCGGTCGGGGCAACTGGTGGTGTCCATTGGTGTCTACGATCCCCTCAGCGCTGTGATTGGGGAGAGGGCTGGCTTCGATGCCGTGGCCTACCAGAGCGCCCAGGCATCGGGGGCCGACGCCCTGCCGGACGTAGGCATCCGGACGCCCTACGAGACTGTCGAGATGGTACGCAAGATTTCCCGAAGTGTGAACTTGCCTATCATCGTGGACTCCGAGCAGGGGTTCGGAGAAGACCCGGAGGTCTGCGCTTTCTGGACCCGGGAGCTGATCAAGGCGGGTGCTGCCGCTCAGCATATAGACGACCTCCGGGCGGGGCGCTGCATCTGGCTGGAAAACGGTGCGAAGTACGGGGACGCGGACGAGGTAGCCGAGAGGATCCACGCCATGGCCAGGGCAAGAGATGAGTTGGACAAGGACTACGTTATTATCGCACGCACCTGCTGTTACCACGCCAACACGGGCGGGAACACCCCTGAGGGGTTCAAGGAGTCTATACGGCGTTTCCTCCTGTGGAAACAGGCGGGCGCCGATGTGTTCACCGCCAACGGATGGCAGCTTGAGCCAGAGATAGCGAGGAAAGTCAAGGCCCAGATACAGGCTCCCCTGTTTACTCAGGGTGGCAACGGAAGGTTGAACAGGGAGGAAGGCTACCTGGAGTATTGCAGGCGGTCGTGGGACGAGCTTCATGAGTATGGGTATGACATCATCAACAACCCTATGGACCTGATTGGCGTAGGGGTGAGGGCGATGATGCAGGCTGCCCAGAAAGCCATAGGGAGACGCACGTGGTCCGCCATAGGCCCCGAGTGCTTGGACGGGGAGACCTGGCTAGAGCTGGTTGGCCACACAGCCATGCGCCACGGGACACCGCTGGGCGCCTCGCAACCTTCGGGTAAGCTGGTCAAATAGACATAACACCAGAAGTCACTCGGCCTGGATGAATGAGGAGCGTCAATGAGAAGTTCTAGTGTGCTTCGGTCCTGTTTGCTCTTTTCGGCGCTGCTGCTGGGCTGTGCTACGGGAGCCCAGGCGCCCACTGACACACCGCGGGCCGGCCCCGTGCCCACCTCTGCACCTACGGTCCCCGCCCAGCCGAGTCCCACGCCTGCGTCTGTCGCACCCAAGCCCAGCCCGACTACGAAAGCAGTCGGCCCCAAGTACGGCGGGACCCTGACAAACCGGATAGCCGCGGACCCCGAAAAATGGGACCCCCACGACAACCACCTGGAGAACAACCAGAGCGTGTTCAACCTGGTACACGGGCGATTGCTGAGCCACAACTACGGCGCGCCTGCGTGCCTGGACGATCCCCCCGAAGGTGACTTGGCTGAGAGTTGGACGTGGCTGGACGACCTCACGCTGGATATCAAGCTGAGGCCCGGCATCAGGTTTCAAGGGGCTGCGCCGGTGGGCAACCGCGAGCTCGTCGCTGAAGACGTCGTCCACAGCATGAAGGACTCATACGCTCGCGAGGACTACATGAAGCCCAATGCCGACATCACTCGCGATATCTCCGCCGTTGACAAGTACACCGTGCGCTTTCGGCTGTCCCAGCCCTACGTGGACTACGTCAAGATGGGGCCGGTCAGGTATCCAGTCGTAATCCTGGCCCCCGAGTTGAACACCGCTGGTAAGAAGTGGACTTTCCGGGACCACGTTGGCACCGGCACCGGGCCGTTTGTCCTCAAGGACTACCTGCCTGGGGTGAAAGTGGAGCTGGAGAAGAATCCCGGCTACTTCAAGGCCGGCTTACCCTACTTGGACGCAATGACGCTGCTTATAGTGCCCGACGAGAGCACTGCGGTCTCGCTGCTGAGGTCGGGCCGGATTGACGTCGCGCTGATACTGGGCGCACCAGCGGTGGACGCCATCAAGCTGACGGCCCCCAAGCTGGCCGTCCAGACCTGCGGCTACCATGCCTCAACCGTGGTGTTCTGGAGGACAGACAAGCCGCCGTTCAACAACGTCCAGGTGAGGCGGGCGCTCTCCATGGCCGTGGACCGAGACGCCTTCAACAAGACTGTGTGGCTGGGCACGGGCACCCCCCGGTGGTCTCCCGTACACCCTCTCCTGGGCGATTGGGCCATAAAGCCCGAAGCGATTCCGGCAGATGTGCGACAGTACACAGAGTACCATCCCGATAGGGCCAAGACACTGCTGGCTAGTGCGGGCTATGCCACTGGGCCTGAGGTGAAACTGGTGTATCGGGACGTGTTTGCGTCAGTGGCCGAGGCCATTCATGCTTCCTGGACCAGCGTGGGGGCCAAGGTAACGCTGGCACAGCTCGAAAGGGGAGCGTACAACACCGCCGTAGTTGAGAAAGCAGACTATGAGGATGCGGCCCTTTCCTATGCCTCGGCGCTGACCGTGGACGAGGCCATCTACACCTACTTCCGCTCTGGGATGCCTCGCAACCGAAGTCACATGGGTGACCCGGAGCTGGACCGGATGCTCGATGCCCAGCGGACCATGCTCGACGAGAGCCAGCGCAAGAAAGTGGTAGATGAGATCCAGATACGCCTGATGCGTGACCAGTACATGCTGGTGTTGCCTATGTCCTCTCGCTCGTGGGTACTACAGCCCTGGGTAAAGAACACATGGTACAAGCCGCCGCATTCGGCAGTCACCGAGTTCCTCCGGTTCGCTTGGTTGGACAAGTAGGTGAACGGCGCCGGGTCAGCCTGCTTTTGTTGGGCTGACCTCGGTCGCCACAAGTGGGCACATCGTCGCGGGAGGGGTCAGGTCATGAAGATCGGCGCACGAATCCGCAGCGACTGGCTGACCGAGGGCGATGAGCACCTTCGCTTCCTCAGGCAGATTGGTGTGGAGGGCGTGGGTTTCCCCTTGGACATGCTCAACGGCTATCGGGAGACGGGACGGGTTGACAAAGGTGACATAGAAAGGCTTGTGCAACGCCTGGGCGCTCTGGGCTTCACGACAGAGGTGGCCACTGCACCGGGGCCGATGTGCAGGGACGTGCTCATCGGCCGGCCCAACGCGCCGGAGCAGATAGATAAGCTTTGCCAGATCGCTCAGATGCTGGGCGACGTGGGCATCCCTGTGCTAGGCGTCCACTGTTTCTACGGAGCTACACTGCTGAGGAGGGCCCCAGCCAGGTCAGGCAGGCGCCCTGCGGCGAGCGCGCCGGGACACCCCACCTTCGACATGGCACTCACCCTGGCCGACCAGCCGGAGCCGGGTTGGACGTTGAGGCATGGTCGAGGGGGATACGCTCACCCAGGCTTCCAACTCGGCCCGTTCCGTAACACCAGCTTCGACCCCGAGGCGCGCTTCACGGCGGACCAGCTTTGGGCAAACCTGCTCAACATGTACAGCCGACTGGTCCCGGCGGCTGTGAAAGCTGGGGTCAAGATCGCCCAGCACGGGAACGATCCACCCTTGACGCAGGCCTGTGGCAACCCCCAGATACTCTGCACCTTTGCTGACTTTGACCGCCTTTTCACCGAGGTGCCTAGTCCCAACAACGTCATGACCTTCTGCGTGGGCACGCGATATGAGTCGGGCGAGGACATCCTCCAGGGCATAGAGCGTTTCGGGCGCCAGGTGAAGATAGGCTACGTGCATTTGCGCAACGTTCGTGGCACCTTACCTCGGACTGGCGGCTACGAAGAGGTGTTCATTGACGACGGGGACGTGAATCTCAGGTCCGTCTTGCAGGCCCTGAAACGTGTCGGCTACGACGGCGCCGTTGACTTCGACCACGTGATGCAGGTCTCCGGCGATTCCCCGCTTGCCCGGGACTACGTCGCGTTCGCCGTCGGCTACATCAGGGGCCTGCTTTCAGAGTAGGGCCAGTCCGCCGCAGGCAAGCGAGTCAGTGTCGCGTGAGACAGCTACAAGGTCCGGAATCGAAACCAGACGGCGGGATGGGTGCTGTCCGGGGTTAAGATTGGCGTTGAGGATGTTGGAACCCTTCGGTGGCATGTGCCGTGGCGAATAGGACCGGCGCTTCTGTGCCCGTTTCTCACAGACGCTGAACCTGATTGCCGGAGGCAACCGATGTGTCATGAGCGAGCTCTATGGCCATGATCCCTTGACCGCCCCGCCTACCCGCACCTACTGCGGGGCCGCTCAGGGACAAGTGGACGCGCCGGTTCCAGGCTGCCTGCGTTCGAATGATTTGCCCCACTTCGACAGGTGCAAGCAGTTCATGCCCCAAACTCACTTTGAGGTGGCAATCCCCGGCAAAACCAGCCTCCCTTTTCCCCAAGGCGCACGGCACCACTTCCGCGATTGCGGTGTCACTCTAACACGGCAACAATCTGCCTTGACAACGCCCTTGTCTCAACATACAATGTCTGCAACTTGACGGAGAGCGGTAGGCAGCTAAGGTGCGCTTTAGATCTCGTTTGTGAGATGAAGCGTCTGATGCCGTGCCTATGATACGAGCGGTATACGCTCGTGGCTATGTCCTACAAGGAGGGCCAAGGTCCATGAGACGACTCCCCAGGTTTCTGTTGCCCTGTCTGGGCATCCTGGCGCTGGTGCTGTCGGCGTGCGCTTCTGCAGCCACACCCACGGCGCCTCCCGCGGCCACCACAGCGCCCAAACCTCCCATCAAGATAGGTCATCTGCTGGCGACGACCGGACCGTTCTCAGGCGTCATGGAGATGATCAACCCGGGTGTGGATTGTGCGTTTCAAGAAGTGGGCGGTCAAGTCGCGGGCAGACAGATCAAGCTCATACGCGAGGACACCGAGTTCAAGGCAGATGTAGCCTTGAGCAAGGCCAAGAAACTTGTCGAGGTGGACAAGATAGACATCGGGTTTGGACCGCAGGTGACCTTCGAGGCCCAGGCAGCCAAGGACTACTTGCGACAGTCGGGCATCCCCTGGATAACCTCAGACCTGGCCTTGCCGGACTGGGCACAAGCCGGAACGAACATATTCCATGTTGGCCCCATCCCTCAGCAGGTATTCACCGACGAGATGCTCAAGTATGTGTATGACGAGTTGGGAGTCCACAAGGTAATCATCTACTCCATGGACCATCCGGGAGGGCGCCTGTGGTCCCAGGGCTTCATAGACTACTTCAAGAAGGTGGGTGGACAGGTCGTCCAGGAGATTTACTTCCCGCCGGACATCGTTGACCACGCCGTCAACTTCCCCAAGCTGAAGACATCTGAGGCCGATGCCATTGTGTCGGCCCAGTGGGGCGCCTCGGCAATCCGCTTCATAAAGCAGGCAGACGAGTACGGCTTGACCAAGAAGATCAGGGTCTTGGGTGAAGCCTCGATTGCTGAGGACGACACCACCCTGCCCGCTGTGGGCAAAGCCGCCTTGGGCATCATAAGCTGGTACGCCCTGCCGCCACCTGACTACGATAACCCCTCCTACAAGAGGCTTAAGGACTGCGTCATGGCCAAGAGCGGTCTGCCGCCGGGCAATGCCATCCATGGCTACCTCGAGGCGCGGACGGCTATCGAGGCCATAAAGGCGGTCAACGGTAATGTGGAGGACAGGGCCGCACTGCTGGCTGCCATGCGCAAGGTTAGCTTCGATTCACCTCAAGGGCCTTTCAACTTCCAGGAATGCCAGATAGGGAACAGGACGGTCTTTATCAAGAAGGTCGTGGAAAAGGATGGCAAAGTACAGAACGCCATCATGAAGCAGTTCCCGTCTGCGCCTTTCTGTCCAAAGCCATAGGTAGACATCGGCTGGCACAAGCCCTCGTCCGTCAGACCTTCGCTGCACGGACGAGGGCAGGCCTGTGGCCCTGTAGGGAGTGGACAGGCTAGCCAATGGTCAAGCGCGGTTGCTAGAATTGCAGAACTGGACTATCCAGACTCTGAATGCTCTGAGCTTCGCCAGCATCCTCTTGTTGCTGGCAGCGGGGTTCTCCATAACCTTTGGCCTCATGCGGGTCCTCAACATGGCCCACGCCTCCTTCTTTGTTCTGGGCGCGTATGTGGGCATGGAGGTCTGGAAGCACACCCACAACTTTGGTCTTGTGCTGCTGGCTGGCTCGCTGGCTATGGGCGTGGCTGGTCTGATTACATACAAGGTCTTCCTGGAGAGGTTCTCGCGGGAAGAGGAGTTCCCCCAGGCATTGATGACCATTGGCATACTGCTGGTGGCGTCGGAGGTAGCCCGATGGACCTGGGGAGGGCGCGTCTACTTGCCCAATGGGCCAGCTTTTGCCAGCGGCTCGGTGGCCTTCGCGGGCATGGTGTTTCCCAAGTACCGCCTCCTGCTGATTGCGGTGGGGGCCCTGGCGGCGTTGGCGCTGTGGGTTGTGCTTACCAGGACCCGAGTTGGCGCCCTGGTGCGGGCCACTGTGGACGATGCCGAGGTGGCGCGTGGGCTGGGGGTCAACACTAACCTGTTGTTCCTCGGCGTGTTTGGCCTGGGAGCGACGCTCGCCGGTTTCGGGGGGGTGCTCGCCGCGCCGGTGCTGGGCCTGTACTCTGGCTTGGACTGGGAGGCGCTCCTCCTCGCCGTGGTCGTGGTGATTGTCGGTGGAGTGGGTAATTTCTACGGCCTGCTGGCTGGCTCGCTGGTGGTGGCCTTCGTGGATACCTTCACCCGCTGGTTCATGCCCGAGCTAGCCTGGTTCACCATTTTCCTGCCGGTGGTCCTGGTCCTGGCCTTCAGGCCGCATGGTCTGTTGGGACGACCACAGTGAGGCGTGGCATCACGTTCCTGGTTGCAGGAGCTGCCCTGGCCGTGTTGCTGGTGGCGCCACAGTTCCTGGGGACATGGCAGACGGGCATCATAACCAAAGTGCTGATCTTTGCCATTCTGGCCATGAGCCTTGACCTGCTCATGGGCTATGCCGGACTGGCTTCGCTGGGACAGTCCGCCTACTTCGGGGCCGCCGCCTATACGGTCGGCCTGCTTACCACCCGCTTGACCGCCAACTTCTGGTTGAACATGGGGGCGGGGCTGGCCGCGGCAACGCTGTTGGCTGCTCTGTTCGGGCTGCTCGCTCTGCGCGCCAGGGCGGTCACCTTCCTGATGATTACCCTGGCACTGGCGCAGGTGGTATGGGCGCTGGCCAACAGCGGGAGAGCGGTCACTCGTGGGGCCGACGGCTTGCCCGGCATAGGGCGGCCTGATCTGGGTTTCCTGCCCTGGTCGTTTCAAGATGCTACCAGCTTCTACTACCTGGTATTCTTCTTCTTTGCCGTGACCGCCCTTGTGCTATACGGTATTGTCCGCTCGCCCTTCGGGCTGGCGTTGATGGGGATCCGAGACAACGAGCTGCGAATGCGAGCGCTAGGCTACAATACCTGGCTACACCTTTACATAGCTTTCGTCATCGCGGGGGCCTTTTCTGGCCTGGCAGGCATAATGGATGTCTATTTCAACAGCATAGTCACCCCCGCGTCGGCAGGGGTCATGATATCGGCAGACCCCATGCTAATGATAATCCTGGGAGGGCCAGCCACCCTGTTTGGAGCAGCATTGGGCGCTGCCATTATTGTGCCCCTCACGGAGATCGCCAGCGTGTTTACTCCACACTGGATGATACTGCTGGGCGGGCTCTTCATACTGGTTATGGTCTTCGCCCGCCAGGGCCTCGTAGGCTTGCTTCGGGGTAAGTTTAGAGTGTTCGCCTGATCGAGAAGGACTGGCTGCCGCGGACGAGACCATGGGGCGAAAAGGAGCATACATGGAAGTAGCTGTAGACGTGGGTGGAACGTTCACTGACCTGATATGCGTTCTCGATGGGCAGCTTGGAGCGTTCAAGGTCCCGTCAACCCCACGCGACCAGAGTGTGGGGGTGATGAACGGGGTGAGACGCGTGCTCCAGGCTACAAGCAAAGGTCCCCACGACATACGCAGGTTTGTGCATGGCACCACAGTAGCCATCAATACCATTCTGGAGCGCAACGGCGCTACAGTTGGCGTGCTGATGACCAAGGGCTTCGAGGATACCCTCACCATAGGCCGGCAGACCCGGAGCGACCTGTATGACCTGTTCCTCGACCCCGAGACTCCCGAGTTCCTGGCTCCTCGAAGGCAAAGGGTAGGCATTGAGGAGAGGATTGACTCCGTGGGACAGGTGCTGGTGCCCTTGAGCGAGGATGCCGTAGCCCGAGCAGCCCGAATGCTCAAGGAAGAGCACCATGTGGAAAGCATCGCGGTCTGCTACCTATTCTCCTTCTTGAACCCTCGGCATGAGCAGCGGACCCGGGAGATCATCCACAGCACGTTCCCGGACCTGCGCGTGGTACTCTCCAGCGAGGTAGACCCCATATACCGAGAGTACGAAAGACTGTTGCTCACCCTGTTTGAGGCCTACATTGGCCCCAGGGTGGACAGATACCTGGACCGCCTGGAGAAGCAGATGGCGGGGGCGGGCATCGAGGCGGAGCTCCAGCTTATTCAGTCCAGGGGCGGCATCACTTCAGCCAGGCTGGCCCGAGAGCGGCCGGTTAACATCATCATGTCGGGGCCTGCGGCTGGCGTGGTGGCCGCGCTCTCGGTGGGGCAAAGCCTCGCCAGCGACCCGCAGCTCGCAGCCGTGAGCCGGAACCTCATCAGCCTGGACATCGGAGGCACCAGCACTGACGTGGGCCTGGTGTATGAAAACAGACCCCTGGTTACCACCGAGGCGAAGCTTGACCAGTACCCTGTGCGGCGGACCATGATAGATGTCAGCTCCATTGGCGCCGGCGGAGGGAGCATTGCCTGGATATCCTCGGCGGGTGGGCTGCGCGTTGGTCCCCAGAGCGCCGGCGCCGACCCGGGGCCCGCCTGCTATGGCATCGGCGGCGAGGCTCCAGCCTTGACGGACGCGTCCGTAGTCCTGGGCTTCCTGAACCCGGACTACTTTGCCGGGGGGCTGGTGAAGCTGGACCCAGATGCCGCCTTCAAAGCCATAGAGAAGGTAGCTCGCCCCCTGGGCATGGATGTGCTGGGGGCCGCCCTGGGCATGCACCGTGTGGTCAACTCCAACATAGCTGACCAGATACGCATGGCCACCATAAAGCGGGGCTATGACCCCAGGGACTTCTGCCTGGTGGCCGGCGGCGGCGCTGGACCGGTGCACGGGGGAGTATTGGCTACCGAGCTGTCCATACCATGGTGCATCGTGCCTCCCATGCCGGGCGCCTTCTCGGCCGCTGGTCTGCTCGTGGCGCCGGTGGAACATGAGAACTCCCGGACCTTCGTGGCCAAGCTGGAGGATGGGGACGGTGTGGTCTCCAAGATTGCCTCCGTCTTTGAGGGCCTTACGGCGTTGGGCGACAGTCAGATGGAGAAGGACCACGTGCCTCGTGAACGGGTCACTGTCGCCAGGTCTTGCGACATGAGATACGCCGGGCAGTCCTACGAGCTGGAGGTGCCCATTCAGGGGCAGGTGAGCCTGCAAAGCCTGGCCAAGGCTGCGGAGGACTTCCACGCCCGGCATGACCTGGTCTATGGGCACAGGAAAACGGGCGTGGCTGTGGAGTTCGTGAACTTCAGGACCGTACACTCCTGCTATTTCGCCGCTCCCACCCTGGGCAATCCCCACAAGGGAAGGCGATTGGAGGACGCCCGAAAAGGCACCCGGAAGGTCTACTTCGGCGAGTTCATGGAGGTGCCTGTCTACGAGAGGACGCGGTTGCCGGCGTCGCGGGCGACCATCGAGGGGCCGGCTATCATCGAACAAGCAGACTCTACTACTGTCCTCTACCCCGGCCAGCAGTGCATTGTCCATCCCTCGGGCAATCTCCTGGTGGGCAGGGCTGTCCAGAAGGAGCAGCCATGAGCATTGACCCGGTTACCCTGGAGATACTAAGAAACAAGTTCGACATGGTCTGTCAGGAGATGCAGACCGTCCTGGTCCGTAGTGCTCAGTCCACCATCATCAAAGAGGCCCTGGACGCGCTAAACGCCCTGTTCGATACCCAGGGCCAGGTCATCTCCCAGTCCATATCCATCCCCTGTCACCTGGGGATGGTGATACCCGCGGTGCAGCGTATACTGGCGGAGTTCCCCCCGCATACGATGCAAGAGGGCGACATCTACACCATGAACGACCCCCACGACGGCGGCACCCACATCCCGGACGTCTTCGTGGTGATCCCCGTGATCTACCGGGGGCAGACGGTAGCGGTTGCAGTGTGCATCGCCCATCAGGTAGACATGGGGGGGAAGAACTATGGCAGCAAGGCCATGGACGCCACGGAGATCTTTCAGGAGGGCTTCATCATCCCGCCTCTGAAGATGTATGACGCCGGCAAGCGGAACGATACCCTCTTCAAGCTGCTGGAGAAGAACAGTCGGATACCGCAAATGGTGCTCAATGACCTCCAGGCGCAGATCGCCGGCTGCACCATCGGCAAGCGCCGGTTGCTCGCCCTGTTCGAGAGATATGGTGTGGACACGATCCACGAGGCCAAAGATGAGCTCATGGCCCACGCTGAGCTGATGACCAGAAAGGCCATCAAGGAGATGCCCGAGGGCACCTATAGCGCCGTGGGCTATGTGGACTCCGACGGCATCGAGTTGGACAAGCCCGTGAAGATCCAGATTGCGGTGACCATCAAGGGCTCCGAGATGGTGGTGGACTTCGCGGGCACCAGTCCCCAGACCAAAGGCCCCATAAACTCCACCATCGGGTCCACGGTCTCAGCCGTGTATTATACGCTCAGGTCCGTCACTGACCCCACCATACCCAACAATGCCGGCTGCTTTCGCCCCATCAAGATATTGACCCAGAAAGGCACGGTGGTGGACCCCCTCCCTCCCTCCCCCGTCAACGCTCGTATGCCCACCGTGTGCATGGTGGGCGATGTGATGCTGGAGGCAGTAGCCAAAGCGGTGCCCCACAGGGTAGCTGCTGGGTCCTCCAGCACCTGCGGCCCTGGCTTCGGGGGGGTGGACCCCCTCTCGGGAAAGCGTTTCATGTTCATGGACTTCGTGGCCGGGGGTGTGGGCGCTCGTCCCACCAAGGACGGCATTGACTCTCGGGACTCCGGGTCGGGGAACTGCCACACCTTGTCCGCCGAGATGATTGAGATGAACTACCCCATCCGGGTCAACCAGTTCAGCTTGTGGGATGACTCATGTGGCTCTGGAAAGTACCAGGGTGGTCTGGGGACCATCAAGGCCTTCGAGATCACCAGGGGGGAGCTTACCCTTATCCATCAGACGGAACGCCAAAGGCAAGGCCCGGGTGGGCTTCTCGGTGGGGGGACTGCCTCCCGGCAAGAGACGCACATCCTCAGACGTGACGGTGGGATAGAGCCCGTGCCCTCTGTTGCTGTGAGGACGCTGAAAGCGGGCGACCGCCTGGTGCTCAAGGCGCCTGGAGGCGGTGGGTTCGGCGACCCCCGCGAGCGGGACTCCCGGGCAGTGCTACGGGACCTGGCGGACCACAGGATCTCGCCGAAGTTTGCCCAAGAGCAATACTCCGTGGTTGCCAACAGCCCCGCCGCAGAGCCACGGAAGTAGGCCGCAAGTCCTTTGGCCGAAGAGTCGGCTCCAGCAGGGATCTCGCGTCGCTTGAGCTACGGTATGTCGGGCATCATGGCATCCCCGAGGGGTGGCGTCAGCACAACCCTAGAGGCCTGAATGAAGGTACTGGAAGCGCACGAGCTGAGCAAGCACTTCGGTGGCCTCCAAGCCCTCCGTGGGGTGGACCTGGCTATCGAGGCTGGGGAGTGCCGGGCCATAATTGGGCCCAATGGGGCAGGCAAGACCACCCTATTTCACCTGCTGAGCGGGACCTTGCCGGTATCCTCTGGGCGCATACTATTCCAGGACGAGGACATCACACGTTGCCCCTGCCATATGCGGGCTATGAAAGGGATAGCCCGCACTTTCCAAATCACCAGCCTCTTCCCCAGCCTCACCACCATGCAGAACGTCATCCTGGCGGTGCAGGCGTTTGGGGGTGGCAAGTTCGTAATGCACCGTGCGGCCACCTCGTCGAAGGAGACCATGGCCAGGGTGGAGCAAGTCCTTGGGGACGGAGGGTTGTGGGCAAAGCGGGACCAGCCGGTGCGCTATCTCTCCTACGGTGAGCAGCGTCAGTTGGAGGTCATGCTGGCGCTGGCCGGGCAGCCCAAGGTGCTGCTCCTGGATGAGCCCACCGCCGGCCTCGCCGAGGCGGAGCGAGTCATCATGACCTCCCTCTTTCGTGAGCTGCGGGGGAAGGTGACCATAGTCCTGGTCTCGCATGACATAGATGTGGCCTTTGCTGTGGCGGACAACATCAGCGTGCTCCATATGGGCGAGCTTCTGACGGAGGGCTCGCCGGAAGCGGTGAGGCGGGATGTGCGAGTGAGCCAGATCTATCTTGGCGACGAAAGTGAGTCCTCCCGTGCTTGAAGTGCAGGACATCCACACCTACTACGGAAACAGCTATGTCCTTCAAGGGGTGTCCCTCTCGGTGGGCGAGGGCAAGGTCGCTGCCTTGCTGGGACGAAACGGCGTGGGCAAGACCACCTTGCTCCGCTCCATTATCGGGTTCACGCCCCCTCGCCGGGGTCGCATCCTGCTGCACGGGACGGATGTCACCGGCCTGCCACCCTACCGCATCGCCAGGATGGGGATCGGGCTGGTCCCCCAGGGTCGGCGCATCTTCGCTTCCCTCACCGTGCGGGAGAACCTATCCGTCGCCCAGCGGGGCAGTCCCGACACGGCGGAACGGGATTGGACCATCGGCAGGGTGATGGAGTTCTTCCCCAGGCTCAGGGAGCGCGAGAAACACTGGGGCGCCAAGCTCAGCGGCGGCGAGCAGCAGATGCTGGCCTGTGGCCGAGGCCTACTGACCAACCCGCTATTGTTGCTCATGGATGAGCCTTCAGAGGGGCTAGCCCCGCTTCTCGTCCGAGAGTTGGAGCACCTGATACTCAAGCTCAAAGAGCAAGGCGTTTCCATCTTTCTGGCGGAGCAACGCTTTGGGTTTGCCCTGGCCGTAGCCGACCACGTGTATGTCATGGCGCACGGCAAGATCGTGCACGACGCTGCCCCGGAGCAGTTGCGGCAGAACGAAGAGGTAAAGCGCACCTATCTCGGCGTGTGAATGGGCTGTGACGCGCCGTCTGGAGCACCCCCGGCCGTCACATAGACACCCGAACGGTATCCCTTGGACCGAGCACGGTCGGCAGACCGCCTACCCTCCAACGCAGAATAATCTGGCTAAGTGCTCCTGTTTCAATTCACGCCCCCGCGCGGGGGGCGAGGGCTGTGTGTACGCTGATTTCTGCAACCAAGCGCTAGGCTGCCTCCGGCAGCTTGCGGAGCACCTCGAGCAGCTCTGAGTCCGCGGGCATGCCCTGCTGGTAGTAGCGGATGACGCCGGACTTGTCCACGATCACGACCGTGCGCTGGTTGCGCTTCCCGCCCTCCGGCAGCACGCCATAGGCGGCGGCCACCTTCCCTCCCTCGTCCACGAGCAGCGGGGTGTCCAAGGCATGCTTGGCAATGAACCGCTGGTGGGAGTCGGCGCTGTCCTGGTTGATGCCCAGGATGGCAGCGTCCGCAGCGTCGAACTTGGCCCTGTCAGCACGCAGGGCCGTGAGCTGCGTGGTTCAGCCGGGAGTGTCATCCTTGACATAAAACACAAGGACCACGTGCTTCTTGTTGTGGTAGTTCCGAAGTCGGACCAGGCGTCCTGACTGGTCCGTAAGCTGGAAGTCCGGCGCCTTGTCCCCCACGGCTATGGTCATGCGAGCCACCTCCCCGCAGTCCGAGATGGCCCCATTATCTCAGGGAACTGGAGAGCGGTCTAGGTGCGGTCTCCCAGGGGCACCACATAGGTGCAGCGGGCGTTCCCCTGGGCCATGGACTCCTCCCGGCGGACCGGTGCCGCCAGCAGGGTGGACAACATCTCCTGGTGGGCAAGGCAGACCACCTGGTGCGAGGTAGCTACCCGAAGGAAGGGGCAGTTGTAGCAGTAGATACGGTAGGCGTCCTCGTCCGTGACACTTTCAGCCGCCAAAGACTCCTTGCCCAATACCTCGACGACCTGCTTGACCCTGTCCCCAAGGCTATCGCCCTTCACCTGGCCACGATAGTCGTTGGCGAGAAGGGCCCCCACCCTGGACATGGCGAGCTCTAGCACGTCTGGCCCCGTTCGGCCCGTGGTGTCTTGGGCATTGAGTGTACCCACCGCATGGAGCAACAGACTCGCTAGCCGGTCGTACTGCCGGGGAAGGCGCTCGTGGCCGTTGTCGGTGAGGAAGAAAACGTAGTGAGGGCGGCCAGTCTGCCGTCGCTCTTCGGTCCACGAAACAAGCTGATCGCGCTGGAGGATGTCGAGGTGGCGACGTACGGTGGCTGCCGCGAGACCGAGGGCGGTGGCCAACTCATCCACGGTCACCTGGTGCCGTCGTTGCATCAGTTGTAGGAGATGCTCTCTGGTGGTCTTCGTAGCCAGTTTTCCCCCGTCAGATTAGCAACCGTACACATTTTAGCTATTTGTTACAAAATCCGCAAGCGAGATAAATAAGCTTTGTCTACTAATAATGTTGTGCAACAAGCCTTGCTGGTGGTATGATGTATAGGCGACCAAGAAAAGCCGAACGACCCCGATATTCGGGGCGGACAGGAGGTCCAAAATGGCAGCAATACACACCCGGGCAATTCCCCTACTGAACCTACTTGGAATATGTCATACACAGTGCTATCGGTCTCTCCCCAAGCGCGGCAGGCTACCGCGCGAAGTGCGGCTCAACCCTGAGGCTGAGCAGTGGCTTTCCCCTGCGCTCCGAGAGCGGGCCCAGCACATGCGGGAGCTGGAGTTCCAGAGGGACTATATGGGCCCGGTGAGCTCTGGGGTATGCCTTGGCTGAGTTCCGCTTCTCGCCCCGGACCAACCGGGCCAACGATATAGGGTGGATGGAATGGGGGGAGGCAGCCTTTAGCAAGGCAAGACAGGAGGACAGGCCAGTCCTCCTGTCTGTTTCTGCGGTGTGGTGCCATTGGTGCCACGTGATGGACGAGACGTCATACTCGGAGCCCAGTGTCATCGCGTTGATCAACTCCCTGTACGTGCCCGTGCGGGTGGACAATGACCAGCGCCCGGATATCAACCTGCGCTATAACATGGGGGGCTGGCCAACCACCGCGTTTCTCACTCCTGAGGGCGAAATCCTGGCCGGGGGGACCTACATCCCGCCGGAGGAGTTCAAACGCCTGCTCCAAACAGTCAGCACTGTGTTCCACACCCGGAAGGTGGACATCGCTGCCGCTGTCCTCGAAGCGCGCCAGAGGCAGTTGCGTGCGCAGGTGCCGCCGCCCTCCGGACAGTTGGGGAGCGCCATAGTGGGGGAGGTGGTGGACCTGCTGGTGCAGGACTTTGACCGTGAGCATGGGGGCTTTGGCGATGCCCCGAAGTTCCCGGAGATTGACGGTCTATTGCTCCTGCTGTTCTACTACCGGCTCACCGGCGAGGTACGTTACCTGGACATGGTGACCCAGACGCTCCGTGCCATGGCCAACGGCGGGGTATTCGACCAGGTGGAGGGTGGCTTCTTCCGCTACTCCACCACGGCGGACTGGTCCGTGCCCCACTACGAGAAGATGCTGGACGACAACGTATGGCTCCTATCTTTGTGCCTCTCAGTGTACCGGCTGACGGGAGAGCGATGGCTAGCGGAAACTGCGGAGAAGGTCATGGGCTACATGGCGTCAACGCTGTATCAACGAGAGACAGGCGTCCTTGGCGGCAGCCAGGATGCGGACGAGGCGTACTATGCCCTCTCAGGGGAAGGCCGGTCCGGCCGCCAAGCGCCCGCCGTGGACCCGGTGGCCTACACCCCCTGGAATGCGGGCGCGGCCGTGGCGTTCTTGGATGCCTGGCATGTGCTTGGGCGGCCCCAGGCGCGTCAGATTGCCCTGCGTGCCCTCCGCTTTCTGTGGTCCAAGTGCCGGGACCGGGATCAGGGCATGTACCACTACTTCGCCGATGGCCAGGCAAAGGTCTCGGGACTGCTCAGCGACAATGTCGCCGTGGCCCGGGCCTGGCTGGCGGCCTACGAGGACAGCGGCTCCGTCGCCTACCTCCGGCGTGCCCAGCAACTGGCGGCAATCATGGAAAGGGACTTCGCTGCTCCCACGGGCGGGTTCTATGATCGGCGGGAAGACCCCAACGCCCAGGGCCAACTGGGGCGGCGACTCATGGTACTGGAGGAGAATGCGGCGGCGGCTGAGGTGCTGGACCGCCTTTCCGTTTGGACGGACATGTCACACTACAAGGACTTGGCCGAGGGCGCCCTGAAAGCGTTGAGCAGCAAGTACCGGTCTCACGGCCGCCTGGCGGCAGCCTATGCCCTGGCCGTAGCCCAGCACACCTACCCTGCCGTGACGGTAAAGGTCTCCCGCGTGGATACTGACCGGGGAAGGGCGTTGTACCGTGCCGGCCTGGCCCTGCGGCACCCCAACACGCTGGTCCGGGCGCTGGCCCCAGTGGAGGGGGGTGGCCCCTCGCCGTCTGCTCTGGTATGTCTTGGGGACCGCTGTCTATCGCCCGTTCGAGAACCTGTGGACCTGGAGTCCGCGTTGAACGAGGTGGCCGCAGTAGCGTCCTGACTTCGGCTTGTTACCTTGACGGGCTAGGTGACGAGTGCTATAGTGATTGTGCGCACAAGAACACTCTCGGCTGAGGCGGCGGAGGTGTGGAATGCGGTCAGCAGCTACAGCGGAGCGGATAGCGCACAGTAACCCGTCGGCAGAAGACCGAGTCTACCGGCAAGTATGCTCCCCCTATTGCCACGAAGAGTGCTCCCATCCCCAGCGCCTGCCCCCGTGTCTCGACGCGTGGAAACAACCCTGCTCGGAGATAGCTGCCTGGTGCGTGGGTTTCGGGGAGAGGGTAGCTTCCCTGCGGTATCTGGAGTGGGGGAGGCACTGCTGTAGCGAGATGTTCGGTGGCGTCGTGTGTGGCTGATTACCTGTCAGAGTTGGTGTTTGGCAGCTAGAAGTGGAGGAGGTCTATGGCCAAATCGAAGGTAAGCCGTAGGGAGTTCCTCAGGCTGGCGGGGGTGGGTGGCGCCGGTCTGGCTGGCGCCGTCGTGCTCGCCCGCAGCCCCAAGCGTCTAGAGGACCTGGTCAACTCGCCGGCGGGCAAGTGGCAGCGGCCCTGGTGGGTGCGCAGCGCAGATAGGCCTACCACCGGTGTGGACTGGGACCGAGTGCAGCGCTACGACGAGCGCAACACCATGAGGCGGGGACACCAGAAGTACGTGGGTAAGGAGGAGTACGACCGCCTGGCCAAGGTGGACGCCAAGAACAAGCAGCGGAAACTCCTCGACAACGTACCGGCTACACCCTGAGGGACCGCGCCCTCGATGAAGCCTCAGGTGCGGGCCAGGCAGCGCGCAGCTTCCTGGGGCCTGGTGAGGCTGCCACACCCGCAGACCTGGGGGTCCCTCGCTGGGAAGCAACGCCTGAGGAGAACGCCCGCATGCTCAGGTCGGCCCTCCGCCACTTCGGGGCGGCGACGGTGGGCTTTGTGGAGCTGGACGGACATACCGAGAAGCTCATCTACTCGGTGGACCCGGATGGCAAGCAACTGGTATTCTCCGATGTGGACCAGCCGTCCGAGGACAAGACGACGCGTACTATCCCCATGAAAGCTAAGTGGGTCGTCGTGTACACGGTGCAGATGTCCGAGGAGACCCTCAAACGTGCTCCCACCTTCACCGGCTCCCAGACCACGGGGCTTACGTACACCAGGGCGGCCAACATCCAGGCCCGGCTCCAGGAGTTCCTCCGGGGCCTGGGCTACATGGGACTGGGGGAGGCTTCCACCAACGCACTGGGCATTGCCCCTGCCCTGGGGGTGATGGCGGGACTGGGCGAGCTGGGTCGCATCAACCGCCTGGTCACCCCGGAGTACGGCCCCATGGCCCGGGTGTTCAAGCTGGTCACCGACCTGCCGGTGGCCACGGATGGGCCGATTGACGCTGGGATCGCCGACTTCTGCCGGAGCTGCAAGCGGTGCGCTGCGGCCTGCCCCAGCGGGGCGTTGAGCATGGACACAGACCCGTCTTGGGAGGTCAAAGGCGGCTGGAACAACCCCGGACACGAGGCGTTCTTCGAGGACTCCCGTCTCTGCCGCAAGTTCCAGAGGGAGGAAGCGGGTACCAACTGCGGGGTCTGCTTCGCCGTGTGCCCCTTCGCCAAGAAGGATGAGTCCTTCATGCACGGCGTGGTCAAGGCCACAGTGGCCTCCACCCCAGTGCTCGATGGTTTCTTCACCCGCATGGACCGGGCAGCGGGATACGGTCTCAAGGACCCCGAGGAGTGGTGGCACCTGGACCTGCCGGAGTACGGCATTGACACCACCATTGGAAGCCGGGGTTAGGAGGTAGCCATGGAGTGGTTTGTGTTCGGCGTGATTGTAGGTGCAGGTGGCTATGGCCTCGCGGTCTGGTTGCGCCGCACGGTGGTGCGGATCACCTGGTATGAATGGACGCTGGGAGTAATTGCGCTCGTGCTGGCCCTGCTAGCCCTCCAGAACCTCTTCGCCTCGCGCGCGGAGATGGAGGACAAAGCTGGTTGGATGGGGCTGCTATTCCTGGGGCTGCCGGCCGTGGTCTTGGCGGCCATCGTCGGTGGATTGGTGTGGAGGCGGGGGACCGTCGCTCAGGCCCCTAAGGAAAGCTGACCCTGCCCCCTTTGTGGTGGCCCCGGCGCGGTGCTTCTGTTCGCCCAGTCTGCCCGCCGGGGCCAACCTTTTTCACGTATGGAGTGCATAGCCTTCCGCTCGCCCTTCGACAGGCTCAGGGTGAGCGGGCTTTCATTCCGCTCATGGTGAGCTTGCCGAACCATGAGCCTGCCTCGACCCTGGCCTGGGCGATTCTCACGAGGGGGGTTATCGGCGTGCGGCGGTAGTCAGGGACTGGAGGTGCAGGCGCTCGCAGATGTCCCGAGCCCCCTGGACGATATCCTCGATGACTTCCTTGACCGGCTTTACGTCCTTGACCAGGCCGATGACCTGCCCGCAGGACACCACACCGGCGTCCAACTCGCCGTCCAGCAGCACCTTCCGGGACTTGAGACCGCTGAGGTGGGGCAGTAGCTCCTCCAAGGTGGCACCTTCCTCCTCCATCTTGAGGACAGTCTCGGCGGCCTTGTTCTTGATGAACCGGCCGGAGTTGCGAATAGAGCGTTCCAAGAGCACGGTGTCCCGCTCCGTGAGGTCCATGAGCCAACTCTTGAAGTTGGGGTGGGCGGCGCACTCCTCGGTGGCCATGAAGCGGGTGCCCATGAGCACAGCCTCTGCCCCCAGGGCCAGCGCGGCTACGAAGCCCCGGGCGTCGCCGAATCCGCCAGCGGCCACCACGGGTATATTCACGGCCTGGGCAGCCAAGGGGATGAGGATGACGCTGGTCACATCGTCCATGCCCGGGTGGCCGCCACACTCGAAGCCCACCAGAGTGACCGCGTCTACCCCAACCCTCTCCACGTGCTTGGCGAAGCGGACGGCGGGCACCTTGTGGATTACCTTGACCCCGGAGGCCTTGAACTTGGGCAAGAACTCGTCGGGACTGCGCCCGGAGGTCTCTACGGCCTTGATCCCCTCTTCTATGAGCACGTCCACGTAGGCTGCGGTGTTCACGGGCCGGATGGTGGGCATCAGGGTGACATTGACCCCGAGGGGCTTGTCGGTAAGCTGTCTGGCCCGGCGTATCTCGCGCCGGAACTCCTCCGGGTCCTGGAAGTTGCCGGCATTGATGATGCCCAGGGCACCGGCGTCGGACACCGCGGCGGCCAGCTCCGCCATCCCCAGCCACTGCATGCCTCCCTGGATAATGGGGTACTTGATGCCCAGCATCTCGGTTACCCTGGTCTGGAACATGAACAAAGCCTCCTGGACGTAATGGTCAGCCGCTATTATATCTGGCCAAGGGGGTTCAATGGAAGGGCAGTGCTACAGAGGTAGTGGTTCAGTTTGAATTGCTCAACAGGGAAACTATCTCTTCGATAGTCCAGACGTGGTCAGTTAGGCCAGCCGCCATTGCCGGAGTCCGGTCATAGGGGTTGCGCAGGCTCTTGTGGATTCTGGCGAAGTTGTAGTGTATGAAGTGGAGGGCCACGGCGCACATGTGGTTCTCCAGCTTCTTCGAGAAGCCGTTGGTCAGCCTGGTGAACCGCTGCGGTCACGCATTGTCAAGGGGCAAAAGGGCAGTTGCCTAGCCTCGAAGTGCTATCGCATGAGAGATTCCTGAGAAGGTGGCAGCATTGGGGCAGGAATGGGACGATTAGCTATCCACCATGTATTGTCGCCCATGTTCACAAATCGCTTGCAGTTCACCAAGGCGTTACGTATCATCTTGGCCTTATCCCCCTTGCCGCGCAGAACAACGCCGCGAGCTTCTGCGGCTGCCACAAGGTCAGCCACTTTCATGGGATGTCCCGCTTCTAATATGATCCGTTCGTAGATCGAGACGTTGGTCTGTTTACCAATATTAAGCGGAGGCCGTCTCGCTGATATGTCAGCATAAGATGGTCTCAGTAGCGCGTTGGTATCTAGAGCAGCATGTTCCACACCAACTGTAGGTGCCGTGCCCTGTAGTTGGGCTTCGTACTGATCGAGCGCTTTCTCTTGCTGCTGTAGCAATGCTTCCCGTAAGTCCAACAACTTCCGAGTGTGCTCTATCTCTTTGCGTTCATCGGCAATCTTCTGCCGTAGATGTTTCAGATAGACCATTTGATGGCCTCCTTGACTGCACGCTGTGTCGCGTGCGTAATAGTTCCCTGTATATAACATTGTGGCGAGATTGTTATATGTATGGGATTATCTGTGGAGCCATAATTCCATACACTATGCATGGACATGGGGAGGGAGCGGGGTTTGAACCCGCGACGGTAGGGTTAGTACCGTGCCTCGGTTTTAAGGACCGGCCCATTGGCATTCTGGCATCCCTCCGATATATGCCCCAGGCGGGACTCGAACCCGCGCTCAGACGATTAGTGGTCGTCAGCTCTATCCGCTGAGCTACTGGGGCGCTACACAATAGAGGGCGACGGATGCGTCAAGTTTCCCGGGTGCTACTAACACCTGAGAACGCCAAGGACGTTGCTCACGCTGAGCCGTTGCCCTCTTTGTGTATTATAACACGCTTTTGCTACATAGGAGGCTCGCAATGGGTCGCCCAGTAAGCGTTCTTGATGTTGCACAATACATCCTAGATCGCAAGGGCAAGATGACCACTTGGAAGTTACAGAAGCTCTGCTACTATTCGCAGGCGTGGTCTGTGGTATGGGATGACGAGCCTCTGTTTCGCGAGCGGATAGAGGCTTGGGCCAATGGCCCCGTCATACCTGCTTTGTATGAGAAACACAAGGGCAATTTCACGGTGTCAAAGATACCTGGCCAGCCAGATAAACTCAGCGTGAGCCAGAAGGAAACTATAGATGGTGTCCTAGGGACATATGGTGATAAGGCAGCTTCTTGGCTTAGTGAGTTGACACATAGTGAAGCCCCTTGGCAACGCGCACGGCAACGTGACAGATTGGGGCTAGGGGAGAGAGGCAACGCGGAGATTCGCCTAGATGATATGGCCGAATACTACGGCGGTCTCTATGCCGCGCAAACCCAGTAAACTCCCTGTTGTAGGTAACAACCCTATCGGCCCAAAGGTTGCAGTATACCTTGGACCTCCCAACGTAGAACACCGCCATATGGCATGGCGCTTCAGCAATGCCGATATTGATGGGCCGTTTACCTGTTCTCAGCTTGACCACGAAGAACACAATTGCCTCTGGGACAGATTGCGGGCATTCGAGAAGATGAATGTGGCCGAACTGAGGAATGATGGCAGCTTTCACGAGATACCAATTCAGAAGATATCCCCGATGGCTAGGCGGCGACTACGTGATATAGGGTTAGATGATCAGGAGACACTCTATTCGTTCCGTATGATGGCCGCTTGCCGTTTGTGGTGCATGAAACATGAGAATCTGTTCTCAATACTATGGTGGGATAAGCATCACCAGGTTTACCCAACCAAGAAGTAGGCTAGATTCCAGTGCCACCCCACCGTGCCCTTGCCGCCCTTTGTGCGCTCTCGCTCCGTTGCTCCGGCGTCAACTTGCTGGCCCTCGCGGACCGCCCTTCTTGCCACCTAGCCTTCCAAGGGCAACAGCGGCGGCGTGGCGTTCCTCTGGCGTAGGCTCGGGGGACTGGGTGATCTCTGGCACATCTTCCACCGCTTCGCCGGTTGCCAAGGCCACAGTGGACGCGGCTCGTTGGTTCATGTCACGTGGGCGCTTTGGGTGTGTGCGTGAGCGGTCTACCATACTTCCAGGCTAACACGACCATCAGCCCTCGTCAAACTCAAACTGAACCACTACCGCTACAGACCACAAACTGTGCATTAAGGGATTGCCTTCCGTCGTTGCGAGCGCAGCGAAGCAATCTCCGGCCTATGGCGCAGTCTGTAGATTGATTCGTCGTCCTTCTCTAAGCCGGAAGGACTCCTTTGAATGACATGTGCCTTGGCATAGATGGGGGACACGGGTGCCGAGAACGCAAAGCCCCCTTCCCCCTCTCCCTTGATGGGAGAGGTCTGGGTGAGGGTGAGACGCGTGCCCACAGCCTCGCGTGAAAATGGTTGCCACGCCGTTGCCCTCAAACGCTACGCCTCACTCTCGCTCTCTCCCACAAGGTCCCGACTCTCGGGACAGGGAAGAGAGGGGGTTCAGCATCAGCCCTCACGCATGTCATATCTGGGCACAGTGCGACCTCGGCCGCATCCCTTTACTCGCAACTGTGCATGGCCGCTGGTCCGGCCACCACGCCGGATGAAAAACGGGGGCTTTTTCATAGGAATGACGGAAGGAACCCACTTTTCACCAAATGGGTGAGCTTGCTGAACTTGGACTCACGGATCAGGGTACAGACGCCCTACAGTGCCTCACTCGCCCTTGTACACGGGCTCCCGCTTCTCTCGGCGCGCCCGGGTGGCCTCCTTGCGGTCTTCGGTAGTGTGCGTCAGGTAGCTCATGAGCTCGGTCATCTCCAGGGCGGTGTTCATGTCCATGTCCCACGCCCGGTAGACAAGGCGCTTGGCCAGGCCTACGGCGATAGGTGGCCCTGCGGCCAGCTTGCGGGCCAACTCCATGGTGACGGGCAGGAGCTGGTTGGGAGGCGCCACCTTGCTCACGTAGCGGATGCGATATGCTTCCTGGGCGTCAATGATGTCGCCGGTGCAGATTAGCTCGAGGGCCTTGGGTATGCCCACGATGCGCGACAGGAAGTAGCAGCCGCCATCGCCGGGTATGGTGCCGCGCAGGACGAAGATCTCCCCGAAGCGGGCCTCGGTGGAGGCGATGCGGATGTCGCACATGTTGGCCATCTCCATGCCGCCGCCGACGCACACCCCGTTCACCGCAGCGATGTAGGGCTTCTCGAAATCCACCAGGGTGCGCGGGATCTTCTGCACGCTCTCCCGGAGGTAGTTACGCTTCTCGATGGGCTTGGCGTCCTTCTTCTCATCGGTCCAGTGCAGGCCTGTGCCTGGCTGCCCAGTCACGTCGGCGCCGGAGCAGAAGGCGCGACCTGCACCAGTGACCACCAGGCAGCGCAGCGCGGGGTCGGTCTTGACACGGTTGATGGCGTCCACCCACTCGTTGATCATGGTGGCGGTGAAGGCATTGAGCCTCTCCGGACGATTCAGGGTGATGAGCGCGATACCCGGTTGCGGGACTTCCCATTTGATCTGAGTGTATGAAGGCGCGGTCACATTGCTATCCTTTCTCTCCGTACCTGCGGAGTCTGGGTCGGTTTCCCGGCTAGCTGCCGATGCCTGCTAGGCCACAGGGGAACGTGCCATGGGGCCATGATACGGGGGCATGGTGGGGGGCGTCAATTCGGCGTGGACTAGGCGCCCAAAACCCACCACCTGTTGTGGCTAATGTAACGGCTGGTTTCTCACGCAGTTGGTGTGGCAATACGTAGGGGCGACCCGCCGGGTCGCCCCTACGGTCTGATCTTGCCAGGTGGTGGATTTTGGGCGCCGTAGAGGTTTGACAGGCGGTTTCTCCCCAAGTTAGAATAGACCGACTGGTCGGTCTATTATGGGGGTCAGCATGTTGGAGCACGTCGAACCGGAAGCACGCGGCAAAGAAGCGACTCGGCAGCGCATCGTTGAAGCGGCCATAGAAGTCTTCGCCGAGAAGGGCTACCACGATGCCGGTGTGGATGACATCGTGCGGCGCTCCGAGACCTCCAAAGGCGCCTTCTACTTCCATTTCCCTTCCAAGGAGGATATCTTCCGTGCTCTAGTGGACGCGTTGGCCGGACGGATTACGTTGTCGGTGCAGAACGCTATTGGCGGAGAGGAGCGCGGTATTGACAAAGTAGACGCCGCCCTCTCGGCTGTCTTCTCCACGCTGGCTAGGCATCAGAAGCTGGCCAAGATACTGCTGGTGAGCGCCGTAGGCCTGGGCCGTACCACCGACGAACGGTTTGTGGCCCAGCGCCGACGCTTTGCGGGACTCATCAGGGTCCACCTAGACCAGGCCGTCGCCGACGGCTCGATCCCCGCCCAGGACACGGAGTTGGCGGCGTACGCGTGGCTGGGCGCCGTGAACGAGATAGTGGTGCGCTGGCTCTACACAGGCCAGCCCGACCCACTGGACTCCGCGCTGCCAGCCCTGCGCGGGCTGTTGCTCCGCAGCATCGGGGCGAAACAAGAGGCAAACGATGGCCGCTGGAGATAGCCTACCGTGGTCTTCCCATCCCTCAGCTTGGGGAGCCCAAGGGGTGAGGGTTGACTAGCTCCTTTAGGGACCTGCGTGACTTCATCGCCTTCCTGGAGTCCAAGAAGGAGTTGGTGCGCGTGCGCGCGCCCGTAAGCTGCGAGCTGGAGATAGCCGAGATTGCAGACCGGACGGTAAAGCGCGATGGCCCAGCGCTGCTTTTCGAGAACGTGTCGGGCTACGACATGCCTGTCCTTATCAACATGTACGGAACGCGGCAGCGCATGTCTTGGGCGTTGGGTGTGGACGACATTGAGGAGCTGGTGGCCCGAGTGCGCAAGCTACTGGGCATGACCCAGGGCGTGCCGCAGTCGCTCATGGGCAAGCTGCGTGCCCTGGGTGACCTGGCGCACCTGGCCTCCTTCGAGCCCAGGGTCGTGTCCAGCGGGCCGTGTCAGGAGGTGGTCATCACCGGAGAGCAGGCTGACGTGGCGAAGCTCCCCGTTCTCAAGTGCTGGCCCATGGACGGCGGGCGCTATGTCACGCTGCCCCTGGTCATCACCCGCGACCCGGAGACGGGGACACGAAACGTGGGCATGTACCGGATGCAGGTGTTCGACGGGCGCACCCTGGGCATGCATTGGCAGACCCACAAGGTCGGCACACACCACGAGCGCGTGGCCGTTGATAAAGGACTATCGAGGCTGGAGGTTGCTGTCGCTCTGGGTGGCGACCCTGCCACCATCTGGGCGGGCTCGGCGCCGCTGCCGCCAGGCATGGACGAGTTCCGCGTTGCTGGCTTCATCCGCCAGGAGGCCGTTGAGCTGGTGAAGGCGAAGACTGTGGACCTGGAAGTGCCCGCCCATGCCGAGATAGTCATCGAGGGGTACGTCGTGCCCGGCGAGGTGCGCCTGGAGGGGCCCTTTGGAGACCACACCGGCTACTACTCGATGGCGGAGCAGTACCCCCTCATGCATGTCACGGCGGTCACCCACCGTCGCAAGCCCATCTACCCAACGATAGTGGTGGGGCGTCCGCCCATGGAGGACTACTGGATGGGCAAGGTCACGGAGCGCCTATTCCTGCCTGCCATCCAGATGTTCTTGCCTGAGGTGGTGGACATCAACATGCCCGCCGAAGGCGTGTTCCACAACTTGGTAATCGTCTCCATCAAGAAGGAATACCCGGGCCAGGCGCAGAAGGTGATGTATGGCTTGTGGGGGATGGGCCTGATGGCACTGGCCAAGGCGATTGTAGTGGTGGACGCCAACGTGAACGTGCACGACCTCTCGGAGGTGGCCTGGCGCGTGACCAACAACCTGGACCCCGCGCGGGACATCACCATAGTGAGTGGGCCATTGGACGACCTGGACCATGCGTCGCCGACGCCGAAGGCGGGCAGCAAGATGGGTATAGACGCTACGGCCAAGGGCCCAGCGGATGGCCGCATGCGGCCGTGGCCGCCCGACATCGCGATGTCTCGTGACATCGTGGAACTTGTAGACAGGAAGTGGGCGGAGTATGGGCTATGAGGAGGGGCGCTTACATCGCTAGTCCTGGGAATGCGGCCACGCCGCACGGGCGCGTGCTGCATAAATTGCAGCTTTTCTTCGAGGTGGTGAAGTTCGAGCATACCGTGTTCGCCATGCCCTTCGCCTACATCGGCATGCTGTTGGCGGCGGGTGGGCTACCCACGTGGCGCCAGTTCCTCTGGATCACTGTAGCCATGGTGGCGGCGCGCACGCTGGCCATGAGCGCCAACCGCTTACTCCAGCGTCGCGAGGACGCTGCCAACCCTCGTACGGCCCGCCGGGCAGTCCCCACCGGTAGGGTGCGTGTCTGGGAGGTGGCTGCGCTGGCCCTCGGCTCGCTGGCCGTGTTCCTGGCGGCGGCAGCGCAGCTTAACCGGTTGGCGCTGTACCTGGCCCCGGTAGCCGCGGTGGCGGTAGTAGGCTACTCGTACGTGAAATACTGGTCGTGGCTCACGCACTTCGTGCTCGGCTGGGCTGACGCTATAGCGCCGGCTGGCGGCTGGATCGCAGTGCGGGGGAGCGTTTCGGGCGAGCCGGTCCTCCTGGCCTTTGCGGTTGCCACGTGGATCGGTGGCTTCGATGTGCTGTACGCCTGCCAGGACGTAGAGTTTGACAAGCGCTACGGCGTCCACTCCATACCCCGTCGCTTTGGTATTGCTGGGGCACTCTGGTGGGCGCGCGGGATGCACGCTGCCGCAGCGGTGGCACTGCTGGCGCTAGCCCTGTGGATGGGGTTGGCATGGCCGTACTATTTCGGCTGGGCGGTCTCTGCGGCGCTCCTGGTGTACGAGCACCGGCTGGTGAAGCCTCACGATCTCTCGCGGTTGGACACAGCTTTCTTCAACGTCAATGGCTATGTCGCCATTGTGATGTTCCTGGCTACTCTCGGAGCAATGTATGCATGAGGCTATTAGAGTGACGCTGGGCCGGAGCCCGGTAGGACGTAGGTACTAGGGTGCAGCACAGGAAGGAGGACTAAGTGAAGCGCTTCTCGTTCATGACAGGGCTTCTGGTCATAGTGGTCATGTTGGTGTCGGTGGGGTTGATGCCCGCCTGTGGTGAGAAGGAGCCGGAGAAGCTCAGGATCGGCCTGTTGCCCATCATTGACAGCCTCCCGTTTTACGTGGCCGAGCAGGAGGGCTATTTCAAGAGCGAGGGCGTGCAGGTGGAGTTTGTCACCTTCAGCAGCGCTCTGGAGCGCGACACGGCCCTGCAAACGGGCCAGGTTGATGGCCAGTTGGCGGACCTGATCGCCTCCGGCCTACTGAACAAGGACCAGGAACGCGTGAAAATCGTCAAGACCACGTACGGCGCCACAACACAGCGGGCCATGATTAGCCTAATCGCAGGGCCGAACAGTAGCATAGGCTCTCCGGCTGACCTGCGGGGCAAGCGTATCGGTATTTCCGAGAACAGCCTCATTGCCTACATTACTGACGAGCTCCTGGCGACGGCGGGGCTATCGGCGAAGGACGTGCAGAAGGTGAGCGTACCCAGCATAGCCGTGCGGATGCAGATGCTCACCCAGGGCCAACTGGATGCCGCCACCCTCCCCGATCCCTTCGCTGCCCTGGCGGTACAGTCAGGTGGGCGCGTTGTCCTCTCCGATAGCGCTGAACGCATCGGGGTGTCGGTGCTGGAGTTCCGCAAGGAGGTGCTGGAGAAGCAGAAGGACGCGGTGAGGCGGCTGGTCCGCGCCCACGGAAAGGGAGTGAAGGCCATCAAGTCCAGCCCCGAAAAGTACCGGCCTCTCCTGGTGGAGAAGGCACGCCTCCCCGACGCCGTGAAGGAGAGTTTTGCCGTGCCTGCCTTCCCGGAGAACACCGTGCCGTCGAAGGCCGATGTGCAGCGCGCCGTGGACTGGATGGTGAAGACGGGCATGTTGCCGAAGGCTCTCGCCTACGAGCAAATGGTGGACACGAGTCTGCTGCGGTGAGCGCCCGGTGATTGAGGTCCGCTCGCTGTCCTTCAGCTACTCCAACGGCGATTCGCTGTTCCGAGGCTTCGACTGGAGCATCGGCGAGGGCGAGGCGTGGGCGGTCATCGGCCCGTCGGGGTGCGGGAAGACCACGCTGCTCTACCTGCTGGCGGGCCTTCGCCGTCCCTTGGCGGGCCAGGTGCTGGTGCGCGGCCGGCTGCTGCTGAGGCCACGCCAGCAAACGGGCCTCATCCTTCAGGACTACGGATTGCTACCCTGGCTCAGCGCCTTGGAGAACGTGGCGCTGGGGATGCGGGTCCGCGGTGTTCCCTCGCGGGAGGCGCGGGAGCGGGCCACCGAGTGGATGGAGCGACTAGGCATTGCGGCGGTGGCGGACCACTACCCATCCCAGATGTCGGGTGGGCAGAGGCAGCGCGCGGGCATTGCCCGCACCTTGACCCTGGGACCTGACCTCATGCTTATGGATGAGCCGTTCTCGTCCCTCGACGCGCTCACTCGCGAAGAGATGCAGGACCTACTGCTTGACCTGGTGCTGGGTGAGCGCGTCACCACTGTGCTGGTCACTCATAGCATCGAGGAGGCGGTGCTGCTGGGGAAGCGCATCCTTGTTCTGGCGCACCCGCCGGTGGTGCAGGCGCAGGTCGTGGAAAACCCATGCGCCAGCCGGCGGGAGTACCGCGATGAGTCTAGCTTTCTTGAGACGTGCGGGACCGTGCGCGGACTCATCCAGGGGGCGATTGGCAATGCCATGGGCTAGGGCTGGGGGGGTGGCCGCCACGCTGTCCGCCCTGTTTGTGGCCTGGCAGGCTGCCGCCTGGCTTGTGGGGTCGGAGGTGCTACCGGGGCCGGGCGCGGTCACGGTCGCCTTCATTCGCGGCCTGGTGGGTGGCGACCTAGCGCGAGATATGGGGATGAGCGCGTATCGCGTTGTAGTAAGCGTGGCGTTGTCAGTGGCGACAGCGGCGCCGCTGGGCCTGGCGCTCGGGCTGAGCCGGACTGCCTACAGGCTGACAGCCCCCCTCGTGTACCTCACCTTCCCCGTACCCAAGATCGTGCTCCTGCCTATCCTACTCATGTTTCTGGGCATCGGCGACAGCTCCAAGATAGCGGTTATCTTCCTCATCCTCTTTTCCCAGGTGTTAGTGGTGGTGCGCGATGCGGCGGCATCGGTGAGGCCGGAGTTGGCGCTCTCCGTGCGCTCGTTGGGCGCAAGCTGGCGGCAAATGCTGCGGTACGTCTTCCTGCCGGCATCGCTGCCGGCCCTGCTGACGGCGCTGCGGATAAGCGTGGGCACGGCCATAGCCGTCCTGTTCTTCGTGGAGTCCTTTGGTACGACGTCTGGCTTAGGCTATTACATACTGGTCAAGGGCTGGGGCCGTCTGGCCTACGTGGACATGTACGCGGGTGTGCTGGCTATGGCTCTGCTGGGCCTGGCGCTCTACTTCAGCCTCGAGCTGCTGGAGCGACGCACCTGCGGCTGGCTCCAAGCCGGCAGATAATATGGCCCATCTTCAGGGCGAGGCGCGTCGAGAGTACGTCGCCCGCATGTTCACTCGCATCGCTGGCCGCTACGACCTGATGAACAGCATAATGACTTTGGGCCTGCACCGTCGCTGGCGGCGCGAGGTGGCTGTCCTGGCCTCGCGCGGTCCGGGAGGGCTGGCGCTGGACGTGGCCGCCGGCACCGGCGACCTGACCCTGGAGCTCTCGACACAGCGCAACATCACTCGCGCTGTGGGCCTCGATCTGCTCCCCGTCATGCTCCAGCGGGCCAGGTCGAAAGCCCGGACTCAGCGGGAACACGGCGGGCAAGTGCGCCTGGTAGCGGGCGATGCCTTGCATCTCCCCTTCCCCGACAACACATTCGCCTGCGCGACCTGCGCCTTCGGGCTGCGGAACATGCCCGGTGTGCGCGACGCCCTTGCGGAGATGGTGCGAGTGGTGCGGCCAGGGGGGACGGTGGTCACGCTGGAGATCGTGCCCCTGGACCCCAAGCACTCGACGACGCCTTTCTTGCGCTTCTACTTCCGCCAGGTCATACCCCGGCTGGGCGGTTTCATCTCCGGCGACCGCGAGGCGTACACGTACCTGCCCGAGTCCGCCGATCGGTTCCCCACGCCAGACCGGTTGGCTGCGATGATGGAGGATGTTGGGTTGGTGGGCGTGGCCTACAAGTGCATCGGCCTGCGCATGGTGGCGATACACCGGGCGGTGAAGGCGGGCTAGGGCGACTACGCCCGCGCTCCATGCGGAGGAGAAGGCGCGGCCCGCACCAGTGACCACTAGGCAGCGCAACGCGGGGTCGGTCTTGACGCAGTTGATGGCGTCCACCCATTCGTTGATCGTGGTGGCGGTGAAGGCATTGAGCCTGTCCGGTCGGTTTAGCGTGATGAGCGCGATACCCGGTTGCGGGACTTCCCATCGGATTTGTGTGTACTGAGGTGGGGTTACGTTGGCGTCATTTCTCTCCAGCTTTGGGGTGTACATAAAACCGGTAGGACGGCAGCGAGACGGCGCACTGTGTGATTCTAACGGAAATGTCGCGTCGCTCGCGCTAGCGAATGGGGCACTCGCCATCATACGAGGATAGGGCTGATGCCGTCAATTAGACAGAGTATATGGAATGCTGATATTATCAAATTACGATAATATGGTACTTGACAGCGGGAGGATTTTCTACTACTATTGTGAGCATGGAGATTCGCTTCGAGGATCCCGCCCTCGACCGCTTAGAAGTGGATAGGAGCTTCACGATGAATCAGCCTCCTGCAATCGTGAAGGCGTATCGTAAACGAATTTGGCAAATAAGGGCAGCCCATGATGTTCGGGACTTCTACAACAATAAGGGCTTCCATTTTGAGAAGCGTAAGACAGAGCCGGGCGTGTTCGAGATACGCCTGAATGACCAATTCCGGTTGTTCATAAGGTTTGAGGGCGAATCCCCAAGAAAGATTGTCGTAGTCATCGGGATAAAGGACCTACATTGATGGCTATGGTTAGGAACGAGAGGGAGAATATGAATGAGCGCGTACCCGCCGAGGGATTCGCTCCCGGGGAGTTCATTCGTGAAGAGTTGGAGGAGAGGGGATGGACACAGGCTGACCTTGCTGTGATTCTGGGCCGTACCGTTGCAGCCGTGAATGAGATCATCACTGGCAAGAGGGGCATAACTCCGGAGAGTGCCCGTGGCCTTGCGGCTGCATTTGGAACGACGGCCCAATACTGGATGAACTTGTCCAGCCTCTACCAACTTTGGCTCCTACGGGAGCGCGAAGCTTTCGGTGGGGATGAAGTTGCTCGCCGTGCAAAGCTATACAGCAAGGCCCCAATCAAAGACATGCTCAAGCGGGGTTGGATTGAGAGTTCAAGCAACGTCGATGTTCTGGAACAACAAGTCAAAAGTTTCCTTGAAATAGCCAGCCTGGATGATGAACCGCAGCAGCTTGCATACGCAGCACGGAAAGCAACATCCTATTGCGTAGACACTCCGGAACAACTAGCTTGGTTGTTTAGGGCCAAGCACTTGGCCCGAATCCCAAGTGCGCGGGCTCGGTTCTCTACATCACTACTAGAGAACGTCCTGGGCCAACTCAAGTCCCTTATCGCCTCTGTCGAAGAGGTAAGATGTGTGCCCCGCATATTGGCCGACGCAGGGATTCGTTTCCTGGTGATCGAGCATCTCCCGCATTCTCGGATAGACGGGGCATGTATTTGGCTCGATGGCTCACCGGTAATCGCGATTTCGTTCCGCTACGATAGGATCGACTATTTCTGGTTTACCTTGTTACATGAGCTAGCCCATGTGAAGGGAGAGGAACGCTCTATTGACTTGGACCTTGTAGGTAAAGATGCCATTCCAAGGGCAGATAAGCCGCAGTCCGAGCAGGTGGCAGATGACTTTGCGGTTCAGTTCTTGGTTCCTCAAGACAAACTGGAAAACTTCATCGCGCGGAAGCGTCCTTTCTACTACAAAAGAGACATCGCGGGATTTGCGCTAACCATAAACGTTCATCCAGGGATCGTCGTTGGTCAGCTCCAGCATAGGGGTGAGCTTGCCTATTCGCAGAATAGGGAGATGCTAGTTCCCGTCCGTGATATTGTGACCAAGGTGTCCATAACAGACGGTTGGGGGCAAAGACTATCAGTGAGTGTTTGAGGAGATTGGAGGCAGAGCCAAGTGATAGGGAAAACGTACAATGAGCAGCTTCAAGCCATCGCAAATCAATACAGGGCATCAGGGGAACTCTGGCCAGCAACATCACTCCAAATAGCGGCGTGGGCTATTAGGACCAAGTTATGGTATCCTCACCATTCTGCCATTCTTCGGCAATGTGCTGAGGACATTGCACGCGCTATGCGTGAAGAATACATCAAGGACCCACAAGGGCGGAGCGTCCGCCTAAAACACGCTGCCCGCGTGCTGGTGGAGGGGAAACAAACAGTCTTCTGGGACGACATCCGCACTGCGCCACGCACGCACATGGAAATAGCCTTCCAGCAGCGTCGCCAGCAGATTGTGGGAGATTGTCGCCAGTTGAAGGCAGACGTAGATAGCTACAACGAGAATGCTAAGGTGCACCCGCCGATCCAGATGGTTTTCAACTTCACGGAAGATTTGGCCGAACTGGAAGCCCTGGAGCCAACGGCAGCCTAATCGGACTGCGTCTCAAATTCTAGCTGTGCCCATGCTCGCCCGATGGGGGCCGAGGCTGGCCCAGTCTTCGCACGTGCTTTCGTTGACGCCCCAGGCATACCGTGCTATATTCAGCGCGAATGACTACCCGCCAAAGCTGCGGACTACTCCGGGCTGCCGATGTCGGCTGCGCCGTGATCCTCATGGGCTGGGTCCACCGGCGCCGCGACCACGGCGGCCTCATTTTCGTTGACCTGCGCGACCGGGAGGGCATTGTCCAGGTGGTGTTCAACCCGGAGACGTCGCCTCATGCCCATGCCGTGGCCTCGGAGCTACGGGGGGAGTATGTGGTCCGCGTGGAGGGCGAGGTCAGGCGTCGGCCCGCCGGCACCGAAAAGTCCAACATCCCTACGGGAGAGGTCGAGGTGGTAGCCCATTCGGCTGCCGTGCTGAACACCTCCAAGACCCCGCCGTTCTACATCTACGAGGATGGGGAGGTGGATGAGCTTGTCCGCCTCAAGTACCGCTACCTGGACCTGCGGCGGCAGCGCATGCAGCGAAACCTCATCCTGCGACACCGCGTGGTGAAGTTCCTCCGGGACTTCCTGGACGCTCGCGGCTTCATCGAAGTAGAGACGCCAATCCTCATCAAGAGCACGCCGGAGGGCGCCCGGGACTACCTGGTGCCCAGCCGGGTCTACCCCGGCCAGTTCTACGCCCTGCCTCAGTCGCCTCAGCAGCTCAAGCAGCTTCTCATGGTGGCCGGGTTCGAAAAATACTTCCAGATTGCCCGCTGCTTCCGTGACGAGGACCTGCGTGCCGACCGTCAGCCCGAGTTCACGCAGCTTGACATCGAGATGTCTTTCGTAGAGGTGGACGACATCCTGTCCCTGGTGGAGGAAATGTTCATTGCCCTGGTGGAGAACGTGGCCCCCCAGTTCCGTATGGTCAAGCCCTTCCCCCGGATGACCTACGCCCAGGCCGTGGAGCGATATGGCAATGATAAACCTGACCTGCGCTTTGGCCTGGAGTTGGCCGACCTTTCCTCCATAGCGGCGGAGACCGAGTTTGGCGTGTTTCGCACTGCCCTGGGTCAGAAGGGTATGGTCAAGGGACTGGCCCTTCCTGGGGCGGCCAAGTACACCCGCACGCAGCTCGAAGAACTGACTGGGTGGGCCAAGGAGCGAGGCGCCAAGGGGTTAGTGTCCATCCCACTGGACACGGAGGCTGCCGGCCGGTCGGTGGCCATGAAATACCTGACCCAGCCCCAGGTAGCGGCTATGGCCTCCCGGCTGGGCGCCAAACAGGGCGACCTGTTGCTCCTGGTGGCTGACCAGAAGTCCGTGGCCAACGCCGTCCTTGGTGCCCTGCGGCAGGAGATGGGCAAGCGCTTGGGGTTGGCAGACCCCAGCTTGCTGGCCCTGGCCTTCGTCACCGACTTCCCCCTCTTTGAGTGGAACGACAAGGAAGGGCGCTGGGACTCGGCCCACCACCCCTTCACAGCCCCTGTAGAGGAGGATATGCCTCTGCTGGACACAGACCTGGCTCGCGTGCGTTCTCAGGCCTACGACCTGGTATGCAACGGCTACGAGCTTTCCAGCGGCAGCATCCGTATCCACCGGCGTGCGCTTCAGGAGAGGATACTGGGTATCCTGAAGTACGGCCCCGAGGAGGCCCAGGCCCGTTTCGGCCACCTGCTGGAGGCGTTGGAGTTCGGGGCGCCGCCCCACGGCGGGATCGCGCCAGGGATTGACCGTCTGGTCATGCTCCTGGCGGGCGAGTCCACTATTCGGGAGGTCATCGCCTTCCCCAAGACCCAGATGGCTACCGACCCCATGACCAGCGCCCCCTCCCCGGTCTCTGCTGAGCAACTGCGCGAGCTGCACCTCCGGGTAACCGACTAGGCCGCGTGCACCCAGGGCCTGTGCCTCGGTTGTAAAGGTGTAAGTGTACCTGTATCCTATGATTAGTATTAAAAACTCACGTGGAGACTAAGATATGCTGCGTAGCCGTCTTGCCCTACTAGTAGTAGCCCTGGTTGTGGTATTTGCCCTGGTGTTCGTGGGGCTGGCCATCGGCCTGGTGGCTGGGCTGGGAGGGAAAGCCTCGCCGGACGGGCCGTCCCCGCCGGCGCAGACACCCTCCGGCAACCCAGACGGCACACCCCTGCCCGGTGGGGGATCACCGGCCGCTCCCAGCACCGGCGAGCTTCGCATCCTGGGCGCTGACCCGCCCACTCTGGACCCACATCTGGCTGGGGATGTGGACTCGGCCACCTACATCGTGGAGGTGTTCAGCGGGCTGGTCACCCTGGACAGGGACCTGAAGGTGGTCCCGGACATCGCGGCGAAGTGGGAGACCACAGACGAGGTCACCTGGACTTTCAGCTTGCGCTCGGGCGTACGCTTTCACAACAACAAGCTGGTTACGGCCCGGGACTTCAAGTACTCCTTCGAGCGGGCGTGCGACCCGCGTACTGCCTCCACCACTGCCCACACGTACCTGGGGGACATCACGGGTTGTACCGATAAGCTCAACGGTGTGGCCCGGGAGGTGCGGGGTGTGGTGGCGGTGGACGATGCCACACTACGCATCACCATTGATGCTCCCAAGGTGTACTTCATCCAGAAGCTTACCTACCCTACAGCCTTCGTGCTGGACGAGGCTAATGTGCGCTCCGGCTCGGCGTGGACGCTGCGGCCCAATGGCACAGGGCCCTTCAAGCTCAGGGAATGGAAGCCTGGAGAGAGCCTTATCCTGGAGCGCAACGACGCCTACTATCGGGCGCCCGCCAAGCTCCAGCGGGTGCGCTTCATCCTCAGTGGCGGCTCGTCCATCACCATGTATGAGAACAACGAGATTGACGTTTCTGGCGTTGGCCTGACGGACATTGACCGAGTGTTGGACCCGGGCAATCCGCTGAACAAGGAGCTCATCAATTCCCCCGAGCTCAGTGTGGGCTACATCGGCTTCAACACCAGCAAGGCGCCCTTCGATGATGTCAAGGTGCGCCAGGCCTTCAACTACGCAGTGGACAAGAGGAAGATAGTGTCGGTGGTCCTCAAGGACCTGGTGGAGGCGGCAGCGGGCATCCTGCCTCCGGGTTTACCCGGCTACTCGAAGGACATCAAGGGCCTGGAGTACGACCCGGCCAAAGCCAAACAGCTCCTGGCCGAGTCTAAGTACAAGACCCCCCAGGGGATGGGCCGTATCGTCATCACCATCCCCGGCACGGGGACGGCGCTGCCCCCCACCAGTGAGGCCATCATTCAGCAGTGGAAGGACAACCTGGGGGTCACCGTGGAGATCCAGCAGGTGGAGTTCGCCACCTTCCTCCAGGACCTGAACAGGGGCACCTTCCAGGCCTTCGAGATAGGCTGGGTGGCCGACTACCCCGATCCCCAGAACTTCCTGGACCTGCTATTCCACAGCGGCAGCCTGGAAAACCGGGCCTACTTCGCTGACCCGGAGGTGGACCGCATCCTGGACCAGGCTCGAACGGAGAAGGACGAGCCCAAACGGCTTGCCCTCTATCGCCAGGTGGAGCAGATGATCGTGGACAAGGCACCATGGCTACCCCTGTGGCACGGCCGCGGCTACATCCTGGTGAAACCCTACATCAAGGGCTGGTACATCGCTCCCCTGGTCGTCCCCTTCTTCAAGGACATCTCTATTGTGGGTAGATAACCGGTAGCATGCTGGCCTACATCCTCCGGCGCCTGTTGTGGGTGCCGGTGGTCCTGATCGTGGTGTCCTTCGTCACCTTCGCCCTGGGTGTGTACGGGCCAGGCGACCCCATCACCTTGCGTCTGGGGCAGCACGCCAATCCCACGGACGTGGCCCGCATCCGTGCTGAGCTGGGCCTGGACCGGCCGTTCCTTACCCAGTACCGGGACTACGTGGACAACGTTATCCACGGTGACCTGGGGCAGAGCCTGGTCTTCCGAGGCCGCCCCGTGGCTGACCTCCTCTTTCCCAAGATATGGGTGTCCATGCAGCTCGGCCTGGTGGCCATTGCCATTGCCGTGGGGATAGGTGTGCCCTTGGGGCTGACGGCAGCCCTGCGCCAGGGCACGTGGCGGGACACCGGCATCGTGAGCGGCGCACTGCTCCTCTATGTGATGCCGGCGTTCATCCTGGCCCCCATACTGCTTTATGTCTTCGCTTATCGCCTGCATTGGGTGCCTGCCGCCGGGTGGGGTGGGCTGTTTGACGGGCGCATCATCATGCCCGCCGTGGTGCTGGGCCTGCCAGGCATAGCCGGTATCACCCGGCTCATGCGCGCCAGCACGCTGGAGGTCATCGGCCAGGACTATGTCCGCACCGCGCGGGCCAAGGGGTTGCTGCCCCGGCGCATAAACTACGTCCACATCGGGCGCAACGCCATCCTGCCCGTGGTTACCGTGGTGGGCCTGTCCCTGGCCACACTGGTTGAGGGTGCCTTCATCACTGAGACCATCTTTGGCATACCGGGGGTGGGGCGGCTGGCGGTGGAGTCGCTGTTCGCCCGTGACTATCCGGTCGTAATGGCCCTCACCCTGCTGGTGGCGGCGGGATATGTGATGGTGAACCTGGCGGTGGATATCGCCTACAGTATCCTGGACCCCAGGATAAGGTACCGGTAGGGCTGGACCATGGCCGCTACAACGTTTGAGACCGCTGCGCCTCCACGGCGCGTGGCCCGCAGCCCGTGGCGGGATGCCCTGCGCCGGTTCCTGCGCAAGCGGGCAGCCGTGGTCTGCCTGTTCTTCCTGCTGGTGGTGTATCTCAGTGGCCTGCTCGCCCCGTGGGTAGCCCCCTACGACTTCCGGGCGCAGGACCTGGACTCGGCGTCCCAAGGGCCCAGCCTGAGCCACCCCCTGGGCACTGACCGGCTGGGCCGGGACGTGTTCAGCCGCATGATCTGGGGGGCGCGCACCGCGGCCATTGTCTCCATCGCGGCCGTAGCCACGGGCAGCTTGGTGCTCGGCCTAGTCCTGGGGAGTATGGCGGGCTACTTTGGGAAATGGGTGGACACTATCATCATGCGCATTGGGGATATCTTCCTGGCGTTCCCGGGCCTGCTGCTGGTGATATTCATAGCGGCCACCCTCAAGCCCAGGGCGGTAGCGCTGGCTGTGGCCATGGAGGATAGGCTGGGCGTTCAGGGCATTGTCGCTTCGGGTGTGGTGGACTACTTCGTAGTGTTTGGCGCCCTGGCGCTGTTTGGCTGGGTGGGCATGGCCCGGCTGGTCCGAGGGATCATGCTTTCCCTCAAGGAATCTCAGTTCGTGGAGGCCGCCCGCGCCCTGGGCGCCAACCCGTGGCGCATCATCTTCCGACATATGTTGCCCAACGCTATGGGACCCATCATCGTTACCATCTCCATGGCCATGGGGGGCACCGTCACCTCCGAGGTGGTGCTGAGCTGGTTGGGCATCGGCATCCAGCCCCCTAATCCAAGCTGGGGGACCATGCTCTGGGAGAACCAGGGCATGCTGCGCTCCAACCCACACCTGCTGTTGGTCCCAGCAGCCCTGGTGGCGGCCGTCATCTTCGCCTTCAACATCCTGGGCGACGGCCTGAACGACGCGCTTAACCCGCGGTCACGGTAGCAGGGCCAACCCCCGCCCGTTTGCGGGTTTAGCGTCACACGCACCTCGACGGGGAGTTTCTGCGGCTAGTTCAGTACGATCTGACTCGAGCAATTCCATTCGTAGGCCCAGGCACCCACTGCAGCGGAGACGGCGAGAGCTACAGCCAATAGCGAGGAAACCACCGTCCTTCTCATGGGAGCACCTCTTTGAGGAAATCGAAAGCACGTTCCTCGCCGGGTGCGGTCCTCTCCTCAACTATTGTGCCCGATGGAGCCGAGACGGCAATTGTTGAATTGCCTCTCTTGATTTGCAGAATCGGCGTTTGAGGACAAGCGTCGTGTTCAACGCACAGCACGCTAATCGTGTAACGGTCTACGAAGGCATCTTGCGGCAGTTGCACTCTCTTGCCGGCGATGGTGAGAACGCTGCCCATGGTCTCAGGTCCACTGGCGGGAATAAGGCGTCCAGATTGCCGCGCCTGCCCCTTCTCTTGTCGCCTCTGTTCCAGCGTCAGCGTTGGAGGTGGGGTACCGGGTGGAGGCCGGTAGAGAGGTGCAGACGGAGGGGACTTGGGTGTCGGAGGCCCCGACGCCGTAGTCTTGGAGTAGAGGCTGACAAGAGCAACCAGTGTGACAACAACGAGGATAAGTACGATGATGCGCGCTGCATGTGACCTAGCCATAGTCCCCCCCCCCAAAGACAGGACTGTTTACCTGCATCCACAAGAAAACTCCAAGCGACAACGACCATTATACAACGATGAGTTACGTTATCAAGCGGAAATATTTGCCTAAATCCGCCGGGCTCAAAGCTGGAGAACCACAGTCGGTGGACCACTCCGGGCCGTCCATCAATTTTCGGCGGTGCGCTTTTCGTCCCAAGCCCTGGTGGTGATAACTTGGGTGGCAGCCGATGATATTTGTCCCCCAGTGGGGCTATCACCTTCAATGTTGATGGGGTTAGCCTCTTGTCGTTGTCGTAGTTTATGGTGCCTCTGGCGCCAGACACGAGGCATTATCAATGCGCCAGGCAAGGAAGTGCGAGGCACGAGCGTGCGGTGCTATCGGGTGCGGGTGCGGCGGTGGTAGTCCCGACGTGTCGGGATTGGCGTACTTGTCCCGGCCCAAAAGCAGGTCGGCGGCGACGACAGCCTGTACGTAGGACCAGGGCCAAGGGGTGGTTCGCTGCGCTTTGAATGGCGTTGCTCCGAGAACACCGAAGTATCTTGGTCGGCGGGCGCCACACCCGTAGGGGAGTCCCGATACATCGGGACTCCCCTACGACGTGCTCGCAAGGATAGGTGGCCCAGGTGCTCGCAGCGGGCTGCTATTGGGAGGGGCTGAGCCCTGGGCTGGCCCGGCTCGGCGCGGGCGCGCTTGCTGTCCTGGCTGGTCCTCGCTGCTCCTGGCGCAGCGCCGCCAGGCGGCGGCGTAGTGCCTCCTGGCGGCGGGACAGGCGGTAGCAGTAGCCAAAGATGGCCAGCCAGATGATGGCGTAGGCGGCGATAAGGTAGCCAATGTTGTTATCCAACGCTCCCCTCCTGGGACAGCATCTCGACCTCCGCCTCCAGGCGGTGCACGGCCAAGCTCTGCCGTAGCAGGTAGACAAAGAGCAGGGTGAACAGCGCCACGCTGAACAGCAGGGTGAACAGCATAGAGGGGGCCAGGCCGCTGTCGCTCCCGCCGGCGATGACCGGCGCCGGGTGCATCGTCCGCCACCAGCGAATGGACATGTAGACCACGGGCACGTCCACGAAGCCAACAATGCCGAAGACCGCGGCGAAGCGTGACCCGCGGCCACTCTCGGCGGCGCTGTGCACTACCAGATAGGCGATGTAGAGGAGCCAGAGCACGGTGGTGGTGGTGAGACGGGGGTCCCACACCCACCACGTACCCCAGATGGGCTTGGCCCACAGCACCCCGGTAATCACGTTCAGGGAGGTGAAGAGCACGCCGAGACGGGCGGCGGAGTAGGCCAGGCGGTCCCAGCGCTCCTGCCCTTTCCACAGATAAAGGACTGAGCCTACGAAGACCACGCCAAAGGCCAGGAAGGCCACCCAGGCCATGGGCACGTGGAAGTAGAAGATGCGCTGCACATCGCCCATCATGGCCTCGGTGGGGGCGTACAGGAAGGCCAGATAGAGTGCCACCACCATGCCGGCGCCAGTCAGAGCGAGCAGCCCCGTCGCAACAGGACTGGTACGTGAGGTGGACATGGCTACTGGCGGTCCCCCTTCTCTTGTTCGGAGAGATAGACCAACATGTCCATGAGGGTCTTGCGCCGAGACTGGTAGTCAGCCTCAGCAATCTCGCCCTGCTCGAAACGGTCATCCAGGTCAGCTACTTCGCGGAGCAGGCGATCCCGCGCCGGAACATTGGCTGGGACTTCGGCGGTCTCGCGCCGGTTGCGCCGGCGCAATACGGGGTAGGCCACTGCTGCGCCACCCACGGCCAGTGCCAACACACCCACGCCTAGCCAGCGCAGGTTGTCCTGCGCGCCCTTCTTGGGTAGCCCTGAGAAGCTGGCTGGAATGACGGTGCCCGGGGCAACGTTCTTGGTCTCCAGGCTAAGGAACTTGGCGCCGCTGGCATCGGCGACCGTGCCCTGGTCCGAGAGCAAAGTGCTGCTGACTCTCAGTCCGGTGTCCTGAGAGAGGATACGTACATCGGCCGCGGGGTAGTCTACGGTCCGCGCCAAGTCGTAGCTCCCTGATTTGGCATCTACGAAGTAGTGAAAGAACACCTCTTTGGTGCCTGGCAGCACCGCCATGGTGTCCACGATGCCAGGAGCTGCGGCCACCATGCAGCAGTCCATTAGCCCCTGCATATACTGGAAGCCGTAGGCCCCTTTGGGCACGGAGAACTTGAGGGTGGCCTTCCGGCCCTGGTCGTCCACCACCTGGGTGCCCACGTAGGCCCGGTCGCTGGTGTTCTCGAGGACCATAAACTCGTCTATGTCCAGGACACCCTGGCCCGGTTGGACCAGGATGTGCCAGCTTTTCACCGAGATTGATGACGGGTCGGTGGTGGCTTCGTAGACCGTGATGGCTAGACCCTTGGTCGGGTCCTCGGGGGGCCAGTCGAACTCGTAGTCCGCGCCCTGGTAGTTGAGCGTCACCTTGAACTTGGCTCCGGCCTGAGTTGCGAAGTCGGTGAACTGGAACCGGCCTTCGGCGTTGGTGGTGGTCTGGGCCAGCTCCTTGCCTTCTTCAGTGGGCTCGGTCAGCTTGACCTGGACGTTGGCGGGGACAGGTCCATCTTTGGTGCCGTTGACCAGTTGTCCCTGGACAGGCGGCGCCTCCGGGGTCTGCGCCAGGGCCGGGGCCGCCAGCCAGAGGGTGACGGCGAACCAGGCCAGGCCCAGGGCGAGGTGGCGTAGTGTTCTCATGCTGTACTCCCAGTCTGAGTTAGGGGATGACCACAGTGACCACAGAAGCGGTCGTTTGGGCTGCTGGGTAAGCCGCACTGGGTACAGAAGCGGGCCGCCGCGGGTGGCGTGGCTTCCTGTTGTAGTGTGGACTGGGTAGGGAGGCGGCGCAGTCTGAGTATCTCCTGTTCGAGGTCCTGCCGGCGTGTGCTGTCTTGATGAGTTGGGGCTTGCCTATTCGCCACAGGTCCCGCTAGTTGCCGCTCGTGGTTCGACAAGCTCACCATGAGCGGACCAAATCCACTCCGCTCACCCTGATCTCGTCGAAGGGCGAGCGGCTGGTTGTTCGCCGCCTAGCTGCGGAGGTGGCTGACCTCGGCCTCGATCTGGGCGCGGCGGTCGGCTTCGCTCTGGTGGGCATCCTCCGCCTGAAGCAAGGCGGCTGCCTTCCGCTTGTACCTTGATTCCAGGTCCTGGTAGTCCTCCCGCGATAGGCTGCCCGCCCGGTAGTCGAACTCCAGCTCCTTGATGGCAGCGTAGGTGGACTCCTTGGCGGCGGCCAGCTCGGAGGCCGCCGGGTCGAGGGCCGGCTCCGTTGCCCGGAGCCGTGGGCGCACCAATGGGTAGGCAATTGCCAACACGGTGCCCAGTGCCAGAAGCAAAGCCAGCCAGACCATCTGCTATCCCATCCTTTCCTCATAGCGTTTGAGTTCGTCATCAACGCGGAGCAGGTAGGGGTCGTCCGCAGCGATCTCTACCGCTTCTTCCCGCGTGCGCCGGTCCCAGACCATCCAGGCGCGCACAGCCAGATAGACAATGCCTCCGCCCGCAGCGATGGCGGCGAAGGGCGTGATCCAGCCGACAAGGTTGAACCCGCGCTTGGTGGGGGCAGCCAGCACGACCTCGCCGTAGCTCTCGACCAGGCTGGCGATGATGGCATCCTTGGTCTTGCCCTGGTCCAGGGCCTGGCCGATGTACGCTAGCATGCTGTCTCGCGGCTCGCAGTGCTCGTGGTTGCAGTTGTTGAGCACCAGCCCGCACCCGCACTGGCATACCAACTGGCTGGCGATCTCGTTGACGCGGTCTGCCGAGGCTGCCAGGGCAGGTGCGGGGGCTGTGGCGAGCAGCACAGCCACGGGGATGATGCCGAGCAGCCGCCTTAGGCTGTCCATCGCTTCATCTCCGGCCAGAAGGCCACCGCCGAGCCAAGCAGCATTACGCCCCAACCGATCCAGATCCACATGACCATCGGGTTCACCTTGACCTTAAAGGTAGCCGTGCCGTCGGGGTTCTTGCCGCCATAGATAACGTAGAGGTCTTCCTTCAGTGTGCTGCGTATGGCCACCTCGGTCACTGGGTTATCGTGGTTGCGATGGATATAGCGTTCTGGGGTCACGGTGCCCAGGTAGTCGCCGCCGTTGTAGATGGTCAGCGTGCTGGCCAGCACCTGCTTGCTCTGCGTCTGATACTCGGAGGCACCCTCGAATTTAAGGCTGTAGCGACCTATGGAGATAGTGTCTCCGGGTTTCACCGTCGCCGTGGTCTCAGACGGGTAGAACATCGAGCCCGTAACACCCAGAGCTATGACGACCACGCTTAGGTGCACGATGTAGCCCCCATAGCGGGGCTGGTTGGAGACCGTGAGCCGGAGGAAGGCGCGCAGCCAGCCCTCGGCCCTCATCTGGTGGCGGGCGCGCACCGCCCGGGACCAGTCGCGGAGGATGCCTGCCGTTACAAAGGCCAGCACGGCGAAGGAGATGGTGGCGGCCGGTTTCCTCACCCCCAGCAGGAACAGGATGATGCCCACGGCCACGCCAAAGGCCACGGGATAAAGGAAGTTGCGGACCAAGTTATCCCTGGAGGCATGCCGCCAGCCGATGAGGGGACAGATGCCCATGATCAGGAGCAGTATCAGGAAGAGGGGTCCTGTTACCTGGTTGTAGAAAGGCGGGCCCACCGTTATCTTCTCACCCCGCACCACCTCAGTAATGATGGGGAACATGGTGCCCCAGAAGACGGCGAAGGCGATGCCCACCAGCACCAGGTTGTTGACCAGGAAGGTGCTCTCCCGTGAGACCCAGGAATCGAGCTCATGCTCGGCGCGTAGCTTGGGCAGGCGGTAGTAGAGCAGGGCCATCGAGCCAGTGAACGACACAGCCATGAAGGCCACGAACAGTGGCCCCAAACTGGACTGGGAGAAGGAGTGGACCGAACCCAGGATGCCGCTGCGGGTAAGCAGCGTGCCCAGTATGCTCAGGTTGAAGGCGAAGATGATGAGCATCATGTTCCAGACCTTGAGCATCCCCCGGCGCCGTTGCACCATGATCGAGTGGAGGAAGGCGGTCCCCACCAGCCAGGGCATCAGGGCCGCGTTCTCCACCGGGTCCCAGCCCATGTAGCCTCCCCAGCCCAACTCCACGTAGGCCCACTGGGCGCCTGCCAGGACGCCGAATCCCAGGGTCAGCCAGGCGAAGATAGTCCACCGGCGGATGCTCTGAATCCACTCGTCACCCAGGCGGCCCGTGGCCAGGGCGGCGACGGCGAAGGCGAAAGGTATGGTGAAGGCCATGTAGCCCAGGAGCTGCGGGGGCGGGTGGAGGAACATGCCCATGTTCTCCAGAAGCGGGTTCAGACCCTCGCCCTCCACCTGGGGGAACGGCATCTGGGCGAATGGGTTGCTCACGAAGATCATCAGGCCGATGAAGAAGGCCAGGGTCCCGGCAACTACAGCGGTGACGTAGGGCATAAGCTCTCGGTTCTTGGCCCGGTGCTGGAAGAGGACCAGCGCCATGCACACGGAGAGAGTCCAGGCCCAGAAGAGCAGGGAACCGGCGTTGCCTGCCCAGAAGGCAGCCAGGGTGTAGGACAGGGACATGTCGCTGCTGGTGTACTGGTACACGTACTCCGTCTTGAAATCGTTGGTGGCTAGCAGGTAGAGCAGGGCCAGTGAGGCAATGGTGACGAGGGCGGTCACCGCCCACAGGCCGTTACGCGCGCCATCTATCAGCGCGGGCAGCTTCCAACGGAGACCCACCAGAGGCGCCAGCGTGGCGAAGACGGTTACCCCCAGGGCAATGACCAGCGCGGCATATCCTAGATCGGCCATGCTTTTAACCTACCTTTGGCACGTATTTCGATGGGCACTTGACCATGAGGTTCTCGGCAGCGAAGTAACCATCCGGCGTCATGGCCCCCTCGGCCACCACCTCCTGGTCTACAGCGAAGGCGTCGGGCACGATGTCGCTGAAGTGCACGAGGAGTTTGTCAGAGCCGTCCGTCACCATGAAGCTCAGGCCTGGCCCTGAAGTGTGTCTCTCTACGGAGCCGGGAGCTACCTTGCCCCCCACACGGACCCGCTCCCCGCTGGTGTAGGCTGGGGCTGCCCTGAGCTCCGGGACCGTGTAGTAGAACATGGCTGCCCCCTGGAAGGCACGGAAGGCCAGAAAGCCCAGGGCGGCCAAGACAATGCCGCCGACCACCATGAGCTTCCAACGGGTACGCCTCCGCCTGGGGTGCGAGTCCCTGGTGGGCGCAGGGCCAGAGATAGTCTCTATCATCGTCTCTTTCCTTAATCCCCCACCCAGGGGGTAGGGGTTTCAGGACGGATTATAGGGTCCCGGCCGGTTAGTGTCAAGGGTCACAATGCATTGCACAGCTTAGCGGGGATGTAGTGTAAACCGCGCTATTCCTTGTAGTGCAAAACGCCACAAGGAGGACGCGGTCATAAGTGGGCAAGGCCGAAGGGCTGGCCGTTGGGAGTAACCAGTCGGGCCAGAAAGTGGGTAGTGAGGTTGGAGCGCCGGTGCTACCGGGCGCGGGTACGGCGGTGGTAGTCACGACGTGTCGGGATTGGCGTACTCGTCCCGGCCCGAAAGCAGGTCGGCGGCGGCGATGGCCTGGACGACCCCGGGGTCCGTGGGGGTCAGCGATGGCGCAGGTAAGGCCCGCGGCCGCTATGGCCGCAGGCGGTTTCTCCTTCAACATTCCGGGCGACGGCCTGAACGACGCGCTCAACCTAAGGACAAGGTAGGCATGAGGTAAGTCCGCGCCCTTCGGGTGTGGACTGGGGGTGGCCCGCGCAGCCTCTTAGGCGAATCTGATTCTTAGTGAGGGGTCCGAGTACGTACCTGGTGCCCTATTTGGGGGAGGGGCGACCGGAAACAGGAGGGGAGGCGTCGCCAGTTCCATCTGCTTGAGCACCTGTCTCTTGTAGTGTGTCTCCCTGAAAGCGGTCTCGGCAACCACGAACTTCTCAACGTCCCCCACCGTAGCCTCGCAGCCATGAAAACGTTCAACGATCTGTTGCCTAAGGATGTCGAATTGCGGCTCCTTGGCAAAGAGCACCAACTGGTGCGGATCGGTGGCGTCGGAGAATCTAAAATCGCCTGAGGGATCAATCCCCCACATTGCTTCCTTCATCTTCTTCAGGCCAAGCATATGATTGGTAGCGTAGAAGAGGTAGTAGTCCGCCACATCCCTGTCGTTACGCATTTCGAATGACCTTGCGTATTGCTCCTTGGTAGACTGCTTCAGTTGGTCCAGGTACAGGTCGTGCAAGTACCTTTTGCGGTCCTTGGGGCTAGCGAATGCTACCGCCGCACGCCATTCCGTGGTCCCGAAGAACGAGTCGAAATTGCCTGCCTGGTCAGGGTGCCCTATGAAGCGGTTGATTTCCTCGTACATGAACGTTACGAGTACCTCGCAACTGCGATAGGACAGGATCGCTTTAACGAGGGAGAAGGGAACGTCCGTCCATCCAAAGGGATCTATGAAAGCAAGAATGGGTGGTGGCTGGGTTCGTTGCCGGGTGTATTGCATCAGGAATGCGCTGGTCGCCCGCTCAAATGTCATGCCGCCTTCGACTTTGACAATAAACCGAGTGGGAATCTGACCCTTCATCTCGTCCACAATGCTCTGCAACGTCGCAGCTCGGTCCTCACGCTCTTCCACAAAAAGGAAGGTAATCTTGGACCTGATTCGGTCTGCATTTTTTAGCGCCGCCTTCAAAGCAATGATGGGGGATCCGTCTTCGCCTTCCGAGTACCTCCCAGGCCCTGCGAATCCGTCTATGTATGCTAATTCTGGAAAGCGACCTTGGGCAAGTATTGGCAACCATGCTTGCAAGTATCCCTGCAATATGTCATGTTTAGCGCGGGAGTGCGGTTCGAGGTCCCAAATCGTCGTCTTGGGGGCAGTCAACCAACTGCTCCGAATCGGGGAGTGAGCGTGAGGCCATTGGCAGTGGCTGCATCGTTCCCGTCTGCCGGTACAACGCGGGTCGCGTGAGCGGATATGCGACCAAGCTCAGGCATCTCGTCGAATGTTCTACCGTCCAGCATGCGCCCGCCTGCCTTGCACGTCCTGCCGCCCCATTGCTTGAAGAAGAAGGGTACGCCGGCCGCCCAACAGTCATCACGAATTCGGCGAACCCAATCCGGGCTTATGGGTCTCGCCTTTGGTCCACTCTCGCCGCCCACAATGACCCATTGAAGGTCTCTCAAATAGGGCCGCAGGTTGACTGGTTCCAGGAGGGGCTCGACAGAGAGGAATCGGACCCCCGCCGGGACGGTGACAAGGGACGGAATGCGCTGGTTGGCCCAATACTGGTCCTCCACCGACACACCCACCCAAACGTGTTGCGGCCAGTCAAGTTCATATGCCAACGCGCGTAGCTGCTCGTGCCGCTTGGTGAGAATCTGGAAGACGTGTTGGCTACCCTGAGCCATCACGTCAAACACCTGGCGAATGAAGGCAACCGGCACCTCGCGATGGAACAGGTCGCTCATGCTATTCACAAAGATCCGGCGATGCGCTTTCCATGTAAGGGGTAATTGGAGACGGTCGGCGTGGAGTTTGATCTCTGACCTGCCAGGCAGGAAGGGTTTGCCCATTCCGAAGCGAAGGGTCATAGCCTCGGCATAGCAATGCGCACATCCGGGGCTAACCTTGGTGCACCCAGTGACCGGGTTCCAAGTGGCGTCAGTCCATTCAATCGCCGATCTGTCAGCCATCAGTCTGATCTCCTGTCGGCGCCCAATATAGAGCATGTGTTCTAGCCAAGTCAAGAGACGTGTGAGGCACGTTGGCTAGATGCTGTAACTCCATGTGGTACGTCTACCGGGCGCGGGTACGGCGGTGATAGTCCCGACGTGTCGGGATTGGCGTACTCGTCCCGGCCGGAAAGCAGGTCGGCGGCGGCGATGGCCTGGACCACGCCTCGGGCCAGGAAAGGGGTAGTGAAGTGGTGAGGCCAGTGCTAGCGGGTGCGGGTACGGCGGTGGTAGGCTATGTAGCGCTTGGCGTACTCGTCCCGGCCCGAAAGCAGGTCGGCGGCGGAGATAGCCTGGACCACGCCCGGATCCGTGGGGTCAGCGATGGCGCAGGTAAGGCCCGCGGCGATAGCCTGGGCCGCGAAACAGGCGTTGAGGGCGGCCCGCCCCGGCAGCCCGAAGGACACATTGCTGATGCCCAGCAATGTGTTTACTCCCAGCTCTTTGGAGACCAGGCGCACTGTCTCCAGGGCGACGGTAGTCGCCCTGGGGTCTACCGCGGTCGCCGTGGCCAGGCAGTCAATGATGATGTCTGAAGCTGGGATGCCCTGCTTGGCCGCAGCCTCCACCAGCTTCCGAGCGTTGTGGAGGCGGATGGCCGGATCGCTGGGGATGCCTTGCTCGTCCAGAGGCAGGGCCACCACCACGGCCTTGTAGCGTTTCACCAGGGGCAGCACCGCCTCCAGGGACGGTGCTTCGCCCGTGACCGAGTTCACCAGCGCCCGGCCAGGATAGACGGACAGAGCGGCCTCTAACGCCTTGGGGTTGGCGGAGTCCAGGCACAGCGGCGCGTCCACCGTCTGCACTAGCCGGACGACCGCCTCACGGAGCAGGGCAGGCTCGTCGCCGCTGGGGATGGACACGTTGACGTCCACGATGTCGGCCCCCGCCTCTACCTGGCGCTTGGCCTCAGAGAGCAGCACATCGAAGTTGCCCTGGGCCAGGGAGTCGGACAGCCTCTGTTTGCCCGTGGGGTTGATGCGCTCTCCCACCAGCACCGTGGGCTTGCCCGGCCCGATGCTGACGCTGTGCTTGGGACTGGAGACTGTTGTCATGATGGTTTCCTCACGAGGACCTGGAAGCCGCCGTGCAATCCACCCGGGATGTCAGACCCTGCCCTCACCTCAATCCTCTCCCAAGGGGAGAGGAGGTTCGCACCTCTCCCCCAAGTCAGGCCGCACCCCCCTAGCCCTCTCCCAGAGAGAGGGGGGAATGCCGCTTTCCTGTAGCCTGTAGCCCGAAGTCCGTAGCCCGACACCTCTATCGTCCCTTGAACACGGGCGGGCGCTTCTCCACGAAGGCGCGGGGGCCTTCGCGGTTGTCCTGGGTGTGCTGGAGCTGGCCCAAGAGCATGGCCTCCAGGCGCAGGCCCTGCTCCAGGGTCATCTGCGAGCCTTTGTAGGCTGCCTCTTTGACCGCACGCACCGAGAGAGGGGCATTGCGGTTAAGACGCCGGGCCAGGGCCTCGGCAGTTGACATAAGGTCAGTCTGCGGGACCACCTTGCTCACCAGTCCCAGGCGGTAGGCCTCCTGGGCATCTATGCGGTCCCCCACCATGAGCAGCTCCAGGGCATGGGTGAAGGGGATGAGGCGCGTGAGGCGCTGTGTCCCGCCGGTGCCCGGTATGCCCCCAATGGTCACCTCGGTGACGGCGAAGGTGGCGTGCTCGGCGGCGATACGGAAGTCACAGAGCAGGGAGAGCTCCATGCCTCCGGCCAGGCAATAGCCGTTGACGGCCGCGATAAACGGCTTCCATACCTCCATGCCTACCAGGGCATCGGACCAGATGCGCGAGGTGGCCTCGCCCTGGCCGGTCTCGGCATCGAGGCGGGCCATTTCCTTGAGGTCGGCCCCAGCCGAGAACGCCTTGTTGCCGGCGCCGGTGACGATGGCAGAGAGCACCTCGGGGTCGTCCCGGACGCGCTCCCAGGCGTGGGCGAGCCCTTCCCAGGCGTCGCGGTTCAGGGCGTTCATCACCTCCGGGCGGTTGATGGTGATGAAGGCGATATGGTCTCTGACCTCATAAAGGATGGCTGCCACGGACCTCACCTTCCTTCGACGGGCTCGGGACAGGCCAAACCCCCTCTCCTGGGAGGAGAGGGGGTTAGACAACCAAGGGGCTACCCCCAGCCCCCTGCATCCCTAAGGGGACTTATGCCGATTCCTTCTGGGGTTCGGCGGCGACCACCTGCCCAGACTCGGTGAGCAGCAGGGGGCGCTGGCGCTTGAGGACGGTGTCAGCATTGATCACGCACCGTCGCACACCCTTCATGGAGGGGATCTCGAACATAACGTCCAGCAGGACTTCCTCGATGATGGCGCGTAGGCCACGGGCGCCGATGCGGTGGTGCAAGGCCTCGTCAGCCGCAGCCTCCAGGGCCTCCGGCGTGAATATCAGCTCCACCTTGTCCATGGCGAATAGGCGCTCGTATTGCTTGACCAGGGCGTTCTTCGGCTCCGTTAGGACGCGGATAAGGGCGGGCTTGTCCAGGGCATCCAGGGTAACCGATAGAGGCAGCCTGCCCACGAACTCGGGGATCAGGCCGAAGTTCATCAGGTCGTCGGGAGTGACGTCGCTCAACAGCCTGGCGATGGCGGGGCCATCCTGATGGTCGCTGCTGGCCTTGAAGCCCAGCGTCTTGCGCCCGAGGCGGGTGCTCACAATCTCATCCAGCCCCTCGAAGGTGCCGCCGCAGATGAACAGCACATTGGCAGTATTGACCTGAATGAACTCCTGATAGGGGTGCTTGCGGCCACCCTGAGGGGGCACGTTGGCCAGGCAGCCTTCAAGGATCTTGAGGAGCCCCTGCTGCACCCCTTCGCCGGAGACGTCCCGTGTGATGGACGGGTTGGCGCCCTTCCGCGCGATTTTGTCCACCTCGTCAATGTAGATGATGCCGCGCTCGGCCTTGCTCACGTCGAAGTCGGAGGCCTGTACCAGGCGCAGCAGGATGTTCTCCACGTCTTCGCCCACGTAGCCTGCCTCGGTGAGCGAGGTGGCGTCGGAGATGGAGAACGGCACCTCCAGGATTCGGGCCAGGGTCTGGGCGAGCAATGTCTTGCCGCAGCCGGTCGGCCCGACGAGGAGGATATTGGTCTTCTGAAGCTCCACGTCGCCGGGCTTGCCTTGCTTGAGGATGCGCTTGTAGTGGTTGTACACGGCCACACTGAGCACCCTCTTGGCCCTCTCCTGCCCGATCACGTACTCGCAGAGCTGGTCGTAGATGCGCTTGGGGCTAGGTATGCGCATGGTGGGGGTTGGGGCGGCTGGCGCCTTGGGGGCCTCGTCGTCAATGATGCGGCGGCAAGCCTCCACGCATTGGTCACAGATGTACACGCCCTTGGGCCCCGCCACCAGTCGCTTGACCTCACGCTGGCTGCGTCCGCAGAAAGAACAGCTATATGTTGGCGTCCTGTTCTGGCTCACTTCACATTACCTGGTTTCACGACACGGCGGCGAGCGTCTTCGACTGCGCCGGTCTCAGTATTTCGTCAATAAGGCCATACTCCTTGGCTTGCTCGGGGGTCATGTAGAAGTCCCGGTCGGTGTCCTTGCCTACCCGGTCTATGGGCTGACCGGTGTGGTTGGCCAGGATCTCGTTGATCTTGCGCTGCATGCGCAATATCTCCTGGGCGGCTATGGCGATGTCCGCTGCTTGACCCTGAGCGCCACCTAGAGGCTGGTGCATGTGGATGGTGGCGTTGGGCAGGGCAAAGCGTTTGCCTTTGGCCCCGGCCGCGAGCAGCACCGTGCCCATGCTGGCTGCCAGCCCCACGCAGATCGTGGAGATATCGCAGCGCACAAGCTGGATGGTGTCATAGATAGCTAGGCCGGCGCTGATCACCCCTCCCGGACAGTTCAGGTAGAGGCTGATGTCCTTGTCGGGGTCTTCACGGTCGAGGAAGAGCAACTGGGCCACTATCACATTGGCCACCTGGTCGGTAATGGGCGTGCCCAGGAAGACAATACGCTCCTTGAGGAGCAGGGAGTAGATATCGAAAGCCCTTTCCCCCCGGGAACCGCTCTCGATAACCATCGGGATGATGTTGGATATGCGGTCAGTCACTAGATTGTCCCCCCTTTCCAGACGCGGGCATTTGCACACCGCTGGGCAATACCAGGCCTGATGGTGCGACCCGTTCCCTGTGGGAGCGCACCTTCTCCACTAACTTCTCCACGGTCTTTCTGACGACCATGCGCTGCTCCAATACGTCCCGGACCTGGGGGCTGTTGAAGACCTTCTCTGCTTGGCCAGACTGGTCGCCAGCCCTCTCCGTCATGGAGTGGACCTCGGCATCTACTTCCACAGAGGTCACCTTGATGTCCTCAGTCTCGGCCACCTTGGACAGTACCAGCGCGCGCTTGAGGCGCTGCTCTGCCGGCGCTCGCAATTGGGCCCGGTACTGGTCTACCGTCTTCTTCATGCTCTGGAGGTAATCGTCCAGGCTGACGCGGCCCTGGCGGAGTTGGTCCACTTCATCCTGGAGCAGCCGGTCCACCTCTCGCTCGACCATGGATGGTGGATACTCGATCTTGGCCTGGGCCACCACTGCATCAACCACCTTCTCCTCGAAGCGCGCCTTGGCGCCGGCGTCCACCTGGGCGCGCACATCCGCAGTGACCTTATCTCGAAGAGCGGCTAGAGACTCGAAGCCAGCCGCCTTGGCGAACTCATCGTCCAGGGCGGGAAGCACCTTTTCCTTGGCCTCTACGACGGTAATCTGGAAGCTATAGGTCTTTCCTGCCAGCTCCTTGCGCGGGTCATTGGGCGGGAAGGCGAGGGAGAACTCCTTGCTGGACCCTGGGAGCAGCCCTTCAAGCTGGCGGGCGAAGCCCGGCACGGGTGTGGGGTTGTCCGGCAGCAGGAGGTACTCGCTGGACTCCTCGTCGAAGAACTTGCTGCCGTTCGCCCTGCCCTGCCCTTTGAGGGTGAGCATGTCCCCGAAATGGACGGGGCGGTTGTCAAAAGGCTGCCAGGGGGCTTGCTTGACTCGTAGGGCCTCAACGCCCCGTACTACCTCGAGCTCCGGCACTTCCACCTTGTCTTCGGCGACATCAATCTTGGAGTAGTCGCCCAGGGTGGTAGAGGGCTTGAGGGGGACGGTCACCTTCACCTTGAGCGGATCGGCGGAGACCAACTCGAGCGTGGGTTGGTCCACCGGCTCCAACTGTTGTTGCTCCAGTGCCTGCTTGTAGAGCTCGGGCACCAGGTCTTCGGTGGCCTCCTCCAGGACCTTGTCCTTACCCAGAAAGCGTTCGATCAACTGGGGAGGGGTCTTCCCCCGGCGGAAACCTGGGATTAGCACCTTGGCAGCCAGATGCTTTACGGCTTTGGCTCGGGCAGCTTCCATCTCTGCTGGGTCAGCTTCGATGGTGAGCAGCATCTGGCTCTCGGGCAATCGCTCTGCGGTGACTTTCAATTGTTACTCCCTTCCACGGCTCAATTATAACTATACTGCTTGCCTACTGACTAGCGTCCCCCTCCATTCCCAAGAGAGCGATTCAGCTTTGGCACCATCACATGTGGGGTGAAACGGCGTGCGTCCCCTGTCCTTCTCACGAAAATGGGGTGGCGCCGAGTCCCCCTCTCCCTCGACGGGAGACCCCCTGTAGTCCCCCTTGCCAAGGGGGACTACAGGGGGTGAGGTACGCCCTTGGCCACGCCGAGCCTCCCCCTCACTCTCGCTCTCTCCCGCCGGGGGAGAGAGGGGTTGTTTTCATCCCCGGTGGCGTCCCGATGTCGTCGGGACATGACTGATTCTGAGACCTTCCGCAGAAGGGCGAAGTCGATGCATCGGGACTTCGCCAAGGCTCAGGACGGCGTCTTGTGGTTAGACCTTGTAGGCGGACCTACCACGAGATTGTTCACTCGTCCTTCACCGGCACAAGCGCCACAGGGGATGAAAACGTCCGCTCATGGTTCGCCAAGCCTGTCCTGAGCGAAGCCGAAGGGCTCAGCACGAGCGGGTGTGCTCTTGTTCGCTCACCCCTTCGACTTCGCTCAGGGCAAGCTCTGAGCCTGTCGAAGGGCGAGCGGGCTATTTCCAGGGTAATGGCAGTAAGGGGGGTGGCGCAACTACGAAGCCCATGACCCATAGCTGGTTTCGGGCTTCACCCAACAAGGGGCGACTCACGTATGGTTGGCTTCGCCGGTTGGCTGAAGGAGTCCCGGGGCTATCTCAGAGCCGCAGTGATAGGCACGCGGGCTAGCGCGCTGCCCGAAGCACGGCGCTTGACGTGCTCCGTTGCGCCCAGGAAAGGACAGGCCCCCCGATACATCGGGGGGCCTGTCCTCTGCGGATGAGGCAGGGTTACCTTACGTAGAAAACTCTGGGCTTGGTGCCAAAATCGGGCCGGAGGACAAAGGCCTTGCGGTTGGCCAGCAACTCATTGACCTCACTCTGCGGGTCGTTCAGGTCTCCGAAGGACCTGGCCCTGGCTGGACATGCCGTCACGCAAGCTGGCTCCTGGCCGTTGTCCACCAGGTGGGCGCAAAAGGTGCACTTGTCCACCTTATTCTTTGGCGGCCTTGCGGTCGCATTCCCTGGAGGTATAGCCGCCGGGTTGTGGTAGTCCTTGGGCTCGTCGGTCTGAATGAAGTTCCTGGCCCCGTAGGGGCAGGCTGCCATGCAGTAGCGGCACCCCTGGCACTTCTGCCAGTCTATGAGGACTATGCCGTCGTCCCGCTTGTAGGTGGCTTTGTGGGGGCAGGCAGCCACACAAGGCGGGTTATCGCACTGGTTGCAGAGCACCGGGTATATGTCAACCTGGGGATTAGGATACTTGCCTTGGCTGACTAGAGGTACGACCCGGGACCGGAGGGTCATTTTGCGGCTCTTGAAGCTGGTGGGTGTGGAATCGGGAACGTTGTTCTCCATCTTGCAGGCGATGACGCAGGCCTGGCAAGCCACACAGCGGTCCAGGTCAATAACCATTGCATATCTGGTCATGGTCTCGCCTCCCTACGCCTTGGAAATCCGCACTCGGGTGTTGAAGTACGCTGCCATGCCGGTGATGTGCTCATACATGACACCCATGATCTCGTTGGGATTGGCCCCGGTGCCCTTGGCCCACTTCCCGTAGGCCCAGTGTCCCTGTCCGTAGCTCATGGCCACCACGGTAGGGTGGATGCCCTCGGAGAGGCGTGCCGTGGCCACTATTCTTCCCACCTCGGACTCAACAGACACGGTATCGCCGTCGGCTACGCCGTATTTCCGGGCGGTCTCCGGGTTGATCTCTGCCAGGTTGTTCCAGCCCGTGCCATACAGTGGGTTGAGGTACAGCTCTTGGGCCCAGGGGGTGTTGGCGCTCCGGCCCTCCTGGTTTAGCTGGTTCTTGTAGGTGATGAGCACCAGCGGAAAGCTGGCGGCGTCGCCGATGAATGTGGGTGGCTCGTAGTGGGGAACGTAGACCAGGTCGCCCCTCGCCTTGATGTGGTAGGTGTCCAGGTCTGCATCAGTGACCTTCAGATCAGCGAAGAGTTTCTTGAGGTTCCCCGAGTAGAACTCGAACTTCTTGGAGGGCGTGCTGAACTCCCACTTAAACTTGTAGGGGCCTACATTCACCGTCCCCTTCTCTCTGAACTCATCCCAGCCGCCAGGCAGCTTTTCCCAGAGGGCCTTGGTGCGGGCCTTGGTGTACCCTTCGGCGGTGTCCCCATAGGGGCCGCCAACACCGTCAAACGACTGCTTGATGGATGGGTAGGACTCACCTAGCTTCTTGCCCAGAGCCAGCGCAAGCTCCACCTCGCTCTTGGTGTCGTAGAGGGGCTCCACAACAGGTTGGAACAGCGTCACACCGCTCCATGTGCTGGCGCCCCCACCGGGGCCACTGGCGTCCCATTTCTCCAGGTAGGTCTTGGCGGGTAGCACGACATCTGAATACATGCTCCACTCGCTGAGGTGGGTGGTGTGGTGCACCACGAAGGGGATCTTCTTCAGGACCTCTTCCCACCGCTTGGACCCAGGAGCGGAGAAGGTCCAGTTGTTCCAGTAGCCCAGGGCCATTTCTATGGGATAGGGGTAGTCTTTCAAGATGTTGTCGGCTGCGTTGTTGGTGATGACATCGGCGTAGGGGAATTTCTTCGTCTTCTTCTCGTCTATTCTAGGCTTGCCGCCCCCTGTCTTGGCCGTGTCGTCTTGTGCGATGGGGATAGGTTCGGGGGAGAAGCTCCCGCTGGAGTAGTGGTTGATGCCCCCCTTGACATCCACACTGCCCACGAGGCCGTTTAGGGTGTAGATGGCGTAGGAGTTGTAGGTGCCATTGCCGGGCCATGCCTCGCTACCCCTGCCCCGGACGGTCACCGCTGGCCTGGTGATAGCGAACTCCCGGGCCAACCTCTTTATGGTGGCCTCCGCTATGCCAGTAGCCTTGGCCGCCTCGGCTGGCGGGAAGTCCTTGAGGAAGATGTTCCACCACTTGACCAGGCCTACGCTGTACGCGTCCAGCCAGTCCTCTTCGGCCACCACTTGCCCAGCCACGAACTTCTTGTTGGCGGGGTCCTTGAAGTCGCCCACAAAGCGGCGGTCCCACAGGCCCGCGGTCAGGATCTCGTGGGCCATGCCGAGGGCCAGGGCACCATCAGTGCCGGGATTGACGGGTAGCCACTCATCAGCGCGCGCTGCGGTCACGGAGTAGCGTGGGTCCACAATCACGACCTTGGGTCTGACCGCCCGGCCACGCCGCCCCTCGGCGAAAGCGGCGAGCATGCCAGTGGTGGGGCGATGGCTCTCCAGGAAGGGGACGCCGAAACTGAGGATGTAGTTGGTGTCCTCGAAGTCGAATGCGCTGTAAGCGTAGTTGCCACGGGCGTACCAGTTGCCAGACTTGGTAGTTTCGGCGCAGAGAGCGCTGTGGGATATGGTGTTGGGTGTACCATAGGCCTTGCCGAACCGACCATAGAGCAGGTCGGCGTCCATGGCCCCGTACCTGCCCCGGAAGAGGGCGAAGCGCTCCGGCGTACCCCTGTCCCGCAGCTCTTTGAGCTTGCTGGCGATGGTGGCAATGGCCTCGTCCCAGGTTATCTCCACCCACTTGGGGTCCTCGTTCCTGCCCTTGTTGGGGTTGGTGCGCTTCAAAGGCTTCTTGACACGGTCGGGGTCATAGAGGATCTGGAGATTCAGTAGCGCCCTGGGGCAGAGCTTTCCCCGCGTCCATTTGGAGTTGGGATTACCGGCAATCTTTACAGCCTTGCCGTCCACTACCTTCACCCGGAGCGGGCACCACCCTACGCAGCCGTTGCAGCCGGAGGCCACCCACTTCTCAGGCGCTTCAGCGGCTACGGTGGTGGCGGGCTCTTTCTGTGGGTTGGTCCACAAGGTGGGGCCGAGGACCATGAGGCCAGCGGCGGTGGTCCCGGAGGCCTTTATGAAGTCACGTCTGGTTATCTTGTTCTTCTTCATTCGTCAACCTCTAAGGCTTCACGCCGGCCTTCTGCCAGTCGTCGCCGAAGAAGGGCTGAATGCCGCCCTCTTTGTGGCAGCTCAGGCAGGTCCGTCTGTCTGTAGGCTCGAAGACCTGGGCTAGCGGGTCGCTGTAGGTGAGCTGAGTTTGTGTGTGGCACGCGCTACAGTCGAGGTTAAGGGTTTTGGTGTGCACCGCGTGGAAACGCTCGCGTAGACCCATGCCTATGGCCGGGAGGGGTGTTGGCGTGGGCTTCGGAGTGGGAGCGGGCGTAGCTGTAGCCGTAGGCCTTGGCGTCGCCGTTGGCGGTACCGGCGTAGGCGTTACGGTGGGTGCGGGCCTTGTCGGGGTAGGTGCGGCAGTGGGCGTGGGAAGGGGCGTTGGTGTGGTGGTTGGGGATGGCGGCGTTGCCGTGGGGAGTGGAGTGGGCGTTGGCTTTGAACAGGCGGCAACGACAGCGAGCGACACCGCTGCCAGGACGAAGAGGAACAGCCATCCCTTCCGCCACTGGGCAGCATTCAGCTTTTGCATGTGACCTCCTCGCGCCAGTAATGGAGGGGCTGGGTATCACCCAGGCCCCTCCTCATCTCCTGCCAGTCGTGTCAGCCTATCTCAGCGTGGCCCCGGGCACGTTGGAGCCGGTGAGCTCCTTGTAGGTCTTCTGGAGGACCTGCACAGCGAAGGAGGTGTTGTGGATGCCGTTGCTCCCGTCGTTGCGCACCAGCCAGTAGTTCCACAGCGCCTTGCGCTGGGCCTCGGTGGTGTTGGTCGCCGTTATGCCCCCGGCCAGGACATCCCCCGTGGCGCTGTCCTGGGGCAGCTTGTCTGCCAGGACCTTGAGCAGCCCCTTGACCTCGTCCTGGATGCCCTCGCGTTTGCCGTTGCCGTCGTAGTCGGCGTCGGACTCGCGGTTGAAGGTGGTGATCTCGCCGGCGCCGTGGCAGCCTGACTTGGAGCAGGCAGCCACGTTCTCCACGCGCTGGCCTTTGAACTCGTTGGCCATCTTCCAGCTATGGCCGCCAATACTGATCAGGACAGTCGCCCCGTGGGATACGGCCACACCGTCGTCGGCGGCGGTGGCGCCCTTAGGCGCTGCGGGGTTGGCAGCCATGTGGCACTCGATGCAGCCTTCCTTGGCCCGGCGGGTATGGATGGAGCTCTGGAAGGTCTGCCCGTAGTCCACCTGGCCGGCGCCGTAGAACACATCGGCCTGGGAGTTGTCGTGCACGCCCCGGGTCTTCTTGCCAGCCAAGAAGTCTGCCTTGTACTGGACATCGCGCTTGTTCGCGTGGCAAGAGACGCACAGTGCTGACTCGGCAGCCTCCGCCGTCGTACCGTTGGGCATGGTCACCTTGCCCTCGATCCGGAGTTGGAGGGAGTTATAGCCCTTGGCGTTAGTGGAGGGTTTGGGCTCCGTGGCCTTGTGCGGGTCATGGCAGGTGACGCAGGCGATGGGCGCCGCCTCGCCTGCCTCGGGTAGGGTAGCGGGCTTGTTGGGTGTGGCCCGGTTGGGGAAAATGGGCTCCTGCCCCTTGATCTTGACGGCGAGGAAACCCTGTCCAGTGTGGCACTCGACGCAGCTTGGACCCTCAGCCATGTGCAGGGTCTTGGCGCCAGAGTTGGCGTGCCCCGAGTAGTTCCACTGCTGTTGCTGAGGATGACACTGAGTGCACACACCGGGCTCCATGCTCTTGGAGCCGGTGTGGGAAGTCTTGCCGGGGCCGTGGCAGTTCTCGCAGGTTATTCCGGCGAAGTCCCCGGCAGCCGAACTCTGTAGCCTTTCCACGGTGAGGCCGGAGCTCTTCACGAAGGAGCCGAAGCTCTCCTTGGCGGGGTCCCATCCCAGGGCAGTCCGCGCCGCGTCGTCGAAGCCGCCGGCGTTGTCCGACTCGTCGTAGCCGGTGGCGTGGCAGCGGACGCAGTAGTCGCTATCCTTGGAGTAGCGGCTCAGGGTCAGGCCCACCTTGTTGGCATGGCCGGTCTGGGCCCACTCGCTGGCTATGTCCGGCATCACACTCCCGTTGTGGCAGCGGATACAGGCGCTGACGCCGGCGTAGGTGTCGGCCTGGATTGCAATGTCGTACTTGCCCTTGGCTCCCGCCTCATTGGTGTAGGTGCCCTCGACTTCGTACTTGCCGGCCTTGTCGGCCAGGAAGCGGGGGAACTGAGTATTGGCGTTCTCCAGGGCAGCCTTGGAAGCGGCGGGCTTCTCCAGTATCGTCCAGGACCAGGAGGTGATCTTCTTCTCGTGCGCGTCGTGGTCCTTACCTGCCAGGTAAGCGAAGGTCCCCACGGCCACCTTGTTCAGGCCGGAGGTGATGATCTTGTTGTTGTTCTGGTAGGCGTAGCCCTTGGTCAGGGTGATGGCCACCTTTTTGTCGGGGAATACCTCGGTGGACTTGGGGTTTCTGGTACCCGAGACGGCGCGCGGCATCCCCGCCGAGAACGGCTCTGCCGGGGACAGGGCCATATTCACCGTGAGCTTGCTGCCGGCGGTGACACTGAGCTTGTCTTGGAAGCCCCGGTCATATGTGGCCAGATCGGCCTGCAAGCTGTACATGCCTACGGGCACGTCCTTGAGCTCGAACTTGCCGGCGTCATCAGTGGATACGGACTTGGTGGCTGGTGAAGTGACGATGGTGACCTTGGGCAGCGGCTTGCCGGTAGCAGTATCCGTGATCACCCCCGAGATGGCGCCCACGCTGACGCCCGGAGCGCCTGCGGGTCCAGCCGGACCGATGGGGCCAGTAGACCCCTGAAGGCCGGCTGGCCCAGTGTCGCCCTTGGCCCCGGCGGCTCCGGGGGCGCCGGCTGACCCGCGCTCGCCCGTAGCCCCTACTGCCCCTGAGGCGCCGGGGGGGCCGGCAGGTCCCACGGACCCCGGCGACCCCTGTTCGCCCTGGCAGCCAGCCAGAAGGAGGGCAGCCAGGACCAGCACTCCTGCGAGAGCAATCCAGGTCTTGAAGTACCGTCTTACGTCCATTTGTTGCTGCCCTCCCTCCCTATCTGCTGGCCTATGTTACGTGCCTAGTGGCTCACTTCAATGCTTCGATGGAGGCGTTCAGTACGTTGTTGCTGAACCTGGGGTTGTGGATGCCCTTGCTGCCGTCACCCTCGATCAGGAAGAAGTTCCAGCCTACCCTGACCAGCGGGTCGGTGAGTGGGATGAGCTTGGCGGTGCCATCGGTGGTGAAATCGCCAAGCTGGACCTCCGCCTCGGTCAACGACACCGTGTGTGGCGCCTCGCCGGTCGGGGCGTAGGTGAAGGTCACCGGCGTCTTGAAGCGGACAAAGAAGCCCTGCTGCCCGTGAGGCTCGGTGGGGGCGATGGAGGCGATATTGGCCTTGTCAATGGTTATGTCGTTGCTCTTTACGTCGTAGGACTTGCCGCTCACCGTATGGGGTGTGTAGTCCTTGAGGTGCACCTGGGCACCCATCTTCTTGAGCAAGTAAGCGCCCATGGCTTTGCCGAGCTCCTCCATCTTCTCCTCGGTGGCTACCTGTAGCGTGCCGCCGTCGAAGGCCCCGTGGCACTGGGAGCAGATCTTGACGCTGGCGTTGAAGGCGTGGTTGGTGCCGGCGAGGTTGTAGCTGAACGCCGCGGGTGGCGGGGATAGCTCCATGTGGCAGGTAGCGCAGGTGTCCTTTATGTAGGAGTGTGGGGAGCGGGCCCCGGTCTCGACGAAGTAGGCGTTCTCACCCATCAGGACGTCGCCCTGGGCCGCGGTGTGTGGCGCCGAATAGCTGGGTGGATTGCCCACGCCGTCCTCGTGAGCGGCATTGCGCGTGTTGTGGCAGGTGGCGCACAGAGCGCCCCGGCCGATCCCCAGGGCTTGGTAGCCTGCGGGGAGCATGGACGTGTTGTCCACAATGCGCACCCTGGCGTTGTTGGGCTCGCCGGTGATGCTGCCTACATTGTGCGAATCGTGACACACGGCGCAGGTTACTGGCTCCACCGTATCCGCCGTTATGCCCAGCGCCTTGAGCTCGGCTGCGGTGGCGTTGCCCTTGGCGCCCTGGAGCTGGAGGGTCATATCGGCCTGCTTTATCCAGGCCAGGAAGCCCTGGGCTGAGTGGCAACGGGCGCAGGATGCGCTGACAGGCGCCCTGCTTACGGCCAACTCCATATTGGCGTGGCGGCTCGCCTCCCACTGCTGGAAGCGGCCATGGCGGAGGGGCTCGCCGTGGCAGGCGCCGCACACATCGGCAGAGACACTAACGCGTGCAGCGTCCATGGTGCCATTGCCGTGGAGGTCGCTGTTGTTGGGGCCGTGGCAGTTCTCACACTGGATGTTGGCCAGTCGGGCCGTCTTGGGGAACTTGGCCAGCATGCCGGCCCAGGTGCCCTTGTCGCCGTGGGCCGGGACCACCCATTTCTCCTCGGCCACTGCTTCATCAAAGCCGCCGTTGGTCACCTTGGGGTTGTAGCCCACGGTGTGGCACTGGGCGCAGTTGATGGCCCAGTGTCCGTCGGGGTTGTCTATGTTCTGGGTGAAGATCTCGGCATGGCCGGAGGCCTTCCAGGGGGTGAACTTGTCCGGTGCAATCCGTCCGTTGTGACATCGGGTGCACAGGGCTGAGAGCGGGCGGCCGGTCTCGTCCTGGCCGGTGATGGCGCCCTCCCAGGTGGCAGCGGTAACAGCAATGGCGGCGCCGCTCCTGGTCTCCTTGAGGGTGTAGAGCCCGGCCACGTCTGGGGTGAAGGCAGGATTCTGAGAGGCCGGGTCATCCAACGCCGCCCTCGACCCCGTCGGTGCGGTCAACGTCCAGGTGTAAGAGGCCTGGCTCTTGCCGTGCAGCAGGACCGCAACCCCTACTGGAACGTTCTGAAGGCCGCCGTTGATCGTATAGGGCACGTCAGCCGTCACGTTGACCGTCCCGGTATATGAGCCACTCGATGTGGTGACGGTCACGGTGAAGGTGGTTGCACTTGCATCCGAGAGGGCGTGGGGGTTTATCGCTTGGACCATGAATCGGTCCTCGGTGCGCACGTCCTTCATCAGCTCGGTCTTGAAGGCAGCCAGGGCGGGAAGGGTAACCTTGACTGTGTCCGCGTTGGGGGTGTCCAAGGCAGCGGGAGCCCCCTTGGTCTGGGTCCACTTGTAGCCGGTGACCTGGGAGCCGTCCAGCACGTCTGCCTTGGCCGCTAGAGTGACGGTGGCGCCAGGTGCGCCGGTCTGGGCGGTCCCTGCATTCACTACTACGGGCTTCGCAGGAGCCAGCACTACGTCTTTGGCGGCGGGTTGGCCGGCGACCAGAGAGACGGTCTCTTTGGCGGCGGTGAAGTTGGCCTTGGTGAAGCTGACGGTGTATACGCCGATGGGGAGGTTGGCCGTATAGCTGCCGTCGTTTCCGGTGGTGATGGTCACACCCCGGATGGCCGGGTCGGGAACGACGCTGACTCCGGCCACGCCAGTCTTGGTGAGCTTGTTGGTCACCTTGCCGGCGAGGGTGGCGGTGCTGGCGCCAGCGGCTCCGGCGGCGCCAGCGGCACCGGCGGCGCCGGCGGGCCCGGCGGCGCCGGTCTCACCTTTGGATCCCTGCTGGCCAGCAGGGCCAACAGGGCCAGCCGGGCCAGCCGGGCCAATATCACCCTTGGCCCCTTGGGGGCCTGCGGCTCCGGCAGAGCCAGCCGGGCCTTCGGACCCGGTGCAGGCGGCCAGGACGCCAACTAACACTAAGACGATTACCAGGGGTGCCAGTAAGCCTACCTTTTTCACATTGCCTCCTTGGCACTAGACCGACTGTGCTGAGATCTTGGCAAAGAGAAAAGCCCTTCCACTACCTCAACGGAGGCGTAGGGCGTTGATGCCTGCCTCAGATAGACCATGGGGCCGTGGAGGAGCTTGTTGACCAGGGAGGTAGTCATGCGCTCGAGGAGTTCCCTGTCCTGGGGTCCCAGGTGGGGTAGCTTCCTGATGCACTCGGCAAGCTCCTGCCGGCGGGCGGCCTCTGCACGCTGTCTCAGGGTCTGGATAGCCGGGACCGCCTCGCGGGAGCGGAGCCATGCCATGAACTGCTCGGCCTCTTGCTGGACCATGGCTTCGGCCTGCGCAACAACCGCCTCGGGCGTTCGAGTCTGTTCGTCTGGGTAGAGCTGGTCAATGTCGTACAGGCGTACCCCAGGCACCGCTCCAACATCCGGGGATACGTCCCTGGGCACGGCGATATCAATGATGAGCAGCGGGCGGTCCCCTCGGGGAGACCGGGCGCGTTCCACAATGTGCCGGTCCAGCACGATGTCTGAGGCGCTGGTACAGCTTACTACGATGTCCGCATCGGCAAGTGCTCGCTCGAGGTGGGACCAGGGCAGCGCAGTGCCGCCAAGCTCGGAAGCCAGCTCGCGCGCTTTCTGCGGGCTGCGGTTGACCACGGAAAGGGGAGAGGCGCCCCTCTTGGCCAGGGCGAGGCCGGCCAGCCGGGCCATGTGGCCCGCGCCGATCACCACGGCACCGCAGCCGGTTACACGCCCCAGCTCACGCTGTGTCAGGGCCACCACGGCCGTCCCCACTGACACCGCCCCCCGGCCCAGACCGGTAGTGGCCCTGACGCACCGGGCCGCAGACAGCGCTTGCTGGAATAGCCGGGCGAGGTACGGTCCTGCCACGCGCGCTGCCTCCGCCCTTTCCAGGGCATCTCTGACCTGACCCAGGACCTGGGCCTCGCCCACAAGAAGGGAATCAAGCCCACAAGCCACTCGATACAGGTGGCGGACGGCCTTTGGCCCTTCGTACCCATAGACGTGGGCCATTATCTCCCTGGTGGTAAGCCCCAGGCGTTGGGCCAGCAAACAGTCAATCTGGCGCCAGGCAAGTCCGAGATCGGTCGCCGCAACGTAGACCTCGGTCCGGTTGCAGGTGGACAGCACCACGGTGTGCAGGCCGGCCTCTCGAAGGGATTCAAGGACGGAGTCAGCAGCTTCGCCTGCGAGTCTGGCCCGTTGTCGCAGGGAAACAGGGGCAGTGCGATGGTTCATTCCCACCACCAGAAGCTGGGGTACTGGTGGTGGGCTTGGGTACAGCTCGTTACTACGTATTCTCACAGTCCGCCTATTGCCGAGCTAATGCTAGCCTTGGCAGCTAAGGGGCGGTAGTATCCAAAGATAGTAATTTCATTTCACAAGATTGCGGTCTGGTGAGCATGACCTGGTTGGCAGTGCCGGAGGCAAAAGCAGCGGGGGCGGGTCGAATACCCGCCCCCGCGTGGTGGGCCGCCCGACGTAGGGGCGCCCCTACCTGGTCCTGTGGCAGAGCATACAGTCCGCGAACTTCTCGGTAACCTGGTGGGGTATCTGCGGGACTGTCTTAGCCTCATCGTGACACAGGGCGCACTGTGTATTGGTTTTTTCCTTGTGGCTGACGGGCAGGGGCCCCACCCAGCCCTTGCTGTGGCATACGGTACAGGGCTGGCGACCGGCCAACTCGTGGGGGGCCTCGGGTGGTGGGACGGCCGGGTCCTTGTGGCAGACGGAGCAGGTCCTGTCCGTCCGTCCCTGGTGGCTCACCGGGAGGGCGCGTAGCTTGCCAGCCGCTGAATGGCAGGTGGAGCAAGCCTCACGCCCTTGAACAGTGTGGGGTCGGGTGGGTGCGGTGACCGGCGACGCATCGTGGCAGACTCGGCAAGTCTGGTCTGCCCGGCCTTGGTGCGTTGCCGGTAGGGCAGCCAGCGCATCCGAGGCGTGGCACGCCGTGCAGGCTGTGCGACCAGCGGTCGGATGCTGGATAAGCGGCGGCGATACCTTGGCGGCGTCATGACAGGCCACGCAGGTCCGGTCGGCATACGGTTTGTGGGTCTTGGGGAGTGGAGCTAGGCCTTCCACCTGATGGCATGAGGTGCAGGTCTCGTTCCCGGCCACCTTGTGTGTGACCAGAGGTGGTTGCCTGGGGGACTCGCCGTGGCACACCTGGCACGTCTGGTTGGTGCGGCCCTGGTGCGACGCTGGCAGCGCCGCCAGGGCGCCCTGGGCGTGGCAGGTGGTGCAACTCTGTCGCCCCTGCACGGTATGCACAATAGCCGGTGCGCTCACCGTCTCGGGGGACGATTCCTTGTGGCACATCATGCAGGTCTTCTCAGTACGCACTTGGTGCGAGGTCGGCAAGGGGGCTACGCCCTTGGTGGAGTGACAGGTAGAGCAGGTCTCCTTTTCGGTAATAGAGTGGGCCAGCTTTGGCGCCCAGCCCGGCAGGGACTGGTGACACTGCTGGCAGGAATCGGCGGGGCGGCCCTGGTGGTTGGCGGGCACCGGCCACATCACGTACGGACCGTGGCAGGCCAGGCAGTCCTCGCGCCCCTGCGTCACGTGCGGTATGAATGGTCCTGCGTCTTTGGGAGGGAGTTGGGGTATGGGCGTGGGAGTGGGTAGGCGTGTGGGCGAAGGTGGTGGCTGCTGCACCACAGGAGCAGGGGTTGGGGTTGGAGAGGAGACTGGCGCTGTGGCTGCCGTGTCACACGCGGAGAGGACCATGAGGATGGCCGCGAACCCCACCGTCATGAATAGTCCCAGGAGCCAGGAGGGGGGCCTGCGAAGCCGACGGTTCCAGGATGTCACCGCAGCAGCCCAGTGCATCACCAGATTCTTGCCCATAAGCTAAGCCTCTTTCGTAGCGCCCGCCTGGAGCCAGGGCGGGATGAAGTACACGAGGACTGCAAAGATTACCAGGGGGAGGACCAGAATGCCCCCGGCCATCAATATGCCTTCTCTCCCCAACAGGGGCGGATCGTAGGTCAGGAACCCGCGCAGGCTCTTGGAGAAGGACTGCCCCCCGATTACCACATTCCAGCGCATGGCAAACACGCCGACGAGTATCAGAGTGGCTGCCAGAAAGGCAATGGATGTGCTCCAGCGCTCCTTCAACCACGACAACCCGCTGCTGCCCAGAAGCAAGAGTGGCACCAGGGACCCCAGCCCCAACTGGAGACCCAGGAAGGTGTACCGCAGCTTGTAGGTGATAAGCTGGGAGATCATCTCCCAACTCTCCTCAGATTCATAGAGCATGAACAGGACTTCCAGGCTCTCCAAGGTGATGTCAATGACCAGGAATCCCGTCAGCCATTTGACCAGGGTGGAGACGCATTCCTTGTCTATGGGCGTCCTGCGGAGCTTGCTGACGACAACGTAGAGTACCAGAAGCAGGGCCATTCCGGAGACGATGGCTGAGAGCAGGAAGATGAGCGGCATGAGCGGGGTGGACCACCAGGGGTTGGCCTTGACCGCGCCGAAGATGAAGCCTACGTAGCCATGGAGTAGGCTTGCGGACGGGATCCCCACGAAGGCGAGCACCTTAGCTACCTTCTCATCGGTGTGCAGCGTGTGCTCTGAGACGTCGAACACCCCCAGGGCAAGGACCGAGTACAGCAGTTTCTTGGGGCCGTGGCTGGCCAGGGCATAGGCCACGATGTCCCGGCGGAAGACGAGCCAGACCTCGGCAATCACTAGGAGCAAGTAGAAGGACCAGATGAACCCGAAGCCGGACATGGCGGAGGTGGGATTGGGGCGAAGGAACATCTCCAGGGCGCGCTCGGGACGTCCCAGGTGTAGCAGCAGAGGTAGGGGGGCTACCAGCAGGAAGGCGAGAGCGGTCACCAGGGAGAATCGGGCGATGGGCCGGAACTTGGCGATGCCGAAGACATGGTACAGGGCCGAGACCATGAAGGCGCCAGCCACCAACCCTGTGATGTACGGGTACAACACGATAAGGAGGCTCCACTGCGTCTCAAGCTCGTTGGGGTAGGCAAAACCGCTCATAGGCTATCGCACCCCCTCTTCGAGGCCGATGTAGTATACCTTGGGTCGTGTGCCCAGGGCCTCTTTAAGTATGTACACGCGCTGGTCTTTCATTACCTGGGAAACGGCGCCGGAGGGGTCTCTCAAGTCGCCGAACATCCTGGCGCCTACCGGGCAGGCCTCCACGCAGGCGGGCGCCATGCCCCTGGACGTGCGGTGGTAGCACCAGGTGCACTTGTCGGCAACACCCGTCTGTCCCGTGGGGGACACCTCGGCATGAGGGGGCACCATGTACCTGGCGCCATAGGGACAAGCCTGGATACAGTAGCGGCAGCCCACGCAGGAGTCCTGGTCAACCAGGATGACTCCCTCCTTCGTCATGTACGTGGCGGCGACGGGGCATACCCGCACGCAGGGCGGGTTGTCGCACTGGTTGCACAGCTTGGGTACGAAGAAGGTCTTCTTGATCTCGAGGCCCTCGTATTTGGCGTTGGCGGGGCCGGAGAACCCGTTCATGCCCGAGTTGGGCGAGTCCACGAAGGTCTCCCCATTCTGGCTGATAACGTACCGCTCCACCCAGGTGCGCGTCGTATGGGGTTCCGGCGGCACCCTGTTCTCGGCCTTGCAGGCAACCACGCACCGTCCGCAACCGATGCACTTGGTGGTGTCGCAGACGAAGGCCCAAGGGTGGCCCGCCTCTTTCTGGTCGGCCTGGGCCAGACCCTTGCCGGCAACGCGCGCGGGGGTGAATAATGGAAGAGCCCTTGTGGCTACTACCGCTCCGGCTACGGCGGCCCCGCCGAGGATGAACTGTCGTCTAGTTAAGCCCATGACTGGCCCCCTATTCGGTCTCGTGACACTTGCTACAGATGTCGCTGGTGCGGCCGATGTGGCTATCCGGCAGCTCGTAAGGCTCCTTGGCTCCAGGTATGTGGCAGCCGGAGCACGGGTAACGTCCCTCCAGGACGTGTGGGATGCGAGGCCCGAACTTGGGTGCTCGCGGGTCGTGGCAGGTAACACACTGCGCTTGACCTCCGTGCTGAGTCAGGTCCACCTGAGGGAAGTCTCTGGGGCGAGATACCTGCTGAGCATGGCACAGACCACAGAAGTCCCGCGAGGCATCTACCACCAGCTCGGCCCCCGATTCCACGTGCTCTCGGGTTGGGCCGTGGCAGCTAGCGCAGCTAACTGTGCTGTGGGCGGACTTCTCCCATGCCTGGAACTCCTTGACGTGGCAACTCTGGCATTCGGAGGGACGCACCAAGCCCACTGGCATGGATGCCCACTTGAGGGCATTGGCGCCTGCACTGTTCGCTTGGAATAGGCCAGACTTCGCCAGCAGGTTGGTGCTGGGCGGTGAGCGGAACAGGGCAAAGGCTAGCACCAACATGCCCAACAAGGCTGCGGCCCTAATAAAGTGTCTCATAGCTTACCCCCTGAATGTGGCAGCCCTGATGCCGTCATTTCTTGATCTCTAGCTGATGGCAGACAAGACAGGTCTGGTTAGTGCGCCCTACGTGGGAGGGCGTGTAGCGTTTGAAGCCTAGGGGCCCGTGGCAGACCAGGCAGTCCTCCCAACCCTCCAAACGGTGGCCTATGGGGGGTGGGGCAAGCTGGTACACAGGGCGGGAGCGCTCCGCGGCGGTCCCGGCCACCTCGGATGGCATCTGGTAATGGCACAGGTTGCACCCGACGGGGACCACACGGTTAGTGTCGCCCGAGGACTTTGTGGTGAGCTCCCCATGGCATCGGAAACAGCCCTCGTGGCTCAGGAAGTTGGTGTGGGTCTGGTAGGTGACCTTCATGTTGGGGAAGATGACGAACTGCGTGAGGCGGTTCAGCTCGGCCAGTGCCTGGCCAATGGCCCGTTCCTTTTCCTGGGCAATCTGGGGGTAGTTGACCTTGTAGAAGGCCTCGATGCGGTTGATCTTGGACCGCGCTTCCTCCAGACTGGGACTGTCGCCGGGGGTGAGTGCGTCCAGGGCGAGCTTCTTCACGAAGGGCAACGTCGGGTCTATCCTGCCCGCTCCCATCGCTTCGTCCACGAGTTGGTCTGGGGAGCGGAAGATGTGGGTGGCCCTGTTGTGGCAGTCCACGCAGTCCATCCGCCGCTTGCCGGCCTCAATTGCCTCCTGGGTCACACGGTCTTCCATCTGGGGGTTGAAGAACTCGGTGGTCGTGCCGTCTTCGTTGCGAGTCCCTACCCAACCGACCTCCCGTCTCTTGTCGTCCATGGGCAGGTAGTACAGCTCGCTGGCAATGTGCCAGTGGATGTCGCGTGCTTGGCCCTCATGTCCGCCGCCGACCTTGAAAGCCAGGGCCACGGTCTCGGCTGTGTTCTTTTCGTCGGGAAGGAAGTGGCGGGCCACCCGTAGGCGGTCCTGAGTGAACTTCTGGGGCCAATGACATTGCTCACAGGTGTCCCGGGCCGGGCGCAGGCTGGCCACCGGCGTGGTGATGGGGTGGGGGTAAGTGTTGAAGACGGTGGCCACGGTCAACGGCAGGCCCTGGATCTTGGACTTGACGAGCCACGACGCCCCGGACCCCACATGGCAATCCGTGCAGGGGACCTTAGCGTGAGGCGAAGCCTGGTAGGTCTTGTACTCGGGGGCCATTACCTCATGGCATAGGGAGCCGCAGAAGGCGGGGCTGTCGGTGAACTCCAGCAGTTCGAAGCCGCCGAACATGAGCAACCCCAGCTCCACGACACCTGCCGCCAGGAAGAACTGGACCCTCCGGCGCAGGAACGGTTCGTTTAGGTCTACGACTGGGTATTTGCCCGGCCCGCGTGCCCAGCGGTGCAGGCCCAGGTAGAATACGATTGCCCCGACAACGAACATGAGGGGCAGCAGAGTATACACCAGCACCCCTAGCAGCGGGCGGGTGTCGCTCACGTTGGAATACGACACAATGGCCACCAGCAATAGCGTCGCTCCGAGCAACGACAGGGCCGCCATGACGAGCCAGTCTCTGATCCAGCGCACTACCGGAAGCTTCATTTCTGTGAGACCTCCGGGGCACCCGACTGTTTGGGGCTATCTGCGGTGGCCTGTGGGGGTGGTGTCTCTGAGGGCGGCTCGGGCATCTCTTGCTCCTCCGACGTTTCGACGGCTTGTGCGAACTCCAGGGAGTGCTCCTCCATGTACCTTTGCCTGGGCACCTTGCCAGTGAAAATGGACTTGTTCATGGGGAACACGCTAGGCGCCAAGTGGGCGAAGAAGATGTGCACAACGAAGATCCAGCCTACGGCCAGCACAGCTTCATCGCTGTGGGCCACTAGGGCCGTTGGTATCGCCCAGTTCGGCAGGTACTGGCTCGCCAGCACCGGGTACATGAGGATGAATCCGGAACCTGCCATGACGGGCATGCCCCAGAAGATAGCCCAATAGTCGAATTTCTCTCGGTAGTTGAACCGCGCATACTGCGCGCGCGTCTTGGTGAGGCCAACGTAGAAGCGGATGTCCTGAAGCAGGCTACGGAGGTCTAGCGGGCTGGGCAACATCTGAAAGGGGAACGGTCGTTTCAGTACCGCGGTGGTGTAGGCCAAGTACAGGATGTGGTACAGGCAGTCTCCCACCATGACGAAGGCAGCGATGCGATGGGCAAACCGCGTGCTCTCCACGCCACCCCACAGCCCGATCCACCACTGGCTGACGGCGCTGTCGCTGAATTTGAGCGGCAGGCCGGTGAAGGCCAAGACGAGGAAGCTGGACATCATCAGGATGTGCTGAAGCCGCTGGTGTATGTCAAAGCGGACCACGTACTCCTGCTGGTCAGCGGCGGGCCTAGCCTGCACTTGGGCGGTTGCTGCCATATCTACTTGCCTTTCGGGCGCCTGCTGATCGCCCACTTACCTGTCTCCACGAGCACGAGGGACACGCCCAGGGCCACAACGGAAGCAGTGAGAAAGGTGAAGAACCGCTCGGCGTAGTGCACTACAGGGAAATTCTCGGGGGTGGCTTCCTTGTGCCCCAGGAAGCTATCGGCGAAGTTGACTCCGGCCCCTGGGTGACACTGCTCGCACGTGCGCGCCAGGTTCTCCAGCCCCGCTACCGGTGCGTTGGGGTCGGCAGGGTTCTGGATGTCATGGGTGCCGTGGCAGTTGGTGCAGGTCGCCTTGTCCAACTGAGAGATGTCCGAGGACTGACTGAGCTTGGTGGCCTTGCCGTGGAAGCTGCGCATATAGGACTCGTAGACCTTCTCGAGGATGCCGTAGCGGGACATGAGTCGGGGGTTGTCGTGGCACCGGCCGCAGGTCTGGCTGATGTTCTTCTTGTAGGCCGGCGCGTTCACTTCCAGCACGCGGACTATGCTATGCGGGTTGACCTGTGGGCTGTGGCAGTCCACACAGGTAGCCACGTCCTGGTTCCCCTGAAGGAGCTGCTGGCCGTGCACGCTCTGAAGGTGCAGCTTGTACTCGTACTGGTGGCATGTTCCACAACGGGCGGCCAGAGACAGCTTGGTGAGGGGCGTGGGTACCTCATGGGGTTTGGTGGTATGGCATGACGTACAGTCCACGTAGCGGTGGGCGGAGACATCCAGGCCGGTCTTGTTTACGTAGAGCGAGATCTCTGCCCCGCTGGAAGTGCGCATGGTGAGGTCGGCCACGCCGTGGCAGCGAAGGCAGTCCTTCTGGTCAATGGCATAGGCGGTATTTTGGGGTAGAGACAGGAGCAGCAACGTTGCGACTGCTGCTCCCAGGACTGCGATACCTATTAGCCAGATGCGCATCCGTCTTCCTCAAACGCTCAGGACATGTGTGGCCGACCAGATGTGTAGGCAGCAAATTGGCGCGCTCACGCTATTGCCTCTGCGCAGCCAGCCGCTCTGGATGGCTCAATGCCTGAGCGAGATCGTCCTGGCTGGTCACGGGTAGGCGCTGATGCCAGTAGACGTCAACCTCAGGTGTAGCGTGACTGACCACGATGACCCCGGGAGCGAGGGAGAGGAGGTGGGTGAGGTCGCGCTGGTTCTCCTCGGTGGCTGGGTCCTCTACCAGCATGACCGACCATTCGGCACAGGCCACGGCCAGCGCTGCGCTGCTCTCGTCCTTCAGGTCCACCAGGGCCACATCCACATTGGGAATGCCGCGCATGTAGTGGGCCAGGGCGGAGTGCCAGACTGACAGCCTGCGGAAGGTAATAGCCATCTTCATAGCCATTGGTGTCCCCTCTCCCCGCTGTTGGGCTGATCCTTGTTGTGTATCCATTCCAGATACCTATGTTGGAGCAGGACTGAGGGGGATAGTAGTACCGATGGGTAGTATTGGGGTTGTACCGGAGATAGGTACTGTGGGGCTGGAGTCCCCGTGCCCTCAGATACAAAAGTATCTAAGGATATCCCTGGCGGGTGGGCTAAAGGATAGATATCCTCCTGCCTCGCGTCGCGGGGAGGCGACACACACGACCACCCGGGCCGAAAGCGTCGTCAGCCTGGGCGCTCGGTCTGGAGGATGTACCGGTGTCTAGATGTGGTGCAGGAAGCTGGAGATGCGCTCTCGCAGGCGAGGCTGATGGTCCGGGTCCAGCCAAGCTGGGTAGGCGTGAAGGTGGGGCTTGCGCCCGTAGAGGATGTCGTCTATCCAGAGGAGTGGCCGGCGGGTGATGGGTAGACGGATGGCTATCTCTGCGGCTGTCTGGTGGACGACGTTGCGCGGTTTGGTCCACGGACAGGCGCTCATGCAGTACATGCAGGGCGTGTTGCCCAGCGCCATGCGCAGTCGGTAGCACTTCTCTGCGGCGAAGGGCCACAGCCTGGCCCCACGAATGACGACTTTGTCCCCCTTGCTGACGGCCCCAGTGGGGCACACTTCGGCGCATTTCATGCACTTGGCGCAGAAGTCCTGAACGCCCAGGTCCACCGGCTTGTCCGCTTCCAGGGGCAGGTCCGTTGTAACAGTCACCAGGCGGACGGCTGGGCCGTATTCCTTGGTGAGCAGGTAGCCCGGGCGGCTGATCTCGCCGAGGCCAGCATCCACCGCCGCAGGCACGTTGAGCACCTGGCCGCCGCCGGTGTGGGCCCGGGCGGGATAGCCCAGTGCCCGGATGTAGGAGGCCAGCCGTACGGCGACAAGGCTGAGCTGCGTGAAGGCAAGCTGCTCGGTCTCGATAGTGCACGCCAAAGAGAAACCTCGGCAGGCGAGCAACAGGTCGAAGTCATGGGCTATGGCGATGCTTATGGCGTATTTGTGGGTAAGGGTGATTGGCTCGCCCCAATGCCCGCTGCGGCCCTGGTGGCTGTATACCCAGGCTGGGTTAAGCTCGGAAATGCCCACCAGGTCCGCCCCGAAGTAGCGAGCCACGCCCTTGATGTTCTTGGCGGCGACCTCCGGTTCGACGTGCAGCCTCTCCGCGCGGGGCGGGCCGTCTACCAGGGGGCCCAGATACGCGACCAACGAGCTGGCGTAGGTCAAGGCTAGGCCGAAAGGATAGCGCCGGTACACCTTCCCTCGCTTGGCTTCCTGGGACTCGTGGGTGGGATAGAAGCGGAACCGCCGGTCCCCGGCTTCCAGCTCAGGGTGGGCGGCGTAGTAGGCCTTGTACTCGGGGCTGCCGGGCTTGAGGTTGGTCCTGTTGCCCACATTGTCCCGCTCATCGAACTTCTCCAGGGGGCCGACCACCTCATATGTGGGCCGGTCCGTGCGGCGGGTCCACCAGTCCACTTTGGGACGGCGCGATGCTGTGGTGTGCAACGTTCTGGTGGTCTCTGCGGTCTGCTGCTGACTTGCCATCCTTGCCTCCCCTGGGCCAAAGCCCGAACGGTGATGGAAAGAGATTACACCCGTGCGAAGAATCTGACAAGAGGGCGGGCTGCCATGCGCTGCGTGCCACGGCCCAGCGACGTGCCATGAGGCGACGTGCTCTGGCCTGACAATAGGACCGGGCGCAGCTACATTGTCGGCGGTCCCTGCTGCAAGAGTGCCTCCTGTTGGGGAGTGGCGGGAGGAGTACGGCGTGAGCGGTGCAGAGTGTGGGCCTGTTCAGGACGCCAGCGCTTGCCTGGCGCCTACGCCGGCGCCTTTTCCTGCTGCATGAGGGGCTCCCGGAATACCTCGTGGTAGCGGGCGGCAAGCTGTTCTGGGTCCGGCAGGCCGGGCCTGGCGCCCAGCTCGGTGATGGTCATGCGCGCCATGATGCCGCCGATGCGGGCGCACATCTCCGCGTCCCTTTCTTGGACCAGCCCGTACAGGAAGCCAGCGGCGAAGGCGTCTCCGGCGCCGGTGGTGTCCAGAGTAGTGGCGCTTGTTGGCGGCTGGGGCACAAAGTACTCCTTCCCGGCCTGGCTCACGAAGCAGTCCAGGAATAGTCCGGGCCGGGCGGTCAGGGTCTCACCCTTGCCAAAAGTGACCACGACTGTCTCGCAGCCAAGCTCGTGACACCGCTTGGCCCCGCTGGGGACCTCGCGTCCTGTCAACTGCCGCAGCTCGCTGGCATTAATGAACATGATGGATGCCCGCTTGAGGAAGACCTCCAGCCCTTTCCAACCCAGGGCTGAGTACACGGAGCCAGGGGCGAAGCTAACCTTCACGGCCGGCGTCAGCTCTGAGAGCAACCTCTCCTGTAGCTTGCGCTGTGGTACACCCAAGAAGGACGAGATGTGCACGTACTGGGCACGGTTGAGTAGGGCCAGGTTGACATCCTCCCAGGCCAAGAGCGAGTTTGCTCCGGGCGAGAGGTAGATGGCCCGGTGCCCTCCGGCCTCGGTGAGGATGACTGCCCGGCCTGTGGGGCCAGCCTTGACCACGATCCCCGAGATGTTCACACCCACGCCCGCCATGTCCCGGCGGACTGACTCGCCCTCGGGGTCGTCCCCTATGGCGCCGACGAAGGCGGTGGACATGCCCAGGTGTGCTAAGGCGTAGATCGTGTTGGCCGCCGAGCCGCCCACGAAGGTGCCGCTAGCCTCGATGGGTGCTTCGCCGTCCCCCAGGATCTTGGGGACGCGGTAGATGTAGTCCACATTGAGCGCACCCAGGCCGGCGAGTTGAACGTGTTTCTTGTTCGACATAATACTACCCCAACGCGGCTGCCGACTGACGCAGTCGGCGCCGCAGATTCTGATGCAGGGCCAAGATCTCGGGGGCCGGGGGCCGCCCGGCCAGCCAACGGTAGTCGCCCCGTTCGGCGCCGTTGGGCTTAGTGGGCTGGGCCTGCACCCAGGCCAGAGCAGACGGGCGGCCCCCGGCCTGCCAGGCTGTCAGCAGGGGCCGCAGGTCGTCTATGTTGGTGGAAGCCAGCCCGGCGGTGGCCGCCGGCAGCGCGTACGCATTGGCGTTGAAGGCAATGGCCAAGCCGCCGACCTGGTCCACCGCTGCCAGCATGGCTGTGTCAGTAATGCTGTCTCCCACCGCAACCACCTGGTGTAACCCCTGGCCGTGTGCCAGGCAGAAGGCTTCCACGGCCACTAGCTTGCGGCTCCCGCCCATGGGGCGCACCACGCGCATGATCTGCCGCAGGAAGCTGTGGGGGGGACGGTGCCAGTAGAAATGGTCCAGGCACTCCCGGAGCGAGGCATCGTCGAGCGCAGGGGAGGACGCCAGGGTATCCTCTAGCTGTGCCGTCCGTCGGCGGTCCTCCTCGGGGAACCAGTGGCCTAACCGCTCCAGGGGCAGCGCTGTGCAGGCCACATTCGACTGGGCAATGCCCAGTCGCCCAGCGATTGCCCGGGCAAAGGGCTCATAGCTGGTGGTGATGGCATGGACCTGCCACTCCCGCCGTTGCAGCTCTTGCACTACCTCTCGGGCGCCAGCAATCAGCGGGGCCGTTTCGCCCATGCGCTGGACGGCCTGCGTGGTCAGCCCGTGGCACAGCAAGAAAGGTACGATCAGCGACAGGGTGTCGCCAGGCTCGTAGCCAGGATGATGGTCCAGGGTGAGCAGGTCGTCGTACCGGCTAATGGCCTCGAAGACCTGCCGGCCTCCGGGCCACAGGCCCATGATCTCGTAGGCGTTGTCCTGGGGGGTGAGCGGCCCCTCCATGTCGAAGAATATGAGACTCATGGCAGTGGTGCTCCCTGGAGAGCCGCCTCCACCTCCGCAGTCAGGTCTACTGGGGGTCGGGGCTGGCCCCGTTCATCCAGTATGCGCCCAGCCTCGATGCGGAAGCGGCCGTGGCAGTATGCCTGGAGCGTGGACACGATCAGGGGGAACTCCCTGGACAGCCCACGTTGCCGGATGGCCTGGAATAGAGGCAGGCCCTCCCCTTGGCTTGCCTGCAAGCCCTTTGGGGGAGCGTTGTCCGCCTGCGCCCACATTCGCTCAAGCTCTCCGCCTCGAAGGGAGTACCCGCAGTAGGCGATGGCCGGGCCCCGGTCCAGCTCGGGGGTCACCAGGTGCATCATCACCCCGCTGGTGCGGGCACGCTGCCCGATGAGCTGCCAGATGACCTCCTGCCAGGTACCCTTGGGGCCGTCGGGTAGGGCGGGATGCAGGTTGATCATGGTGAGCCGCTGGCACAGCAGCGGCGAGGTTATCATCATGTAGCCTGCCATCACCACCAGTTCCTGCGAGAAGCCATCAAGCAGGTGCAACACCTCTCGGTCGTATTCAAAGCGCCAGGGAGGGGTCACATCTCCAGCGTAAGGCTGGCCGGCGCCGCGCTCACGCCAGAAACGTCGGCTGGACAGGCAGACGAGGGGGACGTGGCAGCCAGCCGCCAGGGCCAGGAAGCGGTCGCTCTCGGGTGCCTCGCCAGCCTCACGGTTGCAGAACACGAAGTCCAGTTGCCCGGCTATCTCCCCGCGACGCACGGCGTCATACACTGTGGACAGCAGGTCGCAGGCTGCCTGGTCGCGGCCTGTAGAGAACCATCCGATGCTCTTGACTGTGCTCATGTGCTATCTGCATGCGACATGGTCCGCTGCCGCCCCCGGCGGAGAAGGCGGCTGCCCACGCTGAAGAAATGGACCCACACCGGGGAGTAGGCCCTAACCATTGTAGCCTGAGCGATGGAGCGGAGAAAACCCTCTGCCCCGCCGAACTCAGGCATGATGACACCCGAGCGGCCCAGCTCCCCCAGTCGGTGGGCGTCACTGCCTGCGGCCATAGGCAGGCTGTGCTCGCGGGCGAAGGCCTCGGCCTTGCGATTGGCCCCTCGGAAGATATTGTTGCGGGCGTTGAAAACCTCCACGATATCCACAGAGGGCAGGATGGATTCCAGCGCCTCAGTCTTAAGCCCCGACGCCCGCCATGAGAAGGGGTGTGGTATGTAGACCAGACCACCTTGCTCCTTGATCCGGCCTGCGGTCTCTTGGGGGGAGAGGCCGGGGCGGACCTCCTCTTTGAGGAACAGCCCGATGATCTCGCCTTCGCTGGACTTGATCTCCTCGCCTGGTATGACCAGGAAGGGCGCCATCTCCCTCAGTTCAAGGGCGCCACGGAGGCAGTTGTGGTCGGTCACAGCCAGGCAGTCCACCCCCACCTTCCGGCACTGCCGAACGATGTCCTTGAGAGCGCTGGTGGAGTCTGGGGAATAGCAGGTATGGCAGTGGAGGTCTGCCCTCAGCAAGGGCCGTTACCTCCGCCGTCAATGAGCCGTATCTGCTGGCCGAAGTTGACCTGTAGCTGTCTGACCTTGAGCTCGGTGGCGTCCAGCATGTCGTGGCAGACCTTGGCCAGACGCATCCCCTCTCCGAAGAGGTCAGTGGCCTGCTCCAGGGTCAGCCCGCCCGCGTCGAGGGCCTGGACGGTGCGCTCCAGTTGGGCGAATGCCTCCTCGAAGCTCTGTCCCTTCGCTGTCCCTTCGCTACGCTCAGGGCTTCGGCTCAGGGCAAACTCTGAGCCTGCCAGAGGACTCTGGTTGTGTCCCGCGGATGGGCTGGCGCTATCCTTGGCCATGGCCGTTCCCCATGACCTGGGCGGCGAAGCCGCCGTCAGAGACCTGAACAACCAAGCTGTCTCCTGTAGCTACCTGGGCTAGATGGGACACCAGCGCGCCGGAGGCTGATAGGTGGACCAGGGCGTAGCCTCTGCCGAGGGTCGCCTGGGGCGATAGCGCCGAGAGCTGTAGACCCAGCCCATTGGTCTTCCCTCGGTGCTCCAGCGCCAGGTTGGCCATCAGAAGCTGTGCCCGGGAGCATACCTCCAACAGGTGGTGGTGGTGTGGGGTGAGGTCGGGGGCCTTGGCGAGCAGGCGCTGGGCTGTGGCCTGCATGTCGCTCCGACGCTGGGCCAGCAGCCCGTCCAGAGCGGCCCGCGCCCGGCGCTGGTCGGTATCCAGTCGCTTGAGCAGCTCCGCGCGGTCGGGCACGGCTACCTCGGCTGCCGCCGAAGGCGTGGGGGCGCGGCAGTCGGCGGCGAAGTCCGAAAGCGTGAAGTCGGTCTCATGGCCGATGCCGGTGATAACCGGTACCGGGCTATTGTAGATAGCGCGCACCACCTTCTCCTCGTTGAAGGCCCACAGCTCCTCCAGGGAGCCGCCGCCGCGTCCCACGATGATCACATCTATCCCGGGCTCTTGCCAGAGAGTCCCCAGCGCGGCCACGATGCCATCGCCCGCGCCGTCACCTTGCACCGGGGCCGGGGCGAAGACTACTTCCACCAGAGGGTAGCGGCGCTCCAGGACGTGCAGAATGTCATGGAACGCGGCGCCGGTGGGTGAGGTCACAATGCCGACATGTTGGGGAAAACGAGGCAGGGGCCGCTTGTGCGCCGGGTCGAACAGGCCCTCCTCCTGGAGGCGCGCCTTGAGACGCTCGTACTCCAGGTGGAGCAGCCCCAGGCCCTCGGGCTGGACCATGTCCACATAGAACTGGAGCTCGCCCCTGGCCTCATACACCTTGACGGCGCCGTGCGCCGAGACCAGGGCGCCGTGGGCCAGCAGGTGCGCCCCGTAGCGTCCTCGGAACATGACGCAGCGGAGCTGCCCCTGGGCGTCCTTCAAAGTGAAGTAGGTGTGCCCTGCCGAGGACGTGGTTAGATTGGACACCTCGCCACGCACCCACAGGTCCTGGAGGGTTGGCTCGGATTCCAGGAGCCTCCGCAGGAAGGCCACCAGCTCGCCAACGCCCAGCAGCTTCACGGGGTGACGGCCTCTGCGAAGGCGCTGGAGGCGCGCACCGGCGTGCGGGAGCCCACCCTTCCCTCTCGACGGGGGAAGGTCAGGATGGGGGTGAGACCCCCCACCTTAGTCCTCCCCCGCAAGGGGGGAGGAGATCCGCCTGCAGCCACGGTGGGGTTGGCCACTAGGTTACCCTGGTCACCATGAGGTTGGTGCGGGTATCAATGCGCACCACGTCGCCAACGTTGACGAAGAAGGGCACCTGGACCACCAGCCCCGTCTCCAGCTTGGCGGGCTTGCCGCCACCCTGGGCGGTGTCACCCTTGGCGCCCGGCGACGTCTCCACCACCTTGAGGTCCACAGTAATGGGGAGCTGTATGTCCAAAGGCTCGCTCTCGTAGAAGCCCAATTCCAGGGTCATGTTCTCGGCGAGGTACTTGGTGTTATCGCCTAGCAGTTCAGCGTCTATGGTGAACTGGTCATAGGTCGTGGTGTCCATGAAGGTATAGGCAGTGCCGTCGCTGTACAGGAATTGGGCTGTACGGCGCTCCAGTTGCACAACCGGGAACTTGTCTCCGCTGCCTATGGTCTTTTCGATGGTGTGGCCTCCGCGTAGGTTCTTGAGCTTGATCTTGACCATGGCTGCGCGCTGGGCATATCGGAAGGGCTGGTACTCTACGATGCGCCACAGCCCTCCCTCGTACTGGATAATCAGGCCCTTCTTGAACTCGCTTGAGCTAATCATGATGCCTCCTGAGTTGACACCCTACTTGACGGGTGGAATGTCGCCCAAACTGTCGTTGCGAGTCCCGACGATTCGGGACGAAGTCCCGATGTGTCGGGATTCCCCAGGTTTATGCGTTGAGACATCCCGACAGGTCGGGACTTCGTCCTTCTGCGGAAGGACTCGCAACGACAAAAAAGTACGTTCAATCCAGCCCCTTCTTGGCCGTGGTCAGGGACCGTGCGCCGCCTTTCTCCAATACTACGGTGTCCTCGATGCGGACGCCACCCCAACCTGCGAGGTAGATGCCTGGCTCAATGGTGAATACCATGCCTTCTTCCAGCACGTCCTGCGAAACGTGGCTCAAGCGGGGCAACTCATGGATGGCCAGTCCCACCCCGTGGCCCAAGCTGTGGCCGAAGGCCTCGCCGTAGCCGGCTTTCTCGATGAAGCTACGGGCTAGGGCATCGGCCTCAGCGCCGGTCATGCCTACAGCGACGGTATTCAGGGCGGTGAGCTGCGCTCCGAATACAGTATCATACACCCGGCGCACTTTGTCATCGGGTTTCCCTAGACAGAGCGTGCGGGTCATGTCGCAGCAGTAGCCGCCCAGCTTGGCCCCGAGGTCAACTACGATGGTCTCTCCCCGCCCCAGCGGGCGGTCCGATGGTAGGTGATGGGGCAATGCGGCGTTGGCCCCGGCGGCGACGATGGTCTCGAAGGCCAGGCCCTGGGCGCCCTTCTCATGAAAGCGCCGTTCGATCTCCCAGGCCGCAGCGGCCTCGCTCATGCCTGGCTCCAGGATAGCAGCCACCTCGTCCAGGGTACGGCTGGTGATCTCACTGGCCCTGGCGACAAGCGCCAACTCCGCTGGCTCCTTGACCTCTCGCAGCGGCTCCACCATCTCCCGAGTGGCCACCAGACGCGGCCTGCCGTTCGCAGACATCCGGCGCATGGCCCCCTTGAGGGCCTGGAACTCGGCCACGGTGAGGTGCTGGCTCTCGTAGCCCCAGACCTTAGCGCCCAGGCCACCGGCTGCGTCCGGGAACCACTGGCCCAGGTCGCCTTCGGTCTTGAAGAGCTCGAAATCGGGGGCCTGCTGCTTGGACTGCTCGACATAACGGAAGTCGGTGGCCAGGACTGCCTTGTTCTGGGAGATGAGCAGCAAGCCGGCGCTGCCTGTGAACCCCGAAAGATAGCGCCGGTCCTCCGGCTGGGAGACCACGAGGGCGTCCAACTCGGCCTTGGCCAGTTTCTGGCGGAGCTTGGCAAGCCGTTGGTTCATGACCCTAGCTCTGCACTGCTGTCATTCTGAGTCCCGATGCAATCGGGACGAAGAATCCGTCATGGCAGTTGCACTGTCTCCACCGGGGATGAAAACAACCCCTCTCTCCCCTGTTCCGAGAATCGGGACCTTGCGGGAGAGAGCGAGAGTGAGGGGGAGGCTGGACGTGGCCAAAGGCGTGCCTCACCCCCTGTAGTCCCTCTTGGCAAGGGGGACTACAGGGGGGTCTCCCGTCGAGGGAGAGGGGGGGCGGCACCACCCCATTTTCGTGACAATGACACACAAACTGTCCCATCTAGGGCTTTCCCTCCCTGGCCTCAGACAGCAAGCCCACCAAAGCCTCCAGGGCGAGGATGTAGCCGCGCCAACTCAGACCGCTGATCTGCCCCCGGGCGATGGGCGCGATGACCGAATGCTGCCGGAACGCCTCCCGGGCGTAGATGTTGGAGATGTGCACCTCGATGATGGGCAGCCCGGTAGCCACCAGGGCGTCACGCAGGGATAGCCCGTAGTGAGTGAGGGCGCCGGGATTGATGATGATGCCGTGCGCCAGGGGGCCCTGCGCCTGCAAGAAGTCCACCAGGTCCCCTTCGCTGTTGGACTGATAGGGCTCTACCTCCGCTCCCAGGTCTTGCCCCCGGCGCACCAGGAGGCTGTCTGTTTCCGCTAGCGTCTGGTTGCCGTAGATGTGGGGTTCCCGCGCCCCCAGCGTGTTCAAGTTCGGCCCGTTCACCACCAGTATCTTCATGGTGTTCCCTTGTTCTCTGCGCGCTTCTGTGCCCGAGGGTGGCTGCGCAGGTAGACCTCCCGGGCCTGGGCCTGGCTGACATGGGTATAGATCTGAGTGGTGGCTAGCCGAGAATGTCCCAACAGCTCCTGGACCACCCGCAGGTCGGCGCCCCCCTCCAGCATGTGGGTGGCGAAGGTATGGCGGAGCAGGTGCGGGTAAACCCGGGACTCGTCCAGGCCAGCCAGGCGGGCGCACTTCTTGACCACGAGCTCCAGCCCACGCACGGTGAGGCGGCCCCCCTTGTTGTTGAGGAATACGGCGTTGGTAGCCCGGGGTCTGGCGAGCAAGGGCCGCCCCTGTTGGATGTAAGCGGTCAGGGCATGGCAGGCGGGCACCCCCAACAGGGCGACGCGCTCTTTGTTGCCCTTGCCCCAGACCCGGACCTGGCGCAGGCCGAGGCTCACCTGGCCCAGGTCCAGGCTGGTCACCTCGCTGGCGCGTATGCCCGAGGCATAGACCAACTCCAGGAGCGCCCGGTCACGCAAGCCCAGCGGGTTGTCCCCGGATGGGCACTCCACGAGCCGACGTATCTCGGAGTTTGACAGGAAGTTGGGCAGGCGGACCTCTCGCTTCAGTTGGAAGCCCTTGCCCACTGGACTCGTGGCCATGATGCCTTCTCTGACCAGGTACTTGAAGAAGGAGCGCAGCGCGCTCAAGCGCAGGCTCACGCTGGCCCGGGCAGGTTTGTCTTCGGCCAACGTGGACAGGTAGTCGCGTATGGTCAGCCGGTCTATGGCCTGCCCTGCCGTGATACCCTTGCCCTGGACGAACCCGAGGAAGTCTCGAAGCGCTTGCACGTAGTTGCGTTGGGTGTAGGTCGAGAGCCTGCGCTCGGCCTGGAGGTAGCTGGCATAGCCCTCCACTGCCTGCGCCAGGTCAGGGGGTGCACTCTCCAGCGCCTCTGACCGGAGGCGCTCCACCTGGTGAGAGACGGAATGGGCCACTAGGCCACCCCAGCCGGCTCAGGAGCGGCAGCGGACACGGTCTCCTCACACTTGAGGCATTCGCCCACTTTCTCGTTGCGGCCCTTGGCTACCACCAGGCTCCCGCACTTGGGACAGGGCTGTGACAAGGGCGCTCGGAACGTGGTGAAGTTGCACTGGGGGTAGTTCCGGCAGCCCCAGAACACGCGCTTCTTCTTGGACCTCCGCTGGACCACCTCGCCGCCGCACTGAGGGCAAGCCCCTACATCCTTCATCGGTAGCGGCTCAGCGGTCTTGCATTCCGGGAAGCCCGAGCAGGAGATGAACTTGCCGAAGCGGCCGTGCTTGATGACCATAGGCCGGCCGCAGTTGGGGCAGTCCTTGCCTGCTGGCTCGGGGGCGTTCGATGCGCCGCCGCCGATGCGCTCAGCGGTCTTGCACTCCGGGTATCCGGAGCAGGAGATGAACTTGCCGAAGCGTCCGTACTTGAAGATCATGGGTCGGCCGCAGTTGGGGCAGTCCTTGCCCGCCGGCTCAACGACCTTGGGGATGGCCTCCTTGGCCGCGGTGACCACCTTGTCGAAGGGCGCATAGAACTCCCTGAGCACAGGCTCCCTCTCCCGCTTCCCCTCGGCGATGTCGTCCAGCTGCTCCTCCATTTGGGCGGTGAATGCCAGGTCCATGACCCGGGGGAAGTTCTCCGTGAGCAGGTCATTCACCGACAGCCCCAGGGCCGTAGGTTTGAGATGGCCCTCAAGCCGCTCCACGTACTCCCGCGTCTGAAGTGTGGTCATGGTGGGCGCATACGTGCTGGGCCGGCCAATACCCTTCTCCTCCAGGGCTTTGATCAAAGATGCCTCGGTGTAGCGAGGAGGCGGCTGGGTGAATTTCTGGTTGGGCGAGAGTTGGTGCAGTTCCAGAGGCTCTCCTTTTTCCAATGGGGGGAAAGTCGCCGCGTCCGCGTCATCACCGGCCTCGTCCTTGCTCTCCTGGTATATCGCGAAGAAGCCAGGGAACTTCACTACAGTGCCACTGGCCTTGAGGAGGTACGTCTCCTTCTTCGTCTTGGCATGCACCTCCACGGTGGTCGTTTCGACACGGGCGTTGGCCATCTGGGAGGCCACCATGCGCTTCCAGATGAGCTCATAAAGGCGAGTCTGGTCTCGGTTCAGGTATTGCCTCACCCGGTCCGGCTCCCGCTGGGCCGAGGTGGGGCGGATGGCCTCGTGGGCCTCCTGGGCGCCGGCCACCTTGCTCCGAAAGACACGTGGAGTGGGTGGCACATACTCCTTACCAAACTTGGCCTCAATGAAGTCGCGGAACTCGTCTCTCGCCTGAGTGGCCACGTGGGTGGAGTCGGTGCGCATGTAGGTGATCAGGCCGGCTTGACCTTCGGCTCCCAGGGGCAGGCCCTCGTACAACTGCTGCGCTACGGCCATAGTCCGCTGTGCGGAGAAGTGGAGCTTGCGCCAGGCCTCTTGCTGGAGGGTGCTGGTGATAAAGGGCGGGGATGGGCTGCGCTGTCCGGCCTTGCGCGTGATACTCCCTACCTGGTATGCGGCATCCCTCAGTTGGCGGGCCAGGTCCTCGGCGTGTTTGCCGTCCCCGATGGTGAGTTTGCCTTTCTGGCCGACGGTCCCAGAAAGCGTAGCCCTGAACCTCTCCGGCAGGCCCAGTTTGGACAGCTCAGCCTCGATTAGCCAATACTCCTCCCGGACGAAGGCCTCGATCTCCCGCTCCCGGTCTGCTACCAACCGCAGCGCGGCTGACTGGACACGCCCGGCGGAGAGCCCCTTTCTGATCTTCTGCCAGAGGATTGGGCTGAGCCGGTAGCCGACCAGCCGGTCGAGAATGCGCCGCGCCTGCTGGGCCTCCACCAGGCGCAGGTCTATGTCCCTGGGGTGATGGAATGCCTGCGCCACGGCCTGGGGCGTTATCTCATGGAAGGCCACCCGGCGCACCTGCTTGTCGCCAATCTCCAGGGCCTGCAATAGGTGCCAGGAGATGGCTTCGCCCTCGCGGTCCGGGTCGGTAGCCAGGTAGATGTCGTGTGCTTTCTGCGCGGCGCTCTTGAGCTCTTTGACAACATCCTTGCGGTCGGGCACCAGCACGTACTTGGGGAGGAACCCATTGTCTACGTCAACGCCTAGCTTGGACTTGGGCAAGTCACGGACATGGCCCAGACAGGCCTTGACCTGGTAACCTTTGCCCAGGAACTGGCCGAGGGTCCTCGCCTTGGCGGGTGATTCAACTATTACCAGCTTACTTGGCATATGGTGGACTTCCACAACCTACTTTCTTGTCTGACTGCACTGTCCCATGTTGGCTAGTAGCTTGTAGCAGGCTCACGGGCACGCACGTAGTTCATGGCGCCGACCTGCTTGACCAGCCCTTTCAACTCCATCATAACAAGGGCGCTGCTGACTGCGGGTAGAGGCAACCCTGATGCCCGGCACACCTCGTCAATGTGCGTGGGTTGCGCTGACAGGTGCTTGAGAACAACGGCCTCGTCGCCCACCAGGGGCGCCGCCTGAGCAGCCGCGGCCTCCCGGGGCAGTGTGGCGGGTGGTAGGTCCAGGCGTGGGGCGGCCAGCCCCAGGTTAAGCTCTTCCAGGATGTCCTGGAAGCTGTGAACGAGCTTGGCGCCATCCTGGACCAGGCGGTGACAGCCGAGGCTGCGCGGGGAGAAGATGCTGCCGGGTACGGCGAAGACCTCCCGGTTTTGCTCCAGCGCCCAGCGGGCGGTGATCAGGGCGCCGCTGCCCTCGCCAGCTTCGACGACCAGCACCCCCAGGCTGAGGCCGCTCATGATGCGGTTGCGACGGGGGAAGTTGTCGGCCCGGGGCCGTGTCCCCAGAGGGTAATCGCACACCAGGGCGCCGTGGCTTACGATATCGCGGGCAAGCTGGGTATGCTCAGCGGGATAGACGATGTCCAGGCCGCTGGCGACCACGGCGATGGTCCGGCCTCCGGCGGCCAGGGCGGCCCGATGGGCCACGGCGTCAATACCCCTGGCCAGGCCGCTCACGATGGTCACGCCGTGGCGCGAGAGGTCCGTGGAGAGCTGCCCGGCGACCTCTTTGCCATAGGCGCTGGCCTCGCGTGTACCTACCACGGCGATGGCCGTCTCGTCCTGTGGGGTCAGGCTACCTTTGACGTAGAGCACCGGTGGCAGGTCGTAGGTCTCTTTCAGACGGGGTGGGTAGGCTGGGTCTTTCCAGGTAATCGCCTGGACGTCCTGGCGCTGGAGGCGCTCCATCTCGGCGTCGGGGTAGATCTCCCCGCGACGGGAGATGATCGCCTCTACCGAGCGTGTGTCGAGGCCGGCGGCACGCAGCTCGGATGCGGAGGCCCGCCATGCCTCTCCCAGGTCGCCGAAGCGCTCTTGCAGCAAGGCGTATTTGGCCCGCCCGATGCCCGGCACCTGGTTGAAGGCTACCCAGTACTTTAGGTCGTCCAAAGCGGCCATATTCTAGCACAAGAGTCTAACACAACAAGGTGAGGGTAGCAGCCCAAACCGCGGTGGCCAGCTATGCTGAGGGGAGAGCCGGGGCGTCAACGATCTCGGCCCAGGTGTGTTGGCCACAGCGAGGGCACCGGACGTACTTCCTGGCGCCGAAGTTCGGGCCGAGTATCCAGGTCCAGAAGTCGCCTCGGAAGGTCTCGGCGCAGCCCTGGCAGTGGAAGGCGAGGGCCTTGGTGGCCCACCGCATGCGGCGATAGACGGCGTAGCCCAGGGAAACTATGTACAGGGGTAGGGTGGCCCAGACCCATGCGGGCCAGATGATAGCCACGACGATGAACAGCGCCGTTAGCGCTCCAATGATACCCAGAAGGCTGACCAACGCCCTGCTGGCTGCTCCGTGGAGCTTGAGGAGACCCCAGCGGTGGAGGGTGTACAAACCTGCCACCAGCAGCCCAACGCTGATGGTGAGGTAGGATGTCAAGGCCGCCCATAGCAGTTGCGGTGTGAGGAAAGCGACCACCAGCACCGGCGCCAGCAGGAGGGTGTCCAACAGCAAGAAGATGGCCACGCCGATAACCATGAGCTGGAACCGCTTATCGAGGCTCTTTTGGTCCACGGATGGCCCTATTTGGGTGGGGAGACCTCGCGGAGGGCAATATCTTTGCGGTATTGGCAGCCAGGGAATCGTATGCGGGGGATGTTGGAGTAGACTCGCAGGCGGGCCTGGGCCATGGTGGAGCCGGTGGCGGCCACAGTGAGCACCCGGCCCCCAGCGGTCACTACTCCGTCCCGCTCTTTGGGGGAAGTGCTGGCGTGGAAGACCTGGACGTTGCTGTCCACATCGTCCAGTCCTGAGATGGGCAATCCGGTCTGGTATGTGCCGGGGTAGCCGCCCGAGGCGAGCACGACGCCCACGCAGGGTTCATTGGACCACTCGATCTTGACCTCGCTCAAGCGCTCTTCGACTACAGCCAGAAGGATGTCTACGAGGTCGGTCTTGAGTCGAGGGAGGATGGCCTGCGTCTCAGGGTCACCGAGGCGGGCGTTGAACTCCAGGTTCTTAGGGCCGTCCTTGGTCAGCATCAGGCCCGCGTACAGCACGCCGCTGTAGGGCCGGCCCTCCTTGGCCAAGGCCGAGACAGCAGGTTGTAGGATGGCCTTGGCCGCCTGGCGCACGAGCTCGGGGCTGAAGAAGCTAGGCGGGCTGTAGCTGCCCATGCCGCCGGTGTTGGGCCCCTGGTCGCCATCGCCCACGCGCTTGTAGTCGCAGGCTGGCACCATGGGGACCACCGACTTGCCATCGGTGAAGGCCAGCAGGCTCACCTCGGGGCCGGACAGACACTCCTCGATGAGGACTCTATCCCCGGCGGCGCCGAAGATGCGCTTGCCCAGGATGTTGTGGAGGGCTTGAGATGCCTCCTCGCGTGTCTGGCAGACGATGCTGCCCTTGCCTGCGGCCAGGCCGTCGGCCTTGACCACGGTGGGGGCGGGCTGGCGTTTGACATAATCCAACGCCTCCGGCAGCCAGGAGAAGGTCCGGCTACGGGCGCAAGGAATGCCGTACTTGGTCATGAGGTCTTTGGCGTAGACCTTGCTGGTCTCGACCTCCGCGGCGGCCTTGGTGGGACCGAAGATAGGGAGACCCCGGGACCGGAACAGGTCCACGATTCCCGCGGCCAGCGGTCCCTCGGGACCCACGATAGTGAGGTCAATCTTCAGGCGCTTGGCGGCGTCAGCCAGGGCGGTCAGGTCTGAAACAGGGATGGGCAGGTTGGTGGCAACGGCTGCGGTACCAGCGTTGCCCGGCGCCACGAAAAGCTTCTTGACGCGAGGGCTTTGGGCCAGTTTCCAGGCCAGGGCATGCTCCCTTGCTCCGGAACCGATAATGAGGATATTCATGGTGTTGCTCCTACCAACTTGACCCAGGGTGCCTTGTCATGAGCTGAACGGTAAAGCCGGACATCTGCAGTGTGAAGCTCACAGCCTTCTATCTCGGCGAGGGCCAGGTACTGGGCGTCGTACGCTCGGGGATGGCCACAAAGGTTGGCTAGCTCCCAGGCCCGCCGCTTCAAGGCTGGCGGGTTAGACTCCACAATGCCCAACTCCAGTAGCTTGTCTAAGAGCACGTCCCCTTCTTTCCGGTCCAGATCACCGCGGTAAATGCGGAGACGAAGGGCGGAGGCGACCTCGGCAAAGAGCAACGGGGGCGCTATGACCTTCGTGCGCGCCTCAAAAGCTCTCAGCCAGAACTCGTCTATCGGCGGGGTGTGCTGAGAAGGGAGCAGCCGAGAAACCACCAGGTTTGCGTCTACACAGAGTCGCGGCAAGTCTACAACAGGCCCTCTCGGGCTTCGTCCATGAGTTCTTCGATAGAGTAATCCCTGCCCAGCCGCTTACGGATGACTTCCCTGAGCACCGATATTTCTTCAAGTATGGCCAGGCGCTTCTGAGTCAGCCTATCCATCTCTTCCTCTTCTAGTGCCTTCTGGGGCACGAACCACTGGTGGCCGATGCGTTCTCCGGGCAACTTCTTCTCGCGCAAGTAGCGGCGCACCTGCTCAGTGGAGCGGCCCATGCGCCGGGCCACCTCGGCTACGGTCAGCATTCCTTCAGGGCTAGCCATACCTATTGCTCATTATGTTGTTGCATACAACAACATAGCATGCGACGAATAGGCGGTCAAGGTATCTGTTTGGCGGCGCTTCAGGCGGGTGGCGGCAGGGGCTGTCCACAGTCTCAGCCCTGCTGCAAGCCCAAAACGGTCGAGAGATTCGTATCAACATTCTGCATGTCGTTGACCGTCATAGTCCCGAGTCTGCGTTGGACCATGGGTTGTTTCACAGTCCTGATGACACCAGTCACCACAGAAGGGTGGAGCAGCCCCGATTCTTGCCATTGTGAAACGATATGGTCGCCCAAAAGCACACGTTTTACGTTGCTGGTGATGGCAGCAATGATGACCTCTTGGCGACCTGCATGGTACTTGTCAGCGCTTATCACCAGAGCTGGGCGACTCTTGATCCCTGTTTCGTCGGCAAAGACGAATCCCACTAGCACTACGTCCCCGCGCCTAAATGGTGTCATATGAGGCGTCAAGTTCGTTAGACCAGAGCTCCGCCAATACTGGGTCTGCCTTGGCGTCCATTGCCAGCAGTGACTCACTCTCCTTTGGCTGTGCAGGAGTTATATCGGGGGCCATGAATCTCAGGGCTTCACGAGCCTTGCGGAGACCCTTCGCGGCCTCGACCAGTTTCCCAAGACTTTCGGCCTTGGCGGCGATTCCCTGGTCTATCAGCCAGCGAACTGCATCACTGCGGCTTGGGAACCTACCGCTCTCTACCAGCGACTCCACTACCTCGGCCTGTGCGGTAGAGAGGGCTAGCGATACGGCAAGCGGTGGTTTTGGTCTGTACGCTGGGCTTTGAGCGGGTGAACCTTGAGACTCAGCTTTAGACTTCGCCTCAGCCGCTAGCTTAGCCAGATGGACCTCTAGCGCCTTGCGCCGATTGGCAGCCTCGGCTTCGCTCGTTGGATATGCCGGGCCTTGAGCTGTCGAACCTTGTGAGGGATAGTACCGCCGAGTTCCGCCCTCATACTTGTGGACAATCCCGGTGATTTCGTCGCGGTACTTCTCTAGCGTGTTTGCGAGCGACCGCACGGGGTCCATGGCATCGCTACCACAAAGTCCAGACTGCAGAGCGTGTTGCGCTATCTCCTCGGCAGTTCGTCCTGGGTTGGCTTTGACTATGCCTGGCACCACACTCGTAAAGCCCTTTTTCATGGTTTCAGTCTCCTCGCCGCATTGCTGAATGCTGCATGCTGAATGGCCATACGCAGCAAAGATAGGGTAACACGGGCATCATTATACGTCAAGCTGGTGCTGCCGTTTGTCAGCCGGACTCGCCGGGAAGAGCTGGGTCCAATCCCACTCCATGGTTCCGGGGGCTTGGCGAAGCCAACCTCAGTTGATCGGGCCACTTCCTATCAGGCCAACCTGGATGTTTACCCCTTTTTCCAGTATCCAGCGGTTCTGTAATTCCGCTGCCTTATCGAACACGGCCCCAACATCCAGGGGAGAGCCGACTCTTAGCCGCACCTTCCGGCCAGGAAGGACCAACACCTCGATGTCCGGGAAGAGCCTCTTTAGTTCCTCAACAAACTCGTTGACAGCGTCAACCGATCTGGTGCGCATCTTCCACCAGCCCTTCAATCTTGGCCAACAGTTGCCGGCTGCTGGTCAACAGACGTTTTGCCCTTTGTGGGGTCAGTTCAACAATACCATAGTCTGCGTTTTCGCGCGCCTCTCGTAGCTTGGTATAAGCATCCACGTCTTCCTTGGTGAAAAGGCGCCTTCGAGCATGGAACTCGTTAAGGAATGCGCTGTGGACTGTTTCGTGCTCCCACTCGATGCGCATGGTCTTGATGCTTATAGGTTTCCTGGAGCTCATTTCAGTCAGGAGTAGACTGGCTCCCACGAAAACGGCGTAGTATGCCCTGGAAGCAGAGCTCGGGTACAAATGGTGCTCAAATAGGACTTCCGCAGCTTGGAGAGAACTCTGGGCCTTTTCCAGGAACGGCCTCAGCTCTGGGTGCACCACTCGGCCGTTACTCCCACTCGATGGTGCCGGGGGGCTTGGAGGTGATGTCGTAGACTACGCGGTTAACGCCCGGGACCTCGTTGACGATGCGGCTGGAGATACGGGCCAGCAGGTCGTAGGGGAGGCGCGCCCAGTCAGCGGTCATGGCGTCCTCGCTGGTCACAGCGCGGATGGCCACCGCATAGCCATAGGTGCGGAAGTCGCCCATGACGCCCACGCTGCGGGCATCGGTGAGCACGGCGAAGCTCTGCCACAGGTTGCGGTAGAGCTTCGCCTTCTTGACCTCATTCATGACCACCCAGTCGGCGCCGCGCAACACGTCCAGCTTGTCCCGGGTAACCTCGCCCAGAATGCGGATGGCCAGGCCCGGTCCGGGGAAGGGCTGTCGCCACACCATCTCCTCGGGAAGGCCCAGGGCCATGCCGACCTCGCGCACTTCATCCTTGAACAGGTAGCGCAGCGGCTCGATAAGCTGGAGCTTCATGCGGGCGGGCAGCCCGCCCACGTTGTGGTGGGTCTTGATTCGGGCGGCGGTCTTGCTCTCGGCGGTGCGGCTCTCGATGACGTCGGGGTAGAGGGTCCCTTGGGCCAGGAAATGGACCTCGCCCAGCTTGGCCGCCTCTTCCTCGAAGACGCGGATGAACTCCTCGCCCACTCCCTTGCGCTTTTGCTCGGGGTCGGTTACCCCAGACAACCGGGATAGGAAGCGGTCGGTGGAGTCGGTGTAGACCAGGTTCATCTGGAGGTTTTTGTGGAAGGTGTTCAGGGCGCGCTCCGGCTCCTCTTTGCGCAGCAGCCCGTTGTTGACGAAGATGGCGGTAAGCTGGTCGCCCACGGCGCGGTGCACCAGGGTGGCGGCCACTGCCGAGTCCACGCCTCCCGAGAGGGCGCAGATCACCTTGCCCTCGCCGACCTGCCGGCGGATGTTCTCTGTGGTCTCGGCGATGAAGTTGCCCGGAGTCCACGTACCCTGGCAGCCGCACACGCGGTACAGGAAGTTGCGGATGATCTCCTTGCCCTGGGGGGTGTGGGCTACCTCGGGGTGGAACTGAAGGCCGAATACCCCCTGGGGGCTGCCCATCACCGCCACCGGCGAGTTGTCGGTGTAGGCCAGGGAAGAGAAACCAGCGGGTGCGTCCACGATCTGGTCGCCGTGGCTCATCCACACCGGTATCGAGGCGGGCAGGCCCGACAGCAGGGGCGATTCAACAGCGTTCTGGTGGAGGACTGCGTGCCCGTACTCCCGCTTCAGCCCGGGCGCCACCTTGCCCCCAAGCTGGTGGGCCAGTGCTTGCATGCCATAGCATATGCCCAGGACCGGCAACCGGCTATCGAGAACGTAGGCTGGGATCTGCGGAGCGCCTGGCTCGTAGACGCTGTTGGGGCCGCCGGACAGGATGAAGCCCCGGGGGTCCAGGTGGGCGACCTGCTCCCAGGGTGCGTCGTGGGGTAGGATCTCGCAATACACGTGGCACTCGCGCACCCGCCGGGCGATCAGCCGGCTGTACTGCGAGCCGAAGTCCAGTATGACCACGGCATCCTGACGCGGCGGCACCGCTGCCTCGGCAGGGGTAGAAGCCTCGCCCTGTTTCTGTTTGGCGAGCTCGAGGTAGGCGGCAACCTCTGCGTCCCCGGTGGCTGAGATGCGACGGCTATCTGGGTATGACATGACAGCTTTCTGACAGATTTGGATTAACCCAACTTTATCACTGTGCTATACTTGGCGTCAAGGAGAGCAAGCGCCACCGAATTGGGGCGGGAACCGGCTGTCTGGCTGTGTCGGCGGTGGGCATGTGCCGTAGGGTCGGGGTTGAGGAGGCGGACTCGTGGTTGCGGTGATCTCAAGACAAGGTTTGCTGATAGAGGCTTTGGCGGTCCTGAGGCAAGGGGGCCTGGTGGCCTATCCTACGGATACGGTGTATGGCCTGGGGGCCAACGCCTTCGATGCCAGGGCGGCGGCCAGGGTATTCGACGCCAAGGGGCGGGCGGGCACGGAGCCGCTTCCGGTGCTGATTCCTGACATCTTGTACTTGCCGTGGGTGGCCCGGGACATCCCGGAGGTGGCCTGGCGGCTGGCCAGGGCCTTCTGGCCGGGGGCGCTTACGCTGGTGTTACCCCGCACCGCTAGCATACCGGACGTGGTGAGCGCCGGCAAAGACACGGTGGCGGTGCGTGTGCCTGCCCATCCGGTGCCGCGGGCGTTGTCCCGCATGCTGGAGGCGCCTATCACAGGCACCAGCGCCAATATCTCTGGCCACCCCAGCCCGGTTTCAGTGTCAGAGGTGCACGCCCAGTTGGGGGACCGCGTGGATTACGTCGTAGAGGGCGAGTGCTACTTAGGCAAGGAATCCACAGTGGTGGAGATCTCCGCGTTCAACGCCAAGCCACGGCTCCTGCGTGAAGGAGCAGTCCCGTGGTCGGCTGTGGAGGGGGTGGTGGCCGAGGTGTCGCCGCTGTGGGTGGATGTGCTGGGCACCTGGCCAAAGCCCACGGAGAAAGGCAGGCGGGCAGCGTGAGGATTGCCCTGGGCAGCGACCATCGAGGATTCGACCTCAAGCAGGATCTCCTCAGCGCTCTGAAGACGCAGGGCCACGACTGCGAGGACTTCGGCGCACACAGCACGGACTCCATGGACTACCCCGACATTGCCGCGCCGCTCGCCCAGGCCGTAGCTCGGGGCGAGTACGACTTGGGCATATTGGTGTGTGGCACCGGAATCGGGATGAGCGTCACGGCCAATAAGGTGCCTGGCGTGCGGGCGGCACTGTGCCATGACGTGTTCACGGCGCAACGTGCGCATCAGCACACTAACGCGAATGTGCTGTGCCTGGGGGCGGAGCAGCTTGATGGGCCCAAGGCCAAAGAGATAGTCAATGCCTATTTGGAGACGCACTTCGAGGGTGGGCGCCACCAGAAGCGGCTGGATAAGGTGGCCCGGCTAGAGAAAGGCCCTCCGTCCGTTGCCGAGGCCAAGGCTAGGTACGTAACACGATCCCCGGCAGCAGAAGACTCCGCAGACCATGCGGCTCCACAAATTGCGGGCGAGACGGCCCGCCAGCGGGCCGGGCGGCAGGCAGAAGCTCGGCGCCGGATGTCTGCCTTTATCGAACAGATTGAGAGAGAGGTGGCGGCGTCTGGTGTGGAAGGTCCCACAGATGCTTCGGAGCACCTTGACCAATATATCTACTAGTTTCTAGATGGCCCAAGACCTGTTCGTTGACGCATCTGCATGGATTGCGCTTGTCTGGGCAACGGACGTAAACCATGTCCGCGCAAAGGCAGTATGGCAAAGAATCAGACGGGGTGGATGGCACCTTTGTACAACCAACTGGACACTGTATGAGGCTGCTACCTTTCTCAATTGCAGGGTCAAGAGACACGACTGGGCCATCGGACTGTTGCGGCTAGTGCGAGAGACGACGACTGTCTTGAAGGCTGACAGCTTGGAGCAAGAGGCAGTTGGCACGTTTGCGGCCCATGCAGACAAGCGGTGGAGCATAGTGGATTGCGCCAGCTTCCATGCGCTCCGCCGTCATGGTTGTCAGCGCGCCCTTGCCTTTGACGAGCACTTCCGCCAGGCCCAGGACGAGTTCGGGTTCACAGTGCTGTCTTGACTCAACCACCTGCTCCAGGCGACGAAGGGCCGAGCAAGATCTACACCCGCACCGGCGACCGGGGCGAGACGGACCTTCTCTACTTCGAGCGTTTGTCCAAGGCCAGCCCCCGGGTGGAGGCATATGGTACCGCGGACGAAGCGACTTCGGCGCTGGCCCTGGCCCGAAGCCTGTGCCGCAAGCCGTGGGTGCGCGAGTCTATCCTGCATATCCAGCGCCAGATGTTTGTGGTGGCCATGGAGCTGGCGACTCACCCCGACCGCCGCGCTTTTCTGGTCCAGCAGCACAAGACGGTACAGGCAGACTGGGTGGATGCTCTGGAGAGGTTGATTGACAAGATTGAGGCAGAAGGGGCGCTGCCCAAGACGTTTATCATCCCCGGCTCAACACCCGGATCCGCGGCGCTGGACCTGGCGCGCAGCGTCGTGCGCCGGCTGGAGCGCCGTGCAGTGGCTCTGTACAGGGGCAAAGCCGCGCCGAATCCGGAGCTGGTGCGCTATGTCAACCGGCTCTCAGACGCCCTCTACGCGCTGGCCCGGTACGAGGGGGAGGACGCCGACCAGGTGTGGCGGGAAGCTGACGTAGGGCCGTCATAGAGCCACGCCGGGCCACACTGGCTGCCGCGCGGCTGTTTCCCAGCTATGCCACCTGGGGTGCCCGGTTGTCCCCTCCACTGGCTGCTGACGCCGCGAGACGATAGCCGCCCGAACCCCGAAAGACGAGCAGGACCGCGATTCCTATCAGAGGCAAGTGGCCCAGCAGCTCGATGGGGCCAAGGACGGCCAAGGTGGTGAGGAAGACAGCGACCAGGGCGACGGCCACGAATCGAGTGGCTACACCCGCCGCCAGCAACAGCCCCAGTGCAACCTCTGTCATCCCGGCAGCAAACACGAAGTGTAGGTTCGTGAACCCCGAGAAACCGAGCTGACGCAAGAAGTTCAGGTCGTGTTGGTCAAGGAAGGTCAAGGCCATGCTGGGAGACAACAGCTTATTGTGTAGTGCCAGCACTACGAACGTTAGGCCGATGCCGACCCGGATAACCGGGAGGGGCAGATGTGTTGTATGTGCGGGATTGTGTCGGAGCCACTTGCACATCCGGCGGTCAAGGTAGCCCGAACCCAGGCCCGCGAAGATGAAGGCCAGGGCCAGCGCGGCAAACTCGATAAGGTAGTCGAGGAGACGACCTGCTGGGAAGTATAGGCCGGCCAGGGGTAATGCCACTGCTATGGTCAGCAGGCCCGCCAGCGGGTACGACCGCTTGCTGAGAAGCAGCAAGCCGATAAGTAGCTGGACCACTCCGCCCAGGATGACCAGGCCTCGGGTGGGCAACACGAGGTCCGGGGCCAGGAAAACCCCTGTTATCGCATTCGCCGTCAACATGACGGCTGACAGGACAGCTACGAGCTTCCATTCTGTTCCTGCGGGGAACCTGCGCTGGGCCTGTGCCAGGACAGAGTCCAGTCTGCGATACCACTTCGAACGGTCAACCACGACGACGGAAGCAAGGAAAAGGATGCTCCCAACCGCAACGAGCAGGATGGTAAGATCCAACAGGAAGTGCTCACCGCTATGGCTAGCCTCACTGACGAACCAGCCTTCGTGGGCGTAGGCTGTGCCAGTGGGAAGCACTAGTGTCAGCAGTGCCAATGCCAGCCCGAGGGCCAGTACTCTGATCCGCATACAACTCTCCCAATCCATAAGATCAATCACCACGCGCATCCGAAGGGGAATGCCCCCATGTTACCAGTTTTGGGGGCGCTGTCCATACGTCTTGGGTAAAAGAATCGTAAAGAAACCTGGAAACGGGGTCTTCCGCATCAGGGTGGTATGTCAGGCGGCTGGTCACCCACATTGCCTCTTGGAAGAACGCGGCGCCAACGTTGTGCGATTGTGGACTGCCCCCGTGACCGCTGCCTCAGGCACGTCAACGCATTGCCACCGAGCTTCCTTGACAGTAGAAGGAAAGTCTCCTTAGAATGGAAGCTGCGTGCCGGGGTAGCTCAGTGGTAGAGCACCGCACTGAAAATGCGGGAGTCGCCAGTCCGACTCTGGCCCCCGGCACCACGTCTTTTCAGACTCGGGTTTGACTGATGCAGCGACGTCCTAGTCGCAGTGCCGTAGGGGCGACCGGTCGGTCGCCCCTGCTCTGTGCCGGAGTGGCGGAATGGCAGACGCGCCGGTCTCAAAAACCGGTGGGGGGTAACCCTCGTGCGGGTTCGAGTCCCGCCCCCGGCACTTTCCAGATACGGCAACTGGTGCCAATTGCAGGACACATCACAGAGTCCTGTGTGTCGCTAACGAATCGGTAACGTTGACCATAGGATACCAACAGGGGTGCCGGAAGCCGCCGCTGCTAGGGCTTCCTCGAACCGCCTTGCCACTGCTTCTTGAAGGCCAGGCAACTTCAATGGCCACGGCACTCCTGGCCCCTACAGTACGGCGCACGTTGCGGCGTGAGGGTGGACACAAGGCCCACCCCTACGGTTTGGGCATGCGGTAGCCCACCTGCGGCGCTGTAAGGATGTATCGGGGCTGGCGGGCATCGTCCCCCAGGGACCGACGCAGGTTGCGCACCATCGAGCGCAACAGCTCCGTCTCGCCCCTGTATTCAGGCCCCCACACCTGCTCCAGGAGCTGGTCGTGGGTCAGCACCTGGCCCGCGTGGGTGGCGAGCTGGTAGAGCAGCTTGTACTCCATGGCCGTGAGGGCCACCTGCTGCCCTGCCTTGAGCACGCGCCGCTCGGCGAAGCTGATGGTCAGGTCGCCCAGTGTTAAGGGCGCACGCACATCTGCCACGTGTGGCAGCACTCGCCGGCGGAGCACGGTCTCTATACGGGCCAGCAGCTCTGTCGGTGAGAAGGGCTTGGTGATGTAGTCGTCGGCCCCCGTCTTCAGGGCGCGCACCGCGTTCTCCCCCTGGTCGCTGCCGGTGAGGAAGATGACCGGCACCCCGGAGAACTCCCGAATCCGGTTGAGCACGTCGAAGCCACTGGTCCCAGGTAGGATCAGGTCCAGCAGCACCAGGTCGGGCTCCTGGTCCTGCACCAGCTTGGCGCACTGTGCTGGATCGGCGGTCACCGTGGCCTGGTAGCCAGCCTCGTCCAGGGTGCGCCGGATGTAGCGTAGCGTCTGCGGGTCGTCGTCTATGGACAAGACCCGCGTCTTGTGTTCCGCTTGGTCTACCTGTCGGGCGGTTTTCGGAGCCACCAGAGGCGTCTCGGCGGCCACGGGCAAGGTGAAGCTGAAAGTCGTGCCCTGGTCTTCACCGGCGCTCTCCGCCCAGATCCGCCCGCCGTGGGCCTCCACGATGCCCTTGCAGATGGCTAGCCCCAGGCCCGTGCCTGAAAAGGCCGCAAAACTGTCCTCGTGCACCTGAGAAAACTTCTTAAACAGCAGCGGCAGCTTGTCCGGAGGGATGCCACGACCCCGGTCCCTCACGTGGACGGTGATCAAGGAGGCATCTGACTCCGCATCCAGGACAAGGGACAACGATGGTGGGGAGAACTTGGCTGCGTTGCTCAGCAGATTGGTCAGCACTTGGCCCACCCGTCGGGCGTCGGCCAGGGCCCGGGGGAGAGTATCGGGCAGCCTGACCTGCACCTCGTGCCTTCCACCACCCCGGGCGAAGGTACTCACCGCCTCCTGGACCACCACCCGCAGGTCAGTGGGCAGGGCGGTGATGGCCAGCGTGCCGGCCTCTATGCGCGTCATGTCTAGGAGGTTATTGATCAGGTCTCGCAGCTTGTCCGCCTGCTGGTCAACCACCTGGAACAGCTCGCGGGCCTCGGCGTCGCCCACTGTCTGGGTGGACAGGGCCGTGGCCGCGGCGCCCTTGATGGCGGTTAGCGGTGCGCGCAGCTCGTGGCTGACCATGCCCAGGAACTCGTTGCGCCGTTTCTCTGCCTCCTTGAGTGGCCCCATGTCCTGGGCCATCGCAATGGCGCCTGCGATCCGGCCCTGCTCCGAGTAGAGCGGTGTGGCGCTTACCAGATTGGTCACCGTACGCCCATTGGGGAACTCGCACAGGACCTCTTCGAGCTGCACCCTCTCGCCCTGGCAGAGTGCCCGGTACAGCGGCAGGTCTTCCGGGGCATATATGGTGCCATCGGTGCGGCGGGCCACGCCGGCCTTGGCGTAATCTTCGAGAGTCCGTATGGGTGTGTCCGCCCCAAACAGCTCCTGGGCCTCGCGGTTGACCAGCAGTATCTCTCCACTGGCATCGGCCAGGAGAATGGCCGCCGGCGAGGCGTCCACCACCGCTGCCAGCCGCTGGTGCTCCCGCTCGGCTACCTCTCGGAGCCGGGCCTGCTCCTGCTGCGCCAGCTTGCGCTCAGTGATGTCCCGGACCACGCCCTGGAGGGCCACCAGGGTGCCGGCGCTGTCGTAGACGGACACAATGTCCGTGTCTACCCAGCGGACCCTTCCGTCCTTGTGGATGATGCGGTACTCGGTGTGGCTATCGGGGTCACGCCGCCGGACCTCCTCCACGCGGGGCCGGTCCTCGGGGTGTACGATCTTAATGTCCAACTGGGGATCGGCGTAGAACTCCTCCGGCGTATAGCCGGTAATGCGGGTAATGGCTGGGCTCATGTAGTCGTAGCCAGGGGGCGACACCCGGAAGCGGAGCACCGCGTCTCGGGAGTTCTCCACCAGCAGGCGGAACAGCTCTTCGCTGGCACGGAGCGCTCGCTCCGCGGCCTCTTTCCTGAGTTGCAGCTCTTTTTGCTCCAGGACCTGGCGGACGGCCGGCCCCAGCCGGGCAATGCGGTCCTTGAGCACGTAGTCGGCTGCACCCAGCTTCATGCAGCCTACGGCCTGCTCATCCCTGAGTGCTCCGGTGACCACGATACAGGGAATGTCCAGCCCGCGCTCCCGTAGTAGCTCCAGCGCCCGGGGTGCACCGAACTGGGGTAGGCCATAGTCGAGGAGGATAAGGTCCAGGTCTGGGCGCAGCGCACCGAGGAACTCGTCCTCGCTGTACACGCACTTGCTGGTGAGCTCGAAGTCCGCCCGCCTGAGCTGCGCCAGCATCACCTCGGCATCGGCGGGACGGTCCTCGACTATGAGTAGATTAAGCTGTCTTGCCACCAAAGCTCCTTACCCAACGTCATTGCGAGCTGCAGCGAAGCAATCTCCAGCGGGTGGCACCGTCCGTAGGTTGCTTCGTCGCTGCGCTCCTCGCAATGACTCATAATCGCTCGAGGAGACCGTTCCAGAGATCGTCCCAATGGGGGTTCATCTGAGTGACTAGCTCGACCTTATCCTCTCTGGACCCGCCCTTGATCTGCTTCTCCCTTAGAATGGCATCCTCGATACTCTCGAATGGCTCATAGTAGACCAGCTTGGTTACGTTGTATCTAGTGGTAAAGCCCGGGACTAGTTTCTCTCTATGTTCACGGGTTCGTCTTGCTAGGTCATTCGTCACGCCAGTATAGAGGACACTGTTCCATTTGTTGGTCATGATGTAGACGTAGCCCTGCCTAGTCACTGCCATACCTCGCCGTCATTGCTAGCGTAACGAAGTCCCGACACATCGGGACCCTTGGCGCCGTTCGTGGGTTGCTTCGTCGCTCTGCTCCTCGCAATGACATCCAATTCGATCTTGCTGGCAACGACAAAACGGAGGCCCATGTACAGCCCGTCATTGCGAGCCGCAGCGAAGCAATCTCCAGCGGGTGGCACCGTCCGTGGGTTGCTTCGTCGCTGCGCTCCTCGCAATGACATCCCTTTGTGTTTACTCGCAACGGCAGGGACCGGTGGCGTCCCTTATTCACACCCCTGCCCCACACGTCAAGCGGGCTGGCCCGCTGGGGTGTTCTTGCGCAGCCAATACAGGGCGAGCTCCGATATGGTGGAGACGAAGTCCTCATACTGGACGGGTTTGGAAACATAGCTGTTCGCGCCCCGCTTGTAGCTGTCCGTTACGTCTTGCGGCACTGTAGACGAAGTGAGGACGACCACGGGTATCAAGGTGGTGCGCTCATCAGCCTTGAGTCGCCGGAGGACCTCGAGGCCATCCACTTTGGGGAGCTTCAAGTCCAGGATGATCACTTTGAGGGCCTGGACACCGTTGTCTGAAGGGCTTGTGCCGAACAGGAAATCCAGCGCCTGGGCGCCGTCTTTGACGTGCTGGAGCCTGTCCGCCAGGTTGTGCCTGCGAAGGGCCCTGATGATTAGCTCTGCGTCCTGCCTGTTGTCTTCCACCAGCAAGACGTCTACCTGGCTAGGCATTCTTTGTCCTCTAGTCCGGTTGAGCTAAACGGGACGCGGTCCTCCGCATTGCCCGTATCCTCGAGTCAGCCAAGCCCATGAAAGTATTGTAGCACAGGGCGTCCCACAGCCCCCCGAAGGGGGTACTCTCCTGTCGTTGCGAGGAGCACAGCGACGAAGCAATCCGCCCCCCGGGTTATGCGCGGAGATACGGATTGCTTCGGCCCTTAACGGGGCCTCGCAACGACAAGGAAGTACCCTTTGGGCCTCTCTGAGGTACATCCATGTTGCTCGCAGCGCTATGGGGCTGACATCACACCCTTGAAGTGGGTATGGTGAAGTAGAACGTGGCGCCCTCGTTGGGCTTGGCCTCCGCCCACACCTCGCCTCCGTGGCGATTGACAATCTTCTTGACATTGGCCAGGCCGATGCCGGTCCCCTCGAACTCGTCGGGGTGATGCAGGCGCTGGAACACACGGAACAGCTTGTCGGTGTAGGTTGGGTCAAACCCTGTGCCGTTGTCCCTGACGAAGTAGATGAGCCGGTTGCCTTCGTCATTGCAGCCAATGTCAATGCGGGCCACCTGCTTGCGCCGGGTGAACTTTATGGCGTTTGATATGAGGTTCATCCACACTTGGCGCATCAATGCCCCGTCAACCTTGGCCGACGGCAAGGGTTGAATGTTGCACTCGATTATCCGCTTGGGTTCCGCGGTTTTTAGCTCCTTATAGGCTGCCGCGGCAAGCTTGCCCATATCCACGTCCTCCACCGTTAGCATCGCGTTGCCCAGTCGCGAGAAGGCAAGAAGGGCGTCTATCAGGCTGGACATTTCCTCCGTGCTACCCCGGATGGTGGTGATGATCCGCTTGCCCTCTTCGTCAATATTCGGGGAGTACTCATCGGCCAGGATCTTGGAGAACGCATCAATGGACCGGAGCGGCGCCCTCAGATCATGGGAGACGGAGTAGCTAAATGCCTCCAGTTCCTTGTTGACTGTCGCCAACGCTTCGGTGGTCTGTTTGACCCGGCTATGGTCCCGGGCGGCAGCGAAAACACCGAGCACAACACCCTTGTCATCCTTGTACACCGTGGCGTTGTAGAGCACCTCCGTTTGCTTGCCGGTGGTTGATCGGATGGTAAGGGGGTAGTCCGTCACAAAGCCCTGCTTGAACACTTGCTCGTACCCTTCGCGGGCTTTCTGAGGCTCCGTGAAGTAGTTCGAGAAGTCGGTCCCGATCAGTTGCTGCCGGAGTACGCCCGTCACCTGCACCGTGGCTTCGTTAACGTCCGTGATCTTCCCTTCTGAGCTAATGGTGACCAGGGGGTCCAAGCTCGCTTCAATCAGGCTGCGGGCGTACTGGGAGGTCTTCTTCGTTGTGGTCACGTCTCGGGCCGAGGCGAACACCCCGCGCACCTTGCCTTGTGCGTCCTTATAGACCGTGGCGTTGTACAGGACGTCCATGGTGCGCCCCGAGGCGTGACGCAAGGTAAGGGGGTAGTCCCTGACTGATCCCTCTTTGAACACCCGGCGATAGCCCTGGCGAGCTTTCGCCGACTCCGTGAAGTAGTTCGAGAAGTCGGTGCCTATCAGCCACACCCGAGAGACGCCGGTGATCTCTTCTGTGGCATGGTTAACGTCGGTGATCTTCCCATCGGGGCTGATGGTGACCAGTGGGTCCAGGCTGGCCTCGATGAGGCTTCGGGCGTAGGCGGAGGTGGCGTGCAACTGCTCTTCGACCTTCTTGCGCTCAGTAGTATCCCGCGCAGCGGCGAAGACGCCTTGCACGCTGCCGGCGACGTCCCGATATACGGTGGCGTTGTACAACACGTCCGTTACGGCGCCGGAGACGTGCCGGATAGCCAGGGGGTAATCCCTCACGAACCCTTCCGAGAACACCTGCTGATACCCCTCTCGGGCCTCTTCCGGCTCCGTGAAGTAGTTGGAGAAGTCGCTCCCGACGAGATCCTCGCGGGACACCCCGGTGACCTGCACCGTGGCTTCGTTGACGTCGTTGATCTTGCCATCGGGGCTGATGGTGACCAGCGGGTCCAAGCTCGCCTCGATCAGGCTGCGGGCGTACTGGGACGCCTGCCTCTGGGCGGTGATGTCACGGGCAGCGGCGAACACGCCCAGCACGTTGCCGTTTACGTCCTTGTAGACCGAGGCGTTGTACAGCACGTCGGTCAGTCGGCCGTCCCCATGGCGGATGGTCAGGGGGTAGTCAGTGACGGAGCCTTTGGCAAAGACCTGCTGGTACCCTTCACTGGCCTTCATGGGCTCGGTGAAGTAGTTGGAGAAGTCGCTCCCGATAAGCTGCTCGCGGGACACGCCGGTGACCCTGATGGTGGCCTCGTTGACGTCGGTGATCTTGCCGTCAGCGCTGATGGTGACCAGGGGGTCCAAGCTGGCCTCGATCAGGCTCCGCGCGTACTGCGAGGCCTGTTTCTGCGCGGTAATGTCGCGGGCTGCGGCGAAGACCCCGAGCACGTTGCCACGCTCGTTCTTATAGACCGAGGCGTTATACAGGACGTCCAGGGTCCTCCCCGACCGGTGACGGATGGTCAAGGCATAGTCGGTAACCTTGCTCTGGGAGAAGACTTGCCGGTATCCCTCGCGGGCCTTCTCCGGGTCCGTGAAGTAGTTCGAGAACTCCGAGCCGATCAGATCCTCCCGAGGCAACCCGGTCGCTTCGACGGTGGCCTCGTTAACGTCGGTGATCTTGCCTTCCGGGCTGATGGTGACCAGCGGGTCCAAGCTCGCTTCAATCAGGCTGCGGGCGTACTGGGCGCTGCGTTTCTGTGCGGATATGTCCCGGGCGATCTTGGAGAGTCCGACCATCTCCCCCTTGTCGTTCATGATGGGGGAGACGCTAAGCGAGATATCAACGAGGGCCCCGTCTTTCCGCTGCCTCTCCGTCTCGTAGTGGTCAATCCGCTCCATGCGCTTCATCCTGGCCACGATCTCCGGTAGCTCATTGGGGCGGTCAGGCGGGTAGATCAGGCGCACCGACTGGCTAACAGACTCCTTAGCGGAATAGCCCAGCATCTTCTCGGCCCCACGGTTCCAGCTCGTTATGGTCCCGTCGAGCGTCATACCAATGATGGCGTCGTCGGACGAGTCCACAATGGCTGCGAGCAGCAGGCGCTCCTCTTCAAATCTCTTGCGCTCCGTGATGTCGCGGGCAATGGTGGAGGCGCCGATCAGCTTGCCGGCGTGGTCCTCCACCGGCGAGATGGTCAGTGATACGTTGATGCGGCTCCCGTCTTTCCTGACCCGAATGGTCTCATGGTTGTCCACACGCTTGCCCTGGCGGACCGTTTGGAGGATCCCGGGGACCTCGTCGTGGAGGTCGGGAGGGGCCAGAATGCTTACATTCTTGCCCATCACCTCTTCGGCGGAATAGCCATAGATCCTCTGGGCGCCGCGGTTCCAGCTTGTGATGTCGCCATCGAGCGTCTTGCCGATGATGGCGTCATCGGATGACTGGACGATAGCAGCCAGGAAGCCGTGGTCCTCGCCGGTTGCCGGTAGGACAGACCCACCTTCGAATTTCTTACGCTCGGTGATATCGCGGGCAATGGTGGAGGCGCCGACCAGCTTGCCGGTATGGTGGTCCTCCACCGGCGAGATGGTCAGCGATACGAAGACACGCGTCCCATCCTTCCTGACCCGGAGGGTCTCATGGTTGTCCACACGCTTGCCCTGGCGGACCGTTTGAAGGATCCCGGGGACCTCGTCGTGAAGGCCAGGCGGGGCGAGAATGCTGATATTCTTGCCAAGCACCTCTTCGGCGGAGTAGCCGTAGATCTTCTCGGCGCCGCGGTTCCAGCTTGTGATAACGCCATCGAGCGTCTTGCCGATGATGGCGTCATCGGAAGACATGACGATGGCCGCCAGGAACCGCTGGTCGTCTCCGGTTAGTGGTGTCATAGATTCACCCATTGTAGCGACCTTCGTGCCCTTGTTGGCCGACTTAGTACGTGCCATGTTCCCCCCTAGAAAAGCGTCAACTGGCGCCGTGGGCCTGGCCACGCTGCGCGCCCATATTCAGGGTCTCGCCCTGTCGTCTATCGCCCCTTGCCCGGGCACGAGAAACCCGCCCCGTCTTCGCACGGGCTGAGACAATAACATGATGGGGCACCGCTGTGATAGGGACGTGAACAGCGACGGCCCAGTTGTGATAAACCCGTGATAATACAGTAGCCTTTAGCTAGCGTGCAAGCTGGTGGGGCAGCGACGGGTTACCCTTGGAGGTCCTCCACGCTCACCAAGGCCAGGCCGTTATCCCCGTGTTCCGCCTGTTTCACTGGGCATCCCTGCGATGTATAATGCCCACTATCCTATGAAGCAGGGAGGGTACTATGCCCTATAAGGTACGGGCCACAGTTGTATCAGTGGGTGGCCACTGCACTAACGGCCACAAGGTCGGGCAGTCCTGGGACATGGAGGCCCTAACGCCGGCCGGCATCTGCATCGCTGCCTTTAGCACATTGGTCACGCCTATGCGTGTCTTGCGCTTCGGCGGCGAGTTCCCCTGGGAAGAGGACAAGGGCGCGACACAGGTCGTCTGCCCCGATGCCAAGAACCCTGTAGTCTTCGAGCTGAGGCGCATCAAGGCGTAGGGGCGAACCGGCGGCTCGCCCCTACTGCGAGAACAGGAGAACACGATGCCTAACAAGATCAGAGCGACCGTTGTCTCGGTGGGTGGGCACTGTGCCCAGGGCCATACGGTTGGCCAGTCATGGGAGATGGAGGGTAAGAGCCCCTCGGGAATGTGCCTGTCGGCCATGGGTAGCTTGCTTCCTCGCCTCATCGCGCTGCGCTTCGACGCCCAGTTCCCCTGGGCCGTGGATAACAAGGACGCCATTGTCGTGGCCTGCCCCGATGCCAAGAACCCGGTGGTCTTCGAGCTTCGTCGCATCAAGGCATAGGCCCGCCAGCAACACGCCTGTCACCGAAAGCGTAGGGGGCGAGCCAGCGGCTCGCCCCCACAATAATGCTGCCTGAGCCTACCCCAGGCTAGCCCATGTTCCATTTTGTGGTGCAGCCCGGGCTGGCCAGCGATTGTGATACAATGCGCATATACAGGGCGGGGGAGATACGCGCACGCGCAGCCTTCTGCTGGTTGGTATCTTAGCTGTCGCATTCGTGGTCATTGGGCTGGTTGCTGTTGCTTATTGGGAGGGCAGCCCGCCGGCGGATGCCACCCTCAACCTCTCTCAACTGGCTACCGACCAGGACCTCTCGCCCTATCGGCCTGACCCATCCCGCCTGCGCTTCGCCGTGGCCCCAGTGCTCTCTCCCCGGGCGACTCTTGAGAACTACGAGGCCCTGGCCGCCTATCTCGGCGAACGCCTGGGCAGGCCGGTAGAGCTCGTCCAGGGCAAGAGCTACGCGGAGATCAATGCCCTGGTGCGCGCCGGCGACGTCTCATTCGCCCTGGTGTGCAGCGGCGCCTATGTCCAGGGGCGGCGGGAGTTTGGGATGCAGGCCCTGGTAGTGCCCGTAGTGAATGGTGAGACTACGTATCGCTCCTATCTCATCGTGCCTTCAGACAGCCCGGACCGGGGCTGGGAAGACCTGCGGAATAAGAGATTCGCTTTCACCGACCCCTTGTCCAACACAGGCAGGTTGGTCCCCGTTTACGTGCTCTCAAGAATGGGCGAGGTGCCGGAGCGGTTTTTCAAGGACTTCATCTTCACGTACAGCCATGATAACTCTATTGAAGCGGTGGCCGAAGGCCTGGTGGATGGCGCTGCCGTGGATAGCCTGGTGTATGACTACTTGGCTCAGACGAACCCCGCACTGGCCGCCAAGACCCGGATAGTGTGGAAGTCACCCGCTTACGGCATTAACCCGGTGGTGGTACACCCCAAGGTGGACCCGGAGCTCCGGGCCCGGCTGGCGGCTATCCTCCTGGGCGTAGACAGCGACTTGAAGGGACGCGAGGTGCTGGCTCGCCTGGGGGTAGACGCCTTTGTGATGCCAGATCCGTCAGCCTACGATTCCATCGAGGAGATGATGCGCGCCACGGGTGCCCAGTAGAGGCGCAGCTTTGACACCGGGCATTAGCTTCCGCGCAAAGGTAGTCCTGCTGCTTTGCGGGGTCGTATTGCTACTGGGGATGGTCGCCGTCGTGCAGGCCCGCAATGACATGCGGCGCATCCTGGGGGCGGAGCTAGAGAGGCGCGGCCAGGCCATCGCGCAGGACCTGGCGGCCAACAGCGTGGACCCCCTGCTCACAGGCGACCTGTTCGGGCTTTATGACCTGGTCAACCGTACCAAGGTGCACAACCCTGATGTGCGGTACATCCTGGTGATTGCCCCCATGGGGAAGGTCCAGGCCAACACCTTCGGTGAAGGCACTCCTCAAGGGCTGGTGGAGGCAAACCCACTTGCCCAGGGCCGGCCACCCCAGTTGCGCCGTCTCAGGACGGAAGAGGGGCTGATTCGTGACATAGCTGCGCCCATCCTCGGGGGCAAGGCGGGTGTGGTTAGAGTGGGCATGTCGGACCAGAGCGTGGAAGCGGCGGTAGCTCGCAATACCAAGAGCCTGGCATTGCTGGTAGCCCTGGCTGTGCTTTTGGGTTTAATACTGTCTTACTGGCTGGCATACTACCTGACCCGCCCTCTCAGCCACTTGGTAGAGGCCGTGCAGTCGGTGGCCCAGGGTAGTCTTTCCCAGCGTATTCCGTCTCCAGGAAGCGATGAAGTGGGGCAGGTGGGAAAGGCGTTCAACATGATGACCGAGGCGCTGGCGCAGAAGGAAGCTGCCCGGCGCGCGTTGCTCGAGAAGGTGATATCCTCCCAGGAGGAAGAGCGAAAGCGGGTAGCTCGGGAGCTACACGACGAGTTGGCCCAGAGGCTCACGTCTGTGCTATTGAGCCTGGAGACCATCGAGACTTCGCTGGGTGATTCTGAGGAGAGAACCAAGCAGGCCCTCCAGCACGCAGGGGAGATGGTCGGTGGCTCGTTGGCAGAGACCCGCAGGCTCATCGGGGATTTGCGTCCCAGTGTGCTCGACGACCTGGGGCTGGTCCCCGCCCTCCGTTCCTACGCCGAGGCGCACCTTCGCCCCGTGAAGTGCGAAGTCAACGTGGTGACCGCCAACGTGCCTGCGGAGCTGCCCCCCGCTGTGGAGACTGCGGTATTCCGCGTGGTCCAAGAAGCCATCAATAACATCGCCAAACACAGCGGCGCCCGTTTGGCCCGGATAGACCTGCGTCAGGAGGAGGGCTGCCTGCGCGGCGAGATCAGGGATGACGGTTGTGGGTTTTGGACGGACAAGGTGAAGGCAGGCGCCCTCGAATCGCGCGGGCTCGGGCTCCGGGGGATGCAGGAGCGGGCTGCGCTGTTGGGGGGCTCGCTGTCGGTCCAGTCTGAGCCGGGAAGGGGCACCAGGGTGGCCTTTGACATCCCTTTGCACTGGGGAGACGGAGGTGGCAACGGAAAAGATCAAACTTCTGCTGGTGGATGACCACGCCTTGATACGGGAAGGGCTGCGCATGGTGCTGGCCGCCCAACCCGACATAGAAGTAGTTGGAGAAGCTGCCGACGGGCGCCAGGCCGTCGAGTTGGTACGGCAGTTGCGGCCGTGCATCGTGCTTATGGACGTGACTATGCCCGGAATGAACGGCATTGACGCCACCAGGGCGATCGTGGACATGGACTTGGGCGTGCGGGTCCTGGGGTTGACTGTCCACGAGAACCCCGAGTATTTCTTTCGCATGCTGGCTGCCGGCGCCTCGGGGTACGTGCTCAAAGGAGCGACCTCGGGCGAGCTCGTGGGGGCCATCCGCGCCGTGTTCCAGGGCGGTGTCTTCATGTCGGTGGGCATGGCCTCCCAGATGGTTGGCGAGTACCTTCACTATCGGGACAAGGCCCTGAAAGCGGGCGAAGACGGACTCACCGCCCGGGAGGCGGAGGTCCTCCAGCTCATTGCCGAAGGCCGCACCAACCAGGAGGTGGCCGAGACCCTGCACCTGAGCATATACACTGTGCAAACTCACCGGGCCAACATCATGCGCAAGCTGGGCCTGGAGAACCGGCAGCAGCTCATGAAGTACGCGCTAAGAAAGGGATATGTAGACCCAGGGCCATAGCCCGCAGCGCCGGGTGCCCCTCCAAATAGCCTCGACCCACCCCTCGCCCCCGCGTCATCAGCGCAGATACTGTTCCATCTCCCCCCCAGCACGTGCTCTACGTAGCCCGTGGCGCCCGCGCCCAACCTGCGCCTAGGCCAGCGGGGCCACCGCGTTGTAGTAGGGAGTAGTGAGAAAAACCACTACTGCCAGGGATGTCACCCAGCGAGTGGTCTCCTTATCATGATCTGGGGGTACTGGTGTGACAATTACCGTCGCCGTCTGGCCGCAATACCCGGGAGAACGGGGTTGCGCCCCTTTTCCTTTGCGGGGCCTGAGAGATGCCACGCTATGACTGGAGGTTCAGAGTGAAGCTGAAAGGGACAAGAATCAACCGCCGGACCTTCCTCAAAGGGAGTGCGGTCGTAGGTGGCACTCTGGTGGCCAGCCGCTTCCTGTACGGGGAGTTGGAGACGCTGGTGGCAGCCGGGGAGAATGCGGCTGCAGCCAGCACCGAGGAGATGGTGCCCACGACGTGCTGGATCGGCAAGCAGGACTGTGGCATCCTCGCCCGCCGGGTCAATGGTAGGGTGGTCAAACTCGAGGGCCACCCCGACCACCCCCGCAACCGGGGTACGCTGTGCCCGAAGGGCATGGCCCAGATCCAGGCCCTCTACGACCCGAACCGGGTGAAGACACCCCTCATTCGGACCAACGAGAAAGGGGTCCCCGGCCAGTTCCGCCAAGGCTCCTGGGATGAGGCGCTGACCCTGGTGGCTGACAAGCTAAAAGAGGTCCGGGCCAAGGACCCGAAGCTTGTGCTGTGGCAAAAGGGGAGGAGCAAACAGGAGGCCATCTACGATAATGCGTTCGTGAAAGCCATCGGCTCCAACAAGGCGGGGCATGGCGCCTACTGCTCCGATGCCGGCTACCGGGCTGCGGAGTACACCATTGGACCTCACGCCAACGCCAACCCCGATTTCCGCTACACCCGGTACATGCTCTCCTGGGGCTGGAACATCACCAACGGCGGCGGCAACAAGTTCTGCCAGATCACCTGGAACCAGCAGCTCACTGAGGCCCGCGAGCGAGGGCTGAAGATTGTGGCCATTGATCCCTACCTGAGAGGCCCTGGACCGTTCGTTGACGAATGGTTACCCATAAGGCCCGGCACTGACTTGGCTCTAGCCCTGGCCCTGTGCCAGGCCATCATCGCCCAGGGCACCTTGGACCGCGAATACCTCACCAAATACACCAACTCACCGTTCCTGGTGAAAGAGGACGGCACCTTCTTGCGCGCTGAGGGTAAGGAACAGGTCTGGGATACCATAGCCGGGTCGGCCAAGCCCTTTGACGCTAAGGGCATCGCGCCAGCCCTGGAGGGCGAGTACGCCGCGGGTGAGGCGAGGGTCAAGCCCGCCTTCCAGCTCTTCAAAGAGCACGTGGGGAAGTACACGCCCGAGTGGGCCTCCCAGGTGACCGACCTCTCTGCTGAGGACATCAAGCGGGTGGCCAGGGAGCTCGGAGCAAACGCCATGATTGGAAGCACGACCGTCGTTGACGGCGTGACGCTGCCGTACCGCCCCGTGGGTATCATGGCCTACCACGTGTCCCAGCAGGAGCTGGGTTTCCAGTTCTACCGGGCGATGTACATGATCATGATGCTCCTGGGCGCGGTGGAGGCGGTGGGTGGCCTGCGCATTGACTCAACCTGGAAAGTTCACGGCAATTACAGTGCCCTGGACTCGGTCAAGATAAAGGACCCGCCCTACGACTATATCCTCAAGGACTCCAAGTTCTTCCCCATAAACACCGGCAATCCAGGGATGATAGCCAAGGTGATGGTCAACCCCCAGAAGTACGAGGTCAGCAAGCTCCCGGAGATGGCCATTCTCCACATGACCAACCCGCTGGCGTCCTTTACTGACCAGCCGACCTTCCTCGAGGCCTACAAGAAGTTCAAGTTCGTAGCGGTGCTTGACCCCTGGCTCTCCAAGACGGCAGACCTCTTCGCTGACGTAGTGCTGCCTGTGGCTACCATGGAGAAATACGAAGGTCCAATCGGGGCCGGCGACCAATACTCCGACGCCACCGTGTTCCGCCTGCCCATCATGGACCCCTTGTTCCAGAGCCGGGGAGAGATGGACATATACCTGGACCTGTGTGAGAAGGCAGGCGTGCTGTACGGCAAGGGGGGGTTCCTAGACAATCTCAATGCTGAGCTCGGTCTAAAGGACCCCAACAAGCTGGACGTCAACACCAAGCCCAAGACCAGGGACATTTTCGACCGCTGGGCCAAGTCCCAGGGGCTGGCTGAGGGCATAAAGTACTTCGAGAACAAGGGGATCTGGCTCAAAGGCCCCGTGTCGGCCAAGAAGTACTATGGCTACGCTGCCACCCCGCCTTTCGATGGCCTGCGCCACCGTGTCTACGGCGAGACCCTGCTGCGCTACCAGCGAGAGATGCAGGCCAAGGGTGCTGCCAGGACCTACTGGCAGGACTATACCGCCTTGCCTACCTGGCGGGACCCCACCATGTGGTCCTCGCCCCCCCAATACGATCTCACACTCATTAGCTACAAGAAGATCGAGTTCAAGCAAAGCCGGGCCTCCCAGGTGCCGCTGCTCGCGGAGTTGGCTCCGGAGCAGCGCTTGGCCATCAACCCGGCCACCGCCATCGCCCGGGGCATCGGGGATGGTGACGAGGTATGGGTCGAGTCTCAGAACGCGGTCACAGGGGAGACCCGCCGGGTGCAAGTTAGGGTCGCGCTCACGGAGGCCATCCGCCCCGATGTGGTGGGCATGCCCCACCACTACGGGGAGGTCAGCCGTCACCCGTGGACCGAAGGACAGGGGCCGACCCCCAACACGCTGTTCTTCACAGGCGAAGGGTATGTAACCAACACAGCAGATAACTCCTTCCACGTCAGAGTCAAGGTTTCCAAGGCTTAGCGAGAGGTGGGACGACATGGCCAAGTTTGGCATGGTGATAGACCTGGACCGGTGCATGGGATGCCGCGCCTGCATGGAGGCATGCAAGGTCGAGAACAACACCACGCAGGCGGTCTTCTGGATGTACGTCTTTCGCTTTGAGGAGGGGGAGTACCCCAACGTCAATATTAGCTTCATGCCCCGGCCCTGCCAGCACTGCGACAACCCGCCCTGCGCCAAGGTGTGCCCTGTAGGGGCGCGCTACAAACGCGAAGACGGCCTGGTGGCCACAGACCTGGACCGCTGCATCGGCTGTCGCTACTGCCAGGTGGCCTGCCCCTACGGGGTCAACTACTTCAACTGGACCAGCCCCAAGGCCACGGTCAAAGCAGGCGACACCCTCCTATCGGTGAGCGCACCCGGAGCATCCGGGCTGAGGCTGGGCGCCAGCTACGTCCCCAAGCTTCCCCAGTACCTGGACTGGAGCGGCCCGGCGGCAGAGGCGGTAGGCAAGGTAACCGGTGGAGTCGTCCCTCCCTACAAGAACCCCGACCTCGTGAAGTCCTATGGACCGGAGCGCCGCCGCATCGCTGGCGGCGAGCACCCCAAAGGGGTTATCGAAAAGTGCACCTTCTGTGTACACCGTGTGGAGAAGGGCATGGACCCGGCCTGTGTGGCCAACTGCCCAGTGTCTGCCCTGCACTTCGGGGACACGGAAGACCCGCAGAGCGAGGTCTCACGCTTGCTGCGGCAAAGGCAAGCGTGGCAACTACTGGAGGAGAACAACACCAAGCCGAGGGTGTTCTACCTGGGTGGGAAACCCCCAGGGACAGAAACGCGGCAAATCGAAGCTGTGAAAGCGAGGGTATAGGCCATGTCAGTGCGGGCGGAAAGACTACCTCACGGCGTGGGGCGGTTGAGTGCGGCAGCCTCGTTCCTGGTGTTCGCCTTACTCGCGCTCGTGGCGCTAGGCATATACGCGTATTCCCGCCAGTTCGTTGAGGGTGAGATCGTCACGGGAATGCGTGACATCGGCACCATGGGCGGCGCCGCCTGGGGGCTGTACATCGCTTTCGTGGTCTACTTCGTGGGCGTGAGCTTCGCCGGCATCACCATCGCAGCGGTGGTCCGCCTCCTGGACCTGGAGTTCCTCAGGCCAATCTCTCGCATGGCGGAGCTCCTCACAGTCATCACACTGCTCCTCGGCGCTTTCAGTGTGCTCGCCGACCTGGGACAACCCCTGCGGGGGATCATCAATCTCTTCCGGTACGGCAGGCCCATGTCGCCCTTCTTCGGGACGTTTAGCCTGGTGATGTCAGGATATCTTTTTGCCAGCCTGGTCTATCTTTACCTTTCGGGACGGCGGGACGCCGCCCTCATGGCCCAACGGCAGACATCCCTGCGGTGGTTCTACCGCCTGTGGGCCGCTGGCTACCGCCATACCGCGGAGGAGCAGGCCCGGCACCACCGCACGAGCTTCTGGCTTGCCCTGAGCATCCTGCCCCTGCTGGTCACCGCCCACTCCACGCTGGGGTTCGTCTTTGGCCTCCAGACCGGGCGACCGGGGTGGTACAGCGCTCTCCAAGCCCCGGGATTCGTCGTGCTGGCTGGTGTCTCGGGCACTGGCCTGCTGATTGTGGTGGCCGCCCTGCTGCGGCAGACGACCGGCGCCAGGGACCAGCTTGGCATGGCGGTCTTCCGGTGGTTGGGTAACTTCCTGATGGTGCTGACGGCCGCCTACCTTTACTTCATCGTGGTGGAGTGGCTCACCTCCGCATACGCCGCTCATACGTCTGAAGCCAGGGTCTCTGCCTCGATCATGAGTGGGACCTATGCCCCCGTGTTCTGGGCCTCGGTGGGGCTGCTGGTGCTGTCCTTTGGCGTGCTATTCGTCCAGTTCGTGACCCGCAGGCATAGCCTGGCCCTGATTGTCCTGGCGGGGGTGTTGGTCAATCTGGCCGCCATCGGCAAGCGTTTCCTCATCGTAGTCCCTTCACAGACCCATGGGACCCTGCTGCCCTACGGCCCGGGCTACTATAGCCCCACCTGGGTGGAATACAGCGTAATAGTTGGCCTGGTATCCCTGGGCACCCTTTTGTTCATCCTGTTCGTGAAGGTGTTCCCCATCATAGAGGTCAAGGAACAGCCACAAGGAGGCAGGTAAGTGAAGACTCGGACGTTACTGGCCGTGCTGACTCTGATCGCGGGGATCGGCCTGGCGGCGGTCAGCTATCTCTTCCTGGCGGCACCCCTGGGCCGGCCCACGGCGGAATCCCTCAGCAACCCGCGCTTTCCCTTTGCCGCGGCGCTGTTCGTGGTGGGGATAGTGGCCGTGTTTGCCTCGGCCGTGGTCTACGAGGTGCTGCCAGACGGGCGGGAGCAGCGTGCCCCGGCGCGGCAGGCCCCCAGCCGGTAGCGTAGGCTGCCACGGGCCTAGGCCCGCATGACCAGGAAAGGGCTATCCCTCGGTAGGCTCGCCAGGTCCCGCCAGGGGACCTACCGCCTCCTGGGAGCACTGTTCCTCTATCCCGAAGCAGCGCGACTTCAAGGCGCGCTGGCGGCAGCCCAGGAGGCCCGCCGAGAGGCGAGCAGGCTAGACGGACTGGCCCACATTGATCTTCGACCCGTAGTCAAGTCCCTGGAGTTGGCAGCCGCCCAACCTTCGGCGGTCCAGACGGAGTACCAACATCTCTTCGTGGCCACCGCCGGCGAGGCCCCGTGTCCCCTCTACGAGTCCATATACCGGGACAGCGACAGACAGGCTGCGGCATGGAGCATGGCCCAGCTCGACCGGACATACGCCGCCGCTGGACTTCACCTGTCCCCCAACTTGCACGAAATGCCTGACCATGCTGCCGTGGAGTTGGAGTTCATGTCGTTCCTGTGCCGGAACGAGGCGGAGGCTTGGCACAGAAAAAGCGCCGTAGCTGCCATGCAGGCCCTGGGCGCGGAGGGCGCGTTTCTGGAAGAGCACCTGGGATGCTGGTTCCCCGCTCTGGGCGCCCGCGCCGCCAGCGCCGGCGGCAACGAGACGTATGGCCCCATAGTCCAGACCGCTTGCTCGTTCATTGTGCAGGACAAGGACCTGGTAGCCACTTTGCTTGCGGACCTTCCCCGGGTGTTCGATATGGCCAAGGTGCGGTGACGGGTGGAGACAAGTACTCTTAGGGAACGCGAGGAACGGGCCAGCATCGCCCTCAAGACGCTGGTGCTGCTTTGTGGGGACCTCAACGAGGCGGCGGGCCGCCGGGGTTGGGGAACGGCCGACGCGGTGGAGGCATGGCTGCGCAGGCACGTTCCGGATGTGGCGGTGGAGATAGCGCCCGGGCTGTGCCACGAGCCGCGCCTGGTACGAGAGCTTGCAGTCCGCCACGGAGCGCAGCGTCTGGTGCTGGGGCTATGTTCATCCGACTTCTCGCAGACAGAGATCGAAGCTGCGGCCCGGAAGGCGGGGCTGGACTCATTGGGCATCGAGGTAGCCGTTCTTGGCGAGCACTTCCGGCAGCCCAATGATGCACAGCCAACGGAGCTTGCCGGCATCGTGCTGGCGGCGGCTGTGGCCAAGGCCCGCGCCTTCCCCGGCTCTTGCCCGGGGGACACTCGCCCCGTGTTCAAATGGGGAGAAAAAGTCAGCCGACGATCACTGTTCAGCCTACCCCCCGTGCACTACCGACCGGTGGCCCGGGTCGAACCCGGCCGGTGCGCGGCGGAATCGGGCTGCCATCTCTGCGTGGCGGCCTGCCCCCGACAGGCCATGGGTTTGACAGACGACGGCATTGGGGTGGACAAACCGCGCTGCGAAGGATGTGGCGTGTGCGTGGCGGCCTGTCCCCGCGGGGCTATCAGCGTGGCTGGGCACTCGCCAGCCCAGATTGAGCTCCAGGTGATGACCTCGCTTAGCATCGCGCCGGAATGCCTGCCGGAGCGGCGGGTGCTGTTCGCCTGCCGCCGCTCTCTGCAAGCGTGGCGAGAGAAGGGACGCTACATCGCCCCAGGTTGGCTGCCTGTTGAGGTCCCCTGTGCGGCCATGGTGCCTGTAGCCGCTATCCTGCACTGTCTGGCACGGGGAGCGTCCATGGTTGGCCTTGTTCCTTGCGCCTCCAGGTGTTCACTCGACCAGTTGGAGACGATCAAAGGCCGGACGGACTACTGCCGCCAGTTGCTCCGGGCTATGGGGGACGCTCCTGAGCGAGTGAGTTTTGTCGGCCCGGGCAGCATACGGCCTTTGGTAGGGCTGCCAAGCGCGGCACGGCAGCGTGCTGCCCGTGACGATGGGATGCCCCCACCGCCTATGTTCGGGCCTGGCGCCACAGTACAGGCGTTGTGGGACTTGGCCGGTGGGCCGGACGGCAGCGTGGCGCTGGCCCACCCCTCGTCACCTCTGGGCGTGGTCAGCATCAACCCGGCAAAGTGCAGCGGCTGCGGCATGTGCGCCGACACCTGTCCCACCGAGGCACTACGACTGGAGCGGGCGGAGCACGGGGTGGCCCTGACCTTCGATGCCGGGCTGTGCACCGGGTGTGCGCTGTGTGCCGAGTGCTGCCCGGAAACGTCTTCAGCCGCCCTTCGCGTTGACAAGTTGACCGACTTCGCGCGCATTCGCCAGGCGCGAGTGACCCTCAACCGGAGCCGCGAAGCCCGGTGCGTCGCCTGTGGCGCCCCTATAGCGCCTGAGGGCATGCTCCAGCGGATCCGCGACCTTTTGGGGCCGGACGCCCCGTCCCTGTCCAACACCATCGGAAGCTACTGCCTGTCCTGTCGCGGACAAAGGGCCTGACCCGGCCCACGGCGACGGAGGACGAGAATGCTATTGGTGTGGCCTGCCCCGATGCCAAGAACCCGGTGGTCTTCGAGCTGAGGCGTGTCAAGGCCTAAGCCCGCGGGCATCAGGCGTGGTGCCAAAGAGTAGGGGCGCCCCGATGCATCGGGGCGCCCCTACGATATTGCCGTCTGGACGCTTGCCTACCGCTTGAGGATTACCGCGCTCGTGTTGCCACCCAGTCCCCGGTTGATGGAAAGTCCCACCTTGGCGCCCTGGACTTGTCTGGGGCCGGCATCGCCGCGCAGTTGGGTGGTTATCTCGCAGACCTGGAGCAGCGCCTGGGCGGGGATGGACTCGCCGAAGGCGCAGATGCCCCCGCTGGGGTTGATGGGTATGCGGCCACCGATGGCCGTGTCGCCGTTCCGCAGCAGGTGCTCGGCCTCGCCAGGAGGGCACAGGCCCAGGCTCTCGACCCAGTCCAACTCCAGGTTGGTGCTCAGGTCATAGACCTCCGCGAGGCTCAAGTCCTGGGGACCCAGGCCTGCCTCTTCATATGCCCCTCGAGCGACAGCCTTGGCATGGGGCTCGGCGGCAGGGGTATTGACGGTGGAATCGCCGCCGAAGTAGTTGGTGTACCAGCCCGGGTCTGTGTTGGGGTAGGAAGGGCTGGGGCCAGAGAAGGCGGCCACGATCACGGGCTTCGAGGTCAACTGTTTGGCCTTCTCCAGGCTGGTCACCACAACGGCCGCCGCGCCATCGCTGGTGGCGGCGATCTCGTACAGGTGAAGCGGGTAGGCCACCATGGGTGAGTTCATCACCTCTTCGAGGCTGAACTCGCGGCGGTAGCGGGCGTAGGGGTTCAGGGTGCCCGCCTTGCTGTTCTTCACCTTGACCTGCGCCAGGTCGAAGTGGGTCATGCCGTAGTCGTGCATGCGGCGGGTGGCTTCCTGGGCGAACATGCTGGGGTTTGTCATCCCCAGGACCCGGAAGCGTTGGGCGTCCACGTCGTTGGGGTCGTTGCTCTGCGCGCCGAAGAAGCCGCCGGGCGCCATGAAGGAGCCGACGACCAGGGCGATGTCACAGTAGCCCGATGATATGAACGCCCGGGCGGTGGCCAGGGTGTAGCCACCGGTGGCGCAGGCGTTCCAGATATTCACGCATGGCACACCGTGGTAACCTAGTCTCTCGGAGATGGTGGAACCCGCCTGCATGCCGGGTACACCCACGTAGGGCGCCTCGCCACCCACCACGAGCTGGATGTCGGTCCAACGGACGTGGGCGTCCTCGAGCGCCCTCTGGCAGGCCACTTGGGCCAGGTCCACGAAAGTCTTGCCAGGAAACTTGCCCCAGGGGTGAACGCCGATGCCAACTATGGCAACTTCTCTCATCTAAGCTCTCCTAAAGGTACGCGTGCCGGACCTAGACCGGCTTGAATTTCCAGGAGATGACCTGCCGCCCCTCGCCGTCGCGGTAGAGCTCCTCGAGGACCACTTCCATCTCCATGCCGATCTTCAGGGTGTCCAGGTTGACCCCCGAGGCCACCATGCCCTGGACTCGCATCTTTTCCTTCTCCAGCTCGATGGCGGCGGTGGCATACGGCACGAAGGGGGTGGGGGCCACATAGGGAGGGGGTGGCTGATAGTAGTTGATGGTGTATGTCCACAGCTTGCCCCGCCTGCTGAGCTGGACCGACTCGACCTCGGTGCCCATGCAGTTTGGGTTGCGGCACACCCCTACCGGCGGGAAAAAGTAGTCGCCGCACTTCTTGCACCGGCTGCCCAACAGCGCGGGTCGCGCTGAAGGGGGCCAGGTGAACCAGCCCTCCAGGGCGGGGACCTGTCCGCTTACCGTTCCAGTCTGAGCCATGTGTTCTCCTCTGTTCCATCTAGGCAACCTGTGAGCGACGTCAGGGCGACTGCCCGCAGACACGGATAGCCCCACCTCGCGGCCGCTACCAATGCGACATTATAGCAAGAAATCCGGCAATTTGGTCTGACCGGCGGCGTCAGGCCTGTGCCGATGGCCCTCGTATCTCAATCTCGCACCATGATCAGAGCAGGCCCGACGACGTCTCGGCAACGCGGGCTAGAGTGTGATACCATAGTCATGACCATAGTCATAGGGGGCTGAGATGAGGACAATCAAGGCATCTGAGTTCAAGGCGAAGTGTCTTCGGATTATGGATGAGGTCTCAGAAACGGGCGAGCCGGTAACGATTACCAAGAAGGGAGTGCCCATCACGCAGCTCGTTCCGGTCAGGCGCAAGCCCAAGACGCTCTTTGGGTCCATGAAGGGATCGGTCACCTATATGGGCGATATCATCTCCCCTGTTGAGGAGGAGTGGGAAGCTGAGCGCGAGTGAGACCCTGGTCCTCGATACTCATGTCCTTGTCTGGCTCGTAGAGGGAGACCCGCGGTTGGGTCGGAAGGCTCGCCAACTGGCTGAGGGGGCGTTTCAGACGGATACGCTGATGGTCTCAGCTATCAGCTTCTGGGAGATTGCCATGCTGGTGAGAGCGGGGCGTCTCGGACTGGCAGTGCCAGTGGCAGAGTGGCGTCAAGCCACCTTTCAACGAGGCATACAGGAGGACCCCGTCACAGGGCAAGTTGGCATTGTGGCGGGGGAACTAGCCGGGCTGCCCGGAGACCCAGCCGGCCGAATCATCACGGCAACGGCGCTGGTGCGGGGATGCTCGCTCTTGACGGCGGATGAGCGCATTCTGGGATGGAGCGGACGTCTTGCCCTGCACGATGCTCGGCTGTAGAGCGCTCAGCGTGGTCAGGCGCTGCCGGGCCTACTCACGGCGTGCGTTGCCCGGGGTGTGTCTCTAGACCAGCAGAGGGGAACCGCTCGTCCAGGGAGTACACAACCTTGCTCCCAGCCGACCGCGCCGCGGCCCAGATCATGGCGTCGCCGAACGATACCCGTCCCGAGGGGCGGCACATCAGCAACGCCTGCAACACCAACCCCTTATCCAGGTGAAACAGGGAGACGTCGGCTTTCTGAACGAATGCAATCAAGTGGTCCACAACTACTTCGCGTGGCACGTTGTAGAAGGATGCGAGGACATGCGCTGTCTCCAGCAGTACGACGTCTGTTACCTGTAGCGGTTCCCCGCTGTCTATGATTTCAGCGGCCCGCGCCGCCAAGGCAGCCGGGTCGCCTACGAGATACCGGACGACTACGCTGGTGTCCAGGAAGGCAGTCACTGCGCTCGCTCGGCTGGACCCCAATCCTCCCTCACAGCTTCATCCCAAGCGGTCTCACGAGCCTTGTCCCACTCTGGGCCTGGCGGTAGCGACCTAGTGGCGTACTTGGCGAGGCAGCCTTTCAGAGACCGCGTGTGCTCAGGTGGGACGAAGTACACCTCCACATGGTCGTCTACAAGGCGTTGGAGCGCCAGCCAGCCGGGCCCCACACCCAACCTGTCGCGGATCTCCTTGGCGATAACCACCTGGCCCTTTGTTCCTACAACATTAGCCATGATATGACCTCTGACCTTGAGTATAACTCAGGATAGCACAGACTTACCGGAGGGGCAAGGTGGCTGGCAGGCATGGATAGAGGCAAAAGATCTTGAACTGAGCTTGGCCCCCAGCATAGCGGCGTTCAAGTCATGTCCCCTGGTGCCCGATAGAGGACGAACCCCTCCCGCTCAAAGTCCTCGTCGAAGGCCAGTGCTCGGTTGACCTGGTATTGGCGCATGATGGTGAAGCTGGCGCAGTCCACCAGGCTCAGACCGCGCTTGCCACGCTCCGCCAGGAGTCCCACCGACTCTTCATGGTCTCGGGAACTGACCCAATGCACGTGAAACCCGCTGCTCTCCTGAAGGAAACGGAGGGCGCTGTCCAGACCGAGGCGCCGCTGGAGCAAGGCGGCGGCTTCCACCAGGACATAGCTGTGTACCAGAACGTCTTCGCCGTCCTCCAAAAGACGCTGAAAAGCTACCAACGCCTGCCCATGGTTGGGATCGCTCCGGTCGGCCAGGGCATAGATGACGGAGGTGTCCAGGAAGATCACCGTGCGAAGTCTTCCGCCAGGGCTTCATCATGGCGCTCGGATACGGGGGCCAGGCCACCCTGCTCGCTCTGACCGGAACCGATGAACCGGAATCCCTCCAAGCGGCGGGGGGCCGGGGCAGGATGCAATTGCTCTCGCAGCAGCTCGCGCAGCAGCGCGGACATGGAGACACCCCTTTCAAAGGCTTTTTGCTTGAGCGCTCGGTATGTTGCCTCGTCCAGTTGGACCTGCGTACGCCTCATGGCGTGTCTCCTTTGCTCCAATATACATCATTACAGCATTACATCACTATCGTGAAGGGCAGTATCCGGACTGGATCGAATCAAGAACTTTTGAACTGAGCCTGAGGGCTAGTTGGGTTCGCATTCCACTTGAGGTTCCAAGGTGGTTTCTTCAGCGTTTGCATGAACTTGCATTCAAGGTCTGATGCGCTCTGCCCATCCTGTGTCCGGTGAAAGAACAGCGACAAGTCCCGCCCCGCTTTGGAAGCCTTCAAAATGAGCCCGTTGATGCGGCAGTTGGTACTTTGTCCCCTTTGATAGCAATTCCTCGGAGAAATGAGACCGTAGCCCATGTTGAATCTTTTGCCCAACGTGCTCGTACGCCCAGTACACTTGCCTATGTAAAGAACCTCATTGCTGCCGTCCACGAGGGCGTAAACACCCAGGACATCGAGGTCTTGTCCGTCGCTAGTAATCTTAAACCTGCAGAAGGGGCCTTCTCCATACTTGTTCAGTGGCAGGTTGCGCGCGTTGACATAGCGGGTCGCAGGCGCACACTCGCGTGGCCTTCCGTCAGTGCCCTTGTCTGGGCTTATCTGTGCAATGAAGTCAAGGGTTACATTGCCGATCTGGATTGGCGGGCGCATGACGCAATATACCTCCCCTGATGAAAGTCTGGTGGCTGCCGGGCCTGGATTCGAACCAGGGTTAAGGGATCCAAAGTCCCCTGTGCTACCGCTGCACTACCCGGCAGTGGGTGTGTGCCCAGTCAGATTGTAGTATCTGGTGCGGGTTGGGGTCAACCTGGCGGGGCCCAGGCTACGGGCCACAGACTACAGGACCCCGCAGCCCCACCCCGCAGAACTCGTAGGGCAGGTTTCCCAACCCTTCGAGCTTGAGCCCTCGATGGCGAAGCCTGCCCGTGCCCGGCAGGCGGGTTATCCCTACAGGGTGGGACGACCTACGGTTCAATCCCCAACCCCCTGAAGTCCGAAGCCTGAAGCCCGACGGTGGGCTAGTAGTCGCGGTCTACCAGGAAGGCGGCGACTTGGGCCAGCTCGTCCTTGGCGGTGGTGAGCAGGGGCAGGGGCCGTAGGATGCGCATGGCATCGTCCAGATAGCCGTGGGCCACCCCTTGGGCGTACTCCCGGGCGCCCACCGCATCCAGGGCCTGCTGCGCCTCGGCCACCTGCTCTGCGCTCGGGCCGCCCGGCTGGAACAGCGGCTCCAGGGCCGGGGCGGCCCTGGTCCCCAGGGCGTATGCCACGGGCAGCGTCTTTTTCCCCTGCGCCAGGTCCTCCCCTATTTTCCCTGTGGCCTCGTCCACGCCCCAGATGCCCAGCACGTCGTCACGGACCTGAAAGGCCAGCCCGAGGCGCTCGCCGAACTCCCCCAGGGAGTTGACCAGGTCGGGTGAGGCATTGGCCACCAGCGCCCCCAGCTTCAAGGAGGCGGCCATGAGCGCGCCGGTCTTCTTGGCGATCATGTCCGTGTATTCCGCCCCGGAGACCTGGGGCTGCTCCTGGAAGCGGATGTCCAGGTATTGTCCTTCGCACAGGAGCAGGCAGGCTTGGTCTAGCAGCTTGTATGCGGCTACCACCCGCTGTGGCGGCACGCCGACCTCCATCAGCCTATTCAGGCAGTGATGGGCCAATGCCCACAGGGCGTCACCCGCGGTGATGGCCTGGGCCGCGCCCCAGCGCAGCCAGACCGTGGGGCGGTGCCGCCTTTGGGTGCTGGCGTCCTGGATATCGTCGTGGATGAGGGAGAAGTTGTGAGTGAACTCCACAGCGACAGCGGCGGGCAGTGCCTGGCGCCAGACTCCTCCGCATGCCTCGGCTGCCAGCAGGCAGAGGAAAGGGCGCAGGGCCTTGCCTTGCCCAGATGGAGCGCCCGCCACCGGCAGCATGCCCAGGTGGTAGCGGACCATCTCGTAGAGGCCCAGGTCATGGGGTGCCAGGGCATTCTCCATCTCGGCGTACAGCGCGGGGCCGTAGCGGCGCCCCAGTGCGTCTATGGGCCCAACCTTGTCCTCGGGTCTAACCACAGCAGTCGCGCCGAGGGTGTAAGACTACACGGACCAACTGGAAGAGGGGGTAGCAGCTAGCTCGGGGAAGGCATCCAGTGCCCTGCGAGCGATTCCCTTTGCGTCCAGACCATACCGGGCACGAAGCTCCTCCTGGGTGCCGTGCTCGACAAAACTGTCGGGGAGACCTGCGCAGTCCACACGGACGGCAGGTACGGCCTCAAGACAAGCGCGCACCTGGCCACCGAAGCCCCCCCACAGGGTGTTCTCCTCCACGGTCAGCACCCGCCCGGTCTCCCGTGCCACGTCTGCGAGCAGGACAGCGTCCAGCGGCTTGGCGTAGCGAGCGTTGACCACCGTTGCCTGCACGCCGCTGCGGGCCAGGATGCCCGCCGCCTCCATAGCTGGGGCCACGGCAGCGCCCAGGGCGACAATCGCCAGATCGCTGCCTTCGCGTAGCACCGTCCCTTGGCCCAGGGGAAGGTCACGTAGGTCCGGGCTTAGGTGAGCACCAGGCCCCGCGCCTCGGGGATAGCGTATGGCCATGGGTGAGGCCACTCTGGTGGCGGTGTACAGCAGGTGCTGTAGCTCGTCTTCGTCAGCGGGGGCGGCAACCACCATGTTGGGTATGAGGGAGAGGTAGGAGAGGTCGAAGCAGCCCTGGTGGGTCTTGCCGTCATCCCCCACTATGCCTGCCCGGTCCACGGCAAAGATCACCGGCAGCTTCTGGAGACACACGTCGTGCACAATCTGGTCGAAAGCCCTCTGGAGGAAGGTTGAATACACGGCCACTATGGGGATATACCCCTGAGAGGCCAAACCGGCCGCCATGGTGACGGCGTGCTGCTCGCAGATGCCCACATCGAACACACGCTGGGGGAACTCCTTGGCCACCATCTCCAGGCCGGTGCCGCTGAGCATGGCGGCAGTGATGGCCACCACCCGTGGGTCCTCTCTCGCCAGACGAAGGACGGTGCGGGCAAAAACCTCGCTATAGCTCACGCCGCCGGCCGCGCCACGGGGCGAGACCCCGTGGTAGCGCACGGCGTCTCCCTCGGCGGGTGCGAAGCCTTTGCCCTTCTGGGTGATGACATGAAGCACTACCGGGCGCTCGTGGTACTCCTTGGCCTGCCGTAGGGCCGCTTCCAGGGCGGGGAAGTCGTGGCCGTCCAGGGGGCCCATGTAGCTGAAGCCCAACTCCTCCCACATCAGCGAAGGCAGCACCAGCCGCTTGAGGCGGTTCTTGAGGAATTTGGCGGAGTCCCATGCCTTGTTACCCAGGGGCAGGCTGGTCACTGCCCGCCGGGCGTCTGTCTTGGCCCGCTGGTAGCGGGGGTCCATGCGGAACTGGCTCAGGCGGCGGGACAGCGCGCCCACCGTGGGTGAGATGGACATACCGTTGTCGTTGAGGATAACGATGAGCCGGGTGCCTCTCTGCCCAATGTGGTTTAGCGCCTCGAAGGCCATGCCCCCGGTCAAGGCCCCGTCGCCAACCATGGCCACCACATGATAGTCCTGGTGGGCGAGGTCTCTAGCCAAGGCAATGCCCATGGCCGTGGACAGGGCGGTACTGGCGTGACCGCAGGCGAAAATGTCATGTGGGCTCTCTTTGGGGTCAGGAAAGCCGGAGATGCCGCCGTATTGCCGCAGGGTGTGGAACAGGTGTCCCCGGCCAGTGATAAGCTTGTGCGTGTAGCTCTGGTGGCCTACGTCCCACAGCAGCTTGTCTCTGGGGCTGTTGAACACCCTGTGCAGGGCCAGGGTCAGCTCCACCACTCCCAGGTTGGAGGCGAGGTGCCCCCCGTTCTGGGAAACGGTAGCTACCAGCCGCTCCCTGATCTCCCGGGCCAGGGATTCGATCTCGGCGTTACTGAGAGAACGGAGGTCCTGGGGACCTCTGATGCTATCGAGGATGGTCAACAAACACTCCTAATGCCAGGGCCTATGCTAACAATGGGCATCCACATATGTCAAGGCGAAAGGTCGCACCGTATCGGGACAGGCAAGGCTCGGCTGCGGAGACTCCAGGCGACAGTGTCTCCGCCACAACCGCTTGGTCATGGCTCGCGGGCCAGGGCAAGCCCCCATACCGAGGCTGCGCCACCCTGTTTCAGCGCCTGGGCGCAGGCATACATGGTGGCGCCAGTGGTGCTGACGTCGTCTATCAAGAGCACCTGTATGCCTTGGAGCTGAGTGCCAGTGCTAACGAAGGCCCCAGCTACGCGGCGCTGGCGCTCGGCGGCGCTGCCGGCCCGGGCCTGAGGCGGGCTGTCTTTGACCCGGCGGAGGCAGTCCTCCACCACCGGCCGGCCCAGCTCGCGGCCCAGCCCCCGGGCCAGCAGCGCCGCCTGGTTGTAGCCTCGCTCCCGCTCTCGCTTGGGGTGCAACGGTACAGGGACGATGGTTTGTGCCGGCAGAGGACTGGTGCGCAGGTAGTCGCCGAGAAGCTGGGACAGCTCTGGCGCCATGGCCTTCAGGTTGTTGTACTTCAGGCGGTGGATGGCCTCTCGGATGACCCCATCCATAATGAAGGGAGAACGCAGGCCGTCCAGGGCGAAGGTAGAGTGCCGGCAGCGCGGGCATACCGATGCATCGGGACTGACCAGGGGGACCCCACACCGTTGGCAGTAGGGTGGCAGCAGCCGGGGCAGGGCGCCGCGGCAAGCCGGACACAGGAAGCTTCCCTCCCGTCCACAGCCAACGCACTTGGCCGGAAAGAGGATGTCCAGCCCCTGTTTGCTGAATCGGCGCCACAGCGAGGCCAGCGCCACGCCCAACCTCCCTATGCTAGAATTACACTGCGATTGTAGTGGAAAGGATGAGGTGGAATCCAGGGTGGCCCGAGCAGTAACCTTCGACTTCTACAACACTTTGGTGCACTTCGACCCGCCTCGAGAAGAGCTTCAGGTACGGGCTTGCCGGGAGCTGGGCCTGGAGCTTGACCGCAAGGGCCTGGTCCGTGGCTACGCAGAGGCCGATGATTTCTGGTCGCGCGAGAACGGGCGCAGGCCCATTGCCGAGCGGCTCCCGGAGGAGCAAGCGGCCTTCTACGCCGAGTATGAGCTGAGGGTGCTCCGCAGTGGCGGGCTGGACGTACCAGCAGAGGTGGCCGGCCGAGTCTTCCAGCGGCTACGCCAGTTCAAGTACGGGCTAGCCGCATTCCCCGATGTCCTGCCCACGGTGAAGGCGCTCAAGGGGCGCGGGCTTATCGTGGGCCTCATCTCCAACATCCGACGGGACCTGGATGGGCTGTTCCAGGAGCTGGGGCTGACGCCCTACCTGGACTTCGTGGTTACCTCCCAAGAAGCAGGCGTGGAGAAGCCACACCCGGGCATATTTCTGGCAGCCTTGGCCAAGGCCGGAGTGCTGCCTGCCGAGGCGCTCCACGTAGGCGACCAGTACCAGGCCGACGTAGTAGGCGCCCGCGCCGTCGGCATGAGGCCCATCCTACTGGACCGGGAGGGGGTGTGGTCTGAGGTGACCGACTGCCCGGTCATCCGCAGCCTGAGCGAAGTGACCGCCTATCTGTAGGGGCGAAGCATTCCGTAGCCCGGCAGGCGTACCTTCACGGTTTGGAATGCTTCGCCCCTACAGGGTTGACATCCCCCCTAACCTTGCTAGACTTAGGGCATTCCTGGCGCCGGAGGCTCGCATGGCAAAGGCTGATGACCCGTCTAGGGATCTGCTGCTGGAGATGTTCCGCCGCATGCTCTACTTGCGCCGCTTTGAGGAGCGCATCGAGGAGCTGCATGGCCAAGGGCGCATCATCGGGGGTCTGTTTCCCTACACCGGGCAGGAGGCTGTCGCGGTAGGCACGTGTCTGGCGCTGAGGCCGGGGGACATTGTGGTCAGCCCCCACCGGGCGCTGGGGCACTTGCTGGCCCATGGCGGCAACCTGGAAAAGACTGTTGCGGAGCTCATGGGCCGGGATACCGGCTTCGACCACGGCAAGGGCGGCCCCATGCACATCCTGGACCCGGAGGAAGGCTTCTACGGCATAACGGGTATCGCCGGCTCTGGAGTGCCCATCGCTGGAGGGATCGGGTTGGCCCTTTCTATGCAGAAGTCGGACAAGGTGGTGGTGTGCTTCTTCGGCGATGGCGCCGCCAACACCGGCGCCTTCCACGAGGGCATCAACATGGCGGCGCTGTGGCAGGTGCCCGTGGTCTACGTTTGCGAGAACAACGGGTTCGCTATCTCGGTCCGGGCGGAGCAGAGCACCCGGGCCAAGGACCTGGCCGATAGGGCCTGGGGCTACGGCATGCCCGGCGAGGTCGTGGATGGCAACGATGTGATGGCCGTGTACCAGGCGGTGGCCCGAGCGGTTGACCGGGCGCACCAGGGCCAGGGGCCTACGCTCATCGAGGCCAAGACCTACCGGGTGAAAGGCCACGACATCACCGAGGGCCGGCACCTCTCCCCTGATCGAGCCTATCGCACGCCCCAGGAGATTGCGGAGTGGCAGGAGCGCTGCCCCATCAAGCGTATGAGGGTCTATCTCGTGGAACATGAGCTGCTCACCCCAGACGGCGAAGAGCAAATGGAGCACGCCATCAAGGGCTCACTGGAGGAGGCAGTCCGTTTTGCCGCGGACAGCCCCAAGCCACCCAAGGAGAGCGCCTTGACCGGCCTCTTCTACGGCGAGAACCGTTCGTAGGGGCATGGCGCGCCATGCCCCTACGGGGGGTGGCAACGTCTCGCCCTGGGTTGAGGTTCTCGCCCCCTTCGCATAAGGAGACTGTTGAAGGATGCGTCAGATAACCTACGTCCAAGCCATCAACGAGGCCCTCCGCGAGGAGATGCGCCGCGATGAGCGTGTTTTCTACCTTGGAGAGGGCGTGGGCATAACCGGAGGCAGCTTTGGCGTGACCCTGGGCCTGATGCGCGAGTTCGGCGAGTCGCGGGTTCGGGAGACGCCCATCTCCGAGGCAGCCATTGTGGGGTTTGCTGTAGGTGCGGCCCTGGGCGGCATGCGCCCCGTGGCGGAGATAGGCTCCCACAACTGGATCTATCATGCCATGGACATGATCTGCAACCACGCCGCCAAGCTGACCTACATGAGCGGCGGCAGGCTGCCCATGCCGGTAGTGGTCCGCTCCCACGGTGGCGAGACTCCTGGCTCAGGCGCCCAGCATGCCCAGTTCCTGGCGGCGACCTTCATGCACTTCCCGGGCCTGAAGGTCGTCACAGCCGCCACGCCCTATGACATCAAGGGACTGACCAAGACAGCCCTCAGGGGCGAGCATCCGGTGCTGCTCCTCGATCACCGACAGAACTACGGTGTCAAAGGTGAGGTGCCGGAGGAGGAATACACCATCCCGTTTGGCCGGGCCGAGGTCAGAAGACCAGGCAAGGATGTGACCATCGTGGCCATCTCGCACTGCGTCCATCGCGCCCTGGCCGCTGCCCAGCAACTGGCCCAGGAGGGCATTGAGGCGGAGGTAGTTGACCCGCGCACCCTGGTGCCACTGGACACCAGGACCATTATTGACTCTGTGAGCAAGACAGGGCGCCTGGTCATCGTGGAGCCAGGGTGGCGCAGCAATGGTGTGGGGGCCGAGATCGCCGCCATGGTGGCCGAGGAGTGTATAGACTGCTTGGACGCTCCTATCAAGCGGGTGGCCATGAAGGGTGTGCCCGTTCCCTTCGATGTGCCCCTGATGGAATCGGTCGCCCCCAACGCCAACGACATCGCCGAGGCTGCGCGCTCCCTGTTGCGCCGGTGAGAGACATCGGGTGTGCCCTCTTCCTCTGGGCCTGTCCCTTCGGAGGGCTCAGGGCAAGCTCTGAGCGAAGCCGAAGGAAGAGGGCTGGGTGAGGGTCCCACAAGTGGTTTCCACTAAGGAAGACGCGCGACAGAGAATCGCCGAGCTGCTAGCCAAGTACCAGGCTTTGACCCCTGCTCAGGTCAAGGGCTACCATGAGGCTAATACCAAGAGCGCCTTCATCGAGCCACTCTTCAACGCCCTCGGTTGGAACGTGTTCGACACCAACGAGGTGGTGAGGGAAGAGAAGGCTTCCGGCGGCAGGGTGGACTACGCCTTCAAGATTGGAGGCGTGTCCCGCTTCTACGTGGAGGCAAAGCCGCTCCGCGATGACCTGAACGACCCGGAGTGGGTCAAACAGGCCTTGACCTACGCCTATAACAAAGGCGTGTCGTGGGCCGTGCTCACCAACCTCCGCAGCTTCCAGGTATTCAACGCCCATTGGGACGTGCGGGACCTGGCCAGGGCCCGGGCGCTCAATCTTGGCTGCGACGACTACCTGTCCGACTTTGAGAAGCTGTGGCTGTTCTCCAGAGAGGGTGTAGAGGCTGACGCCCTGGACCGGGAGGCTGCCAAGTGGGGCATGCGGACGCGCCTGCCTGTAGAGAAGAACCTGTTCGCTGACCTACGGAAGTGGCGGGCTGCCCTCTTTACGCAGCTTTTCCACTACAACGCGCATCTGACCCTCGACCAGGTGGATGAGACCATACTGCGCCTGTTCAATAGGCTGGTCTTCATCCGCAACGCCGAGGACCGCCACCTGGAAGAAAGGGCGCTGCTGGCCGCGCTCCACGCCTATGAAAGCGGTGGGCGCAAGGGCAGACTGTTGGAAGAAATCGAAAAGGTGTTCAGGACCTACGATGGCTACTACGATAGCGACCTGTTCACTCTGCACCTGTGCGACCAGGCCTTTGTGGAGGACCCCCTTCTTGAAGGGATGGTCAGAGGTCTCTACGATCTACCGGGTGGTCTGGCCAGCTATGATTTCTCCATCTTGCCCGCAGATGTGCTGGGGGCTGTGTATGAGCAATACTTGGGCCACATGGCCACCGAGGTAAAGGAGAAGGCCCAGCAGCAGGAGCGCCAGCTTGCCCTGGGGATTATCCCTGCCGAGCCCGAGTTTGACATAACCGCCAAGAAGCAGAAGCGCAAGGAGCGGGGCGTATACTACACGCCCACCTGGGTGGTGGACTACATTGTCGAGCAGACTGTGGGCCGCTACATCAAGGAACACACCCATAACGAAATCCTTAACATGAGGGTGCTCGACCCCGCCTGTGGCTCGGGGTCTTTCCTCATTAGGGCATACCAGATGTTGCTGGACTACCACGCCCAGGTGGCGGGCAGGACGGCGCCAGAGTTGGACATGTTCCAGCGCCTCGCCATCCTCACGCGCAACATCCACGGAGTGGACCTGGACCCTCAGGCCGTGGAGATCGCCCGGCTCAACCTGCTGCTGCGCGCTGTGGCCAAGCGGGAAGTGCTGCCCAGCCTCAAAGAGAACGTGCGAGTGGGCAACTCCCTTATCTCGGGCAGCGAGGCAGAGCTAAGGCCCTATTTCGGCGATTCTTGGGAACAGAAAAGGCCTTTCAACTGGGAAAGGGTGTTCCCTGACATCGTGGCCCGAGGCGGGTTCGATGTGGTCATAGGCAACCCGCCATATGTGCGTATCCAGTCTTTGGGCCGCGACGAAGCAGACTACTACTACGACAAGTATGACTCCGCCTTTGGCTCCTTCGACATATACGTGCCGTTCATCGAACGGGGTCTGAAGCTGCTCAGACCGGGTGGGTGGTTGGGGTACATCACGTCGGGCAAGTTCCTCAAGGCGGTCTATGGTAAGAGGCTACAGGCGCTGCTGTTGCGGCAAGCGACGGTGGAGACCATCGTGGACCTGTCGGCGCAGCGGGTATTCGCTGAGGCCACCACCTACCCAACCATCATGATAGCGCGCCAGGGCTCTGGGCCTTCCCCGCTTCGGTACGTAGGCGTGGGGGCCGATGACCGTCCCGAGATTGCCCCGGGCCTGTCTGCCCTGCCCGCTGTCGAGGTGCCCCAGGCCGCCATCCGAGGGGGTGTCTGGCCCCCGCCTTCTGGTGAAGCCCGCGCCTTGATGGGTGAGATGGCCAGGGTCTCAGAGTCACTGGGCCAGCTATCGGCGCACGTATTCACGGGGCTTCAGACCAGTGCTGACAACGTCTACATTCTGGAGAAGCGGCGCGAGGCCGGGGTGGGGCTGGTGGTGGCCGCTTCCCGGGAGATGGGTTGCGAGGTAGAGTTGGAGGCGGCTCTGCTCAAGCCGCTGCTCAGCGGCAAGCACGTCCAGCGCTATGCCGCTCTGGAGACCAAGCAACTCTTGCTCTTCCCCTACGAAGTTACCAACGGGGATGCCAGCCTCATCAGCCCCCAAACGTTACAAGCCAACTACCCGCATTGCTGGGCGTACCTTGTGGCCAACCGTGAGCGGCTGGAGGGCCGTGAGGGCGGGAAGATGCGCCACGACCGGTGGTACGCCTTTGGCCGCACCCAGAACCTCGCCCGCCATGACTACCCAAAACTCGCCATTCCGCGGCTGGTCTACCGGTTGGAAGCCTACTATGATGTAGAGGGCAGATATTATCTGGACAACGTGGACGTGGGCGGCCTCCTCTTGAAAGAGGCTTCGGAGAACAGCTACAGGTATGTTCTAGGTCTGCTAAACAGCGCGCTCCTTGATTGGCATTTCCGTCAGGTAAGCGTGCCCTTCCGGGGCGGATTCCGTTCCGCCAACCGCCAGTTCATTGAGCCTCTCCCCATCCGCCGCATCAACTTCGGCAATCGCGCCGACAAGCAGATGCACGACTCGCTGGTGGCCCTGGTGGGGCGCATGGTGGAGCTGCACAAGCGCCTGGCGCAGAAGGGGGACATCCGGGACCAGGCCCGTGAAGCCCTGGAACAAGAGATACAACGTACCGACCGAGACATAGACAACTTGGTCTATGACCTCTACGGTCTCACGGCGCCCGAGCGCGAGATGGTAGGGGCTTCAGTAGGGGCACCGCGCCGGTAGGCCCCTGTCGTTGCGAGCCGCAGCGAAGTCCCGACATGTCGGGACCCCCTGGTCATGCGTGGACATGCACTGTCGTTGCGAGCCGCAGCGAAGCAATCCGCAGCCCCCGGTCAGACGCGGAGAAAACGGATTGCTTCGTCGCTGCCGCTCCTCGCAACGACAAGGACGTCCGCCTGTGGCTCGAAACAACAGGTGGCGCAGCCACGTTGGCCTTGTGAATGTGGCCCCGCGCAAATGGCGGATGAAGTTGGCTTGACAGGGTTTCTGCTTTGGGTAGAATTGAGACATCGCTGTGAGGGTGGCGCGGCTGGTTTCGGCGTGCCTGGCTGTGGGTTGTCTGTCTGGACAAAAGGGGTCACCTGTTGCCAGTGTCATTAACGCCGCCCGGCGTATTGAGGGCCGGTTAGACTTGTGAGGAAGGAGCCGCAATAGTGGAATATGCCATAGTAGGCAAGTCCGTTCCCCGAAAGGATGGCTGGGTCAAGGTCACCGGTCAGGCCGTTTACGGTGGGGACCTGGTGCTGCCAGGGATGCTTCACGGCAAGATACTGCGCAGCCCCCATGCCCATGCCAAGATACTCAGCATAGACGCCAGTCGGGCCAAGAGGTTGCCCGGCGTGCGGGCGATCATCACCGGCAAGGACTTCCCGGGGGTCAAGTTCGGGTTCCTGCCCATCACCCGGGACCAGCTTCCCTTCGCCACCGACAAGGCCCGCTACTATGGCGAGGCCGTGGCCGCCGTGGCTGCCAGCGATGAGGACACCGCTGAGGAGGCCCTCGAGCTCATCAAGGTGGAGTATGAGGAGTTGCCCCCCGTCTTCACCGTGCAGGATGCTATACGGCCAGGCGCTCCCCTGGTCCATGATGACAAGCCAGGGAACGTTGGCTTCACCGCCAGGTACAACTACGGTGATGCGGCCCGCGGCTTTGAAGAGTGCGACTACATCAAGGAAGAGCACCTCACCAGCCAGCGCATCAGCCACGGGTTCATCGAGCCCCACTGCATGCTGGCCAGCATGGACGGAGACCGGGTGGTGCTCCAGGGGACCAAGCAAAGCCCGTACATCACGTGGCGGCACCTGTGCCGGGCCATGGACTTGCCCTTGAGCAAGGTGCGCATGCTGAACCCCTATGTGGGCGGTGGCTACTCCGGCAAACATGACCCCTTCGACGTGGACTTCGCGGCCACGAAGCTGACCCTGGTCACGGGCAGGCCGGTCAGGGTTGAGCTTACCCAGGACGAGATCCTGGGCATGGAGCGGCAGCGCCACTCCAAGGACTGCCACATCAAGCTGGGGGCCAAGAAGGACGGCACCCTGCATGCCCTGGAATGCAAGACCTACTTCGAGGGCGGGGCCTATGTCTGCGCGGCGCCCATCAATACCCGCGCCTTCGGCAGCGGCTTGCTCATCCCCTACCGGATACCGAACGCGAGGTTCGAGGGCATTCGCATCTACACCACCCGGCCCCCCTGCGGCGCCGTGCGCGGCCAGGCCCGGGTTATCGCCCGCTACATGATGGAGGCTATCCTCACCGACCTGGCCAAGGACATGGGCATTGACCAACTGGAGATCCGGCGCAAGAACGGGCTGGTCAAGGACGAGGTCGCCACCGAGGGCACCATCATGGAGCATTTCGCCTTCTTGGACACTGTTGACGAGCTCAAGAAGATGGTTGACTGGCCGGCAGCCAACTCGAGGAAGAAGCCATTCCACGGCATCGGCTTCGCCGGCGACGGCTATGCCTCCGGCAGCCGGGCCCGTGGACACTGGGCGTCGGCGGCAGTGGTGAAAATCACCGAGGATGGCGGCGTCAACCTCATCCAGGGCGCTACTGAGCTGGGCCAAGGCTCGGACACCGTGCTGGCCCAGATCTGCGCTGAGGCCCTGGGCGTACGCTACGAGGAGATATCGGTGGCCGTGGAAGACACCGACGCCTCTGTGCTGGAGCAGGGCATCTACTCCAGCCGGACCACCGTGTGGGCGGGCAACGGCGTGCGAGTCGCCGCCGAGGATGCTCGCAGGCAGTTGGCCGATGTGGCCGCCAAGCTCCTGGAGGCGGACCCCAAAGACGTCGAGTTCCGCCTGGGCAATGTCTATGTGCGCCATGACCCCAAGCGTAGCATCACGTTCAATGAGGTGGTTCGCAAGGCCTACTACGAGCAGGGGCACCCCGTTTACGGGCGTGGCTCCTGGGGCATGGACGCCGGGCGTGCGGACTGGGCGACTGCCAAAGAGCCCTGGAGCCCGGGCCGTGGCTCGGTGACCATGGCCGTAGAGGTCGAGGTTGACCCCCAGACTGGCAAAGTCAAGATACTCAAGCTAACGGCGGCCCACGACAATGGCCAACCCATCAACCCCGCCCTGCTGGCAGGCCAGATCGAGGGCGGCACCATGGCCCACATGGGTCAGGGTATCTTCGAGGAGTGCCTCACCGATGAGCACGGGCGGCCCGTGAATCCCGACTTCTTCGACTACAAGATGCCTACTGCCCTGGACGCGCCCCACTTCGCCAACCACCCCATAATCGCCGACAACCCCTACGGGCCTTTTGGCGCCAAGGGTGGCGGCGAGTCGGTGAGCAGCTCGGCTCTGGGCGCCATAGCCAACGCGGTCACGGATGCCATTGGGGTGCGCATCATGGACTTGCCCATTACACCACAGAAGGTGCTCAAGGCCATTAAGGACAAGCAGTCGGCAGAGAGGAGGGCATAGCATGGGTATGATGCGACGGCTGCCGAGGTTCGACTATCTGGCCCCCACCACGTTGCAGGAAGCCTGCGCTATGCTCCACCAGCATCGAGGGCAAGCGAAGCTCCTGGCTGGGGGCACCGATCTCCTGGTGAACATGAAGCGCCGGGACGACACACCACAGTACGTTATTGGGCTGAAGCAGGTCCCTGGTTTGGACTACCTGCGTGATGGCGATACCTTGCATATCGGCCCCCTGGCGGTGCTGCACCAGTTGGAGCTGTCGCCCTCGGTGCGACAGAAGTGGCCCATACTGGTGCAGGCGTGCGACCACTTCGGCTCCACCCAGATCCGCAACCTGGCCACGGTGGCCGGCAACCTGTGCAGCGCCTCACCGTCGGCGGACATGTCTACCCCCCTGATCGTGCTAAAGGCCAAGCTCAAGCTCAAGAGCTCCAGCGGGGAACGCGAGGTGATTGCGGACCAGTTCTTCGTTGGGCCCTTCAAGACAGTGATGAGGGACGACGAGATACTGGCGGATATCGAGGTCCCAGCCTTGGCTGAGCGCGCTGCCGCTGTCTACGAGCGCCACTCCATGCGCGAGGCCATGGACCATGCCCTGGTGAGTGTATCGGTGATGGTGCAACTGGGCAACAGGGGGAGCACCTGCCAGGATGCCCACATCGCTCTGGGAGCTTGCGCCCCCACGCCGCGCCGTGCACCCAAGGCCGAAGCTGCCTTGCGGGGCAAGCGCCTTACCGCGGATGTCATAGCTGAGGCTGCCAAGATAGCGGCAGCTGAGGCGGACCCCCGCACCGATCCCGAATACAAGCGGCAAATTGTGGAAGTGCTCACCACCCGCGCCCTGAATAGAGCTGCTACGGAGGCCCAAGGCAAATGACAACACAGCAGACGACACCCAGGATTGTCCCGCCCAAGAAGCAGTACATCCAGTTCACGGTCAACGGAAGCGTCTATGACGTGGAAGTGGACCTGCGGCGCACCCTGTTGGAGGTACTGCGGGAGCAGTTGGGCCTCACCGGCACCAAGAAGGGCTGTAACGACGGCAACTGCGGCGCCTGTACCGTGCTGGTCAATGGCAAGCCCATGAACTCCTGCCTCATCCTGGCTGTGGAGGCCCATGGCAAGGAGATCACCACCATCGAGGGCATGGCCACTGACGGTAAGCTCCATCCCCTGCAGGAGGCCTTTGTCAACTTCAACGCCCTCCAGTGTGGCTACTGCACGCCGGGCATGCTGCTCACGGCCAAGGCCTTCCTGGAGGAGAACCCGCACCCCACCGAGCACGACGTGAGGCGGGCCGTCTCAGGGAACCTCTGCCGGTGCACCGGCTACCAGCGATTCGTGAACGCCATACTGGCGGTATCTGAGGGCAAGACCAGACCACCGGAGGAATAGGCACCCCCATAGGTCTTGGACAAGACCACAAGGCATAGGGGCGGTTCGCGAACCGCCCCTATGCGTTTGCGGTCCATGTTGGTCTGGTGGCTTCGGGAAGGGCGATCTCGCCCCACCGGGGTGGGCATCCCGACGTGTCGGGCCCCCTACGGTTAGACGTTCGTCAGCGAATCCACCGGGCGCATCCCGGTCCAGTTCATGGCTTGGTCCGGCGCCGCACTGGGCTGCCCTTGTTGGCATCCGCGCGGCCTTCTGATTCCACCTCGCGCCAGAAAACGTCGTGGGGAATGCCGCCTGTCTCATCAATCTGGCGCCGTGACTTCTCGAGGACCTCCTGGAACTTGGGTGAGTGGGCGAGCACCAGCCGTTCCAATTCGTCATCGTCCGTGACCGCCAGCAGCACTGCGACAGCCTTGCCGTTCCGAGTGACGATCACTGGCCCTTCCTGGCTCTCTCTAAGGTAGGCGCTTAATCGTGCCTTCACGTCGGCGACTGAGGCGATTCTCATTCCTCAACCTCCTCTCCCCCCAATGAGCAAGATGCGTCGACTGGCTTCAGTCGCGTGAAGCCATGAGCGCCCGCTTTGCCACTTCTGGGAGCTCGACGGGCGCAAACATTGCCGCTGGGTAGAGATAGCCGTCAGGCTCAGAACTGTCCTCATCAATGATGCGGACCATGTTGTGCGCCTCGGCATCCGCATCTGGAAGTGTGCGGTAGACCTTTCCCATGACCAGGCTTGCCGGATTGTCGCCCGTATTGATGCAGACCACGAAGTCATTCATTGGATCAGTCCGACCCTGGGTGTTCAGGTGCTATTATCACGGAGGGCGAGGTTCGGGCAGCGTCCGGGTAGCCCTCGGTCCAGTGGCCGTTGCCATAGGCCCGCACTAGGTGGTCCATCGGTCCGGCGTCCAGGGCGCGCATAGGGCAGGCGGCCACGCAAACGGGCTTGGCGCCATCAGCCAGGCGCTCGGGGCAGAAGTTGCACATCTGCATCCGGCCGTCGTCGCCGAACTGGGGCGCACGATGGGGGCAGGCGGACAGGCAGGCGTAGCAGTTGGGCAGGCACCGCTCCCGGTCCACCAGGACGACACCGTCGTCTGCCCTCTTGGTGATAGCCCCGACCGGGCAGGTAGGGATACATGTCGGGCGGGCGCAGTGGAGGCAACCACGCAGGAGGCGGCGCACGCGCACGTTGGGGAACTCGCCATCCTCTATGGTCTCGATGCGCCGCCAGGAGACTGGTCCTGCCGGGACGTTGTTCCAGTCCTTGCAGGCCACGGCACAGGTGCCACAGCCGGTGCACCGTGTGGGATCGAAGTAGAAGGCGAGCTGTGTCATGATGTTCCGCTTTCATGAAGGCCAAGACGCCTAGGCGTGAAGCGCGTCTCACCCTCACCCAAACCTCTCCCGTCGAGGGAGAGGGGAGATACTATCAGGACAGGCTCTGGCTACCTCCACCAGGCAGGAGTGGTAGGTGGCCCCGTCCCCGACAATGGTGCCCCGGTCCAACGTCAGCACGTTGACCGACCCCGCTTGGTCTGTGCCGTCATCTCCAGGGTCGAACCAGTGGCCATGGTTCAGGGACACAACACCAGGCATGATGCGCTGGGTAAGCCACGCCGGCACCAGGGTGGCGCCTCTGCCGTTGTACACCCGCACCATGTCGCCCTCAGCGATGCCCCGAGCAACTGCGTCCAATGGGTTGATCCACAGACGGTGGGGCTCCACCTCTTGGACCCAGGGGATGTTGGCGTAGGTGGACAGGGCGGTGGTCTTGCCGTGGGGAGAGACCAACTGTAGCGGGTATTCTTTTGATTGGCCCCGGCCTTCCCACGGCGCGATGTACTGGGGTACGGGTGGTACTTCTGGCCGCCGAAGCTTGGCCAGGCGCTCGGAGTAGATCTCGATCTTGCCCGAGGGCGTGGGGAAGGGGTGCCGCTCTGGGTCGGAGATCTGCTCGCGGAAGGCGATGTGCGGTTGGGATTGGGGGAAGTGGTACACACCTTGCTCTCGGAACCTGTCGAAGTCCGGTATGCCCCCTTCCGCAGCAAAGGCCCGCAGCCACTCGCGGTCTGACCTGCCATTGAACTCTGCGACGCCCAGCCGCCGGGCCAGCTCGGTGAATATCTCCAGATCGGAGCGGCACTCATACATCGGCTCGATTACCTGGTTCATGTATATGGCCGAGTGGCCCATGTGCCAGATGGTGGCGATATCCTCCCGCTCCAGGTGCGTGGTCACGGGCAGCACTATGTCAGCATAGCGGGCGGTAGGCGTGAGGAACTGCTCATGGACCACAATGGTCTCAGGTCGGAGCAAAGCCTGACACCCCTTGTTGGTGTTGGCCTGCTGGTTGAGCAGGTTGTTGCCTGAGACATAGACCAGCCGTATGTCGGCCTGAAAGCCACCGGCCCCACCTCTCAGTAGGGCGTCGGCCCAAAGCTGGCTGGGTATGGTTGCGGATACCGGGTTTGGGGGCACGGGGAGCTTGGGGATGGGGGATGGCCGGAGGAACTGCCCGGCGGGGCTGCCTCCCGGAATGCCGATATTGCCCGTCATGGCGGCGAGCGCCATGGCTGCGCGGCAGGGCTGTTCGCCATAGGCAGTCCGTTGCATACCGAAGCCCAGCAGCAGCGCGGCGGGCTTCATGGTGGCGTAGTCTCGGGCCAACGCCCGGATGGTGGCCTGTGGAACGCCGGTTATGGCCTCGGCCCAGGCGGGTGTCTTGGGCACGCCGTCCGTTCTCCCTTCAACGTAGGCTTGGAACTGGTCGAAGCCCAGGACGTAGCGGTCCAGGAAAGCGCGGTCGGCCAGGCCCTCCTCGATCATGACATAGGCCATGGCCACCATGAGGGCGGCATCGGTGCCCGGGACGATCCCGATGTATCGGGACTGGTCGGCCAGCAGCGCCGCCGTATCGGTGTACCGGGGGTCAATCACCACCATGCGGGTGCCGCGCTCCCTAGCCTGACGCAGGTGCCAGGTGGTGTTGGTGCCGTAGCCGGTCTCGGCGGAGTTCCACGACCAGAGGAGGGCCAGCCGCGAGTTGTAGATGTCCTCGATGTCGTGGCAGGCAGCCTCCACGCCATATGTGGCGTTGGTGGCGTCAATAATCGCCTGGAAGGAGCGTGCCCCTCGCAGCTTGGTGGCGCCGCCCCACATGTGGAAGAACCGGCTGGCCACCAGCGGAGTGCGGTGGAGGTGGGTCAAGCTGCCAGGGCCGGTAGCGCACAGGACAGCCTCGGGGCCGTAGTGCTCTTTGACCCGGAGGAGCTCTCTTGCCACAGTGTCCAGCGCCTCGTCCCAGGAGATGCGGGTGAACTGGCCTGAGCCGCGCGGGCCAGTCCGCCTCAGGGGATACTTAAGCCGGTCGGGGTGGTAGACCCGTTGGCGGTAGGCCCGTCCCCGTTGGCAGGCCCGTAGCTGCGGGTCATCACCTTCGTCGCTGGTGATGCGCTCGATGACGCCATCTCGCACGTGGGCTACCAAGACGCACTTGCCGCCACAGTCGTGGGGGCAGCCGGTGGGGACAAGCTGCACGGGCGAAGTCATGCAGCAATTTTAGCAAAAAATCAGAGAAAGTCCAGGCTTAGTCTCTTCATCTGGCCAGAGTGAATTGATGCAGCGGGTACGAGGTCTGTGGAGACCCTACATCAACCCCTGTGATGACGTATTATTTAGGACGTAATGAGCGAATACGCTGGGCTGGTCTGGCCCAGGCCCCGATAGTCCGGTGGCTGCATCCAACAGAAGGCCCTACACCACATTTGCGGTGGTGGGCATCGCCCTTCTCATGTCCTCGGTGGACATGACCATTGTGGCGGTCAGCTTGCCCGCCATGATGCGCGAGATGAACACCAACCTGGCCTGGATAAGCTGGACGCTCACCGGGCGGTCGCTGTCACAGACCATCGTGATGGGCATGGCGGGCAAGCTGAGCGACGACTGGGGGCGAAAACGCGTCCTGATGGGGGCGGTGGCCCTGTTCACAGTGACCTCGCTGGCGGCAGGGCTAGCGCCTAACGTGTACCTGCTCATCGTGTGCAGGGTCCTACAGGGGATAGGCGCTGGCGCCTTCATGCCGGCGGCGACAGGGATTGTGAGTGACGTCTTCGGGGAGCGCCGTCGGGCCACCGCCATTGGCTTGTTCGGCAGCATCTTCCCCATCGGGGGCCTTTTGGGACCCAACATCGGCGGGCTTATTGTGGACCACTTGTCCTGGCGCTGGATATTCTTCGTCAACGTGCCCATCGGCATCGCGCTGCTATTGTTGGGTCTGGCAATCTTGCCCTCAGGACGCACCTCTTCGAGGCGGCGACAGATTGACCTGGTGGGCGCTGGGCTGTTCGTGGTGGCGATGCTTGCCGTCCTCTACGCCATGACTACTTGGGCCAACCATCCAGAGCAGATCGAGCATCCGATGATCTGGGTGTTCCTGGCCCTGGGGGTGATATCCCTGGTGACATTCCTCTGGCACGAAGGCCGCACGCCAGAGCCCATCATTGACCTGGCCCTGCTGCGTTGGAGGCCGTTTCTGGCGGCGAACGTGTACAACGTACTGTTCGGCGCAGCCATGTTCGGCTTCTTCTCGTTCATTCCCTATTACGCCAACGTGGTGTATGGAATGAGCGCCAGCCAGACGGGACTGGTGCTGACTCCTCGGTCCATTACGATGATACTAACCTCCGCGGTAACCAGTTTCTTCATCATCCGGCTGGGCTACCGCCTGCCCATGGTCCTGGGCATGGTGCTGCTCTCGCTGACCATGGTGCTGTTGAGCCGCACGTTCCACGACGCCTCTCTCCTGGGGTGGCACATGCCGGACTTCGCTTTCCTGGCGGTTCAGGTGGCGTTCGCGGGACTGGCCATGGGTATTGCCAACCCGGCGGCCAACAATGCGGCGCTGGACCTGGTCCCAGACAAGGTGTCCACTGCCGCCGGGCTTCGCGGCATGACGCGCTCTCTTGGCGGCGTGTTCGGAACGGCAGCGTTGGTGCTGGCGCTGAGTCACTTCGACAACAAGGTGCTGGGGCTACAGTACAGCTTCCTTGCCATTGGCCTAATCGTGCTGGCTACCGTCCCCCTCGCCTTCATGATCCCAGATACGGCGCGTCAGCGGCGCCTGGCAGACAAGGGCCGTGGACACACCATGGCTGCACCATCCAGGTAGGGGCGACCCGGCGGGTCGCCCTGGGCGAATTACATGTCCACGACCAGTGTGGACCAGCCAAAGCCCCGCGCCCCCAGCCCCTGGCCCGTGAGTGGGTTGTAGTACTCTCGAAACCCCTCTGTCAGGACGAGCTCTGCCGAGCGTTGGGCGATGGCATCCGCCAGCTCGACATAACCGTGGAGGCGGAGGCCGCGCACCAGGAACCAGTTGGTGTTCAGCCAGGTGGGGCCGCGCCACAGGAAGCGCTCCCTGACAGGATCGAAGCTGGGCTCGCTTCGGGCTACCGAAGGGACCGGGTAGGGCAGCCAGAACTCGTTGGCGTCGGTCAGGTGCCTTACGATTGCCGCGGCCCTCTCCCGGGGCAGCGATTTCAGGATGAGAGGTAGTAGGGCTGTGACTGTGAGCACCCGGCGCTTGTGCTCTAGCTTGCCTTCCAGGTGGAAATACAGTCCAGTGGCAGGGTCGTAACATTTCTGGAGTATCGCCGATTCCGTGCGCTTGGCTAGGGACCTCCAAAGCGCTGCTTGGGCGTGGTTGCCGACCGCTTGGTGGAGCTCGGCCAGGCTGTGCAGACCCTCGGCGTAGATGCAGTTGACCAGCACGTCCTCCACCGCGAAACGGTCCCAGGCCAGGATGCGGTCCAGGTTGTAGTTGGGCGAGAGCAGCAGGTGCCTGGTGTCTAGCAGCCGCATCCGCATCTCGGTAATCACGCGGGAAGGACGGGTGCGGACTTTGAGCAGCGAGTCATATGCTGGGGTGTGGTCCAGACCGGACTCATAGGGAGTGATGATGGAGATAAGCCCGTCGCCGTCGGGGTCGCGGCGCTCGGCTAGCCAGCGGTAGTAGGCGTCGAGATGTGGGAGCATCTCGCGAAGGAAGGCCATGTCCTCGTCTGCGTGGAAGATGCGCAGTGCAGCGTAGGCCAGCACAGGGGGCTGGATGAGGGCCGTGTGGTGGGGGCGCAGGCCCAAGCGGCTCTGGAAGTATGCCCAGATGGGCAGTATGGGGCGCCGGCCCCAGTGAATGACGTGGCCAATGAAACCGTCACTCTCCTGGGCGGAAACCAGGTTGAGCAGCTCGTTCTTGGCCAGCGGGACATCGAGGTGGCTCAGGGCGATGGCGTGGAAGCACGAGTCCCAGAACCACTGCCAGTGGTAGCGCCGACGAGAGGGGCAAACGTATGAGTAGCGCCGCCCAACGTACGGGTCATGCCCTTGTTGAAGGTTGCCCCGCAGCAGGGCCAAGGCGCGTTGTTTGAGAAGGTCTAAAGGGACAGGGCTAGCCAGAGCAGTACGCCCAACAGCGCCAGGCACACCAGGTAGATGAACGTCTTGGCTCCCAAATGAAAGCCTTCACCGCCTTTTGGGACCGCCAGTTCAACATCTTTCTTCGGTGCGGGCGGTGTTTGATACTCTTCAGGGATCAGCGACCGTGCCTGTTCCTCTTGTGAGGCCAGCACGTAAAGACCATAGGGCTGAGTTATTGGGGGACTAAGTAAGTGATCTGGCCCCACTGTACCGAAACACCTGACGACAGAGGGGACACCTTGCTCCGACAGCGCCTCTGCCCACATACGGGAGATGGGCTCGAACCTGAATACTGCAACAGCTACTTCTGGGTCGCCAGAACTAGACATAACGCATTACGCGAGTGTTCTCCGGAGAAGATGCTGTGACAGATACTGGGAAAAGCAAGGGCAGGTGCCCCCACCCATAAGCGTGGGCACCTGCCCCTTCGAGGCCGTATTGTTGGCGCTACCGTTCCCGCGGCCCATATTTCGGCTGCTGGCCTCCCACACCATTATAGGGCTACGGGAGAGAGACCAAGGTTGTGCAGACCGAGCTGCTGGGCCACCATTTTCCGGAACTGGTCGGCGTCGCCGAAGCGGACCTCGGCGGCCTTGGCCTGGCTGGAGCTTCTACCGCAACAGAAGCAGCCAGAGCACCAGGCCCATGAGGACGAAGCACATCAGGTAGATGAGCGTCTTGACTCCGAAATGGAACCCTTCACCGCCTTCTGGCACAGGCAAGCCGCCATCCTCTTCCGGAGCAGGCTGCACCTGGTACTCCTGGGGGATGAGCGCCCGCGCCCGGTCCTCTTCCGGGGCTAGCACATATAAGGCGTGAGGCACGCTGACGGGGTTGCCGACCGCACCTGGCCCAACTCCGAGGGACTTGAGGACGACCGGGACCCCCTCCCCGCGCAGGGCCTCAGCCCACATACGCGCGACCGGCTCGTGAGGGAACTTAGCTATCTCGACTTCTAGGTCGCTGCTGGGCATAAGGCTACCCGGCTAGGCCAGCGGCTACAGGCCGAGCTGCTGGGCAACCACCTCCCTGAAGTGATCGGCATCGCCGAAGCGGACCTCGGCGGCCTTGGCCCGTCGGGTGTAGAGCTGCAAGTCATGGTCCTTGGTGAAGCCGATGGCGCCGTGCACCTGGTGGCCTGTGGCGCAAACACGACGATAAGCATCGCTCACCCAGGCCTTCGCTCTCGCCACTTCCATTGTAGCAGGCTGGCCCTTGTCCAACGCCCAGGCGGCCTCGTAGGTGATGTAACGGGCGCCGTCTACGTCGGTGGCCATGTTGGCGCAGTAGTGCTGGATGGCCTGGAAGCTGCCAATGGGCCGCCCGAACTGCACTCGGTCCTTGGCGTACTGGACGGTGGTCTCCAGCACCCACTGGGCGCCGCCCAGCATGCGGGCACACTCGGCCACGGCGGCCTTGGCCCAGAGCTTTTCCAGCACTGGCCAGCCCTTGCCCACCTGGTTGGGGCCACCCAGGATATGGGCCTTGGATACCGGCACCCGCCGGAACGTGACCTCGCATTGCTTGTCGGAGGCGATGGTTACTAGAGGCTTGGCCTTCACGCCGGCAGCGCGGGCGTCCACCCCGAACAGGGTGATGCCCTCGGCGCTACGAGGTGTACCGCCGGTCCGGGCGGCCACCAGCAGCATGTCAGCCACGTGGGCGTCGTGGACGAAGAGCTTGGTGCCATTCAGGATGAAGCTGTCGCCGTCGGCTACGGCCTTGAGCCGTATGCCCGAGGGGTCGTACTTGGCGGTCGGCTCCGTCCAGGCCACGGCCATGATGAGCTTGCCCTGGGCGATCTTGGGCAGCAGGTCCTGCTTCTGGGCCTCGCTGCCGCCGTCCATGATGGCCTGGCTTGCCAGGGCCACTGTGGAGAAGAAGGGGCCGGGCAGCAGGGCACGCCCCTGTTCCTCCAGGAGGACGCACAGGTCCAGGAAGCCGAAGCCCATGCCGCCATACTTCTCGGGGGAGTGCAGCCCCAGCCAGCCCAGCCCGGCCATTTTGTCCCACAGGTCGGGGGAATGGCCGGTGGCGTCTTCCTCCATGGCCCGCACTAGCTTTTTGGGACACTCCTTGTCCAGGAAGTCCCTGGCGGACTTGCGTAGCATTTCCTGCTCTTCGTTGAAACCTAGGTCCATCGTCGCCTCCTAATCCTTATGCAGGCTCTGACTGCGTAAACGGCAGAACCAGTCTCACTCTCCCGCTCGTGGTGAGCCTTTCGACTGCGCTCAGGACAGGCCTGTCGAACATAAGAGGGAGAGTCCGCTCGCCCTTCGACAGGCTCAGAGCCTGCCCTGAGCACCGCGAAGGGGTGAGCGGGGGATTCTCGGGTCTCGGCCGTAGCGCCATGCTATCGGGGCAGCCCCAGGCCACGGGTGGCGATGAGCATTCTCTGTACTTCAGAGGTCCCCGCCTCGATGGTGTAGCCAAATGAGCGCAGATAGTGGCGGAGCAGCCGGCCCTGTAGAGGCGCCCATCGGGAGCCCGCGGCTATGACGCTGGGCAGCCCCATGATCTGGAGCCCAGAAAGGGTGAGCCGCTGAAGCATCTCGGTGCCGTAGGCCTTGGCCATGGAGGACTCGGCGTCGGGCACTAGCTTCTTGCTCTGCATCCAGGCAATGCGATAGGCCAGCAGCCGGCTTATCTGGATCTCGATGGCCCGCTCGGACAGCTTGTTTCGCACCAGGGGGTCGCTGGCCAACGGCTTGCCGTTGGTGCGAGTTCTCTTAGCGTAGTCCACTATCTCTTCGTGAGTGTGCCGTCCCATGGCCGACCACTCCACACCCGAGCGCTCGAAGTTGAGGGTGGCCATGGCCACGTACCAGCCCTGGTTCTTCTCCCCCACCAGATTGGCCTTCGGCACGCGCACGTTGTCGAAGTAGACCTCGTTGAAGGCGTGGTAGCCGGCCATGTATACCAGGGGCCGGACGGTGACGCCGGGGCTTTTCATGTTCATGAGCAGATAGGATATGCCCTTGTGCTTGGGCATGTTGGGATCGGTGCGCACCAGGAGGAACATCCAGTCGGCGTGGTGGGCGCCGCTGGTCCACACCTTCTGGCCGTTGACCACGAAGTCGTCGCCATCCTCCACGGCCCGAGTGGAGAGGGAAGCGAGGTCGGAGCCGGCGCCGGGCTCAGAGAAGCCCTGGCACCAAACGACCTCCCCACGGGCGATGCCCCCCAGATGGCGGCGCTTCTGCTCCTCTGTGCCGTAGATGATGAGTGTGGGGCCGAGCATGCGCACGCCGAACACATCCTTGCCGGGGCATCGGTTGTAGGCCATTTCTTCGGTGAAGATGACTTGCCTCATGAAGGACGCGCCTGTGCCGCCGTATTCCTTGGGCCAGGCCATGGCCAACCACCCTTTGGCCCCGAGCTTCTTGCGCATCTGCTGGGCAACGTCCCAGTCCTCGCTGCTGGAATCGTCCATGCCGCCCGTCCAGCCTGTGGGCAACTCCTTCTTGATGAAGGACACCAACTCCTGGCGGAAAACCTCTTCCTCTGGTGCGAACTGGTAGTCCATACGCTACCTCGGGAGACCCAGGCCACGGGTGGCGATGATGAGGCGCTGGACCTCGGACGTGCCTCCGGCGTGGGTCCGCCCGAAGGAGATCAGCCACAGTTGCTCCAGCCGGCCCTTTAGGGGCGCCCAGCGGCTACCCGGCGCGACCTGGCCGTACAGTCCCATGAGCTGCATGCCGGTATTGGTGGCGCGCTGGAGAAGCTCTGTGCTGAAGACCTTGGAGGCGGCAGCCTCCTTGTCGGGCACTTGACCCTTGTCTTGAAGCCAGGCTACCTGGAAGGCCAGGTGGTGGGCTATCTTGGCTTCCACCGCCCTTTCAGCGATCTTGTTGCGCACCAAGGGGTCCTTGGCCAGCGCTACCCCGTTGCGCTTGGTGTCTCGGGCATAGGCGGCCAGCTCCTCCACCAGGCGCAGGCCCTGTCCCACGTACTCGGCGCCCGAGCGCTCGAAGTTGAGGCTGGCCATAGCCACGTACCAGCCCTGGTCCTTCTCCCCTATCAGGTTCTTCTTGGGGACACGCACATCCGTGTAGAAGGTCTCGTTGAAAGAATGCACACCGGCCATGTTGATAATGGGGCGTATCTCCAGGCCAGGTGTCTTTACAGGCAGCACTAAGTAAGAGATCCCTTTGTGCTTGGGTACGTTGGGATTGGACCGGGCGAGCATGAACATCCAGTCGGCCCGGTGTCCGATGCTGGTCCAGATCTTTTGGCCGTTGATGACGAAATCATCGCCATCCTCTACGGCCCTGGTGGACAGGTTGGCGAGGTCAGACCCTGCGCCTGGTTCAGAGAACCCCTGGCACCAGGTGATTTCGCCCCGGGCGATGCGTGGCAGGAAGAATGCCTTCTGCTCGGGGGTGCCGTAGAGCATGATGGTGGGACCTACGATATATGGGCCGTAGATCTCTCGGCCAGCCGAGCGGAAGTACCCGAACTCCTCGACGAAGATGGCCTGCTTGATGCGGGACGCGTTCTGGCCGCCGTACTCTGGGGGCCAGTGCATGGCCAGCCAACCCTTGGCGGCGAGCTTCTTCCTCATCTGCAAACCAAAGGCCCAGACCTCGTCTGAGCCTTCTTCATCGTCCCCTTCCCAGTCTGGGGGAAGCTCCTTCTTCAGGAAGGCGCGCAACTCCTGGCGAAAGCCTTCCTCCTCTTGAGATAGGCTAAAGTCCATCTACCCCTCCCCTGATTAGCCGACGTCTACGGCGAGGCAGGTCACCGTCCGGGATATGCCCGGGATCCGGTGTACCCTGGAGGTGACGATGTCTCCGATGGCATTGAGGTCCCCGGCCTCGGCTACGGCGATGATGTCGTAAGGCCCGGTGACCGCGTCCACGGATGTCATGTTGGGCAACGCCCTGATGGATTCTAAGACGTCTCTGGTCTTACCCACTCCGGTCTCGATGAGGATGTAGGCCCGGGTAGTCACCGTCCGCCTCCTTGTCTGCTTGGGAGCACCCGCAGGCTTCTTGCCGGCCAGGTTTTCCTTGACCATGGTGTCCCCTTTCGCTTGACTAGCAACAACTCCTAACCGACCAGGGGCACAGCGCCATTGTAAGGTGGTGTTGGAGCGGTGTCAATTGTGCCAATGTGCACGCGCTGCGGGTTTCCAGATGGGCGTTGGCGTGGCAGGTGGTGTGGGGGGCGGCCCGGCACGCGGCCTGTGGCCGCGTCTGGGCGCGAAGCGCCCAGGCCCCGACCACGCCCTCCGAATTGCCTCCGCGGCAGCTTAGGCACTTTACAAGGTCGGGCATTTGTGATAATCCGAAGGCGTTTCGTCAAACGCTATGCAGTGGAAGTTCCCACCTTTTGTGGGTGCTCGCGGTGTTGCCTGGGCAGAAGAGGCCCGAAGCCAAGCGGCGGCTGCGGTCTGCATTCGCTGGTAACTAGGGAGGAGTCAGTGATGTCCAACAGTGGTATGGGAGGACTGCGGAAGCCCGCTCGACCCCTTCTGGTCGCTTCATTTGTCATAATGCTGGTCCTGGCGTTCGGTCCGGCGCTTGAATACGGCGTTCTCTTGCCACCGCATTCGGCCTTGGCGGCTGCGGCAAGCCTGTCGTTCACCACGCAGCCAGCGAACACCACCTCGGGCACGGCCTTCGCCCAAGCGCCGGTGGTAAGGGCACTGAACCCGGACAGCACCATAGACACCACGTACAACGCAAGCGTGAGCATAGCGATAAAGCCCGGCACGGGCACCGCTGGGGCAGCCCTATTCGGGACGACCCAGGTGAACGCGGTCAGCGGAGTGGCCACCTTCAATGGCCTAAGCGTGGACAAGGCGGGCGTCGGCTACGTTCTGGTGGCCTCCAGTGGGCAACTGATGCGCGCAGAAAGCGCTGCCTTTGAAGTGGCGCCTGGGGTCGCCCACAGGCTGGCATTCATCACGCAGCCCAGCAAAGAGAATACCGTCAACGTGGCCCTAGGCACGCAGCCCGTCGTGGTGGTCCAGGATGTCAACGGCAATATCGTGACCAGCTCCAGCGCGACCGTTGCCCTGGCTATCACTTCGGGCACAGGGACAGCGGGCGCCGCCCTGCTGCCTGTGTCGCCTGTTGCCAATGCTGTGAACGGCGTAGCGAGCTTCACAGGTCTTCGCATCACCGCGCCCGGCGCTGGCTTCACTCTTACAGCGACTAGCACTGGCCTTGCCTCAGCAGTCAGCGTTCCCTTCAACGTGGCGGGCACTGCGGCCAGGTTGGCCTTCACGGCTCAGCCCAGCATCTCTAACACCGCAGGGGCTGCCTTGGGCACTCAGCCCAGGGTGACGGTCCAGGACGCCAATGGAAACACGGTAACCAACTCCGCGGCCACGCTGACCCTGGCCATTACAGCCGGGACCGGCACAAGCGGCGCCGCTTTGGCGGGGACAGTCGCCGTCAATGCCGTGAATGGTGTGGCTACCTTTGCAGGGCTGTCCATCAACAAGGCCGGTACCGGCTACACGCTGACGGCCACCAGCGCGGGACTTATCTCCGCTGCCAGCGCTGCCTTCGATGTGGCGCCGGGTGCAGCGAACAGACTGGCCTTCAGTACCCAGCCCAGCGTCGAGAACGCGGCTGGCATCCCTCTTGGCAGGCAGCCGGTGGTAACGGTCCAGGACGCTCACGGCAACACGGTGGTCACCTCTACAGCCGCGGTGACTCTGGGCATAACTGGCAGCACCAACACGGTGGGGGCTGTGCTGTCTGGTGCGCTCACGGTGAACGCTGCCAACGGTGTAGCTAGCTTCAGCGGTCTCAGCTTGGACAGGGTGAGCCAGGGCTACACACTCACTGCCACAAGCGGCACCCTGACCGCGGCAGTCAGTGGCTCTTTCAATGTGGCCGGACCTGCGATGCAGTTGGCTTTCACCATGTTTCCGGGCGGAGGCACTGGAGGAACGCCGTGGGCGGTGCAGCCCGTGGTGGCCGTCCTGGACGCCAACGGCAGTACTGTGACGACATCCGCCGCCCCCATCACACTGGCCATCACCTCAGGCACGGGGGTTGCCGGGGCCACACTGTCGGGCACGGTGACCGTCAACGCCGTGGGCGGCGTGGCCACCTTCAATGACCTCAACATTGACAAAGCAGCCCAGTACAAGCTGACGGCCGCTAGCGGAACACTGGCCCAGGCTAGCAGCCCTTGGTTCACTGTAGCGTCCGGGCCTGCCGCGAAGCTGCTGTTCACCACTCAGCCCAGCGCCAGCAACGCCGTCGGTGTGGCGTTCGCCCAGCAACCGGTGGCGAGCGCCCTGGACGCGGGCGGCAACTCGGCGACCGGCTTCCAGGGCACCGTGGCACTGGCGATTACGCCAGGCACCGGGACCAACGGGGCCACCCTGTCTGGTGTGGTGACGGTAGCTGCCGTCAATGGCGTGGCCACCTTCACCGGCCTGTCCGTTGACAAGGTGGGGACAAGCTATGCCCTTACGGCCAGCAGCACGGGCCTGATCTCTGCCACGAGTAGCGCTTTCAACGTGACAGGGGCCGGGCCGGTCACCAGCGTCACTCTGTACCTCGTCAGCGGCTGGAACCTGGTGTCCCTTCCCCTCATCCCCTCTACCCCGACTATCGCCACGGTCCTGGCGCCTGTTGCCGCCAACCTGGAGATCGTATGGTCCTACGACGCTGCCACCAGGACGTGGCTGTCGTATGCGCCGGGCGCGCCCTCTGACCTGATGCAGATGACCGACGGCAAAGCCTACTGGGTGAACATGAGGGCTGCGGCATCTCTGGTTGTCGCAGGGTCTGAGCTTTCCTCTCCACCGAATACGCCGCCTGCCTACAGCGTCGTGCCGGGATGGAACTTCATCGGCTTCAAGTCCACGGTGGTCAGGACGGTGGGTGACTACTTGGCTGGCATAGCTGGCAGGTACACCAGGGTGTACAGCTACGCCAACGGGCAGTATTTCGCCCTGCAAAGCACGGACCTGATGACACCGGGACTGGGCTACTGGGTGGCCGTGACCTCATCTGGGACAATCTACCCGTAAGGCGATAGTGGGAAGGAGGCAGCCAATGGGCTGGGGACGGCGAGGGAAGGCAAGGTCCAGTCCAGGCTATCGCCGGTTGGCGGGTGGCTGCGGTCTCCTGCTGGCCCTGGCCCTGGTGACCGTGATAGCGGCCCCATCGGCCCTGGCCGTGCCCCAGATGCCTCACCAGTTATATGGGACGGTGACCTTCTCGGGAAGTCCAGCGTCGGCAGGTGTTGCGGTGTCGGCCAGAATCGGGGGTCAGGTATTCGCGTCCACGGTCACCGATGCCTCCGGCCGCTACGGCTACAGCCCCACGTTCAAAGTTCCAGCAGACGACCCGGATACGCCGACCAAAGAGGGAGGGGTTGCCGGGGACATCATCGGGGTGCTTGTGGCGGACAGCCTGGCGACGACGGTCCCTTTCCAGATTGGTGGGAGCACCAACCGTGACCTGACATTGAGCACGGCTCCGACGCCCACGCCAACGCCGGCGCCCGCGGCAACCACAGCCCCCACCCCAATACCTGCAACGCGGGGGCTGGGTGGCACCACTCAGCCGTCAGCTACGGCTACGCCCGTGCCCACGGCAGTGCCTACGGCTGCACCCACAGCGGTACCCACTGTGCGTCCGGACTCACAGGTAACGCCTGTGCCAACGACCACGGGCAGCACCGCGACCATTGTGAGTGCCACCAGGGAGACCAGGTTGGAGTTGGCAGACAAGACGACCATCCAGGTGCCGCCCGCCGCTCTTCCGGAGTTCACGCAGGTGCGCGCCCGCTCCATAGCGGCGGCGCAAGTGCCGTCGCCGCCCGCCGGCCAGGTGAGGAAGGCGGTGGAGATCGAGGTCTTCGATAGCAGGGGAGAGGCGCTGGGGCCAACCGCACTGACGAGGGCCATTACCATCGTGGTGCCCCTGAGCCAGGATGACATGGACGCTATTGGCGGCAATCCCAATAACGCCGAGCTGCACCGCTGGGACCCGGACACGAAAGCATGGGTGAGGCTGGCCGCTGAGGTGGACCTCGTGGCACGGACCATACGCGCGCAACTGAGGCACCTGTCGCTGTTCGTCGTAGTAGTGCCCAAGCCGTCAGCTCAGGCAACCCCGACACCGGCGCCCACGGCGAAGCCTGCGCCAATGCCCACCTCCACGGCAACCCTGCCCACAGGCGGCGCTCTCCCACGCGGCAGTTCGCTCCTGTTAGTTGCCCTTGCCGGTATCGGCGTCCTGTTGGCCGGAGCGCACTTACTCAGGCGAGAGAGCTAGCCGTAAACCAGCAACTGGGCGTTATTAGCCAGCAACTCAAGTGACGACAACCCGCCTGACCTCCTCGGTCGGGTTTCCAAACCCGACCGAGGAGGTCAGGGACCATGGAAAGAGTGGAACGGCTAGGGTGGTGGCGGAAGTGCTTTTACCGGTCCATCCAGACGCGCTCGTACATGGTCTGCGGGAACACCACGTACCCAGTCTCGCCCATGTCCCGCACCCAGGGGTTAGCCAGAGTGAACGCCATAGGGTTGATGGCCATGATGGCGTAGACCTGGTCGGCCACCCGTATCTGCACCTGCCTGGCCAACTCCTCTTGTCTCTTTGGGTCCACCGAGACCTGGAACTCGTCGAGGAGCTTGTCCAGGGCTGGGTCAGATACCCGGCTCTTGTTTTCCTCTTTCGCGCTCCGCTTGCTGTTGAAACGCCCCAACCACAGATAGGGGTCGGACTGGCCGGGCCTCACGAAGGCTATTTCGGGGAAGTCACCCTCCACCGTAAGCTTGTTCACGAACGCCCCGCGTTCCATCCACACCAGGTCTGTCTGTATGCCGACCTGGTCCCACATCGCCTTGATCGCCTCAAACGTCTCGTTGTACGGCGAGCCGTAGATGGCGCTCGTTGCAAACTGTACCTTGAGGCCCTTGTCGAATCCGGCCTCCTGGAGGAGCCTCTTGGCGTCGTCTGGGTGGTACTCCAGGTACTTGCGGGTCTCCGGAGGGAAGTCCTTTACCGCCATGCCCAGGGGCAGGTGGCTGGGGAGGAGGCCCACCACTTCGCCCTCACCCTGAAGCACCGAGCTGATGATCGCGTTGCGGTCAATGGCCATGGACAGGGCGCGGCGCACCCGTACGTCGTTATAAGGCGCCTTGTCGGTACGCATCCAGAGGCCTATGTAGCCGCTGTACAGGGGGCACCTTCGGACCTGCATCCGCGGGTTAGACCTGGCTAGGGACAGGCTATCGGACACAGGGGCCTCAGTAAGTATGTCCAGCTTGCCACCGCGGAGGGCAGCCATGCGGGTGGCCATATCCTGCATGACGATGAAATCCATGCCATCCACGTACGGCATGCCCTTCTTGAAGAAGTTGGGGTTCCGCTCCACGGTGTACTTGACGCCGGGGGTCCAGCTCTTGAACATGAAGGCCCCGGAGCCAATCCAAGATTTGACCGGGTCGCTCAAGTCTTTGTCGGGACCAGACAGTGACTCGGCGGGCACGATGATCGGCCCCCGATAGGTGCCCAGATACGAGAACACAAAGCTGGGCAACGGCGTATTGAAGCTCACTCGGGCAGTGTAGCGGTCCGTGGCCTCGATCTTGTCAATCTGCTTCGTGAAGGTCTGGACCACGTCCTGCCATTCGCCCATGCGCTTGAGGCTATACACCAGGTCCTGCGCCGTGAGCTCGCGACCGTTCACCGGCGGTTTGTTCTGGAACTGGATGCCCTGGTTCAGCGCAATCTCGAAGGTCTTGTCGTCCAGCCAACGCCAGCTCTTCCCGGCGTCAGGCAGGATGGAGAACTGGCACTTCCCCTCAGTAGGCCACTCCAGGGTGACAGGCCGACTGAACACGGCCTGCTCCACTACGCGCAGGGGTATCTCGCCCGCCGTCATCTTCTGGGGGTCCCAGCGGGCGGGGTCGGCACGAGTATACAGGCGTAAGGTGCCGCCGTATTTGGGACCGGCGCTGGTGGCGGGTTTGGGCGTCGCGGTGGCGACGGCCAGCGCGGTGGCGGTGGCGGTTGCGCCAGCAACCGGGGTGGCCGTGGACGCTGCTCTCGTGGCAGCAGGGGTGGCGGTGGCCTGTTCAGCGGCGCCACCGCAGGCGGCCAGCAGCAGCGCTAGCGCCACCACCAGCAAGGCCATCTTCTTGGACTCCATGTTTCTCCCTTCGGCAATCAAATAGCGCAACCTAAGGATAGAGCTGCTTCGCTAGGGCGAAGCAACGAGTGGGGGATACCTCAAAGGTGCCCCCCCGCTTCCAGTAGAATGGCATTACAGCCCTACTTCACCGTCCACAGCTGCTCAAAGAGGGGGGTAAGGTTTTGCCCTTGGCCATCCCCGTTGTCAAAGTTCCTGAGCCAGGGCTGTCCAGAAACGTAGTAGAAGGGGGCGGGCAAGGCATAGAAGTTGGCCTGGTCTACCCAGCGGACCATTAGCTGCCTGATCACATCCTTGATGTGCGTTTCATCGGTGGAGAGGCTGAAATCCTTGACCAGCTTATCTGTAACCTCTCGGTCGCACACCCGGCTGCGGTTTACGGCGGGCTCCTGGGCACAGGGATAACGCACGAGCACGTGCCAGGGCTCGGGGGCGGAGGCGCTACTGATGAGAAGGGCATCCTGGTTTCCCCGTTGGGCATTGTAGCGGCCTCGCTCCAGCCATACCAGTTTGGCCCGGATGCCTGCGTTGCTGAGCATCGCCTGGA